>Ga0193751_1002747_pt1 | contig 10576 bp, 10 predicted proteins | sample L1c2metaG_FD_143050 | JGI IMG/M metagenome (GOLD analysis project Ga0193751, IMG submission 143050) | Soil microbial communities from a riparian zone of the East river system, Colorado, United States - L1c2 | ecosystem: Environmental > Terrestrial > Soil > Riparian zone | place: USA: East River...
CATGGGACCAATGGCAAAAATTGCAATGCCGCTGGTAGTTGAATGGATTAGCTCAATGGCGCCGATTGCGCGCTGCACATTGAGCGAATCAATATCCACCAGCACCACTTCAGTGCTGACATCTTGTATCTGACGCACAATAGGATCGGTGGCGCTGGCCGGGAAGCCGACATGGGTGAAGACATTTCGGCCCATGTTCGTTGTCTCCAGACGATGCTGGAGCACCGACACTCGCTCTTTGTCCTCGGTTAGAAGGGTGACTGCTATCCCGTGCATGGCTGGGGCCTCACTGGTATCGCCGATATCAGCATGTTATGAATGGACGAAGGGAGCGCCAAGTGACTTAGGTAACCTCGCGTGACTTCCACAGAAAAATCCCTTCCTCGCAGATCGTGAAATGAAAGCGGAATCCAGAACAAACGCAGCAGCGGGAAGACCCGGAGCGAAACAGCGTCCCCTTCGGAGCAGGTATTCTATGCGAAATCGGCTCGCTTGGAAAGGACCAAAGCAGGCCAAAATCCGCGCCCACCAAGCTGAGTGAAGCAGGCTACTTTAACCTCAGATATATGTGGTAAATAATCGGTAAATATTTCGTCGCTTCGGCAGGAATGGACAGCGGTCTTTCAGGCTAATGTTCGTGCAGCCCTGAGATGCGATCGTAGCCTCGGGAAGCTCCCGTGACGGTCTCGGCCTCGGGCAGGAATTCATATCCCTGCAAGTGGACGGCAACTTGAAATGTCGTCCCACTCAAGGGCGCCACGACGCGCAACACCTTGCCTCGGCAGCGGACCCTCATATTATCGGCCAGCGTAATCTCCGAAGGCATAACTAGGGTCAATTCTACGGCGTCTCCCTCGGACAGAGAAAAATCGGTGCAGAAGAAAGCTCCCCTTGCGCTCAGATTCTGGGTGACACCTTGTCCTTCACCCTGTGGCGTGACCGATCGCACGGACACTGGAAGGAAAAAGCCAAATCGTTGTGCCGCTCGGCGCTCGAGGTGGGCTTGGACGGTGCTCATAATGTTAGGGAACCCGCAAAATTCAATTCCGATTACGCGGACCTTAATGCTTGCCTCTATACTGGGCTTCTGGTGGCCCTGCCAGGCCGTTTGGCCAGCAGGGGAAACTTTACCGCAGCTCTTGACAGGAAGGAAGCACAAACTGAAAAAGATGGGATTCAAGCACCAGCGGGTGGCTGAAAGGCATCCATAAGAGCGAACTGAAAGTGGCGGATCCGGCTATTTCCAACTCACTTACAAATCAACGACCACATGGTTCCACGCAGCGGAAGCAGAACCGGGTGCAGGTGACTCTGCGCGCCCTCCGGCATCGTAATTTTCAGCTTTTCATCAGCGGACAACTTATCTCCTTGATCGGGACGTGGATGCAGACTGTAGCCCAGTCATGGCTGGTCTATCGTTTGACCGGTTCGTCGCTATTGCTTGGCTTGGTGGGATTTGCCAGCCAGATTCCAGTCTTCCTGGTCGCCCCCCTGGGTGGGATTGTGGCCGACCGGCACAACCGCCACCGCGTGATTATCGCGACCCAGACCGCAGCCATGCTCCTGGCCGGTGTTCTAGCGGGCGTAACCCTACTGGGAGTAGTGCAGGTGTGGTACGTCTTTGTGCTGGCGACTTTGCTGGGCGTGGTAAATGCGTTTGATATCCCCGCGCGGCAGGCTTTCCTGGTGGACATGGTGGGCAAGGAAGACCTGATGAACGCCATTGCCTTGAATTCGTCCATGTTCAACGGCGCGCGGATTATCGGCCCGGCCATCGCCGGCGTGCTGGTGGCGAAGATCGGCGAAGGCTGGTGCTTCTTCGCCAATGCCGTCAGCTACATCGCGGTGATTATCGGATTAGCGATGATGAAGCTTCCGCCTCGCGCCTATCGGACATCGTCTGCTTCCCCAATGGCGCACATTATCGAGGGCTTTCGATTCGCCCGCGAAACCGGCCCGATCCGCGCAATATTGTTGTTGTTGGGACTCGTCAGTCTGGTCGGGATGCCGTACACGGTGCTGATGCCGGTATTCGCAGACCGAATCCTGCATGGCGGCGCTCGTGGCCTGGGAATTCTCATGGGCGCCACTGGAGTAGGAGCGTTGCTGGGAGCGTTGATGCTGGCTTCGAGAACCGGCGTTAGCGGACTCGGCCGCTGGGTGGCATTCTCCTGTGCCGGATTCGGCGTCAGCTTATTTCTGTTCTCCTGGTCTCGCCATTTCTGGCTCTCCGTGGCATTGCTCCTGCCGGTAGGCTTCTCCATGATGCTGGAAATGTCCTCTTCCAACACGCTGATTCAAGCCATGGTCCCCGATCACCTGCGAGGGCGAGTGATGGCCATGTACTCCATGATGTTCATGGGCATGGCGCCATTTGGAGCGCTGATCGGAGGCGCACTGGCGGATCGACTGGGCGCGCCCCTTACAGTTTCCATCGGAGCGGCAGCTTGTATTGGCGGCGCCATCTGGTTCGGTATGTACTTGCCAAAGATACGTGTGGAGGCGCGCCAGTTGATCGTGCAACAGACGGTGGGGGGCGGCGAACCTTCCTAAGAGACTTGCGGGAAGCAGAATCACTATTGTCCCGATCTCATCTCACGCACCACGTCAAGCAATGAGCTGTGCGCGAATGGCGCGGGCGTCAACGTGAGCACCAGCATGATTAAGCCGAACACGGCGAGCCAGCGTCGGACACCTGTTATTCCTGGCCATTCCGGAACGACAGGATGCCGCATACCGCTGATGCGCAGCAAAATCGCCCAGATTATCCAACCCGCCCAGCAGTAAATCGCCAGAGGAATCAACGCGAGAATTGTAGCCCGCGAAACAAATTTGTGGGCCCGCGGAGCGAGCGCAAAAACGATGTGTCCACCGTCGAGTTGCCCCCCGGGGAGCAGGTTGAGCGCGGTGGCAAACATCCCCACCCAGGCTGCGATCACTGTGGGGTGAAAGTACATCCCCTGAAGAGAGGCCGAACCGCCACGCACTTTCGCCAACGGAAGGACGGCCCAGGCCAAGTGAAAAATGAGTGGATACCCAAGCTGGATGTCAGAAGCAACGGCTGTAGGCGCCATCATCTTCGAGTGAGGCAAAGAGAAGATTAGGACCGCGAGCGCTACTACGAATCCCGCAATCGGCCCAGCGATTCCGATATCAAACAACGCAGCGCGGGAGCGTATCGGAGAACGAATTCGAATGAAAGCTCCCAGCGTGCCAATCAATGTCGGTGCCGGAATGAAGAACGGTAGGGTTGCGTACACCCCATAATAGCGGCAGTAAAGATAGTGCCCCATTTCGTGCGCCAGCAGAATCAGCATCAGCGTGGAAGCGAATGGCAAACCCAGCAGCAGGCGCGATGGCTCGGCCAACACCCAACGCGCGGGGAAGAATGGCAGCGCGTCGTCATTCATCGAAAACGCGGGCTGGTTGTTCTGAAAATTGAACTCCATGCGCGCGCCGACGACCAGCGTGGTGAAGACAGTCGCCAGAAATAGCAAGATATGCAGCCAGTAACGCGGCTTTTGGGGACGAGGGAGATACACTTCCGACGGACGGTAATACTCAATGGTTGGAGGCAGTGGGGGAGTGGGATCAGACATGAAGATTCCGGGATAGGAGTCAATCGACGTTCGGGTGGCCATGCGCGCGAATTCCGCCGCACGCAGGCCTAGTCCTCAGCCAGGCTCAGTCAATGGACTGCAACTCCTTTCCTGGCTTGAAGCGTACCGCTTTGCCGGGAGGGATGGAAACTTCCGCTCCGGTGCGCGGGTTCCGTCCGATACCGGTCTTTCGCGGCCGGACGTTGAACACGCCAAAGCCCCGCAGCTCAATGCGATCACCCTTGGCGAGGGCTCGCTTCATGCTTTCGAAAACGGTTTCCACGGCCGTCTCGGCCTTGGTCTTGGTGATGCCGGTCTTATTGACCACTTCGTTGATGATGTCCAGCTTTATCACAGGCGGCTCCCGGCGGCGGGGTCACTACGATCTACCAAGTGGTTGATGCTAAGGGACATAAGGGAGATTGTCAACGGCAGGTTATCTCCCGTAAGATGGCGGCACCCTCTTTACCAGCCCAGGAGCAGCCATGGAGCGAAGTTCCGTCCTTAATAATCTAGCTCAAACCGCGCATAGCGACAAAAGGAGAAGCATGCTGAAGAGTGACCGTTGGATCCGCAAGATGGCCATGGAACACGACATGATTAATCCCTTCTCGGAAAAGCAGGTTCGAGAAGGAGTGGTGTCCTACGGTCTGTCTTCTTACGGCTATGACTTGCGCGTGGCTGACGAATTCAAGATCTTTACCAACGTGAATTGCACCGTGGTTGACCCCAAGAATTTTGACGAACGATCTTTCGTTACCGTCCGTTCCGATTGCGCTATCGTTCCGCCGAATTCCTTCGCGCTAGCGCGATCCGTGGAATATTTCAAAATCCCGCGCGACGTGTTGACCATCTGTGTGGGCAAGTCTACTTACGCGCGTTGCGGAATCATCGTGAACGTAACCCCATTTGAGCCCGAGTGGGAAGGCTTCGTCACGCTTGAGATCTCAAACTCGACACCGTTGCCAGCCAGAATCTACGCCAATGAAGGCCTCTGCCAGATTCTTTTCTTCCAGTCGGATGAGGTCTGCGAGACCAGCTACGCTGATCGCAAAGGAAAATATCAATCGCAGAAGGGAATTGTGCTGCCGAAGTTGTGAGGAAAGAGAAGTGGCTAGTGATTAGTGGCTAGTGGTCAGAACTGAATACCAGCCACTAATCACTAGCCACTAGCCACTGACTATCCCTTCCGCTCAGCTTCCTTATACATGTACTTAATCGAAGGCTTGTAGATCATCAAATTGGGCTGGGCATTGCGATTCACCTTAATGCAATATCTGTCATACCACTCAATGACGCCATGGATTTCTTCGCCGTCCTTGAGCACCACCACCATCGGCGTCCTGGATTGCATCTGCTTCTGGTAGTAAAAATTTTCGGCGTTGGTCTGTTCCGGTGGCGCCGTCTTTCTGCCACCTCCACTGCTTCCAGCACTACCGCGATCGTTGCGCTCATTCCGATCGGGGCGGTCCACGCGTTCAGGCCGGTCACGGCGGTCGCTGATGGAGAGCTGGGTATGATTATTGTTGTGCTCGGCGCGATTCAAGGAAGGCCGGATGAGCTTACGGTTGGCATAACCTTCCGGTTCGAGCGGCCGCTCGGCTGGCAGAGAATCGATTGCATCTTTCATGGCACCACCATTCGACATATTTTTTAGCGGGCCACAATACGTCGCTGCTGTGATTGTGGGTGCTGAAGGTGTGAAACGTTGCATTAACGTAGCACAGGTATCGAGCTATGACAATCCTCAACTAATAGGGACGGAAGGATTTAGCAAAGTAGCTGTTTTCGCAGAGTTTTTGGGTGCGGGTTAACGCCCCCGAAAGTGCTGAATGCTGAGTGCTGATTGCTGAATGCTGCTTGATTCGGAAGTTGGCTCCTTCAACCCCGCTCCACCGCCGTGGCAAATGCGTCCAAAGAGAGCGAACGCAAGAGATTGCGGCGCATGCCCCGCTCTACTTCAGCCAGGCGATCGGACGCAAAAGCAATCCAGTTGAAGTCCGACGATTCCGCAAATTTCTTCAAATCAGCCTGGATATCCGTGTTGCGGACTAGTTCCGGAGTGCCGCTATGCAAAAACGTCAGGTCCTGTAATAGGGAATAAAGGGTACGCAGCAGTTTCTCCGTTTTTTCCCGGCCTTCTGCTCCGGCACGATAGGTCTCGGTCACTTTAAACAGTTCGCTATGATCTACGCTTCGCAAGGCGGAGCCAAGAATCGTCAGTGCATGAGCCCGGGCCGCAGTATAGGCAGCGAGGTCGAAACTGCGCGCGCGTCCCACGGCGCCTTCGCAGAGACGCGCCACCAGGGCGCGCTGCTTTGAATTCCAGTCAGGACGATGTTGGGCCAGATACTCCTCGACCTCCGGCGCGGACAGCGCCGCCAGCGAGCAGATCATCGAACGCGAGCGGATAGTAGGCAGCAGCGCACCTGGGTTATCCGCCAACAGGAAAATCGTGGCGAACTCCGGCGGCTCTTCCAGCACTTTGAGTAGCGAGTTGGCTGCTTCCTTCATGAATGCAGAATCGGTGAAGATGTAAACCCGCTCCTTCGCCTCTCCAGGACGAAAATAAATGGTCTCAATCACGCGGCGCACCTGGTCTACTTTAATCATCAACTGTGGAGGATCAGGCGGGATCACCAGCACGTCGGGATGAGTCTGCACAAAGAGGCGGGTTTCTTTCTTGTCAGTTTCACGTAGAGATTCGCGAGCTTCGACGGCCTCGGTGAAGCGGGTTTCGAGGTCCTCCGCCTGGGCGATGCGAACGCAGTTCGAGCACTTGCCACAGAAATCCGGGAGGTTGTCGGTAAGGATAGGCGACAGGCAATTCATTGCCTTTGCCAGCATCAGAGAAAGCGTATATTTCCCGGAACCGGCAGGGCCGGCCAGGATCACCGCATGCGGAAAGCGATTGCGCGCCAACATATCGCGCAGGCGATGAATGACGTCGGTGTTGCCGTAGAAGTCGGAGAAGCCCATAAGCAAAGCACTCAGCAATCAGCACTCAGCAATCAGCCACAGCAAATTCGATCAGCTCTGAGTCCACATCAGCATACTCGCAAGCAGATCGAGAAGTAGCGTCCCGCCAGCTGACCCGTGATTGGCTGAATGCTGAGTGCTGATTGCTCGCCTCACTGATTGCTCGCGTCACGCCGTCTTCGCGGCCAGCTTCAATTTGCGTCTGACTACTTTCACGATTTCTGCGTGAGTCTCTTCGGCGCTGCCGCGCGCGTCGACTACAACGACGCGTCCGGGTTCCCGGGCGGCAATCGCCAGATATGTATTTCGCACTCGGCCGAAGAAGGCACGACTCTCCTGCTCGAAGCGATTTTCATTTTCTCCACGGCCAGTCGGGTCACGTCTCTGATTGCGGCGGCGAGCGCGTTCAACGCTGGCGGCAACCTCAGAATCCATCAGGATCGTGAGCTCGGGTTTCAGATCGCCACACAAGATATGATGAAGAGCCAGCACCGGTTCGCTGCCCAGCTTGCGCCCGCCTCCCTGGTATGCCTCGGTGGAATCAGTAAAGCGATCGCAGAGTACTACCTGACCTTGAGCCAGAGCGGGCTGAATCACTTCCTCGATGTGCTGGGCGCGCGAGGCAAACATCAGCGCCAGCTCGGCAAATGGCGAAAGCCCTGCTGTGGAAGTATCAAGCAGCAAGTGGCGGATTTTCTCTCCAGTCGCGGTTCCTCCCGGCTCACGCGTTACCAGCACTTGGAAACCTTGTTCGCGCAACACCGCTGCCAACTTTTCCGCTTGGGTGCTCTTGCCGCAACCATCGAGTCCTTCGAAGGTGATGAATTTGCCGCCATGGAGATGGGTGGGCATCGAGAAATGATAGCACCCAGAAAGACGGCATTTAGCACCTGGCAATTAGCATTTAGCCCCTGCGCGCCTGAGGACGTTGCTAAGTGCCAATTGCTAAGTGCCAAGTGCTGGTTTTCTCCCGCGTGACTACAATCGCTTCCGGCTGATATATTCGTGAACTTCGCTTGCATCTTATGTGCAGTGAATCAGGAGCGTCTCCGATGACTACTTCTCCCTGTCGTGTGCTGTGCTGCCTTCTATTTTTGCTCACCCTAACGATTCCTATCTTCGCAGCCGGACCTGCTCCGCACATCACGATCGCGCTAGATGCGACAGAGGCGCCTCGCAAGATCTTTCACGCGCGCATGACGATTCCTACCACCGGGGGCGCGCTCACTCTCTATTATCCGAAATGGATTCCTGGCGAACATGGGCCAACCGGGCCAATTCAGGATCTGGCGGGACTGAAGTTCACCGCCAACGGTCAGATTCTAAAATGGCGGCGTGATCTGTTAGACGGATGGACCATCCACGTGGATGTTCCCACTGGCGCGGCCAGCGTGGATGCATCGCTGGACTTCCTTTCCCCTGCGGGTGCCGAAGGCCTCTACACCGGTGGGCGTTCGGCCACGGACAAGATGTCGGTAATAAGTTGGAACACCATGCTGCTTTATCCCGCGGGATGGACTTCGGACGAGCTCATCTACGAAGCAACTCTCCGTCTTCCGGCGGGATGGAAATTCGGCACCCCGCTGCCGGTTGCGTCGCAGTCAGGAAGCGAGATCAAGTTCAAGTCTGTATCACTGACCACGCTGGTGGATTCGCCTGTAATCACCGGCCAATACATGCGAGTAGTGCCGCTGGCGCAGAATCCGCTTCGCGAGATGGATATCGCAGCGGATAGCGCCGCCGCTCTGGACGCGCCCGCAGAAGTCATCGATCACTACAAGAACCTGGTTGACCAGGCCGAAAAGTTATTTGGCGCGCATCACTATCGTGAATATCACTTCGTATACAGCCTGAGCGACCATGTCGCCCACTTCGGTCTCGAGCATCACGAATCGAATGACAGCCGGGTGGACGAACGGGGCATGGTGAACCCAGCGAAACGGCTTCTTTTCGCTGGGCTTCTGCCCCATGAGTATGTGCATTCGTGGAACGGAAAATATCGCCGCCCCGCAGATCTGACCACGCCTGATTACGAGAAGCCCATGCAGACCGATCTGCTCTGGGTGTATGAGGGCCTGACTTCCTATCTGGGTGATACGCTGACTGCGCGCAGTGGACTCCGCACGCCGGAAGAAGCTCGCGACGAGTTGGCTTCGATCGCAGCCGATTTGGATCACAGGTCAGGCCGCGTCTGGCGCAATTTGCAGGACACTGCCGACGGCGTGCCTGATATGCAGGGAGCGCCTCATCAATGGTCATCGTGGCGGCGTCCTTTGGATTACTACGACGAAGACGTTCTGAACTGGCTATGGGTGGATACGATCATTCGCCAGCAGACTCAAGGGAAGAAATCGATCGATGACTTTTGCCATCTCTTCCACGGCGGACAGAGCGGGCCTCCCGAGGTAAAGACCTACACCTTCGACGATATCGTAAATGCGCTTAACCAGGTCGCTGCCTACGACTGGCGTGGTTTTTGGACCGAGCGGCTGACTAATCATGGCCCAGGAGCGCCGTTAGGAGGAGTCGCGAACAGCGGCTGGAAGGTTGTGTATGACGATACCCGCTCAAGCCTGGAGAAAACTCGCGACGAAGAACACAATAGCATTGATGCTTCATTCTCTATCGGGCTGTTGTTACGTGAGGATGGTTCTATCATCGACACGATTGAAGGCATGCCGGCAGCCACGGCGGGTATTGGTCCTGGGATGAAAGTCGTTGCGGTAAATGGAAGACGGTTTACTGCGGATGTTCTGCGGGACGCCCTGAAAGCAGGGAAAACCAACTCTCAGCCATTGGAACTGCTGGTTGAGAACACGGACTATTACAAGACTTACAAACTCGACTATCGCGGCGGCGAGAAATATCCGCACTTGGTGCGTGATGATTCAAAGCCCGACATGCTAAGCGACATCATCAAGTCGCGTTGAGATAGCGCTAGAGCACTTTATGTCTCACTAACGCCCGCAAACAGATCTGTCTCCTGCCCACTTGACCGGGAACTCGAGGCAGCAAGATGAAACATTTCCTGCCGCGCACCCTTGCGTATGTTCTCTTCAAAACGCGGCCAAAGAGGCGACTGGCTGGCATGGGCCTTGAATGCCGCCATCTTGGCTTCCAGGAAATCCCCGATATCGATGCACGCGGTGGGAAAAGAGAGCAGAATTGGCTGCCTGTCAGAGAGAGTGAAGTTGGCGGTAGCGTAATACAATTTTTGAGCTTGATGCGGAGTGATTCCGCCCTGCAATTGATCGGGATAACGATTTGCGCGGCCGGCCCAATGAAAAGCCAGCGTCGCGAATACTGAAACCATGGCATGGTCGGTGTGACCGGTTAGGCCCCCTTCCGGTCCAAACGTAAGCAGCACTTGAGGACGAAATTCGCGCAAGTGGCGGCTCAGATCGCAAACCACCTTATAAGAATCCTGGCGATAAAGCTTGCCGTCCGGATAGTCGAGCACAATTCCGCGATTGACTTTCAGTATCTCGCATGCCGCAGCAAATTCTTTTCGGCGAATGGCCGCGAGTTCCTGATCGCTCTTTGCACCGCCACGATTGCTTGCGGCCTGTCCCGGCGTGAGACATACGACGCAAGTTTCTACCTGGCGCTCACGATACAGGCGCAGTACGCCACCGAAGCCGCCGGCTTCGTCGTCAGGATGTGCCGTGATGACCATCAGCCGCAGAGGCATGCAGCGATTGTAACGGAGAGACTAAGACAGCCCTATACTGCCTGCTCCTCAAGTTCGCGAACAGATTCTTCCGGATCTTCTCCCAGCATGAATGCCAGCACCTCCTGCGGCACGGGAGCATTCCACACTGGAGCGAACGATTGCCGATGCAGAGGAGAAGGCCCATGCTGGCGCAGGGCCGCGAGATGATGAGGCGAGCTGTATCCCTTGTTGGAAGCCAGTCTGTAAACCGGAAACACGGGATCCCACTCTCTGACCATGCGATCACGCTCAACTTTGGCCAGGATGGAAGCTGCAGCGATGGACG
>Ga0193751_1002748_pt1 | contig 10575 bp, 6 predicted proteins | sample L1c2metaG_FD_143050 | JGI IMG/M metagenome (GOLD analysis project Ga0193751, IMG submission 143050) | Soil microbial communities from a riparian zone of the East river system, Colorado, United States - L1c2 | ecosystem: Environmental > Terrestrial > Soil > Riparian zone | place: USA: East River...
TCGGAGTCACGTAGGTCGCGCGGCGGGCGGGAAGAAAACAGGCAAGCAAAGCGGCGGCAGCGAGCGTCAGGCTTGAAGTAATCAGCGCGAACGGATCGGTCGGGCTAACCTGATACAGAATCTGCGCGAGCACGCGGCCGGCTGCTAGCGAAAGCAAGAGCCCGACGCCGACGGCGAGCGCGGTTTGCATTGCGCCCTGGCGCATGATTAGGGCGAAGACGTCTTTCCGATGTGCGCCGAGCGCCATGCGAATGCCGATCTCACGCGTACGACAAGCGACGGCGTAGGCTTTCACTCCGTAAACTCCAACGACGGCGAGGAGAAGCGCGATGACACCGAAAGCGCCGAACAGTGTGGCGCCAAGTTTAACGATCCAAAGGCCCACGCTTCTTTCCATCAGATCAACCCACGGAGCGATTCCGAGAATCGGCAGATCTGGGTCGATTTCGCGCAGAGTCGAGCGCATAGTTGGGATCATTCCAACGACCGCCTGTCGATTTCGGGTGTTGAGGCGAACGTGCAAGACGACGTCGCCATTATAGCCTTGGGCGAACGGAACAAACAGTCGCGCGAGCGTCGTGTCGTTCTGGACATCGTGACGATGCGTCCCGACAACTCCGATAACTTCCATGTCGTTAGGCGAGCCATCTTTCGGTGGAACGGTGTAGCGAACATGCTGACCGATCGCGTCCTCGTTCGCGAAAAGTTTCTTCGCCATCTCTTCATCAATGATGGTGATGCGCCGCCCGTCTTTGTCTTCGCATTCGGCCTGAGTGAAATCGCGGCCGCGCAATATCTTGACGCCGATCGCGTCGAAATATCCCGGCGTGCTCGCGGTATAAAGCGCGGTTGCACCGGGATCGGCCGCCTTCGGATCGTTCGAAAACGTTGCGCGTGTCGACATGATGCGGCGCGTATTGGTGAAATTGTTGTAGGGCAACATGGTTGCGACGCCGACTGCGGTAACGCCGGGTAGTTCGCGCGCTCGCTGCGCGATATTAAAGATTTCACGTCGCGCATCCGCCGGTTCCTTCTTAATCAGAGTGAAATCCATTTCGGTGATCAGATCGCCGGCGGCAATGAAACCAGGATTCAAACCCGCGGCTTTGACGGCGCCGCGGAAAAACAATCCGGCTGCGAACAGCAGCATGAGGGACAGCGCTATTTGAGCCATGACCGAAATGTGGCGCGGGGCAAAGAAACGACTAAAGCGCCCGATGCGTGCCGGTTCGCCAACCTGTTGTTTCAAATCGTTGACCAAGTCGGCCTTCGTTGCTTTGAGCGAGGGGCCGAGACTGAAGAGCACGGTCGCGAGAAGGCAAAACAGGAACGTGACCGTGAGCACGGAGGCGTCCGGGGCAAGATCCACAATGAATGAGAAGTTCACGTTGTTAAGCAAGGTGGCGAGCGAGTGGAGCAGGAGATTGTTGCACCAAACGCTGAGAATGAGTCCGACCACACCACCGCAGACCGCGAGTAGAAGGCCTTCACACAGCAATTGCCGGATGATACGCCAACGCGACGCGCCGAGCGCAAGGCGCAGCGCGATTTCCTTTGCACGCGTGGTTCCGCGAGCAAGCAACATGTTGGCTAGATTCAAACACGCGATCAGCAAGACAGCGCCGGCCATGGCCATTAACAGCGTGCCGATCAACGTTACCGGTCCATCGTCTTCTGGCGATGTGCTCAAGCTGAATCGCGACGGCTTCTGAATCTGCACTTCGCGCACAAACTCGGCGTCGGCCTGCATGGCGTTGAACCGTTGCGACAACACCGGGAGCCTCGACTTCGCCGTATCGATCGTTAACCCCGATCGCATGCGTCCGACGAGATTGAGCGCGTAATTTTTCGGGTTAACCAGATCGTGCATCGTCTCGGAATCGCCAAAAGCGGAGCCAAGCTGCGAGCGGACTCCCAGTGGAACCCAGATATCCGGCGCGATTAACGCGCTGGCGCCGCTGAATCCTTCCGGCGTGATGCCAATCACGGTATAAGGCTGGCCGTTAATCTGAAGCGTGCTGCCGACAAAATCACTCCGACCGCCCTGGCGTTTCCAAAATCCGTAGCTTGCTACAACAACAGGCACGTTCGCGTTTAGCGCGGCTTCCTCCGCGCTGTAGAATCGTCCGCGAAACGGCTTCGCCCCCATCAATGAAAAATAATTTTCCGAGGTCAAAAACGCGAAGCTGCGGCGCATCTCGTGATCGCGTCCGATACCGGCGACGGCGAACTCGAGCGCGGCAAGATCGACAAACAGATCTCCGCCGTTCTCGCGCAGCTCGCGATACTCGTTGTAGGAAAACTGGCGATAATCGTGGTTCGCATTTTGCCGGCAGTTGAAAACGTTTACCACTTCCTGCGGCCGCACCGGCACCATCGGATGCAGTACCACACTGTTGATCAGGGTGAAAATGGCGGAGTTAACGCCAATCGCCAAAGCAAGGGTCAATACCGCGACCGCCGTGAATCCGGGCGACTTGATCAACTGCCGGAAAGCAAACTTGAAATCCTGAATCATGAGAACCTCGGGTTGTTTTCACTGAGATGCAGACCGGATCTGCTTTGGATTCAGAAACCTTGCTGCGCTTATCGGTTCGGGATGTCGCGCCCGAGTTATTTTAACGATTTGTCCGAAGCGTCGATCTTACCAAAGAATTCGAGCAATTCTTTCGGGGGATCAATATGTTCCGCTACACGAGTGGCATTCTCGGTCGTGTAACCACCAACGGGGCGCATTAAGCGATTAAGGCTGTTCTTAAGTTCGGTGCCCTCCTTGCCGCTCAACTCAGCGCTGACTTCGGACTCGCTCTTGTTGAGCTTGCTTCCGAAAGCACCGATCAACGCTTTTGCGTGGGCGAGATATGATTCAAGACTGCTTTTTTGGAGTTCGCAGATATTGGTAGCTGGGATATCAAGAGCTCTCTTGACCTTTTCGTAATCTCCCTTCGCTCGCGTGTCGCCGTCGACTACGGCGAAAATCTCAACGCGAACAGCTTTTCTGTGCAGAATGTCCGCATTTGCAAAAAACTGAATGTTTGAATAGCCATCCGACGGTATCAGTTTTGCACGTAGAGCGAGCGCGCATTTGCGCCGCCAAACATCGAACACTGCTTCATCGAAGACTCCTTCCACAAAAATCACTGTGTTCGCCTCAAAACTGAAAGATGGCCGAATACCCATTTCTTCGATCAGTTCCGTTGACATTGATTCTTCGAAGGGAGCCACCGAAGTCGCGCCGTGTTTCTTTGAGACAAGCAACAACGAATCTCTTAATGTTTCACTCGCTATGACGGGAGAATGAGTCGAGACCATTATCGTGAGATTTGTAGAACGTTCTGCCAGCACGCGTGCGAATTCAGCTTGAGCTCTCGGATGCAGCATGCTTTCGAGCTCCTCAAGTAAAATGAGACCATTCGTTGGCTGAGTATAAAGCTGTGTCAACAAGACGAGAATTTGGCTTGTACCTGTGCTCGTTTGTTTGATATCAAAGCTTACCGTACGAGATGCTCCGAAATCTTCATTAATGCGCGTGGTGGTTTTGTTGGCAGTCGTAGGAGTGGAAATCCCTTCAATTCCGTCAACAAGTCGTTTGAGGGTTGTCTGAATACTTTCAAAAGCGTCCTCGCGGTTGTTCCTTAGATAGTGGAGCACATCGACTAGTAGGCGACCGCTTGAGTCAATTGCGTTGGTAGATGCAATGTCGCGCACGGGATCAGGTTTTCGATGCGGCGGCACATGATAGATATTTCGGAAAAACGAGCGTAACCAATCAACCGCGAATTGAGCCTCCGCAATTTCAGGCATCGCGTGAAATAGCAAACGAGGTAGTGAACCCGGTTGTCGATTCATTCCGGTTGGACGCTCGATCAATGCCTGTTTCTCTGCTGACGGGTCATCGTGGAACCACATTCGGCTGGAATTCCAAATAGAATAAGTAAGAGTAATTGCACCCTTGACTTCCGCGAGCGGATACAACCAGTTTCCCGCAACGGGTGGCTGTGTTTGTAACCGTTCGTGGAACGCTGTGGCACTAAAAACGACTGAATACTTCAGGGTCTTGAGGAAATCCGAAGCTTCGACGTCTGCCGGCTGAAGCCTTGATACCTCGATTTGATTTTTGTCTGACGCCAACCGGCCGAGTACTGCGTCGCGTGAATTTTGAGAGACGTTGAAATCGAAACTAAGCGAACACTGTTCGTTAGGCATTTTGGCCCAAATGAGGTCTTGAACAGCTGGTCCGCGCTCTTTAATGGCGTCCGCTGGATTCTCTGCGGCTTGTTTAACAAAGGAGAACAGATCCAAGATAGTGGACTTGCCTGTGTTATTACGTCCAACCAGCACCATCATCGGATTTCGCAATGAAATGGTTATATCTTTAAGCGACTTAAAGTTATGCGCTGTAAAACTCGTTAGTTTTAATTCTTGTTCAGCCATTGTCGTATTTGACTACCGTGGCGCGTCTGTCTCCCATGACTGTGCAGTTGTCAAAAATCTTCTCGTCAGCTGAAAGATTTTGGCTTCGACTCCGTATCCTTAACTAAACCTTCGAGTTATGCCTGAAGCCCCACCCACAGCTCCGCCGCCGCTACCGAAATCGCAGCCTTCCTTTGGAAAGCGCCATAGCACAATCATCAAATTGCTCGGAGTCGGCGCGCTCGTTCTCATCCTCTTGATTCCGCTTTTGATGATCACCGGCGTATTGACCGATCGGTTGCAGCGACGCAACGAAGCTGTCGCCGATATCACTTCATCCTGGGGGAAAGAACAGAGCGTGATCGGTCCTGTGCTTGGGATTCCCTATCAATACAAATTTAAAGCGGTGAAAGAAATGCCCGCGCCCGACGGAAAGATGGAGCGGCGCGAAGTGGAAGAGACCGCCGTCGCCAATGCTTATTTCCTTCCGGAAACTTTGAACGTCACCGGCGATGCGCAGACGCAAATGTTGCATCGCGGAATCTACGACGCGGCCGTTTTCAGGGCGCAGGTAAAGCTTTCCGGAAGATTTGCGCCGCCGGATTTCGGGGTGCTCAAGATCGACATTAAGGATGTGCAATGGAAAGACGCCTTCGTCACAATCGCGGTGAACGATTTGCGCGGAACGCGCGAAGGGATCGTACTCGATTGGGGCGGGGCAAAGCGGCCGTTATTGCCCGGTTCTCAGGTGCCCGGTTACACGACGGGCGCGACTGCGCCTCTCGGTGGCGACAAACCGATGGGTGCTCCCGTGGAATTTTCAATTCCGCTCGATTTCAATGGCAGCGAAGGAATTTATTTTGCGCCTTTCGGCGTTCAAAACGAGGCGACATTGAAATCGAACTGGCCGGACCCCGCATTTCGCGGCGCGTTTTTACCGGCCGATCGTTCGGTGCGCACGGTCGGCTTTGACGCGAAGTGGAAAGTTTCCTACTACGGTCGCAATTATCCGCAGGCGTGGACGAGCCGTAATGGAAACGAACGGTTCACCACTAGGGCGGTCTCGGAATCGCTTTTCGGCGCGCAGTTTTTGTCGATCCTGGACGCGTATCGATATGTCGAGCGCGCAATCAAATATGGCGTGCTCTTTCTCGTGCTGGTGTTCACGACCTTCTTTCTTTTCGAAGTGACCGCGCGACAGAAGATTCACCCGTTCCAATATCTGATGGTCGGTGCCACGCTTTGTCTGTTTTATCTGCTGCTGCTTTCAATCTCCGAATTTATCGGATTCGGTTATGCCTATCTGATCGCGGCCATTGCATCGACAATATTAATCACGTGGTATTGCCGATTTTTCCTCGGTGGCGGAGTCCGGACATTGATGATCGGCGCAGGCTTGGCCGGCGTTTACACTTTTCTCTACATCACCTTGCGGCAACAAGATTATGCGTTGCTGATGGGTGCGATCGCACTCTTCATTGTATTGGCGGTCGTGATGTACGTCACCCGCAAGGTTGACTGGTATGCGCGCGACGCCAGTTAGGCGCCGCAGCTTTAGAGCGCTTGGACGCTCTTGAGCATTTCGTTGAAAGAGTTGTAAAGCTCGCGGTGTTGAGTGACGCCGCGACGAAGGACCGGTTTAAGATTCGCGAGATCAGTAATGTTAATGACTTGATCGACGCTGTGCACGAACGCGCTCATCGCGTCATTAGTGGCGAACCGATGGCTGATCAGAACCACAAAATGCAGACGTCGCTGGGTATCGGGACGTCGGGTCAACTCCGCCAGGATTGGATTCGTTTGTAGGGTTGAGCCTTTAAAATTTTCGTAAACGATAACCACGTCGTAATTGTAAGTCTTGAGCTTGAGCACGACGTCTTCTTCGTAGAGGCCGAGGTGCACTTTGTAGGTCATGTCGATCAACTGCGGTACGACGACTTTTTGATATTGCTGATGGTCGACGCAGACCAAGGCGGTGTTGTCGCCCAGATCGAAAAATGTTGTTTCGTGTTCCTGTTCCGAAAACATAAAAACTTAGCGGAAGGCGTTCTCCGGAATGTCGAGGCGCAGACCCGAGTCGAGATCGCTATCAACGCCGCGCACTTTTTGGATCAAATCGATGCCGCGGGTGATTCGTCCTTTGCGTGAGGCAAAAAGTGTGGCCGTTTCTTCCGTGATCAGATCTTGCTCGTAAGCGCGCAGGATCGATTGATCGAAAGTCATCCAGCCAAAGGGCGAGCTCGCTTCAATGATTTCGTAGAAGCTGCGATGTTCGCCTTCGCCAATCGCGACCGCTTCCTGCGTCCGCAAATTATGACCCATGATTTCGGTCAGAAGCTGGCGTCCGCCGCCAACTTTTGGGGCAAGGCGCTGGCTGACGATGTAGCGAAGCGTGTCTGCCAGGCGAATCCGTAACTGCTGTTCTTCGCCTAACGAGAAAAGACCGAGGATACGATTGATTGATTGGCCGGCGTCGACGGTGTGCAGCGTGCTTAAAACCAAATGGCCGGTCTCGGCTGCCATCATTGCGATTTCCACGGTGGCGCGGTCACGCATTTCGCCGACGAGAATGACCTTCGGGGCCTGACGCATGGCGGCACGTAATCCGGTCGGGTAATTGTTGAAGTCATGTCCGAGCTCGCGCTGATTGAAAGTCGCTTTGCTCTTCGGATGAACGTATTCGATCGGATCTTCCAATGTGACGACGTGAACCGGTTGCGTGTCGTTGATCTCGTTGAGAATAGCGGCCAACGTCGTGGTCTTGCCGCTGCCGGTCGCGCCTGTGACCAGGACAAGCCCGGTTTTTTCCTTGGCGATTTCGTAAAAGATTTCCGGCAGCCCCAATGACTGAATCGTGGGCACTTCGCTTTGCAGTTTGCGAAGGACCACCGAAAAGTGACCCTGCTGCCGGAAAATGTTCACACGAAATCGGGCTTCATCGCCAAGCGAATAGCTGCAATCGCACGAGCCGCCGGTGAGATAGTCGTAAATCAGGCGACGATTGCCCTGGAGCAGCGTGAGCGCGATTTGCTCGGTTTGATGCGGAGTGAGCTCCTCGATCGGAGGATCGACATATACCGGTTTCAGCTCGCCGAAATCCTCGACCTGGAGCGGGTGACCGACGGAAAAGTTTAAATCGGAAATGCCGCTGTAAGTTTTCAGCATCGCCGATAAAATTCTGTCCAAGTCCGGAGCTCTCATGGGTGGATGTTATTCTTCTGTCGCGTCTAGCGGCGGTTCCGCCAAAAATTGACGGAACTTTTTCTTGTCGATGCATTTGTCGTAAGCTTCATCCGGCGAGATGCGCGCGTGCCGGAGATGCTCCATGATGGCGTCGTCGAGCGGTTGGTTGCCTTTTTTCTTGCCGACCTGAATCATGCCGGGGATTTGGTGCGTTTTTCCTTCGCGGACCAGGTTCGCGATGGCGGTGTCGACCACCAAAATCTCGAGCGCAGCAACGCGGCCCGGTTTATCGATCCGTTTGAAAAGATTTTGCGCAATGACGCCCTTGAGCGATTCGGCGAGCGTGGTGCGAATTTGATTTTGCTGGGTAGTCGGAAAGACGTCGATGATACGGTCCACTGCCTTGGAAGCATTCGAGGTGTGCAAGGTACCGAAAACAAGGTGACCGGTCGCGGCCGCGGTCAGCGCGAGCTCGATCGTTTCCAAATCGCGCATTTCGCCGACGAGAATGATGTCTGGGTCTTCACGCAACGCGCCACGTAAGGCGTTCGCGAAGGAGCGCGTGTGAATGCCGACTTCGCGATGCTGAACCAGACAATTTTGGCTTCGATGCACAAATTCGATCGGGTCCTCCACCGTGATGATATGGTCGTGGCGATGGAGGTTTGAGTGATCGACCATGGCCGCGAGCGTGGTCGATTTACCGGAACCGGTCGGGCCAGTGACCAGGACAAGGCCCTTCTTCAGCATCGGAAATTTTTTCAGCACCGGCGGCAGGCCGAGTTCATCAACCGTCAGCACATGCGAAGGAATCGAACGGAATGCGGCCGAGATCCCGTATTTTTGCTGGAAGAAATTGACGCGGTAACGCATCACGTCCGGCACCTCGTAGCCAAAATCGACATCGAGCGTTTCTTCGAACTGCTTGATCTTCCCTTCAGGGGCGATCTCGTAAACCATCGACTTCAGGTCGTCGTTCTTCATTGGGGGAAAATCGACGCGGACCAAATCGCCGTTGATCCGCAACATCGGCGAGTTGTTGGTCGAGAGATGAAGGTCGGAGGCCTTTTGCTCCGCCATCAATTTGAAAAAGGCATCAATGCGAGCCATGGGCGTCGCACCATGGAGAAGCTAAATTGATGCCATGAAGGGGGATTCATGGCGCCGCTCGGTCCTCTACCGGCTCGATTAGTGGGCCGGCTGACGAGTTGCTTCCAGGGTAGAACGGACTTGTTCCAACAACTTGTCGCGGCTGTAGGGTTTCGGAATAAAACCGCGAAGACCCTGGGCGAGCATCGAGCCAATCTTAGTTTGTTCGGCGAAGCCGCTGCTCAAGACGACATTCACTTTCGGATTAATCGAGCGCAGCTCCTCAAACACCGCGTCGCCATCGATCACCGGCAGAAAATAATCGAGAATGACCAAGCCGATTTGCTTGCCCATTTTTTCGTAGATTTTAAGCGCCTCGAATCCGTCGTGCGCAATCACAACTCGATAGCCTTCTTCCGCCAACATTTCCGAAGCCAGGTCGGCCACGTCCGGTTCATCTTCAACCAACAGGATGTATTCGCGGGTGCCATTCGCATTCTTAATTCTGACGCCTGGTGGAACCCCGTTGTCACCAGCCGCTGTTGGTTGCCTGGCGTCGGCGCTCGAGCCGCGCCCTTGTTCGCCTTTGCGTGAAGTTCGAGCAGACCGGCGTGACTCATCGTCCGTTTCGGCCGGCGGCGGCATTACTTTAAATCCCGCTTCGCTTTTGCGCGCTGCGGCCGTTTTGCGCGCGGCGCCGGCGAGAATATTCGATGTCACGCGATCAAAGAGCGACTGCGCCGTCTTGGAAGCGAGCTCAACGCGTTCGCCGAGCAAATCGATGTAATTATGTTCGCCGCGATGTCTGCGGGCGAGATCGGCATAGCGCGCGACCTGTTGCAAGATCGAATTCAGCTCAGTGGAAGTAGCCGCGATCCACTTCAAGTCTTCTTGGTCGAGCATAAGCCTCGCCTCTAATCTAATCACTTTCGTTCATGCAGGCCCACCAGACACAAAGTAACACGGAAAAAACGGCAACGCCAAAGGCAGCAAATGTCAGCATGAATCAAAGCAAATTTACCAGCACGGTTCATGCCCCATCGGGGCGCTCCGCGTCAATGGCAATTATTTCTTTTTTCCATAACTTGAACGTCCGACTTTACCTGACGCGCGGACAATGCACAACGCTGCGACGGGCGCTAAGTTGACTGATGCGCATTGATTTTCGGACCGGAATGTTGGTGGGGCTGGGCGCGACTCTCGCGATCGGTTTGTATTGCGTCTGGTTGTGGCGACCGCAGCACCAAATCGAGCGGCATACTCAAAATCTTCTTCACAAAATCGAACAGAAAAACTGGGCTGCTGTCGCCGATTTGATTGGGGCGGAGTACGCCGATCAATGGGGCGACGATCGCGCACTTCTTCTCGAGCGAATGCGTCTTGGGTTTGGCTACGGTCATCATCTTCGTCTCGACGTCGCCGAAGCGGTCTGCAAGATCGACAATGGCGTCGGCGTCTGGCGCGGAAGAGTTGCAATCGACAGCGATGACGCGGAATTGCTCGCAGTCGTGAAAGAGCGCGTTAATTCACTGAGGACGCCGTTTGAACTGCAATGGCGTCGCTTTTCTGGCAAGCCATGGGACTGGAAACTCGTTCGGGTCAGCAACCCTGAGCTGCAAATTCCCGCCGGATTCGATTGAGACGGTCACTGCGCGTTATTTTCCCAGCGCGTGCCGCAATTCTTTCTTGGCCGATTCCACTTCGCGATCGGTCTGATTGCAAAGCAGGATCGCGCGCAGTTTGTCGCCTTGATAATAACGCGCCAAAAATTTTCTCTTCGCGTAGGTGCCGCGCAGATCGACCCGCGTCGGCTGCATACTGAAATCGCCGACAAAATGCAGCCGCAAATCGAACATTTCCGTCCAAAAATAGGGGACTTGTTCGTAGCGA
>Ga0193751_1002749_pt1 | contig 10575 bp, 5 predicted proteins | sample L1c2metaG_FD_143050 | JGI IMG/M metagenome (GOLD analysis project Ga0193751, IMG submission 143050) | Soil microbial communities from a riparian zone of the East river system, Colorado, United States - L1c2 | ecosystem: Environmental > Terrestrial > Soil > Riparian zone | place: USA: East River...
CGTCTGAAAGCCCATTTGAAGAGCATTAAGCATCGCCGCAAGCGTCGTCGGCCCGACGACACTGACGCGGCAGTCGCGCTGGATCGAATCGGCGAGACCGGGACGGCGAAGCACCTCTGCATACAAGCCTTCCACCGGCAGATAGAGCAGCGCGAAATCGGTCGTGTGTGGCGGACAAACATACTTGGAGTGTATGTTCCAGGCCTGGTCCTTGATCCTGCGCTCCAAAGCCTTGGCGTACTGCTCGACGCCGGCCAGGTCGCCGCGCTCCTGCGCGTCGACCAGCTGCTGATAGTCGGCAAGGGGAAACTTGGCGTCGATCGGCAACAGGCACGCGACGCCGTCCGCGTCGCGCCCGGGGAGGCGGATAGCGAACTCGACACGCTCGCTGCTGCCCGGCCGCGTGACGGCGTTCTTCTCGTACTGCCCCGGCGTGAGGATCTGCTCGAGGAGATTTTCGAGCTGCACTTCGCCCCACGTCCCACGCGACTTGACGTTCGTGAGCACTTTTTTCAGGTCGCCGACGCCGATGGCGAGCGTCTGCATCTCGCCCAGCCCCTTGTGGACCTGCTCGAGGCGATCGGACACGAGCTTGAACGACTCGCCCAGCCGCAGCTCGAGTGTTGCGTGGAGTTTTTCGTCGACGGTCGTGCGCATCTGCTCGAGCTTGTGCGCGTTTTCGTTGCGCAGCAGGTCGAGACGCTGCTCGACGGTCGCGCGCACCGACTCCAGGCGAAGCTCGTTGCTCTGCGTCAACGTCGACAGGCGTTCGTTTTGCACATGGGCAATGTTCGCAAGCTGGTTTTGCAGCGCCTGCGTGAATTGGCCCAGGCTGCCCGAAAGCTCACCGCGCGCCGCGATGGCATTTTCCGAGCTTTCGGCGCGCGCGTGGGCGAGCTCCGCGCGCAGCTCCCGCTCGAGCCGCTCGTTCTGGCTACCGAGCGCGTCAAGCCGGGAGATTACGTCCGACCCGCGGGAGCCGCGAGAAAGTGCGCCGATCTTTATCAGAACGACGATCAGCATGACCGCAATCAGGGCAACGCCGGTTGCCACAGCCGTTATCATCGTCATCGATTCCACGCGACGAGTTTACGTCGTCAGTGTGAAGACGGCAAAGGTCGCAAGCCAGTGATCGCCGGCGTAGTGTCCGCTTGCGACTCCGGCCATTCCTGCTTCGCGATGGAGGCCGGCGGCGGCCTCGGCGATCGCCGCGCGAGGATCGTCGTCGGGCAACGCTGCTGCGATTGCCCGCCAACACCACGCGCGAGAGAGATTGAGTCCATCGAGATGCACGATGAAAGGGTCGCCGCGATTGCTTACGGTGGCCGGCGTGAAAAGCGACGCCGGCTCGTGACGTTCGATCCCGGGCAGGAACGCGGCGAGCCATTCCCCAAAGGCCTTTCCCCGAAGGACCCGGCGCATCAGGTCCGCCTCGATCAGCGCAGGCGAGAAGAAATCCGTCCCTGACGGCTCCCATGCAGCAGGCGCATCGCGATCCCCGGCATACCATTGCAGTGCTTTCGTCTCGCAGAGCCCGGCCAATGTCGCCGTGTCGCAAGCGCGCGCGAAATCGAGAGCGAAGGCGAGCCCGAACGCGCTATTGGAATGCACGCCGTGACGGACGGGATACGTCGCCTCCGGCAGATGGTCGATATAGCGGGCCACGAACGCGTACGCAAGTGGCGCAAGATCACTCGACCAGCGATGCGCATCGGCGTCCCGCCAGCACGCGAGCTCTTCGGCGAGCTTCAGCAGCCACGCCCAGCCGTAGGTGCGCTCGAAGCCGCGGCTCTCAGCGCGCGAGAGATAGGCGACTTCGGCGTCGATGTTTCCCGGTCTCAGGTTTGAATCGAGCGTCGCGCGTATTGCCGCGGCGTCTGGAAGCTCCGGAAACAGCTTCAGAAGCCTAACCAGCATCCAGTGTGCGTGCACGCACGAATGCCAGTCGAAACTGCCGAAAAAAGCGGGATGCAACGCGCGCGGAGGCGCGACGGCTTGCGCATCGGTGATGACGTGGTCGAGTTTGTTCGGAAACTCGCGTTCGACGTTGGCAAGCGCAAGCTGCGCCAGTTGCGATGCCAGGTCGAGCGTCAGCGAACCACCCTCGGACATTACCGAGCCTGCAAGCGGCTTAGGCCGCCTCGCGGCTCGCGCGCTTGCGTTCGTGCGCGACAAGATGCCTCTTGCGTATCCGGATCGATTTGGGCGTGATCTCCACCAACTCGTCGTCGGCGATGAATTCGACGGCGTATTCGAGGGTCAGCTGAATCGGCGGGGTGAGCGCGATCGCCTCGTCCTTGCCTGAAGCACGAATGTTTGTGAGCTGTTTGCCCTTGATCGGATTGACCACGAGGTCGTTGTCGCGGCTGTGGATGCCGATCACCATGCCTTCGTACAGGCGATCTCCGGGAGAGACGAACATCCGCCCGCGCTCCTGCAGCTTCCACAAGGCGTACGCCACCGCGTCGCCGTGCTCGGCGGAGATCAGCACGCCATTGCGCCGCTCGGGGATCTCGCCGCCGACGGGCGAATAACCGTCGAAGACGTGGCTCATCATCCCCGTCCCTCGCGTAAGGTTCATGAACTCGCCCTGAAAACCGATCAGGCCTCTTGCCGGCACGCGGTAATCGAGCCGCGTCCGGCCCCGTTCGTCCGATTCCATGTGCCTTAGCTCGCCGCGGCGCGCACCGAGAGCCTCCATCACCGCGCCTTGGTGCGCGTCCTCGACGTCGACCGAGAGCTGTTCAAATGGCTCGCAGCGCACGCCATCGACCTCCCGGAAGACGACCCGGGGGCGCGACACCGCGAGCTCGTAGCCTTCCCGCCGCATGTTTTCCAGGAGGATCGTGAGGTGCAACTCGCCGCGGCCGTACACGGTGAAAATGTCGGTGTCGGCGGTTTCCTCGACGCGAAGCGCAACGTTGGTCAAGATCTCCTTGGCCAGGCGCTCGCGCAGATTGCGGCTGGTGACGTACTTTCCTTCCTTGCCGGCAAGCGGCGAGGTATTGACCTGAAATTGCATCGACAGCGTCGGCTCGTCGACGTGGATCATGGGAAGGGCTTCCGGCTCGTCCACAGAGGCGAGCGTCGTCCCGATTTGCAGGTCGTCGACGCCGCTGACCAGCACGATATCGCCGGCGACGGCCGACTCTACCGGGGCGCGCTCCAGCCCGGCGAATCCCAGCACCTGGCCCACCCGGGCGCGAGTGCCCGGCGGCCCGCCATGCAAAACGGTGACTTCCTGACCGGGGACGAGCCGTCCTCGCCGGATGCGGCCGATGCCGAGGCGACCCACGTAGCTCGAGTAGTCCAACGCGCTGATCTGTAACTGCAGCGGCGCGTCCGGATCGCCTGCCGGAGCAGGCACCCGGGCGAGGATGGTTTCAAACAGCGGGCGCATGTCGGTTCCCGGTCGAGAGGGATCGAGCGATGCATAACCATTGAGCGCGGACGCATAGACAACCGGAAAGTCCAACTGGTCTTCAGTTGCGCCCAGCTTGTCGAACAGATCGAAAGTCCGGTTCACAACCCATTCCGAACGCGCGCCCGGCCGATCGACCTTATTGACGACGACGATGGGCTTCAATCCCTGCGCGAGCGCCTTGCGGGTGACAAAACGGGTCTGCGGCATCGGACCTTCGACCGCGTCGACGAGCAGCAGCACGCCATCGACCATCGATAAAACGCGCTCGACCTCGCCTCCGAAATCGGCGTGGCCCGGCGTATCCACGATGTTGATGTGTGTGTCGCCATAGCGGATGGCGCAATTCTTGGCGACGATGGTGATGCCGCGCTCGCGTTCGAGGTCGTTGCTGTCCATGACGCGCTCGGCGATGTGCTGATGCGCAGCAAACGTCCCGGCCTGCCCAAGCAGCTTATCGACCAGTGTGGTCTTGCCGTGGTCGACGTGGGCGATGATTGCGATGTTACGGAGGTGACGTGGGGACATGGTGCAGTGCGAAACCAAACCCAATATTATACGCGCTCACTACCAGGGAGATCAAAAATAAGTTGCAAAATCCGGTATTTAGCCCTACAATGAAAAACATTCGGCGGCCGTTCCGGTCACCGCCGATTCCCCAGCGGGCCGCGTCAGCCGCGTTTTGAGCGACCGACCTCCCCGCTTCACCAGCAATGTTCGCTGCCTGGACCGGAGCTTCGCCTAGTGCGAGCGGGCCGCGCCAGGAGTCACCAAACGATGAGCAACGGCTCGAGCTTCGATCAGCTCGGCCTGCGGCCGGAGTTGATCCGTGCCGTGACCGAAGCGGGTTACACCACACCAACGCCGATCCAGACGCAGGCGATTCCCCCCATCCTCAACGGCCTCGACGTCATGGGGGGCGCACAGACAGGGACAGGAAAAACGGCGGTCTTCGCCCTGCCGATCCTGCAAAAGCTTCTCCCCGCCGCCAACGTTAGCCCGTCGCCCGCACGCCATCCCGTGCGGGCACTGATCCTCACCCCCACGCGCGAGCTGGCCATTCAGGTCGAGGAAGCCATCAGGAGCTACGGCAAATACACCGGCCTGCGATCGACAGTGGTATTCGGCGGCGTCGACATCCGACAGCAGCTGCCCATCGTCCGCGGGGGCGTGGAAATACTCGTGGCAACGCCGGGCCGCCTGCTCGATCACATCGAGCAGAAGTCGATCAATCTGGGGCAAGTGGAGATCTTTGTTCTCGACGAAGCCGACCGCATGCTCGATATGGGATTCATCCCCGATATCAAACGCATCATGTCGCTGCTGCCTGCGACCTCGAAGCGGCAAAATCTCTTGTTCTCGGCGACGTTTTCCAACGAGATCAAAAAACTCGCCGACCAGTTGCTCAACGCGCCCGTTCTCATCGAGGTCGCGCGCCGCAACACGGCAGCCGAAACCGTCGCGCAGAGCGTCTACAAGCTTCCCACCGACCAGAAACGGCGGCTCCTGGCGCACATCGTTCGATCACGCGATCTATGGCAAGTGCTTTGCTTCGTGCGCACCAAGCACGGCGCGTCGCGCTTGGCGCGCCAGCTGGAAAAGGACGGGCTCAAGACAACCGCAATCCACGGCGACAAGAGCCAGGTCGCTCGGCTGGAAGCGCTCGACGATTTCAAAGGCGCGAAGGTTCAGGTGATGGTCGCGACCGACGTTGCGGCGCGCGGTCTCGATATCGACGATCTGCCGCTGGTCATCAACTACGAGCTCCCTTACGTGCCCGAAGACTACATCCATCGCATCGGTCGCACCGGCCGAGCCGGCGCAACGGGCCAGGCGATATCGTTCTGCGCCCCGGAGGAGGAGAAGCTGCTCGGTGAAATCGAGCGCATGCTCAAGCGTTCGATCCCGGTGATGCCGGTCGAAGGATTTACCGTTGCAAGCGACTCGCCGCCCGCACGCCGCACGTCCCACGAATCGCCGCGCGCGAAGCGCCCGCAGCAGCGCACTGCTGCGCCGCGCGATCGAATCGACCGCGCAAGCGACGATCGGTCGCGAGCGCGCGTCGCCGGCGTGGCCGATGATCGCAATCCGGATCAGCTGCCGATCGCGCGGAAGCCCGAACAATCGAGCGCGCCGACGGCGCTCACCTCGAATGCGCCCGCGCATCATTCCCGACGTCCGAGCCGACCGGTCGCGGCGCTGCTCCTGCGCCGACCCGCGAAGGAATCTGAAAAAGTCTGACCGGCATTGCACAAGTCGTGTTGCGCGCCTGAGTCTTCCAGGCGCTACCGCGTCAGCTTCCCGCTCGTCCGGTGACGGTGCGTTCGTCGCATGAGCACCATCGTCGTCGCTCACTGCCGCGCGGGGTTCGAGGGCGAATGCGCAGCCGATCTACGGCGGCTCGCGCTAGCCGCCGGCGTATCGATCAAGATCGGCGAGACGCCACGGCGCGCGTTCATCGCAGCCGGCGTCGACAATTTCAACCCTCGTCGCTGGGAACGCGCGATCCTCGACTGCCCGCCAATCTTTGCGCGCTCACTTTTTGTCGGCACAGGCCCCCACCCTCTGCCCGGTCGCGATCGCGTCACGCCTTTGCTCACGCTTGCGCGAGCCCTGGATCCGCCTTTCAGCGCGGTGTGGCTCGAAGTGGCCGACACCAATGAAGGCAAGACCGTATCGGCTTTTTGTCGACGGTTGGCGCCGTTGCTTCAGGCCGCCGCGTCGAGCGCAGGTCTGCTAGCCCACGGGGATGAACGAAAGCCGCGCCTGCATCTTCTGTTTTCGAGCCCGTCGGAGGTATTTGCCGGCACTAGCGCAGCCGAGACGGGAAGCGAGTGGCCGATGGGAATTCCGCGCCTCAAAATGCCGCGGGCAGCCCCGTCGCGATCGTCGATCAAGCTCGCGGAAGCGTTCCTATTCTTTCTCGGCGAGAACGAGCGCGGGGGCCTGCTTCGACCGGGAATGCGCGCAGTCGACCTCGGGGCGGCGCCGGGCGGATGGACCTGGCAGCTCGCCGAGCGCGGATTGCGCGTCACTGCCGTCGACAACGCGGCGCTGCGAGGTGCCGTGCGTTCCGATCCGCTCGTCCTGCACGTTCAGGCAGACGGGCTCAGGTACAGGCCGAAGCGTCCTGTCGATTGGATGGTGTGCGACATCATCGAGAAGCCTTCCCGCATCGCCGCGCTGATCGCCGATTGGGTCTCGGCAGGCCGCTGTCGCAGGACCATCTTCAACCTCAAGCTGCCGATGAAAAAGCGCTACGACGAAGTACGGCGCTGCGAAGCGCTGATAGGCGATGCGCTCGACCGCGGGCAGCAGCGCTATTCGCTGCGCTTCAAGCAGCTCTATCACGACCGCGAAGAAGTGACCGGCTACTGCGCGCGGATGGATTAGCGGCGCGGCGAAAACGGGGATCGAGGAGAATTGCGAATCGAGGTCGAGCTGCGACGTCTGTTGCGATGAGCGTCTACGGAGAGCCGGGACGACCGGAGAGCCGCTCGAGCTGCGGCTTCAGTTTTTCCAGTGTCGCGAGGAACCCCGCCAGCCGCTCGCGCTGCTCGGCGACCACCTGCGTCGGCGCGCGGGCGACGAAATTTTCATTGGCCAGCTTGATGTTGACCTTCGCGATCTCGCCTTCGACCCGGGCGATTTCCTTGGAGATGCGCTCGCGTTCGGCGACAGGGTCAACCTTCACATCGAGCATGATGCGCAGCTTGCCGACAACCTGGACCGGTGAATCAGAGCGGGGCAGCTCCTCAACGATGCGCACCTCCGAAAGTTTCGCCAGCGCCGCAAGATAGTCCTTGAGGGCAACGGCACCTTCACCCATAACATCGCCGGTAATCAGCAAGACCGGACGCTCGGCGGGTGACATCCCCATTTCACTTCGCAGCGAGCGGCACGAATCGACCAGCCACTTGAGCGTTACGATGGCTGTGCTCTCAACCGGAGCGAGGTTGTCGTGAAAACTAGGCACGGGGTAGGGCTGAATCGAGATCGATTCCCCGCGCTTGCCCGCCAACGGCGCGATCGTCTGCCACAGCTCCTCGGTGATGAAGGGGATAATCGGATGCGCCAAACGTAGAATGGTCTCGAGCACACGCACCAGAGTGCGGCGCGTACCGCGCTGCGCGGCATCGTCTCCGCGCGCAAGGTCGACCTTGGCGAGCTCGACATACCAATCGCAGTATTCGTTCCATACGAAGCCGTAGATCGCCTTCGCCGCGAGGTCGAAGCGGTACTCCGCAAGCTGCGTGTTCACTTCCTCCTCGACGTTCTGCAACTCGCCGACGATCCAGCGATCGGCGATCGAGCGCGTCACGGGCCGGGTCTCGTCCAGCCCGACATCCTTGCCCTCGACGTTCATGAGGACGAAGCGCGAGGCGTTCCATAGCTTGTTGCAGAAATTGCGATAGCCCTCGCATCGCGCAAGATCGAAATTCAACGTGCGGCCGAACGTCGCCAGGCTCGCGAAGGTAAATCGCACGGCGTCGGCGCCGAACGCCGGGAGCCCGTTGGGAAACTGTCTGCGCGTGCGCTTTTCGATGGCCTCTCGCTGCTTCTCGAGCACGAGGCCGTAGGTCTGCTTTTTCACCAGCGCATCGACCGTCGTGCCGTCGATGAGATCCAGCGGGTCGAGGATATTGCCCTTGGACTTCGACATCTTCTGTCCTTCCTCGTCGCGCACGATCGAATTGATGTACACGTCTCGGAACGGAATCTTCCCGGTGAAGTAGGTCGTCATCATGACCATGCGCACGACCCAGAAAAAAATGATGTCGAAACCCGTGACCAGAACCGAGCTGGGAAGGAACACCTCGAGCTCCGGCGTCTTCTCCGGCCAGCCGAGCGTCGAGTGACACCAGAGCGCCGAAGAGAACCAGGTATCGAGCACGTCGTCGTCCTGTCGCAGCGAGGCGACAGACTTTCCAGAACGCTTTGCGGCTTCCTCGGCATTGCGCGCCACAAAAATATTGCCGGCGTCGTCATACCATGCCGGAATGCGATGCCCCCACCAAAGCTGCCGCGAAATGCACCAGTCGTGAACGTTGTCGAGCCAGTGGTTGTAGGTCGACGTCCAGTGCGCTGGAACGAAGCGTATGCGCTGCACCCGCTTGCCGGCAGGGTCGGCAATACTCGCGTTGACTGCTTCGAGGCAAACGTCCTTGAAGGACTTGCCGGGAAAGAACGGGTGGCTTGCCGGCGCGGGCCGGGTCATCGCGACAAACCACTGATCGGTCAGCATCGGCTCGACGATTTCACCGGTGCGTCCGCAGCGCGGCACGATCATTTTGTGCGGCTTCTCGGCGGCGACCAGTCCCGCGGCCGTCAGATCCGATACGACCGCTTTCCGTGCGGCGTAACGATCCAGGCCGCGATATTTCGGCGGCGCGTTGTCGTTCACCGTTGCATCGAGGTTGAAGATGGGAAGCGGCGTCAAACCGTGACGCTGTCCAACCTCCCAGTCGTTGAAGTCATGTGCCGGCGTAATTTTCACGCTACCGGTGCCGAACTCCTTGTCGACGTAGGCATCGGCGATCACCGGGATCTTGCGCCCGGTCAAAGGCAGATCTACTTCTTTGCCGACAACGCCGCGGTAGCGCTCATCATCCGGGTTGACCGCCACCGCAACGTCGCCAAGCATCGTCTCCGGACGCGTCGTCGCGACCGTGACATAGCCCGATCCGTCGGAGAGCGGGTAGCGGATCTCCCAGAGCTTGCCGGTTTCCTCTTCGTTTTCGACCTCGAGGTCGGAGACGGCGGTTCCGAGCTTCGGGTCCCAATTGACCAGGCGCTTGCCGCGGTAGAGGAGACCGTCGTCGTAGAGCCGCACGAAAGTTTCGATGACTGCGGCGGACAATCCCGGGTCCATCGTGAATCGCTCGCGCGACCAGTCGCATGACGCACCCAGCCGCCGCATCTGCCGGGTGATCGTCGATCCGGATTCCGCTTTCCATGCCCACACACGCTCGCCAAACTTCGCTCGCCCGAGCGCGCGGCGAGACGATCCTTCGGCCAGCAACTGGTTTTCCACCACGATCTGCGTGGCGATCCCGGCATGATCGGTGCCGACCTGCCACAACGTGTTGTCGCCGCGCATCCGGTGGTATCGGATAAGCACGTCCATGAGCGTCTGCTGGAAGGCGTGACCCATGTGCAAGGTGCCGGTGACATTCGGTGGCGGCAACTGAATGCAGAACGGCGGCGCGTCCGGATCCATCGAAGGCTTGAACAGCCCGCGCGACTCCCAGAAGGGATACCACTTCTCCTCGATGGCGCGAGGATCAAAGCTTTTCTCGATCTCCATGGGTGCGCGGCGCTTTTACGCAAAAACCGGAAATTATATCGGACAATTTGCGTAACCGAAGTCAGCATCCGATCTGGCGCTACAGCTCGCGGCCCACCGCGCGCGCCACCGCGCCGAGCTGTTGCATAAGCGACGAGAATTCCGCGGGCGTCAGCGCCTGATCCGCGTCGCACCAGGCATCGCACGGGTTGGGATGGACTTCGATCAAAAGCCCATCGGCCCCCGCGGCGACGGCGGCGCACGACAAGGCCGGCACCATCCACGCCTTGCCTCCGGCGTGCGAGGGATCGACGATCACCGGCAGGTGCGTTTCGCGTTTGAGCACCGGGATCGCGGTGACGTCGAGGACGTTGCGGTATGCCGTCTCGAAAGTGCGTATGCCGCGCTCGCAAAAGATGATGTTGTGATTTCCTCCCGCGGCAATGTACTCGGCCGCCATCAGCCACTCGTTGATGGTCGCCGACATGCCGCGCTTGAGGATCACGGGCTTGTCGATCTTGCCGACCTCTTTGAGGAGATCGAAATTCTGCATATTGCGCGTACCAATTTGAATGACGTCGACGTCGTATGCCAGGAATGTCTCCAGCATGCGCACGTCCATGAGCTCGGTCACGATCGGAAGCCCCTCGCCGTCTGCGGCGGAGCGCAGGAGCTCGAGCCCCTCAACACCCTTGCCCTGGAATGCGTATGGGCTCGTGCGCGGCTTGAACGCGCCACCTCGCATCAATCGCGCTCCCGCAGTCTTGACGCCCGCTGCTGCGGCGACCATCTGGTCCGCGGTTTCGACCGAGCAAGGCCCGCCGATCACCTGCACCGTATTACCCCCTACCGGCACGCCGCCCGCATC
>Ga0193751_1002750_pt1 | contig 10574 bp, 9 predicted proteins | sample L1c2metaG_FD_143050 | JGI IMG/M metagenome (GOLD analysis project Ga0193751, IMG submission 143050) | Soil microbial communities from a riparian zone of the East river system, Colorado, United States - L1c2 | ecosystem: Environmental > Terrestrial > Soil > Riparian zone | place: USA: East River...
ATCATCAAAAAGGCCCGAGGACACATCTTTCGGCCAGTGTAATAAACCTTTCCGCTTATGTCATCTCCACCTGAACTTTGCTTCATCATTTCGCTTGCGGGTGCGCGGAACACGCTCAGATCTTGCTCCGATTCTCTTTGCAAGGTGTCAAGGATGCTGTGAAATTCGTCCACGTACGTTCCGTCCGCTTGGAATCCCTGCGGAAGATTGTCTTTCAGTGCTAACAGGCGTGAGTAGGCTTGCTTTATGGAAGTCTGGTTCATGCACGGAGTTTTAAATTAGGCGGATTGGATTTGTCAAGGGTCCCCGTTGGGCCACTAAGATTGCTTTGAGAATTGCGAGAACGCGCTTGCGGCCTTCGTCCGTTTTACGAAGTCTAGCATCTCCGCTTTATATTCGCCATAACTTGCCGCGACTGATAACAACGTTGACCACAGAAGGAATATGCGGTAAGTTCCGCCGCAATTGCGCGATTCCAATACACGCAAATCCGAGACCGGATGAGGCCTACAAGCGCTGTTTTTGCCACTTTTAAAGGGTGTCCGAATGATGGTACTGCGGAAGGAGGGATTTGAACCCCCACGGCCTTTCGGTCACAGGATCCTAAGTCCTGCGCGTCTGCCAGTTCCGCCACTTCCGCATCGTGGTGTAAGCAATTCTATAACAGGGCATTAGTTCAAAAACACTGCTCTTTGCTACGGACGGAGCGAATTACTTGGCTTGGGTTAGCAGGCGTTGTGCCGAAGTGGGTAAAGGCGTATTCTCCGAAACGGAAATTCCGGAAAAGATGGAAGCGAGGATTCGGTCACGTGTTCTCGTTTTATGTGGGTCTTGGCATGCTTAGCTGCGATTACTTTGTGTCCCACTCTGAGGGCCGGCAGGAGTAAAACCTCAACAAGGAGACTGACATGTTACAACGCCGACTTCTAGGTTTATTGAGCTGGATGTGCGTGGCTGCTTCTGCGCTCCTGGTCATTTCTCCTGCTGTATTCCACGCCGCGCCACAAGGTTCAGGCTATCACGTAATCCGCAATATCCTGCTCGGCGGAGATGGTTCGTGGGATTACGTGACGGTGGATCCCGATACCAAGCGCGTCTACATCCCTCGCACAACGGACATCATGGTTATCGACGAGGTTTCGGGCAAGATGATCGCCGACGTCACTGGCTTCCAAGGCCTGCACGGGGTTGTCGTGGCACCCGAATTCAACCGCGGTTTTGTGACCGGCAACGACCCGGATGCTGAAATCTGGCTGCTGGACCTGAAAGCGCTCAAAATCACCGGGAAACTTACCGCGCCCGGCGCCAAAGGGTCTGACTCGCTGATGTATGACGCGGCGAGCAAGCGCGCCTTCATCAACACTGCGGCGAGCAACAATGCCCAAGCGGTCGATGCCGCGACTGGAAAAATCGTGGGTACCGTGACATTCCCGGGAAGGCCGGAAGCGGCAGTGCCGGACGGTAAGGGCAGCATGTTTGTGAACATCGTAGACAAGAGCGAGATGGTGGAATACGACACGAAGACCTTGGCCATCAAGAACACCTGGTCGAGCGCACCTTGTGTGAGAGGCGTCGGACTTTCCATGGACACGGCGCATCGGCGTCTTTTTATCGGCTGCCAGGCAATAGCCAACCAGGTGCCGGGCATGCCGCCGGGTACCGGCCAAAACTTGCTGGTGGTTATGAATGCGGATAACGGTAAAGTCGTCGCTACAATGCCTATCGGATTGGGGAGCGACGGGACGGGATACGATTCGGGCACGGGCGATGTGTTCGCCACATGTCGCGACATTGGAGACGGCAATGCCGGCGTGACCAATGTGTTCCACGAGGATGCCCCGGACAAATACAGTAAGGCCGCCGAGGTCAAGACGATCTATGGAGCCCGTACGATCGCGGTGGACCCGAAGACGCACCACATTTTTTCCATCAGCACGGAAAAAAACGATCCCGTGCCGCCCACGGCGGAGAATCCGAATCCGCGGCCAAAGCCGGTGCCCAGTACGTTTACGCTCGTGGAGATTGGAAAATAGACAGCAGATGATTGGAAACGGACGGTTCGCGCGAGTCGGGAACCGCCGTTTAAGGGCTTTGGCCGGCTGCTGACCTTTGCCGCGCGAGCGCCACCATCTCTACCAGAACGGTTCTCGCTTCCGCCGGATTTGTCACTTCTCGCGAGAATGCGATGCGAGCACCACGCATGCCATCTTGGGTTTTCAAGCGTATGTGAAAGCCGAGACGGTCGACCGAAGTCATCGCCACTTCATTAGATTCAATTCCAGCCAGCACTCTGGCAAGCAGGATGAGCGCATCTCCGTGATCGGTATTCATGTGCTGGATGATGCCGGTGGCAACATCAGCGAGTGGGTCCGGTGGGGCGCCGCGATATTCCAAGGCGGAGACCCAGCCCATCACCCCGAAACCGCCGACGTAGTACACGTCCACCACGTCCAGGCGATAGAAGGAAAAGTCTTCGAAGTCCACCCAGTATTTGCTGTTGGCGTGGCGCGTCAGGTAGAGTTTCCGTGCTTCGGCCACCTCCGGCCCAGGCACCGGCAGAACATTTCCAAGCAACGTAACTCTGGACGCGCCCAGGGGATCGCCGCCGGCGTCAGGCTGGGTCACGAGCAGGCTGGCGCGCGGGTCCGCCTGCAAGTTTTGGGTATGCATGGCCATCGTGCTGATGAGGAAGATGGGACGCCCGCGGTCGTCCAGCCCGTAAGGCATCACTGATCCGAAAGGGTATCCCGGCTGCTTGCGTGAAAGGGTTGAAGGCTGCCAATGCCGCTCAAGTACATCAAGGTGCGTGCGCGCTCGGCAAAGGAAGGCTCGGCGGCCGTAGGTTGTTCACTCGCCTTGCTGGGGCCGGCGTGTTTTGCTGTGGATAAAGAAGCCATCGCTATTGTTCCTGAAGAGCGCGATCAATGGTCCGGAACTTCTTCGTGGCGCCAAGTTCTTAAACACGTTAACACGCCGAGGCATAAGCTGTCTGATTTACCAGCGAGAATGGAGGTTGGAGGGCGCCCCACATGACGGATTGCCGGGAGGCCCGCGATGGCGCGCTATTTGTCATCTTCAGATGACGCGGGGACACCGGAGTTCCAGAAACCGGCCATCAGTCTAAAATCTTGCGCTGCGCGATGTCTATCTGCGTAGCCCGTGGCAAACGATCTATACTCTCATTCTGGAGGAGGTGAGGCATGGCACCAAAAGTACTGATCTTGACCGGAGATGCGGCCGAGTCGCTGGAGGTAATGTATCCGTACCAACGGCTACAGGAGGAAGGTTACGACGTCAAAATTGCAGCGCCCGCAAAAAAGAAATTGCATTTTGTCGTCCACGATTTTGAACCGGGCTTTGACACATACACTGAGAAGCCGGGATACAGTTGGGATGCCGATCTCGCGTTTGCTGACGTGAACCCTGCCGATTACGCCGCCCTGGTGATCCCAGGCGGGCGGGCCCCGGAATATATTCGGAACAACGCAGATTGCCTACGTATTATCCGAGCTTTCTTTGAAAAGCAGAAGCCAGTGGCCCAAATCTGCCACGCGTCTCTGGCGCTTCTCGCGGCAGGGGTATTGAAGGGCCGGCGAACCGCGGCCTACCCTGCCTTGCAGCCTGATATTCAGGCGGGAGGCGCCGAGTTCGTCGATTCGGAAGCCGTGATCGATGGGACGATGGTCTCAGCGCGAGCTTGGCCCGATCACCCTGCTTGGATGCGCGCGTTCATTTCCTTGTTGAAACAAGAAGCTCCATTACAAAAAGAGGAAATGACGGCGCGCTAGTTTTTCCATTACACCGGCCGCGACCCTGGCGTTTGTGAATACCGTGCGTGGCGCAGCCCGGTTTGCGCCCGAGACTCAGCCTGCTAGCTAATGGAGTGAGCATGCGGCGTACTCACCGCTAACGGATTATCAACTCCTTGCGAATGCGTCGCTTCATCTGATAGCCTGCGGCGTCTAGACCGCTTAGGTGCCGCGAGGAGATCCATCATGGCTTATTGCATCAAGTGTGGAGCCCAAGTGGCCGATGGCGTGGCATTCTGCAGCAAATGCGGACAGCCTATGAACGCGCCCCTGGCTAGCCCGGCAGTCAGCGTTCCAGGAGATACGGGCATGACGGAAAACATTGCGGGTCTTCTTTGTTATGTTCTTGGCTGGCTCACCGGGCTGATTTTCTTTTTTATCGACAAGCGGCCTTTCGTGCGTTTTCACGCGGCCCAATCCATCGTGGTATTCGGCGGCCTGCAGATCATTCAAATGGTCCTCGCCAGAGTGTTCGTTGCCAGCTTGTGGGTTGGCGGCTTCGGAGCGCTATCGTTCGGTTGGCTATTGCTGACGGGTGTTGAACTGCTGGCGCTGGCGCTTTGGATCCTGCTGATGGTGAAAGCGTATCAGCACGAGAAATTCGCGGTGCCTCTGGTGTCCGGCATCGTTGAAAACCTCGCGCGTAAGTAAATCTTCTTACAATAGGTCCAGCTTACAATAGGTCCAGCGCACCCGCGGGTCCCGGGCTTTTCGCTTGACAATAGGACCGGCCCCGTACATCGTTACTGGCTTTGCGTGACTTTACCAGCGTCACATGCGAGCCGCTGGCGGCGAGGCCGGTGAGGATTATTTGCCTGACCCTTTCATAGCGCGCATCTTCTTTCACGATCGCTGTTTCGACGGCGCTGCCTCCGCCGCCCTTTTTTCCCGATTTTACCGCGAGCGCATGAACGCCCAGGCCGAGTTTCGCTTTACCGGTATGACGCATCGCGCCGCGCACCCGTTCGAAGAACACATGTTCGACGGCCGCGAAAACGCCATTGTGGATTTCAAGTATTCGAGTTCTCCGCGGGTCACCTGGTGGTTTGACCACCATCAAAGTGCATTTCTGACGCCGGCCGATGCCGAAGATTTCCACTCCGGCCGGTCCGGCCACAAATTCTACGACCCCGCCTATAAATCCTGCACGAAGCTGATTGCGGACGTTACCAGCGAAAAATTTGGCTTCGACGTGGAGCCCCTGGCCGAGCTGATCCGTTGGGGCGACATCATTGACGGCGCGCAGTTTCCAACGCCCGAGTCGGCCGTCGCACTCGCTCATCCCGCGACGCAGTTGGCCCTAGTCATCGAAGGGGCGCCTGAAGATGGCCTGGTTCCGCAGTTGATCCCCGACCTGGCCTACCGGCCCCTGGCCGAGATGGTGAAACTCCCGATTGTCGCGCGGTACCTGGAGCCGCTGCTGGAGCGGCACCGCCGGTCCATCGAGGTGCTGAAGCAGCGTGCGGAGGCTCACGACGGAGTAATCTTTTTCGACGTGAGTGATTTAGATCTGGAGGGCTGCAATAAGTTCATACCTTATCTCTTGTTTCCCCAATCGCTTTATTCGGTAGGAGTCAGCGCCTCCACGGTTCGCACCAAGGTCTCGCTGGGCTCGAATCCCTGGAACGACGCTTCCGCCGAGAAAAATCTCGCCTCTCTCGCCGAGGAGTTTGGCGGTGGCGGCCATCCCCGGGTGGCGGCAATCTCGCTGCCTCCCGGCGACATCGCCCGGGCCCGCCGGGTGGCTCGCGAAATCGTCGCGCGTCTTCGTTCGTAAAGAGGCGGGGTTCGTAAAGAGGCGGGCGCTGCCGCCGAAAGCGCAGAAGTCCCGCTGCAATAACGGCCGTTGCTGCGTCGCGAAGCCAGTATTGCCGCTCACCTCGATCTACGTTATATTGCGGTGAATCCGCGAGGAGCCGCTTTCCGCGCCGATTTGGTAAACCACCGTACGACATGCTGGGCCGGTAGCTCAATGGTAGAGCAGCTGACTCTTAATCAGCGGGTTGCAGGTTCGAGTCCTGCCCGGCTCACCACTCTCCTTAATTTACTTAATTTACAGTCGCTTTCGGGTTCGCATCGCCTGAGTCGGGCACTCGCTCAAGGGTGCCAGGACTGGAATAGGCCTTCGCGAACGTGCCAACGTTGAGTTTTCGAGCCTTTGCAACTCATGACCTATTGAGACCCGGGTACTAGAACTTAGTGCCAGATCACCAGGTATCCATCCGTACCACTATTTCGGAGCTTTCCGCCTATGGTCGCTGCCGGGATCTCGCTTCAAAGTGAAGGTGTCCGAAGCGATGTAAGCAATCGAGCACGCAACGCTGGCCCTGGAGGTAACGAATATGGAGCGCTGGTGGTGCATAGACTGTCGAACTGCTGTCTCACTCAACATGCAGGCTCGGTGCGAGCAGTGTGATTCTGACGCGGTGGATACGATGGAGCGACTCGCCAGGCGATCGACCGCGACCTCCACGCATCTTGCCGTCGATACTGCCCAGGTGATTGAGGTGCCAGCGCAGCCCGGCACGTCCTATCCGCCCTGGTATCTGGGTGTAGAGCAAATCGCAATACAAGTGAGCCTCAAATTGAACGAACTTACCGAGCGAAGCCGTTTGAATTAACAATCGAGAAGAACAACCAGCGACTGCACCGCATTGTGGATTTATCCAAGGCCGCGGCGGAACAATTGAGCTACGTGGATCGTGGCATTACGGCGGTGTTTATATCCCCCGCCGCACATTTTGAAATGCAGGCAGCGGAGTACGATTCCAGGCTAGTGGAACCGCCAATCTGAGTTGGGCATTGAGACAATCGGTCCGACACCATCTACGGTGATTTGTCCTTACTGGCTGACAATCGCCTGCTCTGAAGTGACTCATGAACCAGAGTCAAATCTCCCTTTGCAAGAGGTGTCTCGGATAGTGCTGCTGCATTCGAAGCCGGGGTTCACGCATTCGGCGAAACTGACCAGGCGTTAGATATCTATTTCGTGCCTTACTTCGCATTTGCCGGTTTTGGCCCTGTGGCCGGGATAGCAAAGTACCAGAACCCGACCGCGGCTTCGGCCACTCGCCGGTGTCGTGCGAAAGCCGTGATTTCGGCTGTCGAGCATCCTTCCCGCCTTCGGTCCAGAAAAACCCGCGAATCCGTGGACGTGGTGCATATGCCTGCCGACCCATCCGACAGTTACAAACTCGAAAACCCATTAGATAACGCTTGACAGTTAGCAAACTTCGCTTTATGCCTTGGCAATTGGGGATGTGTTTTCATAGGACCCCCCAGATTTGGCTGACGTTGGAGGAGCAATGCATAAAACAGCTCTCATTTGCGCGGTGCTATTTGTCCTGCTGTTTGCTTTGATCGCCCCGGGCTTTGCTCAAGTCCAGAACGGCACGCTGCGCGGCGTCGTACTTGACCAACAAGGCGCAGCCGTGCCCAACGCCCAGGTGACGGCGACGAACCAGAATACCAACGTCTCAACAAACGCCACCACTTCGTCAGTCGGCGTCTATGAGTTTGCGAGCCTTTTGGTGGGGACGTATTCGTTGAAGGTGGAAGCTTCCGGTTTTTCTACCTATGTTCGGCCGGGTATCCAGGTCGTCGCGGCGCAGGTAACCAACGCCACCGCTAACCTCGAGGTCGGTGCCGTGTCCACCACCATCGAAGTCTCATCAGGGGCAAATTTAGTTCAAACGGAGAGCTCCCAGGTGAGCGGCACCTTCTCCGGCAGAGCGCTGTCCGACATTCCCGTCGTTACAGGAGCGAATGTATCAGTGCTCAACTTTGTCATGTTCTTGCCGAACACGACTTCGCCGGCGGCCGGAACATCCGGCAACGGTGGCTCGATAGGCGGTCTGCGTGGGCGGTCCAACAGTTTTAGAATCGACGGCGTGGACGATTTGGACCCCACGACAACTGTCGCCTCGCAGCAGGTAGTTCCAGACGCAGTGCAAGAAGTGGTAGTAAATCAGAACGTTTACAGCGCGGAATACGGCCGTGGCGCCGGCGGGCAATTCAACGTGATCACCAAGACGGGCACCAATCAGCTGCATTTCGATGCCTGGATTTACAATAACAATCGCGCTTACAATGCTGCGACCAACCAGGAAGTAGCATCCATCGCTAACGGCTCCTCGCCCGGCAAATTTCGCTACGATTTCAATCGTGTAGGCGGAGACATGGGCGGACCGCTGAAAAAAGACAAGTTGTTTCTATATGGAGCTTATGAATTGCAAAATCTTGGCCAGCAAGCAACCGCTCCCAGTGCACTGGCCCCGACGGCTGCCGGTCTAACCACGCTCAACGGATTGGCTGTGGATTCGCAGGTAAAAAGTCTGCTTGCTCAGTTCCCAATCGCGCCAGTTCAAACGTCAACGATCTTAATCAAGACACCTGCGGCTCCGGCTGGCGTCACTGTGCCGGTTGGTACCGTTATTGCGGTGGCGCCGAACTATACCAATCAAATGGATTACGATATCAGTGGGGATTGGAAGATCAGCGGCCCGCAATATTTGCACGCGAGGTACTTGGCGGAACGAATTCGTCAACCCAGCTTTGGAGGCAGTTTCCCCCAGGCCCAATTCGCGTCTTTCTCCGCGGCGGACGATCGCCGGGTGATCATCAACCACGTATGGACGGGTTCGCGCTTCGTCAATGATTTCAAGGCCTCCTATGCTCGTTACTCCCAGACGTTCCCATTGACGGGTATCGCACAAAATTACCCGACTCTGACGATTGACGATTTGAATGGGATCACCATTGGCCCGAATGGGAATCTGCCGCAACATCGAATTTTCAACGAGTATGAACTCGGCGACACCGTTAGCTACGTTGTGGGTCGCCACAGTTTCAAGTTCGGAGGCCAGTACTTCTGGTTTACTTCGCCATCGGACTTCTTACAAAACTCGCGAGGACAATACGGATATACCTCGGATAACAACGGAGGTGGCGGCCTGCAGCAACTCGTGAATGATCAATTCCCGAGCAAGGCAAATTCCAGCTTGCAGGGGCTGGGCAGCGGTTTTTTCTCCGGCAATTCCAAAGATTTCAGCCTTTTTGTGCAAGACGACGTTAAGGTCACCCCGCGCCTGACGTTGAATCTGGGGCTTCGCTACGATTACTTTGGCAATCCCCAAGGCACCCAAAACAATGCCTTGAACTCCGTGGCCGACCTGCCGGGCACTCCGCTGATTTTCCATGTTCCCAAAAACGACTGGAATAACGTGGGACCGCGCCTTGGTTTTGCCTGGGACCCCACAGGGTCGGGCAAGTGGGCCGTCCGCGGAGGCGGCAGCGTGGCCTACGATGTGATCCCCTGGAACTACTACACCAACTCGCTTCCCATTCAACTCCAGGTAGTTTTGAATTCTCGCAGCGCAGCCTGCGGCGGTACTTTTGGGCCTGCGCCGACTTGGTGCGCCAGCCCCAATGGCGACGCCTTCCTTGCGAACGGAGCGATGCGATTGAATTTCGTTCCCCTGACCACACAGACCGCGGCACGAAACCAGACCGGGCAAATCATGGAGGATTCCAAGGCTCCCAAGGTGTTCAGCTGGACGCTGGAGGTTGAACGCGAAATTTTTAAGAACACCAGCGTGGAGTTGCGCTATCTGGGTACCCGTGGATTGGAGCTTCCCGTTCAACTGCAACTCAACTCCATAAGCGCGTTTCAAAATGGCGCGCTACCTCTGCCCACTTTTATTCATCAGGCGGATATTCCTAGTTCAATTGCTACGACCGCCCCGACGCTTGCTCAATTCAATGCCTTGATCGGTGTGGCTGGCGCTGGCGGGCGTCGTTTTGCCGCGCAGGGTTTTACATTGGGTGCGATCACAGCGGAAGCGCCAGTCGGTGCGAGTACTTACCATGGCGGCGCGGTCCAAGTGAGACATCGCTTCGATCATGGTTTGGAATTGCAAGGGAACTACACATTCTCCAAAGCCATGGACGATTCCACGAATGACGTGAACACGAGTGCCGTCAATCCTCGCCGCCCGGCGGATAGCTTTAATCTCCGCGACGAATGGGCGCGGTCCGCCCTGGATGTCCGCAATAAGGTCGCGCTTACGTACCTCTACGACACGCCAAAGGTGAACTCCAACGATCGATTCGTCAGAGGGGCTCTCAATGGCTGGGAATGGACAGGGTCCTACATTTTCCAGACCGGACAACCAATAACCGTCCAGTCTGGCGTCGATTCCAACGGTAACGGTGATGCCGCCACCGATCGCGCGATCCTGAATCCCGCCGGGACTGAGGGCGTGGGCAGCCTCGTGAATCGCGTTTGCCGCACTTCCGCTGCGTCCACGACCGTAACGATTACGGCCAACAGCAATACCGCGTGTGCCGCCAACCTCACCGTCGGCTACGTCTCCGATGGAGTGGGTGGCCTGGCTGCGGGCATCAATCCGAAGGCTAAGTACATTCAAGCAGGGGTCGGTGCGCTAACAAATCTAGGCCGCAACACTTTTACCTCGCCCCACACGAACCTTTGGAACATGGCGTTAATTAAGAACGTCAAGGCCACTGAGCGTGTTGCCCTGCAGTTCCGGGTTGAAGCGTACGACATATTCAACCATCCGCAGTATGCTCTGAACCAAGTAGATATATTCTCCCACACTACGAATGCGCTGAATCAAAGCTATGCCAATCTAAACGCGTCGGTAAAGGGCGGCACTTTCCTGGACTCGCGCGATCTGTTCACGAGTACCTCACGCAACGTGGTATTCGGCGTTAAGGTTATATATTAGGGAAGTCAGCAAATCG
>Ga0193751_1002751_pt1 | contig 10572 bp, 11 predicted proteins | sample L1c2metaG_FD_143050 | JGI IMG/M metagenome (GOLD analysis project Ga0193751, IMG submission 143050) | Soil microbial communities from a riparian zone of the East river system, Colorado, United States - L1c2 | ecosystem: Environmental > Terrestrial > Soil > Riparian zone | place: USA: East River...
CCATCCGGCCCTTGGCATCTCGGCCGCGTACGGCCGGCGCAACAACTTTGCTCGCGCGGGCTGCCCGGCAAGGTTTTGTTCACCCTTTGCGATGCATTGTCCCTGACAGTTCAATGGTGTAGCCGCGCGTTCCGTAGATGCGTACCCCCCAGCTGGCCGAGGAATTAGAGGCGGTGCTCGTTTCGGGCAGCGCCACCCGCCGCACCGATATCCTCAATCGCGTCACCGATCTCTTTATTTACGGCGCCGCGCGCTATTCGCCTGAGCAAGTCGGCTTGTTTGGCGACGTTATGGCGCGCCTACTGCACGGCGCGGATGCCGGCGCGCGCGCCCGGTTGGCCGAGCGGTTGGCGCCGATCGTAAACGCACCAGCCAACGTGATCCGGTTGCTCGCGCTGGACGACGAGATCGCGGTCGCAGCTTCCGTACTGGCCCAATCCAAAGGGCTTGCCGAGCGCAAGCTCCTGCTGATCGCCAACAGCAAGGGCCAGGCTCATCTTTTGACCATCGCGCGGCGGCAAGACTTAAGCGCACCGGTCACTGATGTGCTGATCGCGCGTGGCAATCGTGACGTGCTTGCTTCGCTGGCCCGCAATGGCGATGCGCAATTTTCTGAGGCCGGCCGGCGGCGGCTACTTGAGCGAACGCGCGGCGATGCTGTGCCCGCCGTCGAGCCGGCGCAGCGATTCCGGATCGGACCACAAGATCGTCCGCCATCGCCTGGCGAGTCCGAGATCTACCGCTATGCCCGCCACGGTGAGTTTGAGGAGACTGCTGCCGCGCTGTCGATCATTTCAGGCCTCCCGCAGGACGCGGTCGAGCGCACGCTCCTTAACCCGCGTGCCGAAGCCGTGCTCGTTCTAGCGAAAGCCGTAGGATTGTCGTCCATCACCACCGAAGCAATCTTACGCTTGCGCGCGCCCGACTGCGGCATGTCGGCGGAGGATGTGGCGCAAGCTATGGCAAAGTTCAGCCGCTTGCCGCGCGATAGCGCACGGCGCGTATTGAACTTCTTCCGCATCCGTCTCGAAAACCCGCAATCCGCAGCCGCATCGACGGCGCCGCCGGCATTGGCCGTCAAGCCTTAGCTGTCGGGGGCCTTGGCCGGTGACCGCCGCCGCGGTTCGCTTCGGACTGATCTTAGTAGCAGTAGCCCGGCTGCACCTGTAACCAGGAGCCGTTTGGATAACGGTAATAGCAGCCGCCGCGCCAAAAGTAATAACCGCTGTTGCGACGTTGCGCTTCCGAGGCGATCACCGCACCCGTGGTGGCGCCGATCACCGCGCCGGCAACGGCACCGCCTGCGCCGCGACCGACCGCACCGCCGATTATGCCGCCAAGCGCGCCGCCGACGATTGCTCCGGCGACCGGATCCTGTGCCGATGCCTGTTGCACCGGCATTAACGCCGCCCCGGCGACCGGATCCTGTGCCGATGCCTGTTGCACCGGCATTAACGCCGCCATGCCCAAGAAGGCCGCGGCTGCCAAGCTTCGCTTCATTATCCCTCTCCCTCGTTCCTCGAATTCCATCCAGGTTTGGCTTAAGACTTCACCGGCCGCCAGTTTGAAATTCGCCGCATCATAGACCGTCTCGGGGCCGAACTTCGACTGGAATGTTGCCGAAATGGAGGCAGCACCGGTTACCCTGTTCTACGGTGACAGAAAGCAATGAGGGATGCGGGTTTTCATAATCAAGCCAGCCGCCAGAAATTAACGAGATAAACGTCGGGTTGGGCTCTGACGCTTGGCGTCTCACCGGAGCCTGATCGAGATCCGGCGCCCGTCTCGCAAGCGCGAGCAAGACCGCGAGATCGCAAAGACGTTGGAGTCGCGGCGGCACGCCATTCCAACTTGCGAGCGCTTCACGTCGCGCGGCAACAATCGTGACAAAGCGTTAAAGGTTTCGTTGCAGAATCTGCTTGACTCCCCGCTGATTGCATTTATGTGGGGATTTAGCCGCTGTTGGTCGGTTCGCGTGGACTGATCGAGCGGCTTTCGCTTGCCGTGACGTCGGTCCGCCGGCATTTCGGATTGTTGTCCCTGATTGGGGAGGACGGCATGAGTCAGAACGCCCTCTTGCGATCGGTGAAGGGCTTGGGCGTTCCAAGTACCGCCCGCAAGGAAGACCGCAAGACAAAATTGAAAGTGGCGGCTTCGGCGGCGGCAGAAAGCCGTCAGGAATTTCCCTCCAAGGACCACTTTGCCATTCGCCATGGCGTGCGCTGCGCCGGCGTGCATCTGATCGTGGACCTGCACGGCGCCAAGCGGCTTAATGACATCGATCATATCGAGGCGACGTTGCGGCGCTGTGTCGAAGCCGCTCGCGCGACGCTCCTGCACATTCACCTGCATCATTTCCAGCCGAGCGGCGTGTCCGGCGTCGCCGTGCTGGCCGAGAGCCACATCTCCATCCACACCTGGCCGGAGGCGGGTTACGCCGCGCTCGACATATTCATGTGCGGCTCCGCCGAGCCGGACAATTGCATTCCGGTGCTGCGGGAAGCGTTTGAGGCAAAGCGCGTCGACGTCAATGAAATCCTGCGCGGGCAAGAGGCCTCACAAGAGGCCTGACAAGGCGCCTGCTCGGACCATAACTCGAACCGCAAGCGGCCGGGTCTCGTCCCGGCCTTTCGTTTTTGCGAAAACCGCTTTTGTGGTGTTCGGATGTGGAATTTGCGTTGATTGCGCAAGATGGGCCACCATCTGCCGGCAGGCTGTCGCGAGGGTGCAACGGTGAAAAAATCGATCAAACATCCAGCCAAAAAATCGACTAAGAAATCTGCCAAAAAACCTGCCAAAAAACGCTGGATTCCAGAGACACTATTCAACGACCTCGGTTTCCGCATGACCTTCGAAGTCGACAAGGTGCTCTACGAGCTGCAGACCAAGCACCAGCACCTTTGCTGTTCGAGCACCGCTTCTTCGGCAAGATGCTCATGCTCGATGGCGCGACGCAAATCTCCAAAAAGGACGAGTTCATCTACCAGGAAATGATGTCGCATGTGCCGTTGTTCGCCCATGGTAAGGCCGAGGACGTGCTTATCGTCGGCGGCGGCGATTGCGGCATTGCCGAGGAGGTGCTCAAGCAAAAGACGGTGAAGCGGCTCATCCAGGTCGAGATCGACCCCGCCGTCATTGAGTTCGCCAAAGAGCACTTTCCGGAATTCACCAAGCCGGTCTTTGCCGATAAACGCTTCGAATCCGTGATCGATGACGGCGCCAAATATGTCGCCAGGACCGACCGACGGTTCGATGCCATTATCGTAGACTCCACCGATCCGATCGGCCCGGGAAAGATTTTGTTCGGAAGCAAATTCTACGCCGGCTGCAAACGTTGCATGAAGCCAGGCGGCATCCTGGTGACGCAGAATGGCGTTCCGTTTTTCCAGAACAACGAGCTTGCCTCGACGATGCGCAAGTTCCGCCAGCTATTTGCGGATGCGAACTGCTATGTCGCGGCCATCCCGGTCTATGTCGGCGGCCACATGGCAATGGGGATCGCCAGTGACGACACGCAATTGCGGCGGCACTCGGTGGAGACCATCGCGCAGCGCTATCGCACGGCCGGCAGTTTCAAGACCAAGTATTGGACCCCCGAGGTTCACGTCGCCGCATTTGCAAAGCCGCGCTTCATCGCCGATCTCGTCGCCAAAGGTTGTGAGCCGAAGCAGGCTAAGACGGTCGGCAGACGAACGCCAGGCTTTGGTGTAGCGTAGGGGTCGATCGGCTTCGATCGGCCGATCTGCATAGTTGAAAAGTTGAAAATATGAGTTTCTTTCCGGCCAAGGACCCGGTCTTCGGCGACGCCCGATCGAGCGATGCGATTGCGCAAATCATCGTGCCGCGTTCGGTCGATCTCGGCGGTCTGCAGGTTCGGCGCGCCTTACCGTCGGCGCGCTCACGCATGGTCGGCTCATTCATTTTCTTCGATCATTTCGGCCCCGCGGTCTTTCGCGCAGGCGACGGCATCGACGTGCGGCCGCATCCGCATATCGGCCTTGCGACGGTGACATATTTGTTCGACGGCGAGATCGTGCATCGCGACAGCCTCGGCAGCGCCATGCCGATCCGGCCCGGCGCCGTCAATTGGATGACCGCCGGGCGCGGCATCGTTCATTCCGAGCGCACGGCGCCCGACCACCGTGACGGCGGCGAGCCGCTGCACGGCTTGCAATTGTGGGTCGCGCTGCCATTCAAGGATGAAGAAACTGCCCCGGCTTTCGCGCACACGCCGTCCACCGATATCCCGCAAATGCGCGAGGATGGTTTGACACTGCGGGTCATCGCCGGCTCGATGCACGGCTTGCGCTCGCCAGTCGCCACGTTGTGGGAGACGATCTTTGCCGAGGCGCGGCTGGGAGCCGGCACTGTCCTGCCGCTCGGGACTGAATATGAGGAGCGTGCGCTCTACGTGATTTCGGGCGAGATCGAAATCGGCGGTCATCGCCATCCCCCGCAACAACTTTTGGTGCTCAAGCCCGGCGACCGCACCGAAGTGAAGGCGCTGGAAGATGCTCATTTCGTCCTGGTCGGCGGCGCCGCGATGGATGGACCCCGCCATATTTGGTGGAATTTCGTGTCCTCGCGCCAAGACCGCATCGAGGCCGCCAAGGCCGATTGGAAAACCGGCCGCTTTGCTGTCGTCCCCGGCGACAGCACGGAGTTCATTCCGCTGCCGGACGGTGCTTAAATTCCAATTGCAACCTTGATGCGCTCAGGCGCCCGCGGCAGATCACGCAAACGCTGACCGGTGGCATCGGGCAATGGCGTTGGCGATCGCAGGAGCCGCAGCCGGCGCCCGAAAAGTTCGCAGGGTGTGGCAAGCGACTGAACGCGATCGACGCGGAAAGCGGAGAAGTGCAATGGCTCCTGTGCGTGCGCGTACCGCGGTGCTGGTGTTGGCGGCCGCTTGCATCACAATTGCGACGGCTCCGGTCCGGGCCGCGTCGGACCTTGAGCGCGCTTATCGTGTGATCGCCACAAAAAAATTCGTCGATCTCACCCACGCATTCGGGCCCGACACGCCGGTCTGGTCCGGCTTCGGCGAGGCGAAATTCTCACCCGCCGCCGATCCCAAGACGCACGAGACCTACACCATCCCGAAGGACGGATTCCGCGCCACCTACTATGAGATGGTCGGCCAGTACGGCACGCATGTCGATCCGCCGGCGCATTTCGCCGAAAACGGCATCACCATGGACCAAATGCCGCTCAAGCAAATGATCCTGCGCCTAGTCGTGCTCGATAACACCCCATATCTCGCTAAGGATCCTAACCACGCCTTTTCCGTTGCCGATCTGAAAAACTGGGAGCGCGAACACGGCCGCGTGCCAGTCGGCGCATTCGCTGCACTGCGCACCGATATGTATAAGGACTGGGATTCCGATCCCGAGCGCTTCAAGCGCACGCCGTTTCCCGCCTGGGCGTTCGAGACCATTAAATATCTCTATGAGCAGCGCGGCGTCACCGCGACCGGCCATGAATCGATGGACACCGACATCACCGACAAGATGGATTCGGAGACCTACCTTCTCAAGCACGGCCACTTTCAGATCGAAGTCATGGCCAATCTCGACAAGGTGCCGACGACCGGCGCGCTTATCGTCGTGACTTGGCCGAAGGTGAAAAACGGGCTCGGCTTCCCCGCCCGTGCCTTCGCGATCCTGCCTTAGTGACTGCGCACTGGCTCATCAGCTCATGGCATCTTCTCCTTCCTCCCCCGATGTCGAGCGGCTTGCGCGCGGAGTGCGCGCCGGCGATCGCACCGTGTTGTCGCGCGCCATCACGCTGATCGAGAGCAAACGGGCGGATCATCGCCAGACGGCTACAGCGCTGATGCAAGCGCTCGTGAAGGATACCGGTGAGGCCGTTCGTGTTGGCATTACCGGCGCGCCCGGCGTCGGCAAATCGACGCTGATCGACGCGCTCGGCTGTATGCTGACCGCACAGGAGCGCAAAGTCGCAGTGCTCGCGGTTGACCCCTCGTCGCGGCGCACTGGCGGATCGATCCTGGCGGATAAGACGCGCATGGCGCGGCTCGCCAATGATCCGAACGCCTTTATACGTCCCTCGCCTACTTCCGGAACGCTCGGCGGTGTCGCAGCCAAGACCCGCGAGACCATGCTGCTCTGCGAGGCCGCCGGTTACGGCGTGGTTCTGGTCGAAACCGTCGGCGTCGGCCAGTCCGAGATCGCGGTCGCCGATATGACCGACTTCTTCCTGGTGCTGGCTTTGCCCGGCGCGGGCGACGAACTGCAGGCGCTTAAAAAAGGCGTCGTCGAGCTTGCCGATATGATCGCGGTCAACAAGGCCGACGGCGATAACATCGCGCGCGCCAAGCTCGCTGCGTCACAGTTCAGCGCGGCGCTGCACATCCTCTCGCCGCGCTCGGCGAACTGGTCGCCGCCGGTCGTCACTTGCTCGGCGCTGATCGGCGAAGGCATGCCGGCGCTGTGGTCGCATATCCTCGACCATCGGCAGCGGCTGACGGCATCTGGCGAACTTAAGGCGCGGCGCGGCGAACAGCAGGTGAAATGGATGTGGACGATGCTGGAGGAACGGCTGTTCGCGCCGTTGCGTTCCGAGCGCGCATTGAAATCCGCTTTGCCGCGCATCGAGGCCGATGTCGCCGCTGGCCGGCTCGCACCCGCGTCGGCGGTAGAAAAGATCGCCGCCATGCTGGGCGCATGATCCCGAAAAGTGGTCACCGGTTTCCCGCCTACGCGAAGCCCTTAGGAACCATTTGCACTTTCGTTTGATGCTTCGGCGGGCGAAGCCAGGTCGGAAAAGATCATGCGCCAACAAAAAACTAATCAGATACGCGTAATCATCGCAGGCTTCGGGCCGTTTCCCGGCGCGCCGTCGAACCCGAGTGGCCGCTTAGCGACTGCGCTCGCACGCCGGCGCCGCCCCACACTCGCCGACATCGAGATCACAAGCCATGTCTTTACGACCGCTTACGCCGCGGTCGATCGCGATTTGGCGAAACTCCTGGCGCAAAATCCCGACGTGCTGCTGATATTCGGTCTGGCGGGCCGCCGGCGGCACATTTGCATCGAGACGCGCGCCCGTAATGCGCGTTCCATCCTGTTTCCCGATGCCAACGGTTATAGCCCTGAGCGTGGCGCGATCGAACGTGGACAAACCCGATCGCAAACGGGAAATGCACCGTTCCATCAGCTTGTCCAAGTAATGAGACAAAATAAATTGCCGGCGCGTCTGTCGCGCGATGCCGGAGCTTATCTTTGCAATTACGCCTACTGGCGCGCTTTGCAGCACGCCCGCAGCAGGCATTCGCTGGTGCAGTTCGTTCACATTCCGTGGGTCAACGCGGCGCCGCAGCGCGGAACCTTCAAGCGCGGCCTGCCGCCGCTTTCACGACTGGTACGCGCGGGCGAAGGCCTGCTGATCGCGTTGCTTGCCGCAAGCCGGCGGTTACAGCAGCCGGTTAAAGCATGCCCCCGAAAAGTCGTAACCGGTTTTCGGAAAAGATCATGCTCAAACAAAAAGCTAGAGCGGGATGATGATTCGACGAACCTCATGCCGCTTTAGCGAAGCGCGTCGGTTATCCGGATCTGCCCGATCTCAAAGCCGTTCCAATTGCGCAAGCTCGGCTGCACGAAGCGCTCGAGCGCCGCGCGCTCGCTCGCCGCGAGCGGCAGAAACCGGGCGATCAACGCCGCCGTAATCGCCTGCGCCGCGCGGCCGGCGCCGTCATCGCATTTGACCGCGATGCCTAATCCCTCATGCGGCAGCGCTGCGCAGTAGACGCCTTCGGCGCCGGTTTTCACCAGCACGCGTTCGGCGAAGAGCTGCATAATTTCGGTGCAGAAGCGCCCGGTGCCGGCGACGTACCACGGTTGCCACACGCAGGCCTGGCGAAGCCGCGCTGCGGCACGCACGCGCTCGATGGAAATGCCGCGGCCGGCGCCGAACTTCGCAAAGGCATACGCGAGATTGCGCAGCGGCACCGCCCAGGTCGGCACCGAGCAACCGTCGATGGCGCAGCGCGTCTTGCCGAGCGCCGCGCCGGTAAAATCCTCCAGCACGGCGCGAACGAGGCGCTGGACCGGATGCTCAGCCTGCCAGTACTCGGCGTGATCGACGCCCATCGCGCGGGCAACACAGAGAAAGCCGGCATGCTTGCCGGAGCAATTATTGTGCAGCGGTGACGGTGCGCCGGATCGTGCCACCGCGGCGGCCGCGGGCTGCGCAATGGGCCAATGCGCGCCGCAGCGCAAGGCTGACGGATCGAGCCCGGCTTTCGCCAACATCCGCTCGACGCCAGCCACGTGCGCTGGTTCGCCGCTGTGCGAGGCGCAGGCGAGCGCCAGCTCCTCATCGGTCAAACCAAAACGCTCGGCCGCGCCCTGTTCGATGAGCGGCAGGGCCTGCAGCGCCTTCACTGCGGAACGCGGGAAGATCGGCGTCGTCACGTCGCCGATGGCGAGTGCCGTATTGCCTTCGGCATCGCTTACGGCAAGCGCGCCGCGATGCCGGCTCTCCACCAGCGGTCCGCGTATCACTTCGACCAGGACCGGATTGGCCATTAGATTTGTCATCGGGCCACATTCTTCCATGTTCGCCCACGTTGCCCGACCGAGCGTTTCTCGGCAATGTTGCCGGCATGGGGTCACTCACCATCGTCATTCCGGTGCTTGACGAAGCGGCAATCATCACCGCCGCGCTGCGGGCTCTTGCGCCGCTCCGCGCCCGCGGCGCGGAAGTAATCGTGGTCGACGGCGGCAGCAGCGACGGCACGCCGGCGCTGGCGCGTCCTTTGGCCGACCGAGTGATCATCGGTCGGCACGGCCGCGGCACGGCGATGAATGCCGGCGCAGCGGTCAGCGCTGGCGACGTATTTGTGTTCCTGCATGCCGATACAATCTTGCCGGACGATGCCGACCGCCTGATTGCGGCTGCGCTCGCCCGCCGCCCGTGGGGCCGCTTCAATCTGCGCATCGCCGGGCGGCATCCGCTCCTTGCACTCGTCGCCCGCATGATCAATTGGCGCTCGCGGCTGACCGGCATCGCCACCGGCGATCAGGCAATCTTCGTCGCGCGCAAAACATTCTGGGCGGTCGGCGGCTTTCCCGACTTGCCACTGATGGAAGACATCGCGCTGTCGCAAAGGCTCAAGCGGCTGAGCCGCCCGTTCTGCATTGCCACGCCGGCGGTGACCTCGGGACGGCGCTGGGACTACTACGGTGTCCTGCGCACCATCTTACTGATGTGGCGGCTGCGGCTTGCTTATTATTTCGGCGTCGCACCGGCCCGGCTGACGCTCGCATACGGCCGCGTTCCGCCGTCACCCGCGCAGAGCGGCGCCCGGCCATAGCGCTGGCCCGACGCGCTGATATTGGGGCGGCCGTGCCACCTCCGCGCCAAGTATTTGCGCGGCGTGCCAAGCCCAATGCGGATCGTCGAGGAAGGCGCGCGCCATTGCGATCATATCCGCCTTGCCCTCGGCGATAATCGCTTCGGCCTGTTTGGCATTGACGATCATGCCAACAACGCGAACCGGCAGCCCGGTTTCCCGGCGCACACGCTCGGCAATCGGAACATTGAAGCCGGGTTCATTGGGCCAGCGGCTTTCCGGCGTGATATTGGCTGAGGAAATATCGACGTAATCAATCCCGGCAGCTTTGAGCACCTTCGCCATAGCAACCGCATCATCGGCGGTGAGACCGCCATCCACCCAATCGGTGCCGGTGATACGAGCGCCGAGCGGGATTCCGCGCGGCACCACCGCGCGCGTGTCGCGAACCACTTGCAATGGGAAACGCATGCGGCCTTCGAACGAGCCGCCAAACTCGTCGTTGCGTTTATTGGCAAGCGGCGAGACGAAACTATGGAGCAAATAACCGTGCGCGAAGTGCAACTCGATCGCGTCGAAGCCGAGCCGCACCGCGCGTTTGGCGGCGCCGGCGAAGTCGGCGCGCACCCGCGCCATGTCCTCCTCGTTCATGGCGCGCGGGGTGTGCCAGCCCGGACCGAACGGCACCGCCGATGGCGCGATCGTCGGCCACGGATCTTCGCTCGGCGACAGCGGCTTGGCGCCTTCCCATGGACGCTGGGCGGACGCCTTTCGCCCGGCATGCGCCAGTTGAATGCCGAGCTTCGCCGTGCCGATCCGCCGGCAATGCGCGACGATGTGGGCGAGCGCATCCTCGCAAGCGTCCGAATAAAGGCCCAGGCAGCCGTGGGTGATGCGGCCATGGCGCTCAACATGGGTCGCTTCGACGACGAGCAACCCGGCGCCCGAATTGGCCAGCATGCCGAGATGCGTCAAATGCCAGTCATTGGCGACGCCGTCGTTGGCGCTGTACTGGCACATCGGCGACACGACGATGCGGTTCGGCAGGGTGAGATCGGCAAGCTTTATCGGCGAGAACAATGCGCTCGGCATCGGTCGTCACATGCGGCTGGAGGTAAGGAAATTCAAGCGCCCGCGGCGCTGTTTTGGATGGTGCAGGCTGGCGATAACGCGTCTGGATAAGGGCTTGGCAGCCTTAAGTCCAGCACTTTAAATCGGCGCCGGAACAGTCGCCAAGAGTGCCGCTGCGGTTCGGC
>Ga0193751_1002752_pt1 | contig 10566 bp, 9 predicted proteins | sample L1c2metaG_FD_143050 | JGI IMG/M metagenome (GOLD analysis project Ga0193751, IMG submission 143050) | Soil microbial communities from a riparian zone of the East river system, Colorado, United States - L1c2 | ecosystem: Environmental > Terrestrial > Soil > Riparian zone | place: USA: East River...
GCCTCGGTTCGCGCGCACGACCCCGAGGCGGTCGTGATTCTTATGACGGCGCAGGCGAGCCTGCAGTCGGCGATCGGCGCAGTGAACAACGGCGCCTTCTACTACATCCAGAAGCCTTTCAAGAACGAAGAGCTGCTGACGATCGTGCGTCGCGCGGCCGAGCATCGCAACCTGCGGCGCGAGAGCAAAACGCTGAAGTCGGAAACGAAGCGGCGCGACCGGTCGGGGCGCCCGATTGGCGCCAGCAAGCCCTGGCTCGACGCGTTGCACGTCGCCGAATCAGTAGCCGTCACCGACTCCACCGTTTTGCTGCAGGGCGAATCCGGAACGGGAAAGGAAATCGTAGCCCACTACATTCACGACCTTTCGCCGCGAGCCAGCAAGCCATTCCTGTCGATAAACTGCGGCGCGCTACCGGAGAGTCTGCTCGAGAGCGAGCTGTTCGGGCACGTCAAGGGATCGTTCACGGGTGCGTCGCGCGACAAGGAAGGATTGTTCTTCGCGGCCGGAGAGGGAACCTTCTTCCTGGACGAGATCGGAGAAACCACGCCGGCAACGCAGGTAAAGCTCCTGCGCGTGTTGCAGCAGCGTGAAGTAATTCCCGTCGGAGCGACCGAAGCGAAGCCCGTGAATGCGAGAGTGATCGCCGCCACGAACCGCGACCTCGAGGAAGAGATAAAGCGCGGCGGTTTCCGAAGCGACCTCTACTACAGACTGAACGTCATCTCCATCGTACTTCCGCCGCTGAGGACGCGCCCGGGGGACATCGCGCTGCTTTCGGATGCATTCCTCAAGCGCGCCGGCGAGGCCCGTGGCGAGGTGCCACGGGTGTTGGCCCCAGAAGCCATCGAGGCGATGCAGCGCTACTCGTGGCCCGGCAATGTGCGTGAGCTCGAGAACGCGCTCGAGCGCGCCGCGATCCTCGCCAAAGGGGATACGATTCCGCTCTCGGCGCTGCCAGAGCGCGTCGTAGAGCCCAAGTCCGATCCTCTGGTAAGCGATTCCGCACAGACGAACCCGACGCTGGACACCATAGAGCGCGCTTACATCCTGTGGGTTCTGGAGAATGAGGGCGGTAATAAGCCACGCACCGCCGAAGTCCTGGGGATCGATCCTTCGACGCTTTACCGCAAGCTCTCCAGGTACGGCCTCCCGACTTGAGTCGCAAATTGCGAGAGAATCGCATAAAGCAAAGACAATTGCGTCGGTACCGACATAATATAAAACCTCGTAACTCCTGACAGCACGGCCAGTTAGGATTGATGTTTGTTTTGCGTCCCGAGAGTGCCGTGCTGTTACCTTGCGTCACCGTATCTGGGGCGTCTTTACCATAGGTGAATGCACGTGCATTCCATCCCAGCTTGCCAACGCTTCAGGAGAGTCTTGAATGAGCAACAAAAAGGGTTTTACCCTCATTGAGCTTCTGATCGTGGTCGTCATCATCGGCATTCTTGCCGCGATCGCGATTCCGAAGTTTGCAAATACGAAGGACAAGGCCTATGTCGCAGCGATGAAGTCCGACCTGCGCAACCTTGCGACTTACGAAGAGCAGTACGCCGCCGACCAGAATGGTGCCTACTTCGCAGGAGTTGCGACGATGGCGACGCCCATGCAGGGTTTCACACCTTCGCAGAACGTGACGATTACGGCAGTTCTCGTTGCCGGCCCGCCCCAGGCTTGGAGCGCGACCAGCGTTCACTCGCTGTCAGCTAAGACCTGCGATAACTCGACCGGTGTGATCGTCTGCACCTGATCAGGACTATCGCCTGAACTAGAAAGAGGGAGCGTCGAAAGACGCTCCCTCTTTTCTTTTTGCCCGGAATGGATTTGGTACCGGCCGTCGACGAGGAATGACGCGAATACTGCGGAGCGCGGCATAGTCCGGACATGTTGACCGAACGAACTGCCGGGTACACGCTGATCGAGACCATAGTCGCGCTACTCCTTTTTACCATTGGCGGCCTGGCGCTGGTGTCGACGAGCGCTCTGGTCGGCCGGGAGATGAACACCAACGCGGTTCGCGAGCGCGCAGGAAGGATGGCGGCGAGCCGGCTCGAGCTCATTGGCGCCGACTGCCGTAGAGCGGCGAGCGGGCGCGAGACATTTCAGCAGGTCGAATCCGCGTGGTCCGTCGCCTTCCTCGATTCGGCGCACCTGAGCGTCGTCGAGAGTGTCACCTACTCCACGCTGAATGGCCGCCGCGTCGATCAGTTTCGCGCCGTGCTTTCGTGTCCGCTGTGAGCGATCCACACCGTCCCGCCAAAAGAATGAGAGGGCAGACGCGACGCGGATTCACCATCATCGAGCTCACGATAGTGCTCGCAATCCTCGGTGTGGTGGGAAGCGCAATCGGGCTTACTCTGCTCCGGCAACAGCGCTTCTACCGTGGCGCGACCGAGCTGCTGTACGCGCGCGAAGGCGTGCGAGACGCCATAGAGATCCTGTCGACGGACATCCGCGGAATGTCAACCGCCGATACGGCGATGATGCTCGCCGATTCCGCAGTGGAGTTATTTGCGAACATCGGCAGCTCGGTGATTTGCCAGATCACCGGTTTGGAGATTGGATTGCCACGAGCGGTCTCTCCCCGCGGAAACACACTCTCCGCCTTCCTCACGCAGCCCGACACGGGCGACCTCGCGTTGTTCTTACGGGATTCGATGGAGGCAGGCAGCCAATGGGAACGACATCGAATCGCGGGCTTCAGCTCCCGTTCACTGGCCGCGGCATGTCCCGCATCGAGCGGGTACGCACAGGCCGACGCTGTCGGCGCGGGCGCGACGGGATTCCTGATCAATCTCGCGACTCCGTTGAGCAGCCACGTCGGCCACGGCGCGCCGGTGCGGTTTGTCAGACATGCCAGATACAGCTTGTACCATGCTGGCGACGGGGATTGGTATCTGGGGTATCGACGGTGCAACGCGATCGGACCGTCGATATGCGGCGCTATTCAGCCGTTGAGCGGGCCGTACAAGGCCTACAGCGGGAACGCGGGCTTGACCGGACTCCTCTTCGAATACTTCGATGTCCTTGGTGCGCGTCTCGGCGCGGGCTCTTCTTCCTTCGCGCGAGTCGACATCTCCGCCCGGTCGGCAAGCCATCAACGACTCATAGTTGAAGACCACACCTGGGTCCCCAGCGACTCAGCAACGGTTACCGTCGCGGTGCGGAATCGGCATCCATGAGAGTCAAACCCCGCTGTCGACCGATCCCATTTGCGCTCAGCTCTCATCCTTTGCGCCGTGAGCGGCGCTACGGTTTCGCGCTCGCGGCAGCGCTGCTGGCTCTGTTGCTGATCTCCGCGCTCGTGACCGCGGTTTTCTTCGCCGCAACGGAAGAGACGAAGATCGGTACAGCGTCGGTCAAGCATCAGCTTGCTTTGTCGGCTGCGGAGTCAGCGGTCGAGATGACAATCGCGGAATGGAATCCAGCCTGGTCGCCTCAGGTAGGACTGGGCGGCACCCGAGTCACGGCGATCGACGGGTTCGAAGTGCCGGTCGATGTCCACGTAACGCGTCTTGATTCGACGCTGTACTGGATCGTTGCCGATGCCGCTGATTCCCTCTCCGGGTCCGGCATCTCGAGACGGATCGGCGTCGCAATCAGAGTGCTGATCGCTCCGGATCATTCGATAACTATCGACCGAATTTCGGAGCGATCGTGGTCGGAGCTTTTCTGAGACGCTCCTGGCCCGTCGTTACTTTCCCGCCGATTGGATCGTGTCTTAGTTCGAACACCTGGTTACCGACCAAGATGGCAGAAGTGCCCCTCGGTTGGTCTCCATGCAAGTGCAGACAAACAGGGTCTTTGGGATCGCACGCTTCAAGAAGGTGAGGAAGTGGCGCGCACCTGTGGAAATACCCTCTTTTTTTTCATTTACCAAGGGCGCGATGGGGTTGTTTGGCCGCAAGAAGACTACCGTAGGGCTCGATATCGGATCTGGCCTGGTAAAGGTCGCCGTCATCGATCACTCGAAGTCCACACCAGAACTGATCAGGGTCGCAATCACTCCGTTGCCCGATGATGCCATCGTGGAGGGTGAAGTGATGGATCCGCATCTCGTATCAGATGTCATCCGCTCCACTATTGAGTCGGTAGACGCGAATACGAAGGCCGTGGTCGCCGCTGTCGGCGGACGCGACGTGATCATTAAGCGCATCAAGACCGAACGGGTCAAAGAAGCGCAGGCCCGCGAGCTCATGCGTTGGGAAGCCGAGCAGCACGTCCCGGATGTCGACTCAGTCGAGCTCGATTTCCAGATCCTCGATGGGGACGGCGACGGCAGAGACGAAATGAGTGTACTTCTCGTCGCAGCCAAGCGCGACCTGGTTGAAGCCAAGCTCCGCATCCTTGCCGAGGCGGGGATCACGCCAAGCTCAATGGATGTGGACGCGTTCGCGCTCCACAATGCGTTCGAGCTCAACTATCCGGATGCGATGACGGGCGCCGTTGGCCTCGTCAACATCGGGCACGAAGTCACGAACATCAACATTCTGGACGAGGGCGTTCCCATTCTGACGCGCGATCTTCCCATCGGCACCCGCCGTTTTCGCGAGGATCTCCAGCGCGAACACGGACTCTCGGCGGCCGACGCGGAAGCACTCATTAGAGGGTATGACCGGTCCGCACAGCTCGACTCCGTGATTCTGCAACGCACCGAAGAGATCGCCACCGGACTCGAGCGCGCGATTGCGTTCCTGTCCACGTCTCTCAAGGGCGACGGACAAATGAAGGCAGTCTATACCTGCGGCGGTGGGTCACGCACGCCAGGTCTGACCGAATCACTTGGGCAACGTCTGAAGAAGCCAGTGGAGCTCGCCAACCCGCTCACGACGATGTCGGTGAGGGACGGCGCGCTGGAGTCGCTTGTGACCGACGAGGTCGCGCCTCTCCTTATGCTCGCGATCGGCCTTGCCCTCCGTAAGAACTGACCCGGAGCACAGACACCAATGATCGAGATCAATCTCCTACCCGGGGACGGGAAGAAAAAGCGGCGGGCGAAGACCAGCAGCCCGACGAAGTTTGAGTTCAACCTCAAGCCTCCACCGTGGCTCGCCGGGCTAACCGAAAAAATCACCGACAAGTACATGCTGGGCGCGGTTGCCTCGGCAGGTATAAGCGGAGCGCTCATCGTCTTCATGTTCATTCATCAGGCCGCGAAGGGAAGCGAGCTCGATGACAGACTGACCAAGGCGGTCAAGGATTCAGCGCAGTTCGGCGCCGTTCTGGCGGCAAAGGCAAAGGCAGAGGCCTCGCGCGACTCGTTGTATCAGCAGATCGCGATCATCAAGTCGATCGACGATTCCCGCTATCTCTGGTCGCATCTCATGTACGAGATCAGCAACGCGCTGCCACAGTACGTGTGGCTGACCGCGATCACGCAGACGAGCGCGCCTCGCAGCGTCGCTGCCGCTGATACCACAAAGAGGGCGGCGGCTCCGGTCGACAGCACTCAATCGGCGGCGGCGAGGACGGCCGAGAGAAATCGTGCGCTCAAGGCCAGATCCGATTCGATGCTCGCCGCCGCGAAGGAGCTGAAGTTCAAGGTCGTCGGGCACACGGTGGACATTCAGGCGCTCACGCGGTTCATGAAGTCGCTCGAAGCGTCGCCATTCATTCAGAACGTCCAGCTAAGCCGGTCCGATGTGGTTCAGGCCGAAGGAAAGGAAGTAACGGAGTTCACTCTCGAGGCGGAGACACAATCTCCTCCCGCCTTCGCGATCAAGACGGTTCCACTCGTAGTATCGGCGGTGCACTAACATGGCAATCGGCGTCAACATGACCAAGCGCGAGCAGACCATAACGGCCATTGGTGTCGCCGCCGTGCTGGTGCTCGGTGCGTACTGGTATTTCCTGTACAAGCCAAAGGCTCAGGAACTCGCAGCTACGCAAGCTCACGTCGACTCACTCGACAAGAAGAATCAGCAGGCAAAGGCCGATATCGCTCAGGGCAGCCTGCAGAAGCTTCGCGCGCAGTCCGCGGAATACGAGCAAAGTCTGAGAGTGATGCGGCAGCTCGTTCCGAGAAGCAACGAAGTGCCGGCGCTGCTCGAGGACATTTCGACCGCGGCACGCCGCGTCGGACTCGATCTGGCGTCAGTGGAGCCGATGCCGGTTCTCCCTGGCGAACAGTTCGATACCTATCGGTACAAGCTCGGTGTCACCGGCGGGTACCACCCGGTTGGCCAGTTTCTCAGCAACGTCGGCTCGTTGAATCGCATCATCGCCCCGGTGACGATGGATATCAAGCTGCACCCCATAGCGGACAAGACGAAGGCTCGGGTGAAGAAGGGCGAATCGCTCATCGATACCGAGTTTCAGGTGCAAACCTATGTCGTGCGTACGACGCCATATGTGGCGCCCTCGACGGTGAAACAATAATGAAGCGCTCAATCTCTTTCGCGCTGGTTTTCGTGGCGGCTCTGGCGAGCGGCGCATCCGCGCAAGCGCGCGCCCAGGCGACGTCGCGACCGAGTCCGAGTACGGCCGCCAAGCCAGCGACCAAGTCAGCCGCCAAGAGGGCATCCACGCCTCCAGCTGCCGACCCACGGAAGCCGGCCGTCCCAGCGGCGCCAGTTCCGGCCGTCGACAGCGGTCCGAAAGTGCTGATTAACCGAGAGGTCTTCTCGTACGACGGCGACGGTCGGCGCGATCCATTTGTGTCGCTGTTTACTACATCCGACCTCAAGCCCCTCCTGACCGACCTGAAACTGGTCGGTGTTGCCTACGACCCCCGCGGCCAGAACTCTGTTGCGGTTTTGCGAGATGTCACGTCTAAAGACCAGTACAAGGTGCGAGTTGGCCAGACGATCGGCAGAATGCGCGTCGCGGCTATCCAGCCGAAAGCAGTGATTTTCACGATCGAAGAGTTCGGTTATAGTCGCCAGGAGCTCCTGCCGATAGCGCCGCCCGATTCGAGCAAAATGAGGCTCCGTCAATGAGTTTTCTGAAAGCGCTGCCAGCCGCGGCGCTCCTGTTCCTGCCCTCGTCGGCCGCAACCGTTCACTCACTCAGCGTCGTCCCTTCATCGGGGAAGGCTGAAGTGGTGATCGGTGTCAACGCCGCCGTCGACGTGCAGGATTTCCCGCTCGAGGCGCCCTATCGGGTTGTCGTCGATCTGAAGGGAGCCACACTCGACATGTCGCGCCGCACCTACGACAGAGTGTCACGCGGCGGTATCACCAACGTCCGCTATTCGCAGTTCAGTGCAAACGTCGTCCGCGTCGTCATCGACCTGGATGCGAAGCACCCGTACACGGTCACACGCAACACTGGAGAGGTTCGTATCTCCGTGACCGGTGGCAAGACCGCCGACTATACTGCCTGGCCATCGACAGAGTCCCGCCGGGCATACGTCGCGGCTCCATCACCGCCGACTGTGCGCCCCCTGAGGCTTGCCAGTGCTGATGTCACGAGTGCGCGGGCGGCTTCGACGCCCGATCGGACGACCACCACAGTAGGAAAGGCTGTAGCCCAGCTCGAGACATCAGTCGCGCAAGTCGATGCACAGGACGATCCGGCTCCCGCAGTTGCTGGTCCGGTTACGGCTAAAATCACGTCGACATACAATGTGAAGCCGATCGCGCTCTTCTCGGCGGTTCAGCAATCACAGCAGCCGCCCATCACCGTTACGTTCCAGGATACCGATATCCGCGACGTAATAGCGTCGTTCGCGGCGTTTTCGGGGCGGACCATTGTCGTCGGCAAGGACGTTTCGGGCACTGTCACAGCCGAGGTCAAGAACCAGCCCTGGGATGTTGCGCTGCGCGCGATTCTTCAGGGACAGGGTCTGGCTGCATCCGAAGATCTGATCTCCGGAATCATCACGGTGGACAGCTACGCAAATATTCTCAATCGCCAGGCGTCCGAGCCGCTCCAGACACAGCTCGTCTCGATCAACTATGCTCGCGCGTCGGCGCTCGTACCGACCATTCAGTCGCTGCTGCAGAAGGACTGCCCGCAGGTCCCGACCAGCGGAAATGTCGTCAACAACGCGCGGCCGAACTGCATCGCGCGCGGCCTCGTTGCCGCCGATAGCACCACCAACACGCTCATCATCACGGAGACGGCCTCGCGCCTCGCCGACGTTCTGCAGTACGTGCGCAACCTCGACGTTCGCACTCCGCAGGTCGGCATCAAGGCCAAGATCATCTTCGTCAACAGAACGAATATCGAAGACATCGGACTCTCCTACGATTTGGGAACGGGCACCGATCAGTTCTTCAGCCAGCTGGTAAAGCGTCCCGATCCCGCGACGCTCAAGCCGATCGACACCAACGGCGATGGAGTTCCTGACGCATTGGGCGGCGGCACGCCGTTTCAGGGCGACAGGATCCTGCTCGGCGGCAACGCTCTGTCAGCGATCGCGAACGCAAATGCCAGGGTTGTAAACCCGGCGCTCAGCGTCGTGTTCTCGACGGCGCTCGGAAAATTCCAGCTGACAAGCTTCCTCGACGCGCTCCAGGAAGTTCGTCTCGCCGATCTTCAGGCCGAGCCCAGCATCGTGACGCTCGACAACAGACAGGCTTCGATTCAGGTCGGACAGGAAATTCCGATCAGAGTACTGGATGCTAACACAGCTAATCAGGGCACAGGCGTCTCGGTTACGCAGCCGCGCGCCACCGTGCAAATGAAGCAGGTCGGTATCATTCTGACCGTCACGCCGCACATCACGAACAACCGCCAGATCCTGCTCCTCCTGCACGCCGAGAATTCTGATGCGCAGTTGGCGTCGTCGGACGTAGGCTTCATCTTTGGCAAGCAATCCGGCGACACACAGCTTCTTGTTGGAGACGGAGAGACCGCGGTTATCGGCGGTTTGACCGTCACGCAAACCACTCAGTCCAAGTCGGGAATTCCGCTCCTCGTCGATCTGCCGATCATCGGCAGGCTCTTCGGCGAGACACGCACGGACGACGAAAAGCGCGACCTGCTGATCCTCGTCACACCACACATCATCGACGACGGAGCGCCGATACCGGGCGCATCCTCGAATCCGATCCCACCAGCCACCCGCTAAAGGTGACTCGAATGCACATAGATCTTACTGACGGCTTGCGCCGCGGCCTCGTAGTGGCTGCGGTTGCGGCGTTCATATCCCTCGGCGTCGCCGCGTGTAACGACACGACGTCGATCGATCCTCAAAGGGATCGTATTCCGCCCAAGGTCACGCTGACGGCCAACAATGGCTCGGCTGATACCGTAATTGCCTTCAGCACCCACGCGACGGACAATCTGGGCCTCAAGACGATCCACGTGCAGGCGATTGGCGCGGTTGGCTTCATTTTCGACACCACGTTCACGAGTGCCGTCACCGACATCCAGATACCGTTCAATCTATTTGCCTCCCGCGCAGTTCCAGCCGGGACGCCCGTCACGATCACAGCAACCGCCGTTGACGGTGCGGGCAACTCGTCCGGCGTCGACACCCTCAGAATGGCGACCGGCAACGTTCCACCGCCGGACGTCAAGATCATTAGCCCGACCTCCGGAAGCTCGGCGGTCGTCGGCAAATCCATTCTCGTCACCGTGAGCGGAAAGGCTCCGCTCAAGGTTCTCTCGCTTGGCCTCACGACTACCGGTCCGGTAATCAGAAACGACTCGGTGCTGTTCTCGAGCCCGCTGCGTGATTCCATCACCATGCAGGACACGGTCGCCATACCGCTGAACGCCTCGACCGGCACGATCACCATCACGCCTTTCCTGAGAGATTCACTCGGACAGCGCGCGACGGGTCCGAGCATCACTATCACGGTTCAGACAGCATCACAGATCAACTCGGTGCCTGTCGTCAATCAGTTCTGTGTCGGCAACACCGCTTTCGACAATGCCTGCGGACATACGAGGCGTGTCGAGGTCGGAGATACTCTGCACGTCGAAGCGGACGATCCGAGCGGCATTTCGCAGCTTGGATATGAGGTGAGGAGCACCCCGGGCGGAGCAATCGACGATTCATCGACGTTCGTTTCGAACGGGCAGCTCACGTTCCAGCCGCATACGTTCAGCATGAAGCTGCCATATACGATTTTCCCCACCACTGCCTACATCCAGGTTTTTGCTCGCAACTCGAACGGTGTAAGAGCGTACGCGAAGCTGGCAAGCGGCGTGGATCGCATCGACACTGTAACCGTTGTGGCAGGCGTTACACGCTTCCTCCCCTTCGGCGGCCAGGTCGCTGACGCCATGTACCATCCGGGCAAGGATCGTCTCTACCTCACGAACATCGCACGTAACGAGGTCGAGGTCTTCAATCTCGCGGATTCGTCATTCAAGGCTCCCGTCATCGTGGGCTCGCGCCCGTGGGGATTGGCAGGCTGGCCGCGCGACCGCACCGGCGCGATGGGCGACACCATCCTGGTTGCAAACTCGGGTGGAACGAACATCAGCTACGTAGACCTGGATGCCGGAGCCAGTGGCAGCGGACTAGAAGTCTTCCGCTATGATCTTCCGAACATCATCGCGTTCACGATCACCACGACGACGTCTGGAACGAGCGGCCTGCCCATTCAGGTAGCCACCAAGTACGACTTCAGCGATCGCCCGCAATACCTGGCACCGACTTGTATC
>Ga0193751_1002753_pt1 | contig 10565 bp, 8 predicted proteins | sample L1c2metaG_FD_143050 | JGI IMG/M metagenome (GOLD analysis project Ga0193751, IMG submission 143050) | Soil microbial communities from a riparian zone of the East river system, Colorado, United States - L1c2 | ecosystem: Environmental > Terrestrial > Soil > Riparian zone | place: USA: East River...
CGATCGTATCACCCAGCCGGTGCCGCGCTTCCTTCATCGCTGCTGGATCGTGGGCACTCACCGTTGCGCCGCTTGCCAGGAGATCTTCGATCACCGTGAGTGACGGTGCGTCGCGCATGTCATCGGTCTGCGGCTTGAACGCCAACCCCCACACGGCGATGTGCATGCCGCTCAAATTCTGGCCGAGCGCCTCGCGAATCTTCTCGCAGAGCCGCAGCTTCTGGCGCTCGTTGACCTCCTCCACCGCCGTCAGTATCTCGAGGTGCATTCCCATCTCGACGCCGGTTCTCACCAGAGCTTTCACGTCCTTGGGAAAGCACGACCCGCCGTAACCGGGGCCCGGAAACAGGAACGACGGTCCGATTCTCGTGTCGCTCCCGATTCCCTTGCGCACCATGTCCACATTCGCTCCGACGCGCTCACAAAGGTTGGCGATCTCGTTCATGAACGAGATGCGCGTCGCCAGCATTCCATTCGCGGCGTACTTCGTCATCTCCGCCGAAGCGATGTCCATGAAGATGATCGGATTACCGGTGCGCACGAACGGGGCATAGATCTCCGTCATCACCTCGCGCGCAAAATCGGTCGCCACTCCGAGGACGACACGATCGGGCTTCATGAAATCGTCGACGGCCGCGCCTTCCTTCAGGAATTCGGGATTGCTGCACATGTGAAATGGAAATCGCGCCTGCTTCCTGACTTCCGCGGCCACCTTGCCCGCAGTACCAACCGGGACGGTCGACTTGGTGACGATCACCATCTGGCGGGTCATGTGCTTTCCAACCTGGCGGGCGACGGCAAGAACGTGCTGAAGATCCGCCGATCCGTCTTCGTCAGGCGGAGTGCCGACCGCGATGAACAAAACGTCGGCGGAAGCAATCGCTGACCCGATGTCGGTCGTGAAGCTCAAACGGCCGTCCTGCTGGTTTCGCTCCACGAGATCCTCGAGCCCCGGCTCGTAGATCGGGAGAATGTTTCGCTTGAGATTCTCGATTTTCGACTCGACGACATCCGCGCAAACCACATCGTTTCCCGTCTCGGCAAGACAGGCTCCAACGACGAGTCCCACATATCCGGTTCCCACAACAGAAATGTTCATGAGCGCAATTCAGGTTGAGGCAGTTGCCAACGTTGCTGCGGACTTCGCTTCGGGCGCCGCATTGCTGCGTTTCTTCAATCCGGCCGTCGCATTTCGCGTGTCCACCACGAGTGCTGCGACATCAACAACTCTCTGGTAATCCACGGACGAGTGATCCGTGATGATCACGACTGCGTCTGCACGGGCGAGCTCGGCGTCGTTGAACGGAACGCTCACTCGCTCGTGGCCATCCTCACGAAACGAAGCCACGTGCGGATCATGATAGACGACGTCCGCACCGCGCTCCTCGAGCAGGCTCATCACGTCGAGTGCCGGGCTCTCGCGTGTATCATCCACGTCGCGCTTGTACGCCACGCCGAGCACCAGAATGCGGCAGCCCTTGACCGACTTTCGCTGATCGTTGAGCGCCTGCGCGACACGCTGTACGACCAGCGTCGGCATCTCGCTGTTGATCTCACTCGCCAGATCTATGAACCGCGTCTTGTAATTGAGCGTTCTCATCTTCCAGGCGAGATAGTGCGGATCGAGCGGAATGCAGTGGCCTCCAATGCCCGGTCCGGGCGTGAACTTCATGAAGCCGAATGGCTTCGTCGCCGCGGCCTCGATCACTTCCCACACGTTTACTCCCAGCTTGTCGCAGACGATCTGCATCTCGTTCACCAGTCCGATGTTCACCGAGCGGAAAGTGTTTTCCAGCAGCTTTACCAGCTCCGCAGTCTCGGTGCTCGATACAGGAACGATCGTCTCGATGCACGAAGCGTACAGCGCCGACGCCAGCTCGGTGCAGGCAGGCGTTATCCCACCAACGACCTTTGGCGTGTTCTTCGTGTTCCACTTCGGATTTCCCGGATCGACTCGCTCCGGACTGAACGCCAGGAAGACGTCCTCACCCACAGTGAGTCCCGCCGCTTCGAGCTTGGGTTGCATCAAATCGCGAGTTGTTCCCGGATAAGTCGTGCTCTCGAGCACGATCAACAGGCCCGGATGACAGTTTCGCGCGATCGCATCCGCCGCCGCGATTACATAAGTCATGTCGGGGTCGCGAGTCTTCGCGAGGGGCGTCGGCACTGCGATCGACACCGCATCCATCTCGCGCAACCGCGACTCGTCGCTCGTCACCTCGAATTTCCCCGCCGAAACCTGCGCTTTCACGTCCTCACTCGGCACATCCTTGATGTGCGACTCGCCGCGCATCAGGGCGCTCACAACACCTTGATTTACATCGTATCCGAGCACGCGAAATCCAGCGCGGGCGAACTCGAGCGCGAGTGGAAGACCGACATAACCCAGGCCGACGACGCCAATGCATGCCTCTCGCGATTCGAGCTTCGCCAGCAGCACGTCCTTCATGCCGTGACTGGCGCTCCTCTTTTCAGTAGCCATAGAATTCCCTCACCGCTCCAACGACTTCGTCGAGCTGTCCTTCAGTAAGCTCAGGGTAGACCGGAAGTGACAGCACCTCCTTGGCTGCTCGCTCGCTCTCCGGCAGCTCCCCCTGACGGTAGCCCAGATACGCAAAGCATGGTTGGAGATGGAGCGGCAACGGATAATAGACCGCGTGCCCGATTCCCTTCTCCTTGAGGTGACCCTGAAGGTCGTCCCGGCGCGAGACGCGCAGCGTGTACTGGTTGTAGATGGAGACGTTCTGCGGATCGATCGCCGGAGTCCTCAAATCAGCGACGTCCGCGAATGCCTCGTCGTAGTAGGCGGCATTCCGTCGTCGCGCCGCGCTCCACTTCTCCAGATGCGGCAGCTTCGCCATCAGTACTGCTGCCTGGAGCGAGTCGAGGCGGCTGTTAAACCCGACCTCATCGTGGAAGTAGGTCTTGAGGCCACCATGCATTCTGAGCTTGCGAAGCCGCGTAGCCAGCGATTCGTCCTGCGTAACCATCATTCCGCCGTCGCCGTAACCGCCAAGATTCTTCGACGGAAAAAAGCTGAACGTACCAATCGTGGCCGTTTCGCCCGCGCGCGTGACCCTGCCGTCAATCTCTCGCGTCGCGCCAATGGACTGCGCGGCGTCCTCGATCATCGGCAAATCGGGAATTGCTGCAGCAATTGCATCGATCGGCGCGAGTTGACCAAAGAGATCCACCGGGATGACCGCCTTGGTGGCCGATGTCACGGCCGCAGCTGCGGCTTGAGGCGACAAGTTGAAGTTGTCGGGATCGATGTCCGCAAAGACAGCCTTCGCGCCGACGTTGTGGATCGCCCCCGCCGTCGCGAAGAAAGTGAAAGGAGCGGTCACCACTTCGTCGCCCCGGCCGATGTCGAGTGCACGCATCGCGAGCAGCAGCGCATCGGTGCCGTTTGCGCAGCCGATGGCGTATCGCGTACCGGAAAGCGCCGCTACAGCTTCTTCGAGTTGCCCGACGGGTGGGCCAAGAATGAATGCCTGGTCGTCGACCACCTGCATCATTGCGGCAACGACGTCGTCGCGAATGGTGGCGTGCTGCGCTTTGAGATCTAGGAGAGGGACTGGCATAGAGCCTTGAAAGATGTCGGGTTCAACCGCGCAACGGGAGCGGGACGTCGCAGCCAGTCTTCGCCGATTCGTAGATGCCGAGTATCAGCTCGAGCGACTTGCGGCCCGCGCGGCCGTCAGTGTCGGGCTTGGCGTCACCGCGGAGGACAGCCAGCACGTTACGATAATAGCCCTCATGCCCGTACCCGTAGACGTTTGGCGGGTTGCTGTCGAGAGTGCGAACGAGCTCATCGTCGGGATCGCTTTCGGCAAATTCCCAATGCTCGACCTTGTTGACCGCGGTGCCGCCGATCTTGACCGTTCCCTTCTCTCCCAGGATCGTCAGCGACCCCTCCATGTTCTTCGGATAGGTCAGCATCGTCACCTCGATCACTCCGAGCGCGCCAGACCTGAAGCGCAAAATCGCAACTCCCGAATCCTCCGTCTCGATTTTCCTTGCCAGAGTTGCAGTCTTGGCCATCACGTTCTCCACGGGCCCGACGATCCACTGAATGAGGTCCACATAGTGGGACGCCTGATTCATGAATGCCCCGCCATCGAACTCCCAGGTCCCGCGCCACGGTGCCTGATCGTAGTACTCCTGCGGACGAGCCCACCTCACGGTGCAGTTCGCCATGTAAACACGACCGAATCGTCCGCGATCGACCGCCCGCTTGAGGAGCTGCACCGGCGCGTTGAGCCGATTCTGCTTCACCACGAACAGGTGAACGTGCGCGGCGTCACATGCTGCGACCAGCTCATCGGCGCCCTTCAGCGAGATCGCCATCGGCTTTTCGGTCACCACATGATGTCCGGTCTTCGCGGCGAGCACGCCCTGCGCGGGATGCATTCCGGAGGGCGTGCAGATGGTCACGATCTCGCACTTCACGTCGTCGAGCATCTTCTCGTACGACGTGAACCACGGAACTCCGAGAGGCTCGGCAAGCGCTCGAGCTCTCTCTTCGCTCACGTCACACGCTCCGACAAGCTCCAGCCCGTCGATTCGCTTGATCGCCTCGACGTGATTGTTCGCTATGCGGCCGCAGCCAACGAGCGCGATTCGAAACGCCATCGACTCGTCGCTCATCAGCCGCTGATGCGCTCGATGGAATTCCCGTGCGACTTGTATTTCTCGCCGCACGCCTTGCAAGTACCTTCTCCGCTGTCGGGGAGCCTGATCCCGCACTTGCACATCCATCCGACTCGACGGCCAGGAACTCCCACAACGAGCCCGTAATCCGGAACGTCCTTCGTTACCACGCTACCGGCGCCGATGAATGAATACTCGCCGAGCGTCGTTCCACAGACGATTGTCGCATTTGCACCGATCGTCGACCCTCGGCGCACCAGTGTCGTCTGATATTCATTCTTTCGCGAGATGTGGCTCCGGGGATTGAACACGTTGGTGAATACCATCGACGGCCCGCAGAAAACGTCGTCTTCGAGCTCTACGCCCTCGAAGACCGACACGTTGTTCTGGATCTTCACATTGTTGCCGACGCTCGCTCCGTTCATCACCACCACGTTCTGCCCCAGCGTGCATTTCTCTCCAATCGTCGCGCCGCCAAGCACATGACAGAAATGCCACACTCGAGTTCCAGCCCCGATCTTGGCGCCATCGTCCACGTAAGCCGACTCATGAATGAAGACTTCAGTGTCGCTCGGGGCGTCGCTCACGCGAGCACCTCTGACCGCAGGCCGGCATGCCATTCCTGAAGAGACTTCACTGACGGCGCCCGCGATCGCATCGAGAGTATCGCGTCGCAGGCCGCACTCGCTGCCGACAGGGTGGTCGTATACGCCACGTTGTGGGCGATCGCCGCTTGGCGGAGCGTGTAATCGTCCTGCTGGGCGTGCTTCCCGTACGGTGTGTTGATCAACATCTGAACATCGCCGTTCAGGATCAGGTCTACACCATGCGGACGGCCTTCGTGCACCTTGAACACCTTCTCCACCGGAATGCCGCGTCCCCGCAGGTGCCGAGCTGTTCCCTCGGTCGCGAGAAGCCTGAATCCCATCTCATGAAAGCGCCGAGCAATCGGTGTCACGGCGTTCTTGTCGAAGTCGTTCACGGTGAGAAGAATCGTTCCTTTTTCGGGCAGCTTGTTGTCGGCGGCGAGCTGCGCCTTGCCGAAGGCACTTCCGAACGAGTCCGAGATTCCCATCACTTCCCCAGTCGAGCGCATCTCGGGGCCAAGGATTGGATCGAACTCGCGAAACTTTGTAAATGGAAAGACTGCTTCTTTCACCGCCACGTAACCGGGTATGATCTCCTCCGTGAACCCGATCGCGTCGAGCGTCTCGCCGAGCATGACCCGCGCCGCAACTGCCGCGAGCGACACGCCAATCGCCTTCGAGACGAATGGAACTGTGCGACTGCCACGGGGATTCACCTCCAGCACATAGACTTCGCCGTTCTTGATCGCAAACTGGACGTTGATCAGGCCGACGACGCCGAGCTCTTTGGCGAACGACACAGTATGCGCCCGCATCACATCGAGATCGGCTTCACCAATCAGGTACGGCGGAAGGACGCATGCCGAGTCGCCTGAGTGAATGCCTGCATCTTCGATGTGCTGCATGATTCCGCCAATTACGACTTGCTCGCCATCGGCAATTGCGTCGACGTCCGCCTCGAATGCGTCCTCGAGGAAGCTGTCGATCAGCACTGGTCTGTCCTCGGAGACTCGCGTCGCCCGCTCGAAGTAGTCCGTGAGCGATGCGGAATCGTAAACGATCTCCATCGCTCTGCCACCCAGCACATACGACGGTCGCACCAGCACGGGATAGCCGACGTTCTCAGCGACAGAAAGCGCTTCAGTGATGCTCGTAGCAGTCCCGTTGTCGGGCTGCTTCACCCCGAGCTTGCGCGCGACCTTGTCGAAGCGCCTGCGGTCTTCGGCGATATCAATCGCGTCCGGCGATGTTCCCAGAATCGTTACGCCCGCTGCTTCGAGACCTCGCGTGAGCTTGAGCGGAGTCTGCCCGCCAAGCTGGACGATTACCCCGACCGGCTTCTCGCGCTCGACAACCTCGAGTACATCCTCGAGCGTGAGCGGCTCGAAGAACAGCTTGTCGGAGATATCGAAATCTGTCGAGACCGTTTCCGGATTGGAGTTGATCATGATCGTCTCGTAGCCCGCATCGCGAAGAGCGAGTGCGGCGCGCACGCAGCAATAGTCAAACTCAACTCCCTGCCCAATGCGATTCGGTCCGCTCCCGAGGATTACCACCGACTGGCGTCCGCTGCGCGGGGCTTCGTCCTCTTCATCGTAGCTGCTGTAGAGATACGGAGTCGCCGATGGAAACTCTCCCGCGCAGGTGTCCACCATCTTGTATGCGGGACGAACTCCAAGACCCCAGCGCCAGGCGCGAACCGCATCTTCCGTCGAGCCCCGCAGTCCAGCGAGCTGGCGGTCGGAGAAACCCATCCGCTTCATCTCGCGAACGTCGTCGGCTCCTGGATCGTCGAGCTCGGCATACTGCGACTCGGCCTCGACGAGCTCCTGCATCTGGGAAAGGAACCATGGATCGATGTGGGTGAGCTCGTTCAGCTCAGCCACTGTCACCCCCGCTTCGAGCGCGCGCTTGATCTGAAAGATTCGCTCGGGCGTTGGCTGTCGTAGCGCGCCACGCAACGATTCCAGCGAGTCATCCGTCAGACGATCGTCGGAAATGCGCGGCGCAGTTGCCCATCCGGGCCGGCCGGTCTCGAGCGCGCGCAATCCTTTCTGAAGCGCTTCCTTGAACGTTCGGCCAATCGCCATCGACTCTCCCACCGACTTCATCTGCGTGGTGAGCTGCGGGTTGGCGGCCGTGAATTTCTCGAAGGCAAAGCGCGGGCATTTCACTACGACATAATCGAGCACGGGCTCGAACGACGCCGGTGTGGTCTTCGTGATGTCGTTCGGTATTTCATCCAGACGGTAGCCGACCGCGAGCTTGGTTCCGATTCGCGCAATCGGAAATCCAGTCGCCTTGGATGCGAGCGCCGACGACCGCGAAACACGCGGATTCATCTCGATCACCAGCATCTCGCCGTTCTCTGGATTCACCGCGAACTGGATGTTGCACCCGCCTGCTTCCACACCGATTTCGCGGATTACAGCGACCGCTGCGTCGCGCATCTTCTGATACTCGCGATCGGTGAGCGTCATCGCCGGCGCAACAGTGATCGAGTCGCCGGTGTGCACTCCCATTGGATCGAGATTTTCGATCGAGCAGACAATCACCACGTTGTCGGCGCAGTCGCGCATCACCTCGAGCTCGAACTCCTTCCAGCCGATCACGCTGCGCTCGATGAGCACCTGGCTCACGGGTGAAAGCTCGAGCCCTCGGCGAACCATTCCCTCGTATTCATCGCGATTGTAGGCGATTCCGCCCCCGGTGCCGCCGAGTGTGAAGGCGGGGCGAATGATCGCGGGAAAACCGACCAGGTCCACCAGGCCGAGCGCTTCGTCGAAGGTCGTTGCAATTCCGCCAATCGGAACTGCGAGTCCGATGCGCCGCATCGCTTCCGCAAATTCACCACGGTCTTCGGCCATTCTGATTGCGCGCGCGTCGGCGCCGATGAGCGCGACGTTGTGCTTCGCAAGAAATCCGGAGTCGTAGAGCTCCATCGCGACATTGAGCGCGGTCTGCCCACCCATCGTGGGAAGCAGCGCATCCGGTTTTTCTTTTTCGATGATGAGCTGGACGAATTCCGACGTAACCGGCTCGAGGTAGGTGCGGTCGGCGAACTCCGGATCCGTCATGATCGTGGCCGGATTTGAGTTTACGAGAATGACTTCGTAGCCCTCTTCCTTGAGCGCCTTCGCGGCCTGAGTTCCGGAGTAGTCGAACTCTGCCCCTTGCCCGATGATGATCGGGCCAGAGCCGATTACGAGAATTCGATGAAGGTCGTTACGCCTGGGCATGAACTTCTGCGGATCCAGGACTAACAGCAATTGACGATCGACGACTAAGTGCGAACGGAGGACTGCTAAACGTCCGAAATCCGTACTTAGTCATCGATCGTCGATTGCTGTTAGTCCTGGATCCGCAATTGGTGTTAGTCCTGGATCCGCAGATGTTCATAAAAAAAGGAGCCCTTGACGAGCTCCTCTTCGCTGCAGCCGGGCTCGCCAATTTATGCGACGGATACACCGCGGGGCGCCCGCTGAATCTTCCCGGCGTGCAAACAGCGAGTGCACACCTTGATCTTGGTGATTTTCCCGTCGATGACGATCCGGGCCACCTGGAGGTTCGGCTTCCAGACGCGGCGCGTGCGGTTGTTCGCGTGCGAGACATTGTTCCCGTGCGCTACGCCCTTGTCGCAAACGTAGCAGCGATTTCTTGCGATGCTCATTTAGTCCACCAGCTCGATGCGGGCCATTTCGGCGCCGTCGCCTTTGCGATGTCCGGTCTTCAGAATTCGCGTGTATCCGCCGGCGCGCGAAGCGAACTTCGGCCCGACCTCAGTGAACAATTTATCGTTGATCTTGCGCTGATGCACATGACGGCCCGTCAGGCGGCGATCATGCAGCGTTCCCGAGCGCGCCTTCGTGATCAGCTTCTCGACGAACGGGCGGAGCTCCTTCGCTCTCGCTTCCGTCGTCTCGATCGCGCCGCGCTCGATCAGCGCGGTCGCGAGACTGCGCATGAGCGCGAGCTTCTGCTCGGCAGTGCGTTTTAGTGAACGACCAACTTTACGGTGGCGCATCTGTCTATCCCTCGTCGTCCTCGTCGGCGGCGACTGTCGCGACGTTTCGATTTGGTGGAGTACCACGGTCGGTGAAGCGAACGCCGTCCGGGGAATCCTCGTATTTCATTCCAAAGTTGAGATCGTGCTTCTCCAGCAGGTCGGCGATCTCATTGAGCGATTTCTTGCCGAAGTTCTTGACCTGAAGAATCTGGCTCTCGCTCATCTTCACCAGATCGCCGAGCGTCCTGATGTTCGAGTTCTTGAGCGAGTTGACTGAGCGGACGGAAAGCTCGAAGTCATCGATCGGAGTGCGAAGCAGGTCGGCCATTCTCTGCCCGTCTCCGGCGGCGATGTCTCCGCCGGGAAGGAGCGGAGCCGACGCGTGCGATCCAAAGCCGGCGAAATACTGGAAGTGCGTCTGCGCAAGAGCCGCGGCATAGCTGACCGCTTCCTCGGGCGAGATGGTTCCGTTCGTCTCGACGTTGAGAGTCAGACGATCGTAGTCGGTGCGTTGCCCGACGCGTGTCTCTGCAACCGCGAAGTTCGCGCGGCGCACCGGGTTGTAGATCGAGTCGATTCTCACGACGTCAACCGGTAGTGCGCGATCGACCGTGTGCTGATCTGCCTCGACGTAGCCGCGGCCTTTGTTCACGTACAGCTCGACGTTGATGTCGCGGTCGTCCTGCATGGTGAAGAGGTGATGCGATGGGTCGAGAACCGTTACGCCGGGAGCCTGGTGAATGTCGGCAGCTGTCACCGGGCCGGACTCGCCCTTGGTAATGCGGAGGATGATGTCCTCGACTCCTTCGTCGAGAATCAGCGTCAGCATCTTGAGATTGCCGATGATCTGATGGACGTCTTCCACCACTCCGGGAATCGTCTGGTGCTCATGGAGCACGCCGTCGATCCGGATTCCCCAGACGGCCGACCCCCTGAGCGATGAGAGCAGCATACGCCGCATCGCATTGCCTAGTGTGTGACCGAAACCCCGTTCGAGGGGCTGGAGGCGAAACTCTGCTGAGTTGGTGTTGTCCTCGCGCTTGGTCATTTCGACGAGCTGCGGACGGACGAGACCCTTCAATTCGATTGCCTGTGCCATTTTTCCTAGAATTTCCTCACGTAGCCACCCCGCCCCTATCGCGCGGTGAGCTAGTAATGGGAGATAGGGTCCCAAAAAGCGTCACGGTTAAATGCTATTACTGTCTAACTGCATTGCGGACTGCTGACTGATTACGGACTGCGAACCTGTTGCGGACTGCGGGTAGCTGGTAGCGAAGTAGCGCGTAGCGTCTAAGCTGGTAGCGAAGTAGCGCGTAGCG
>Ga0193751_1002754_pt1 | contig 10563 bp, 12 predicted proteins | sample L1c2metaG_FD_143050 | JGI IMG/M metagenome (GOLD analysis project Ga0193751, IMG submission 143050) | Soil microbial communities from a riparian zone of the East river system, Colorado, United States - L1c2 | ecosystem: Environmental > Terrestrial > Soil > Riparian zone | place: USA: East River...
AACCCGACGCCGGGAGTCGGCGCCTGCCCGAAGTACGCACGCACCGCAAGGGGGCGCCGCCGGAGTCCGCCGCGAAGCAGTGGGCTGCCGTGAGCATCACCGTGGGCGACAGCAGCGTGCCCGAGCACGCGGTCTGACCCTCCGCCAGCAAGGCGACGTACGGGTGCGTCGTGTCCGGTTGCCCACCCAGAACTGCGGCAGCAGAGCCCGGGAGCAAGGCGAAGATGCATGTGGCAAGTCCGGCGAGTACGAGCCTGGTTCGCATTGTGTCTCCTTTCCGCGGGGGCACAGAGTGCCTGCGGCGGCAGTCGATTGGACGCATCGCGTGTCGGCTTTCCCGCAGCAGTATCCCCCGAAAGCGAGCTTTTTCGGTGTCGGGCACACTGGAACGAGTGACTGTGCTCGTTGCAACCCTGGTTCTGCTCACCGGCAGCCTGCACGGGGTCGTCATGCGTGGACCGATCGCGCCCGTGTGCCGAGTGGGGATGCCCTGCAACGAGCCGGCCCGTGGAGCGGTGCTCGTCTTCTCGCGCAACAGCCGGGTGGCGGCGCGCGTGACGGTCGGCCTGCACGGCCGCTACACGGTCCGGCTGGCGGCCGGGACCTATCTGGTGCGGCAGCCGGTCGCGCCGAGGGTCGGCTTCGGCATCCGCCCGGACCGCGTCCGCGTCGTCCGCGGTGTCTCTACGCGCGCCGACTTCTTCATCGATACGGGAATCCGCTAGTACGCGACGGCGCCGCGGCCGGTGGCAGCGGCGTGGCGCTGCTCGTCGGCGCGGTAGCTCGACCGCACCAGCGGTCCCGAGAAGACGGAGCCGAAGCCGAGGGCCTCGCCCTGCTCGCGGAGCCAGCGGAACTCGTCCGGGTGCACCCAGCGGTCGATGCGCGCGTGCTTCGCGCTCGGCTGGAGGTACTGGCCGATGGTGACGACGTCAACGCCGTTGGCGCGCAGGTCGCGCATCGTCTCGACCACCTCGTCGTTCGTCTCGCCGAGGCCGACGATGATCCCCGACTTCGTGAGCACGGCGTAGTCGGCGATCTCCTTCGCCCGGCGCAGGAGCCACAGCGCGGTGTCGTAGCTCGCCTTCGCGCCGCGCATGTTCGGGTGGATCCGGCGCACGGTCTCGATGTTGTGGTTGAACACGTCGGGCCGGGCGCCGAGCACGGTCTGCAGCGCCTCTTCTTCGACCCCGAGGAAGTCGGGCGTCAGCACTTCGACGGACGCCTCCGGCAGCTTCGCCTTCAGCGCGCGGATCGTCGCCGCGTAGTGGGCCGCGCCGCGGTCGGGGACGTCGTCGCGGTCGACCGACGTGACGACCACGTGCTTCAGCTCCATCTGCGCCGCCGCCTGCGCGACGCGCAGCGGCTCGAGCGCGTCCGGCGGCGACTCGGGTCGGCCGGAGTGGACGTAGCAATAGCGGCAGGCGCGCGTGCACGTGTCGCCGAGAATCTGGAACGTCGCGGTGCCGCGCCCCCAGCACTCGGAGATGTTCGGGCAGCGCGCCTCCTCGCAGATCGTGTTCAGCGAGAGACCGTGCACGAGCTTCTGGACGTCGAAGTAGCGGCCGTCGCGCGAGGGCGCGCGCACCTTCATCCATTCGGGCCTGCGAGGCCGCTCGGCGACGGGGAGCGATGACTCCATGGGCGTTGTCCAGTCTAAGTCGCGAAACCCATCGCACAGTCGCTACCCTGAAGCGGACTGAGCCGTCCGGTTACAGATTGGAGAACGTTTCGCATGAGCCAGCGCACCTCGACGAATCCCTGGGTCGTCCTCGTCCTCATCTGCATCGCGCAGTTCATGGTCGTCCTCGACGCGACCATCGTGAACGTCGCGCTGCCGTCCATCCAGAAGGATCTCGGACTGAGCGAGGCCAATCTCCAGTGGATCATCAACGCCTACACGCTCGTCTTCGGCGGCTTCCTGCTGCTCGGCGGGCGCGCCGGCGACCTGCTCGGGCGTAAGCGGCTCTTCCTCATCGGGCTCGTCATCTTCACCTCTGCGTCACTCCTGAACGGCCTCTCGTCGAGCTCCGGCCAGCTCATCGGCTTCCGCGCGCTCCAAGGCCTCGGTGCCGCGCTGGTGTCGCCGGCAGCGCTCTCGATCATTTCGACGACGTTCGCCGAGGGCAAGGAGCGCGCCAAGGCGCTCGGCGTCTGGGCTGCGATCGCCATCGGCGGCTCGGCGTTCGGTCTCGTGCTCGGCGGCTGGCTGACGCAGTCGTTCTCGTGGCCGTGGATCTTCTTCGTCAACGTGCCGGTGGGGGTGTTCGCGTTCTTCGCGGCCCTCCGTCTCGTGCCGGAGTCGAAGGACGAGCACGCGCACAAGGGCTACGACCTCGGCGGCGCCGTGACCGTCACCGGCGGCCTCATGACGCTCGTCTACGCGATCGTCAAGGCTGAGACCAAGGGCTGGGGCTCGACCACGACGATCGGTCTCTTCGTTCTCGCGGCGGCGCTGCTCGGTGCATTCGTCATGCTCGAGCTCCGCTCCGCGGCACCGCTCGTTCGACTCTCGATCTTCCGCGTGCGCTCACTCCTGACCGCGAACCTGACGATGTTCCTCGTCATGTCAGGCATGTTCGCGATGTTCTTCTTCAACACGCTGTACGTGCAGCGCGTTCTCGGCTACCACCCGTTGAAGGCCGGCATCGCGTTCCTGCCGTTCACGGCCGGGATCATGATTTCGGCCGGGCTCGCGTCGACCCTCGCGCCGCGCATCGGCGTGCGGCCGGTGGCAGCCGTCGGGATGCTCCTCACGGCGATCGGGATGCTGCTCTTCGCACGCATGCCGGTGCACGGCTCGTACGTCACGGACATCCTGCCCGGGATGATCGTCGCCTCCCTCGGCATGGGCGCCGTGTTCATGCCGCTGACGCTCGTCGCGACGACGGGGCTGCGCGACGAGGACCAGGGCCTTGCGTCCGGTTTGTTCAACACGTCGCAGCAGATCGGCGGCGCGCTCGGGCTCGCGATCCTGTCGACGCTCGCCGCGAGCCAGACGCACGGCGGCTCGCACGCGGCGCTCGTGCACGGCTTCCACTACGCCTTCGCCGGCGCTGCGGGCCTGGTGCTCGTGGCGCTTGTCGTGATGCTCTCGCTGCTCCGCAAGCGCGACGTCGCGCGGATCGAGTCCGAGGTGAGGGACGGGGCGATCGCCGTCGGCGCATGAGGGCCGACGCGCAACGCAATCTCGACCGCGTCATCGGCGCGGCGTGCGAATGCTTCGCCGAGGGCGGCGTCGACGTCAGCGTGGACGATGTTGCGCGCCGCGCCGGCGTCGGTCACGGGACGGTGTTCCGCCGCTTTCCGACGAAGGAGGCGTTGCTCGACGCCGTCCTCGCCAAGGAGCTCGACCGGATGGTCCTGCTGGCCCAGGCGGGGCTGACCGAGGACGACGCGTGGCGGGGCTTCGCCGGCTTCTTCCGCGCCGCTGCGGAGGGTTACGCGCGCAACCGAGCGCTGCTCGAGGCGAAAGACCGCTGCCGTGAGCTCCCCCAGATGCCGCTGCTCCAGAAGGCCGCCGCCGAGCTCGTTGGGCGCGCGCAGAAAACGGGCACGCTTCGTCGCGACATGACCGCCGAGGAGATCTTCGAGCTCGTCCCCGCGGCGAGCCGGTTTCCCGACGTGATCCTGGACGGGCTACGCCGATAGCCCGGCGTGGAGCGGCTGCGGCCAGAGGCCCGCGCCGTCGTCCGCCGGGAGATCGTCGAACTCGAGGTCGAAGACCTCGGCGAGCGCTGCGATCGCGTGCGGCCGCACTTCGTCGACAGTGACATCGCGACCGACCTCGCGCGAGATGGTCGTGAACGCGGCGTCCTCGAGGCCGCACGCCGTGATCCACTCCGTGAACGGCGCCGGATCGAGGCTGACGTTCAGCGCATAGCCGTGCGTCGTCACCCAACGTGAGACGTGCACGCCGATCGAGGCGATCTTCCGCGGCGGCGGCGTGAGCCAGACGCCGGTGAGCCCGTCGATGCGCTCGCCCTCGAGCCCGAAAGGCGCAACCGTTCGGATGAGCGCGTCCTCGAGGTTCCGCACGTACTGCTTGACGTCGCGGCCGTGCCGCTTCAGGTCGATGATCGGATAGCAGACGAGCTGGCCCGGCCCGTGATACGTCGACTTGCCGCCGCGGTCGGTCTCGACGATCTCGATGTCCGTGCTCTCCGGCAGGTGCAGCTCGGCGCTCTCGTCCGTCCGGCGGCCGAGCGTGATCACCGGGGGATGCTCGAGCAGGATGACCGTGTCCGGAATCGCCCCCTGCGACACCGCGCCCGCGAGCGAACGTTGCAGGTCCCAGGCCTCGCGATACGGAACCTGCCCGAGCTGCAGCAGGTAAGCGCCTTTAGCCGCCGTCGCCTTCCCAGTTCTCGAGGCGCTCGCGCAGATCGCGCAGGAAACGGCCCGCGTACGCGCCGTCGACGAGGCGGTGGTCGTACGTGAGCGTGATGTTCATGATCGGCTTGATCGCGATCGCGTCGTTGCCGTCCTCGTCGGTGACGACCCACGGGCGCTTCACGAGCGCGTACGTGCCGAGGATCGCCGACTGCGGCTGGTTGATCACCGGCGTCCCGTGGAACGTTCCGTATCCGCCCGGGTTGGTGATCGTGAACGTGCCGCCCTGGACGTCGTCCGGCAAGAGCTTCTTGTCTCTCGCGCGCGAGGCGATGTCTGCGATCCCCCGCGCGACGCCGAGCAGGTTCAGGCCTTCGGCGTTCCGGATGACCGGGACGATGAGGCCCTTGCCGTCCGCGAGCTCGACCGCGATGCCGAGATTGACGTAGTTGCGCGTCACGATCGAGTCGCCGCGCAGCTCGCCGTTGACGTAGGGGTAGTCCTTGAGCGTGTCGGTCGCCGCCCGCGCGACGAACGCGAGGTACGTCGGGTTCACGCCGTACGCGGACTGGAACTCCTTCTTCAGCGCGGCACGGGCGGCGACGATCTTCGACATGTCGACCTCGATGGCGCTCGTGACGTGCGCGGCGGTGTCGAGCGACCGGCGCATGTGCTCGGCGATGCCGCGACGCATCGCGGAGACCGGCTCGACCTGCTCTCCCGTCTGCGCGGCCGCAGCCTGCGGCTGCGGCCTAGGAGCTTGCGGCGGCGCAGCCGGTGCCTCGGCCTGTGGCGCCGAAGGCGCCGTAGCGGTCGGCGAGGCGCCAGACTCGACGACCGCCAGGATGTCCTGCTTCGTCACGCGGCCGCCGCGGCCCGTGCCGGGAATCTGATTGGGGTCGATGCCGTGCTCGGACGCGATGCGCGCGACCACCGGCGAGACGAACTTGCCGTTCCCCGAAGGCTCGGCCACCGGCTGCGGTGCGGGTGCCGGAGCTTCGGCAACGGGCTCGGGCACGGGGGCCTGCGCGGGAACAGAAACAGGTGGAGGTGTAGGCGCAGGAGCGGGTGCAGCTTCGGGCGCCGGTGCAGGCGCCGCCCCGGCGGAGCCGCCGATCTGGCCGAGCTTCGTTCCGACGTCGACGGTCTCGCCCTCCTGGACGAAGATCTGCACGAGCGTGCCGGAGGCCGGGCTCGGCACCTCGGTGTCGACCTTGTCCGTCGAGATCTCGAGCAGCGGCTCGTCGGCCTCGATCTGCTCGCCCTCGCGCTTCAGCCACTTCGTGACCGTCCCCTCCGAGATGGACACGCCCATCTGCGGCATGACGACGTCGACTGCGATCTCGGTGGCCACGATCAATACCCCGCCAGGTCGCGCAGGCCGGCGACGACGTCCTCGACCTGCGGGATGAACGCCTTCTCGAGCGGCGGCGAGAACGGCACCGGCGTGTCGGGCGCGGCGATGCGCTTCACCGGTGCGTCGAGGTCCTCGAACGCCTCCTCGGCGATCGTCGCCGCGATCTCGGCACCGAAGCCGCCGGTACGCGTGTCCTCGTGCAGGACGAGCACCTTCGACGTCTTGCGCACCGAGTCGAGCACGGCCGCCTTGTCCCACGGCATGACGCTGCGCAGGTCGACCACCTCGACGGAGACGCCGTCGTTCTCGAGTTGCTGCGCAGCTTCGTCGGCGGTGTAGACCATCGCGCCCCACGTGATCACCGAGATGTCCTTGCCGAGGCGGTGCGTGCGGGCCTTGCCGATCGGCACCGTGTAGCGCTCCTCGGGCACCTCGCCCTTGATGCGGCGGTACAGATGCTTGTGCTCGAAGTAGAGGACGGGGCTCGGGTCCTCGATGGCGCTGATCAGCAGCCCTTTCGCGTCTTCGGGTGTCGCCGGGCAGACGCACTTCAGTCCTGGGACGTGCGCGAACGAGGACTCCGGGTTCTGCGAGTGGAACGGGCCGCCCGAGAAGCCGCCGCCGGACGGGAGCCGGACGACGATCGGCACGGGCGTGCCGACGCGCCAGCGCTGTTTGGCGGCGACGGTGACGAGCTGGTCCCACGCGCACGACACGAAGTCGGCGAATTGCATCTCTGCGACCGGCCGCAGCCCCATCATCGAAGCGCCGGTGCACGCGCCGATGATCGCGGTCTCGGCGAGCGGCGCGTCGATGACGCGCCACGGCCCGAACTCCTCCTGGAAGCCGAGCGAGACCTTGAACGCACCGCCGTACACGCCGACGTCCTCGCCGATGAGGAAGACACGCTTGTCGCGCCGCATCTCGGTGCGGAGAGCGTCGGAGATCGCCTGGAGATACGTCAGCTCGGCCATTACTTGTGGTGTGGCGTGTCGAGGTCTTCGGCCGACGCGTAGACGCCGTGCAGGAGGTCGGCGGGATCCGGCATCGGCGACTGCTCCGCGCGCTGAAGCGCGTCGCTGAGGAGCTTCTTTACGCCGGTGGAGATCTCGTCCTCCTCCTCGTCGGTCATGTCGGCGTTCGCGCGCAGCCAGGTGCGGAAGCGCTCGATCGGGTCGGACTCGGCCCACTTCTCGAACATCACCTTTGGCACGTAGAACGCGTCGTCGTGAACAGCGTGCCCTTCCATGCGGAGCGTGAGGCACTCGAGCAGCGTCGGCCCGCCGCCCGCGCGCGCCTTCTCGATCGCGCGCTTCGCCTCGCGGTAGACGGCAAGCACGTCGGTGCCGTCGACGACGACGCCTTCGAAGCCGTATGCCTGCGCGCGGTCAGCCACGTGCTCGGTCGCGTACTCGAGGTGCGTCGGAGTGGAGTACGCCCACTGGTTGTTGTCGCAGACGAAGACGACCGGGAGCTCGCGCGTGCCCGCAAACGTCATCCCCTCGTGCGTGTCGCCGCGCGCGGAGGCGCCCTCGCCGAACCAGGCGATCGCGACGCGCGCTTCCTCGCGAATTCTGAACGCGAGCGCGGCCCCGACGCCGACGGGCAGCATCGCCGGCAGATGGCTGACCATCGCGATCAACCCGAGCGTCGACTCCGCCATGTGCACGTTCCCGTCGCGGCCGTGCGTCGGGCCGTCTTGCCGTCCCATGTACTGCGCGAAGATGTGCCACGGCTGCACGCCGCGGGTGATGTGCACGCCCATGTCGCGGTGCAGCGGCGTGCCGACGTCGTCCGGCCCCATCGCCGTCGCGACGCCGACCGCCGCGGCCTCGTTGCCGCGACCGGTGTAGAACGAGCCGGGGATCTTCCCCTGCCGGTAGAGGATGTGGCCGCGCTCTTCCACGCCGCGCGTGATGATCATGTTGCGGTAGACGCTGAGGAGGTCCTCGCGGTCGAGACCTGCCTCACGCACCTCATGGAGCGAGCCGACTGGCTCCGCTTCTCTTGCGACGGTCATCGGGGCTGAACTCTAACTCCAGGCGTACTCGGCGCCGACGGCCTGGAGCCGCGCCCGTGTTTCCTCGTCGCAGAGCGCTCCTGCGACGCCTGCCTCGTAGAAGGAGCGGGCCGAGAGCCCAAGCGACTCGGCCGCCTCGCAGTCACGGGTGAGGTCGGTGTCGAACATCGCCGGGTCGTCGGTCGAGATCGAGCAGCGGACGCCGCCGGCGACGAGCCGTGGCAGTGGATGGTCGGCGAGGGTCGCGACCGCGCCCGTGCGGAGATTCGAGAGTGGGCAGACGTCGAGCACCGTCCCGCGGTCCGCGAGCTCGCGGACGAGCCCCGGGTCGTCGACGGCGCGGATGCCGTGACGGATACGGTCGGCGCCGAGACCGTCGAGCGCGCTCCGCACCGAGTCGGCGCCGGTGAGCTCGCCGGCGTGCGGGACCGAGCCGATGCCGCCTTCTCTCGCGAACGAGAACGCGCGCGTGTACGGCGCCGTCGGGTACTCGAGGCCGCCGACGCCGAGGCCGACGACGCCTCGTTCGCGGTAGGCGACCGCGAACCGGGCGACCGTCTCGGCCTCTTCCGCCGAGTAGACGCTGGGGATGTCGGGCGTGAGCCGCACCTCCACGCCGTGCAGCTCGCGGGCCTCTCGCGCGCCGTCGCAGTACCCGCTGAACACCTCGTCGGTGTCGAGGCCGCGCCAGAAGCCGGGAACGAAGATCCCCTCGAGGTACACGGCGCCGTGCTCCGACGCCTCGACGGCGTAGTCGACGACGATCTGGCGGAAGTCGTCGTAGCGCTGGAGCGCGCCGGCCGTCAGCTCGAAGGTCTCGATGAAGTGCCGGAAGTCCCGGTATGCGTACAGCGACTCGAGGTCGTCTGGCAGCGGGTAGTCGTTGCGCTTCGCGATCTGCTTCAGCGTTGCGGCTCGCACGGTGCCTTCGAGGTGCACGTGCAGCTCGATCTTGGGGTAGGGCATTACTCTGAGCCTATGGGCAAGGCCTCGGACTGGCTGCGCGAAGAACGACGCAAGGTGCTCGGCGACTGGGTCGCCGTGTGCCTCAAGTGCGGCGCGGGCCGGCGCTGGTTCGAGGAGTTCGAAGCGGAGGTGCCGGACGAGTGCCCACAGTGCGGTGGGAAGCTCTTGCGACGCTGCCCGAGTTGCAACGCCGCGTTCTCGTCCATCGCCGCCGTCGACTGCGAGGAGTGCGGCAAGCCGATCCGCCCCGACGAGCTTTTCGGCTCGCCGATCAAGCGGCGCCGCTAGAAAGGATCGTTGTCGAAGCCCGGAACGACCGGGCCGCTGAGGATCTGTGAGAAACGGATGACGGTGACGACCTCGTCCGCCTCGACCTCACGGTTGTAGAGCTGGCCGAGGAACAGGGCCATCTCGTCCGTGCGCCGGATCTCCGGGTTGTCGTGCTCGATCTCGCGCGGCGAGAGCTCGCCGAGCGTCTTCACCTCGACCTTGTCGATGACAGCGTCGAAGACGAACTCGCGCGCGCTGTAGCGGTTGCCGCACAGCACCTTGACGACCATCCCCTTCTTGTACTTCCCGGATTTGTCGCCCAGGCGGATGGTGGCCGACTTGCGCCCGGTGCGCAGCTGGTCGGCGACCATGGGGGAGTAGAAGTTGAGTGCGTACATAGGCTCGCGGCGCCCGCTCAAGCGAGAAGATCATAGGGGAGCGTCGGCTCCACATGGCTGCGCGCGACCTGATCAGGCGACGTGCAGCCGAGGAGCCCGAGCCCGAGCGCGATCTCGTCCCTGAGGATCGAGAGCACCGACGCAACGCCCGCCTCGCCGCCGACCGCCAGCCCGCCCGCGAAGGGCCGCGCGGCGAACGCTGCGCGCGCACCGAGGGCGAGCGCCTTGAGCACGTCGGTCCCGCGGCGGATCCCGCCGTCGACGTAGACCTCGCACCGTCCCGCGACGGCGTCGACCACCTCGGGCAGCGCGTCGAGCCCAGCGGCGACGCCGTCGAGCTGCCGACCGCCGTGGTTCGAGACCCAGATCGCGTCGGCGCCATGCTCGACCGCAAGTGTCGCGTCCTCGCGCGTGAGGATCCCTTTGACCACGAGCGGGAGCGGCATCTCGGCGCGGATCCATTCGAGGTCGCGCCAGGTCAGCGCCGGCGAGTTCTCGAAGAGGTTCGCGTACGGCAGGTGCAGACCGGGAGGCGGGTTCTGGAAGCCGAGCCGCAGGTCGCGCTCACGCCTGCCGACGTAGGGCAGGTCGACGGTGAGGACGACCGCGGAGTATCCGGCGTTGCGCGCCTCCGTGATGTGGGCGAGGGTTCGCGCCCGGTCGTTGAGGACGTAGAGCTGGAGCCAGCGCGGCCCGTCGCCGGCCCCGGCGATCTGCGCGTGCGTGCTCGTCGTCAGCGTCGACACGCACATGAGGACGCCCGCGGCGCCTGCAGCACGGGCGGTCGCGACCTCGCCCTCCGGGTCGATCAGCCGCTGCATCGCGAACGGCGCCACGCCGAGCGGCGACGCGACCGGTGTCCCGAGCAGGGTCGTCGCGGTGGTCACCTCGCTGACGTCGACGAGCATCCGCGGCCGGAAGTGCCAGCGCCCGTACGCGGCGACGTTCGCCCGCAGGGTCACCTCGTCGCCGGCGCCGCCCTCGAAGTAACACCAGACGCTCGGGTCGACCTTCACCGCGGCCGCTTCGAGGTAGTCGGCGACGTTGATCATCCGGCGCCGAGCCTATCTCGCGCCTTCGCCGCCATCTCGCGCTCCCCGCCGTAGGCGAGCAGGCGCGGCGCCTCGTCGAGCGGGAGCCACCGGGCCTCGGCCACCTCGACGCGCATCTCCTCCTCGATCGCCCCGATCCGCCCGCGCTCGGCCCGGAGGAGGAAGAAG
>Ga0193751_1002755_pt1 | contig 10563 bp, 9 predicted proteins | sample L1c2metaG_FD_143050 | JGI IMG/M metagenome (GOLD analysis project Ga0193751, IMG submission 143050) | Soil microbial communities from a riparian zone of the East river system, Colorado, United States - L1c2 | ecosystem: Environmental > Terrestrial > Soil > Riparian zone | place: USA: East River...
AGCAACGCCGCCAACTACTCCGCCCTGCATGCCGGACATGTCTGGCGCGTCTTCCTTAATAATCTTGATGTCCTTCGGTATGACCTTCGGCGTGACCAGTTTGCCGGCATCCATCAAGTGCGCTTGCGGCTTCACGTGCACGACTTGCGCGATGGGAGGTGGCGGTGGAGGCGGTGGAGGCGGTGGTGCAACCAGCAAGGTTGCCATCATGGTCTTAGGCAATGCCTCCGTATAGATTAGCGGTATCAAGATTAAGACCGCCAGAAAAGCCACCTGGAAAATCATGGACAGTACGACTGTCCAGGGCTTATTCGTTTTGCTTGGATTTGGACTCGAGACGACCATCTCGTCAAACATGGGTTCCTACCTCCTCCCGGCAGGCGCGAGACGCCCTGGGGCGCCCGAACTTGCGCGGGTTTTACCGGCTGCAGATCCGGTACTTGTTGCCAGACGACCTTGACCTCGCCAGCGATTCCACGCGACCACCATCGGTGCGGCGATGCCAAAACTGGAGTACGTTCCTACCACAATCCCGACCACTAAGGCAAAGGAGAAAGCGCGCAGCACTTGCCCGCCCATCAGAAATAAAACCAGCACGGTGAGAAACGTCAATCCGCTAGTCAAAAGGGTTCGCGAGAGCGTCTGGTTAATGGACTTGTTTACCACGTCAGCAAACGATTCGCGTCGCAACAAACGGTTGTTCTCGCGGATGCGATCGAAAATCACGATGGTGTCATTCATCGAATATCCAACCAGAGTCAGCATGGCCGCGATAACCGTCAGGGAAATTTCAAAGTGCAGCAGCGACAAAAACCCAATCGTGATTAAGACGTCGTGAAAAACCGCGAGGACGGCCGCAGCTCCGTACACCCATTCGAAGCGGAAGGCAATATATACCAGCATGCCTGCTAAAGCATAGAGGGTAACCAGAATCGCCTGGCGCCTTAGCTCGCTGCCTACCTTGGGCCCCACGATCTCGACGTTGCGAATGGCAAACGCGCCCAGATTGTAATTTTCTTTCAGCGCGCTAAGCACTGCGGGTGTGACGCCGTTAACGGCGGAAAGATCATCGAAGTTGGTCAGCACGCCATTTTTATTGCGATCGCGGTAATCCAAGATTCTTTTTGCCAATTGAGAATAACGGTCACCGGCGTTGGTGGTCAGCAGCAACGGATCGCGTTGCGTAAGAAATGCCGTAAGGGAAGCGGGAGTCGCGGCATTGAAATCCGGCTTGCCTGCGTTGGAAGTTCCGTAAATGGTGTTCAGCGCTTTGATGATTTGCGTCTTGCTAAGGTCCAGTGCCTGATCGCCTTGCCCTTTTTGCTCCAGGCTGATCACCACTTCGTTGGCATTGGGATTGGCGATGTCGCTGATGCTCTGGATCTCACTGTTGCCCAGCCCTTGTGCGGCAAGTCCGGAGCGCAGACGGTCGATGTTCGGGGGCTGTGCGAAGCGCACATCGACGTTGGTGCCGCCCTTAAAATCCAAGCCGTAGCGAATGCCGCCGTGGGAAACAATGGAAACGATACCCGCAAGCAGCAGCAATCCGCTGAGCGAGTAGAAATACTTGGCCTTGCCCATCCAGTCGATATTGGGCTGTTTGAAAAGCTCGATCATGCCCGTTTTGGCTTCCCTTCCTTAGACTCCAAAGGGTTCCCGTTTGTTCCCGGTGCGGTAGGCCTACGAAACGTCGAACGGAGTCTTCACTATAACCGTCGTGTTTTGTATCCAGCGAACCGTGTATTAACAGGTCCTAGTACAGTCTAAAGCCCGCTTAAATGCTGAGTTCTGCTTGCCGGTCCATCTTTGATAAGTGGTATTGAAAGATCGTTTTAGACACGTAGATCGCGGTAAAGACGTTGGCGATCAAGCCGATCGTCAGGGTAATGGCAAAACCTCGGATCGGGCCTGTACCAAACAGGAAAAGAAAGAAAGCGGAAACCACCGTGGTGACGTGCGTGTCGATGATGGTCAGGAAGGCTTTCGCAAAGCCGGACTCGACAGCCGAAGCGGCGGATTTTCCGTTACGCAACTCCTCGCGGATGCGTTCGAAGACCAGAACGTTCGAATCGACGCCCATGCCGATGGTCAAAATCACGCCGGCGATGCCCGGCAAAGTCAGAACTGCGCCAGCAAGCGCCAGAACTGCGAGCAAAATGATGAGGTTCAAGATAAGAGCCAGAACCGCATTCAGGCCTGACCAGCGGTAATAGAAAAGCATGAAAATCATGACCACCAAAAGGCTGAGGATCGACGCTTGCACGCCGTGCCTGATGGAATCGGCGCCCAACGATGGGCCGACAGTACGCTCTTCGAGATATTTGATGGATGCCGGCAAAGCGCCGGCGCGCAACACCAAAGCGAGGTCGTGGGCGGATTCCTGGCTGAAATTTCCTTCGATCATTCCGGAATCATCGATGCGGCCGTTAATTACTGGCGCGGAGTAAACGCGATGTTCCAGAACGATAGCCATCTGGCGGCCTTTGTTGGCCTCGGTAAATGGACCAAATCGTTTCGCGGCATCGCCGGACAATGTAAAGTTCACTTCAAATTGGCCCGGATTATTCGTGTTCCGATTTTCCGTAGCGCTGCGCAAGTCGCGTCCGGTCACGACAGGCGCGCGGCTCAAGAGGTACCAGCTTTCTCCTGTTTCCGGCGTGCCGGAGGCTGTGCGCCGTTCAGAGTTGCCGGGGACCAATTCGGTGTTGGGAGGCAGAACGCCGCCATGTTTGGCGAGCGCATCGGATTCCGAGGTATATGAGGATGGATCCTCGACCAGCTTCAATTCCAGCTGACCGCCAGCCTGAATCACGGCTTTGGCTCGCGTTGGGTCGCCTTCGCCAGGCAGTTGCACGAGAATCTCGTTGTCCTTGCGGCCGTGTAGCTGAATGGTGGGCTCGGTCAAACCCAGTGCGTTGATGCGGCGCTCGATAGTCTCGAGCGACTGCTGCATGGTTTGTTCCTGGATCTGCGCAATGGCGGCGGACCGTAACGTAAGCAGATAGCCCGAAGGATCGCCGGCAGCGGGAGAAAGGTCCCACACGTTGCTGTATTGCGCGGTGACGATGTCGCGAAATGTGGAAAGCTGCGCGGGATCGATGTTGCGCACCAGAATATGCGTGTCGTCCACGCGGCGGATTTCGTCGTAGTGAATATCCTTGGCGCGCAGTTGCCCGATAAGCCGGTCAACGGTCTGGTCCGTTTCCTGGGCAATGGCTTCCTGCACCTGCACTTGAAGAATCAAGTGCGTGCCGCCCTGGAGGTCCAGGCCAAGCCTGATCTGGTGGCTGAAATTATCTTTTATGTCCTGCAGCGAGGTAGGAAATTTGGGCGTGCCAATCAGCACGTAAATGCAGACGAGAATGACAGCAACGATGAACAGCGCTTTCCACTTCAGATTGGGATTCATGATTAAAAGATCAGGAGCATGGCCGGGTGGCGGCGAAAATTAGTTTGCATCCGTTATTTTGCATCTTCCGGCGTCTCCACCTGCGCAATCGCAGACCTGGCGACGCGAATTTTAACTTGCGGGTCCGAGGCGATTTTCAGAATTACAGTGTCACCATCAAGGCCGTTAATAGTGCCATAGATGCCGCCACTGGTGATTACGCGGTCACCCGCTTTGATGGCGGAAAGCATTTCCTGCACTTTTTTGCGCTGCCGCTGCTGCGGCATGATGACCATGAAATACATGATCGCGAACATCAATCCCAGTGGGATCAGGAAACTGGAGAAGCCCGACGACGGGGCCGCCTGAAAAAATGTAGCGACAATCATGATGATCTGTGAAACCGATCCCTTCTTTTAGGGCGCCACCCTTGCAAAAACCGCAAACATGGGCCATCCAAGGTGCAAACCTGGTTCAGCCCAGAAATTCAGCCCGGAAAGCGGCACCAGCATACCTTAAAAAAACAGGGAAAAACTGCCCTGGGGCAAGTTCCCCACGTCCCCCCCGCCATTATCTTGGATATTAGCGGCCGCGATGCGACTGCCCGCGGTCATCTTCGGCGCCGGAATTAAGCGCTCCCAATTAAGCGCCTCGGTTCACCACTCAGGCCGGACCAGCCACATAGCAGGCCTGCATCTCTGCTGAGAATTTTGCGAGGTTCCCGAACTCGATAGCCTCGCGGATTTGCCGCATGATGTCAAGGTAAAAGTGGATATTGTGGTGGGTCGCCAGGATCGACGCGGTGATTTCTCCGGCGGCAAAAAGATGACGCAGATACGCGCGCGTGTAGCGTTTGCAAACGCTGCAACTGCACTGCGGATCAATCGGCCGGGTGTCCGCGGCGTAGCGCGCATTTTTGATCAGCACGCGGCCTTCGCTGGTATACAAACAGGCGTGGCGCGCCGCCCGCGTGGGTAACACGCAGTCCATCATGTCGATACCCAACGATACGTAATCGGCGAGTTGCTCCGGCTTGCCTACGCCCATCAAATATCGCGGACGATCGGCAGGCAATAATGCGGTTACCTCGCTGGTCATTTCGCAGGTCATGGAGTGAGGTTCGCCCACCGCCAGTCCGCCCACGGCGTATCCGGGAAAATCCAGGTCGAGCAATTGCCGCGCGCTCTCGCGCCTTAAATCGGCAAACGTCGCGCCCTGGACGATTCCGAATTGCCACTGCCTTACACCGGGGTACAAATTTTCGGTCGCGAGAAAATGCTGGCGCGCCTGTTTGGCCCAGCGCGTTGTGCGAACTAATGCGGCTTCCGCTTTTTCTCGCGGCGCGGGCGTCTCGATGCATTCATCCAGCACCATGGCAATGTCCGAACCCAATGCGAGTTGCACCTCGACCGCTTTTTCTGGAGTAAGTAAATGTTCGGAGCCGTCGAGGTGAGATCGAAACGTGACTCCCTCATCGGTGATTTTGCGCAGCGCGGAGAGACTGAATACCTGGTAGCCGCCGGAGTCCGTCAGAATGGCCCGTTGCCAAGACATAAACTGGTGCAGGCCGCCCAGCTTGCGAATCAATTCGTGGCCGGGGCGCAAATATAGATGATAGGTGTTGGCGAGGATGATCTGCGCGCCAAGTTCTTCGAGCGCTTCGTGCGTCAGCGCCTTGATCGTTGCGGCGGTTCCTACCGGCATGAAGGCCGGGGTTTCAATTTGTCCGTGCGGAGTGTTCAAGCGGCCGCGGCGAGCGCCGGTTGCGTCGGCCTTTTTTACTTCAAAGGAAAAATTCACTTACGCAGTTTAGCAGCAGCGGCTGTCGAGGAAACATTTACGCTACCGGAAGCTCGGGAACCGCGGACAGGAGTTCGCGAGTGTATTCGTGGGTTGGGTGATGCAACACCTGTTCCGCTTCGCCCACCTCGACGAATTTCCCTCCACGCATCACCGCTATGCGCGTTGCGAGTTGTGCCACGACGGGCAGGCTATGCGAAATAAAAACATATGTGAGGTTAAACTCCGACTGCAATTCTCTTAACAGCAGCAAGACCTGCGCGCCGACGGACACGTCCAGCGCGGATACCGGCTCGTCGGCCACAATCAACTTGGGCCGGAGAATCAGAGCGCGCGCAATTCCGATTCTTTGCCGCTGGCCGCCGGAAAATTCATGGGGGTAGCGGCGCAACGCGTCAAGTTGTAGTCCTACACGCTCCAGAATTGCTGATGTGCGCGCAGCGCGCTCGGTTTTGGGAAGTTTTGGCGCATGGATGGCCAACGGTTCGCCAACTATCTCTCCGACACGCATGCGCGGATCGAGCGAAGCAAACGGATCTTGAAAGATCATCTGCATCTCGCGACGCTGCGCGCGTAGTTCCGCGGCGGGCAGCGCGAGAAGATCGCGTCCTGCAAAGACGATTTGGCCGCCATCCGGCTCGATTAAACGCAAAAGCATGCGCGCCAGAGTTGTTTTGCCGCAGCCGCTTTCGCCCACAACTGCAAACGTTTCGCCTTGGGTGACCTCGAAGCTGACGTGATCCACAGCGATAAAGCGCTCATGCTCGAGAGCGCGTTTGAAGGGGCCTCCGCTGCGGCTGTAACTTTTCGACAGGTCTCGCACAGTGAGAAAGTTAGAAATGAAATTCTCCAGTCAGTAACTTAATGCTATTGCTTCAGCGCTACTTCATTGGTTCAGGTAAAACTTCATTGCTTCAGTACAACTTCTTTTGCGACCAGAATGCAGCGTGCCGCTTGGTTATGTCCCGCATCGCGTAACTCCGGCACGGCCAGCCGGCATTCGGGTAGCCGCACCGGGCAACGCGGTTCGAAGGAACATCCCGGCGGAAGCTCGGTAAGCTGCGGGACGATTCCAGGAATTGGCGAAAGCCTGCCGCGTTCCAGCGTTGGCGATGCCGCGATGAGTCCTTGCGTGTACGGGTGTCGCGGCGTGCGAAGCACATCGCCAACTCGGCCTTGTTCGATGACGCGGCCGGCGTACATTACCGCCACGCGGTCGGCCACTCGCGCCACCACTCCCAGGTCGTGAGTGATAAATAACAAGCCGAGGCCAAGCCTGCGCCGCAGCCCGTCCAGCAGTTCGAGAATTTGCTTTTGCACGGTTACATCCAGCGCGGTGGTGGGCTCGTCGGCGATCAACAAGCGCGGCTTAGTGAGCGGCGTGCCGGGCTTGCGTAATTCCAGTGGGATGACTTCCTGTTCCGAATCGCTCACGCCCGCGGCAATGGCCATGGCGATCATCACTCTTTGCCGCAACCCGCCCGATAACTGGTGCGGAAATTGATTGGCGCGAACTGACGGCTCCGGCACGGCGGCAAGGCGCAGCGCCTCAAGCACCCAATTATTAATCTTCTCTTTGGTCATGTTCGGAAAATGCGCGGCAATCGCTTCAGCGATTTGTGCTCCAACACGCATCACCGGATTCAACGAGGTCATCGGTTCCTGAAAGATCATCGCTACATCGAGGCCGCGCAGCCGCCGCCAGCGCGCTTCATCTAAAAGCGCCAGGTTTTCTGGCGCGGAATTGGCGGGCGAAAGGATGGCCTCGCCGCTCACTCGCGCTCCCGGCGGCAACAAACCCATCAACGCCAGCGCCATCATGGTCTTGCCGCTGCCGGACTCTCCAACGAGACCTAGCGATTCGCCCGCGCCAATGCGCAAAGACACTTCATTGACGGGGCGCACCCAACCTCGCGCGGTGGGCAAGTCCACGATTAGCCCGCGAACATCGAGCAATTCACTCATACTTTGAAACTCATCTGCCCTCGCGCCATCATAGACACGAAAATCAAATCGCGGAACACAAAAACTCCGCGTTATTTCCAGCATTTATTATTTCCAAAATTTTATTGATATGGAAAAGCGGCTAGCGTTTGTTGACTGGGATAACGAATTTTAGCGCGGTGTGCGTGGGTAAAAACCCCACAACTTTTATATCTTTTAGTCCCGCCTTACGCCCGGCGGATAGGACGTCACCTTCCGTAATATCCTGCTGTCCTTTGGGATAAATAATCCACAGCGCGGCGGGACCCACTATTGCTTTGGCGATTTTTGTGACCTGGGCAAGCTGTTTCTTGGCATCGATCCTCAAAAAAATAGAATCAAGATCCTTCGATAACCCGTCTTTCGCAGGCGTCACTAACGCTTTTGTGCTTTGTAACTCTCTAATAAATTCTTCATCCTGCTGTTCGAAACCGATTAATGAAACCCTCGTTCCGGGTTTAATACCAAGTTTTTCGATCCTGGATTTCGGATGCAGAATCTTTTCGCGCCATTTCGCCGCGGTAGCTGCGCCTAATTCAAATATGACCACTTCTTCGGCGGTTTGTACCTGTAACTCATTCCCCACAACTTTTACGGATTGAATCGTTGCGAATGGAATCTTCAACCGAAAATCGCCACGAAAAATAATTTCGCTGGTCTCCAGCAGCGCTTTGCCCTGCGACTCCTGCTTGCCAAAGCGCACCTGGCAGTTCAGTTCGGTGCCCATAAACCTCCTCTCCATCCGCGAGAACAATCAAGAATCAATATTTCAATTTTCAATTCACATAACGCGCAGCTTTCACGCTGCCCGAATCGCCGCAATAGTAAACTATTCAGTCCATGGCTACAGCCATCACCAACCGTGTCGATTGGACGCTCATCTGGGCCCAGCGCGGCTTCCGCTACTTCTTCACCGCCATGTTTATTTCGCTGTTCGGCGGCGGCATGAATTTTGCCGGTGTGAGCTGGTACATCATGGCCGCAACGCATTCCACCGTGAAAGTCAGCCTGCAGGTAATTGTGGTTACTTTGCCGGGCTTGTTCATTCCGTTTATCGGCGGCGTTCTGGCGCGCGGCGTAACGGTGTTGGCGACAGCATACATCGCCTGGCACGGCCATCTCGCGCTTTGGCATTTGTACCTGATGACCTTGGTTACCGGCGTGGCCTCCGCGATGTATTGGGCCACCGTCAATGCGCTGGTGCAGGAAGTTATTCCGCCGAGCCAATTCACGGCCGCCAATGCTGCTGTGCTTATCGGCGTGCAGAGCGGTCTGCTTATCGCGGGAGCGTTCGTGGGTTTCACGTACGACCGCGCAGGCATTGCCGGCATTCTGGCGATTGATGGCCTGACTTACTTTGTCTCCGCCTATTGTCTTTACAAAGTTCGGCGCGGCTATGTTTCGCCGCGCGAGCATCAAAAATATCGCGAATATTCGGAGGCTACGGAAGCCACAGCCGAAGCGCTCTCGACGGGAGAAAATCCGGAGGTGGCCGAGGCCGGAATTTCGCTCGCCATGTACGCTGATCTGCGCGAAGGTTTTCAATATCTCAAGCAGCAGCCGCTGGTGCGCGCCCTGGGAATCACACATTCGATCCTGATGGCCGGAGTGGTCAGCGCCAACGTGGTTCTCGTGGCGCTCACCAGCGATGTGCTTCACGCGGGCGCGCGCGGTCTGGGCTATCTCGAATCCGGATGGGCAGCGGGCGCGATTATCGGCGGATTGATCGCCACGCAATTGCGCGAAGAGTTGCGCCTCGCGCTGTACGTCGCGGCATTTGCAGGACTCGCGCTCGGACACATGGCCGCGCCATTCATCGCTGTTCTTCTGGCCGCGTCACTGCTGCAAGGCTTATTTGGATTTTGCCGCGCGCTCGGCGGGGTGGTAGCGCAGTCGGCGCTCATGTCCATCGTTCCGCGTCATTTTATGGGCCGGACCCAGTCCGCTATGGCCATCGTAACGACCGCGGTGCAGTTGGCAATGTGCGTGGCGCTCGGATGGATCGCGGAAAGAGCGGGCATCATCGCCGGGTACACTTTGCTGGCATTGCTGTACGCGGGCGCCACGCTTACGGCCTTTCACGCGCGGCAACTGCTCAGGGTCGCTGCGGCGGAATCCTAGAAATTTCGCGGTTAGATTTGCGGCAGGAATTTTGCTGAGGTCACTATGGAAATCAGTACCATCAACCCGTTTCTGAAATATTTCGACAATGTCCGCGAACGAACTATGCGCGTCGCCGCCTGCATTCCGCCAGGCAAAATTGATTGGAGCTATGCGCCGGGAAAATTTACGCTGGGCGATCTTTTGCGCCACATCGCGGTCACCGAACGCTATATGTTCGCAGAAAATGTGCAGAATCATGACAGCCGCTACACCACCCACGGAGCTGAGTTGGCAGCAGATTACGACAGCGTGATCGAACTGATGAAACGTCTGCACGCCGAATCGTTAGTGATTTTTGCCAAGCTGAGTGATGAAGATTTGAAGCGTAAATGCAAAACGCCAGGCGCGGCGAAAATGCAAACCGCGAAATGGCTGCGCGCCATGGTCGAACACGAAGTGCATCATCGCGGCCAAATTTATCTTTATCTGGGTTTACTCGGCGTGCACACGGCGCCGCTCTACGGCCTCACTTCGGAAGAAGTACGCGCCAGCGCCTCCAAATAAATTTTGTGCATCAGTTTAATTTTAGGCGGTCCCAACAAAAAAACGCCCCCGACATCGGAGGCGTTTTTTTTCCTAACGATTCACTTCGCTACTTCTATAGATAATCCCTGGAAGGCCCTTCCAAAAACGCACGCAGCTTCCGCGAACGCGAAGGGTGCCGCAACTTGCGCAAGGCCTTAGCCTCGATCTGCCGGATGCGTTCGCGCGTGACGGCGAACGACTGCCCGACTTCTTCGAGGGTGTGCTCGCTGCCATCGTCCAACCCGAAGCGCATCTTGATGACTTTTTCTTCGCGAGGCGTCAGGGTCTTCAACACGGAAGAGGTCTGTTCCTTCAAATTCAAGTTGATGACCGCATCCGACGGCGAAACTACGGCCTTGTCTTCGATAAAATCGCCGAGATGCGAATCCTCTTCTTCTCCGATGGGCGTCTCGAGCGAAATGGGCTCCTGCGCAATCTTCAAAATCTTGCGCACCTTGGAAACAGGGATGTCCATGCGCTTGGCGATTTCTTCGCTGGTCGGCTCGCGTCCGAGTTCTTGCACCAATTGCCTGCTGGTGCGCACCAGCTTGTTGATCGTTTCGATCATGTGCACGGGAATGCGGATGGTGCGCGCCTGGTCGGCGATGGCTCGCGTAATGGCCTGGCGAATCCACCACGTCGCGTAGGTCGAGAACTTGTATCCGCGGCGCCACTCAAACTTGTCCACCGCTTTCATCAACCCG
>Ga0193751_1002756_pt1 | contig 10559 bp, 10 predicted proteins | sample L1c2metaG_FD_143050 | JGI IMG/M metagenome (GOLD analysis project Ga0193751, IMG submission 143050) | Soil microbial communities from a riparian zone of the East river system, Colorado, United States - L1c2 | ecosystem: Environmental > Terrestrial > Soil > Riparian zone | place: USA: East River...
TCGCAACCGTGTCCCCCAGGCCCTCACCGACGATGGCGGCGGTGACCTGCAACATCTCCCGCATGCCCGGGCCTCCGCGCGGACCTTCGTAGCGGATCACCACCGTGTCGCCGGGCTTGATCTTGCCGGCCGTCACGGCGGCGAAGGCGTCCTCCTCGCGGTTGAAGACCCGAGCGGGGCCGCGATGGCTGGTCGGCGTGTGCTGGGTGACCTTGACTACCGAACCCTCGGGGGCAAGAGAACCGCGCAGAACAACGAGCCCGCCCTCACGGCGCAGCGGTCGCGAAAGAGGCGCCACCACCAGCTGCCCAGCGGTCTCTTTGACAGATTCGGACTCCTCGCCCAGCGTCCGCCCGGTGACGGTGAGCGCGTCGCCGTCGACGAACCCGCCATCGATCAACCGCTTGGTCAACACGCCGATGCCGCCCGCGCGATGCAGCTCGACCGCCGCAAAACGGCCGCCCGGCTTGAGGTCGCAAAGGAGCGGAGTTCGCCGGCTGATGCGGTCGATGTCGTCGATGTGCAGCTCGACGCCGACTTCGCGAGCCATCGCGAGCAGGTGCAGCACCGCGTTGGTGGAACCTCCGCTCGCGGCCACGGCCGCGATCGCGTTGTCGAAGGCGGGCCGCGTGAGAATGCGCGAGGGCCGAAGGTCCTGATCGAGCACCGACATGACGAGACGGCCTGCAACCTCCGCCGCGCGCTTCTTGTCCGGATCCATCGCGGGTATGGAGTTGAATCCGAAGGGCGAGAGCCCGATCACCTCCATCACCATCGACATGGTGTTCGCTGTGTACTGCCCTCCGCACGCACCCGGACCAGGGCACGCGACCAGCTCCAGCTCGGCCAGGTCGGCATCGCTCATCTTGCCGGCGGCGACGGCGCCGATCGCCTCGTACACCTCCCCCACCGCCACATCACGCCCGCGAAAGCGCCCGGGCATGATCGAGCCGCCATATAGAAGGATGGAGGGGCGATCGAGACGGATGAGGCCGATGGCCGACGCGGGGATCGTCTTGTCGCACGCGCAGATCGCGCACATCGCGTCGAACTGGTGGCCGCGCCCGACAAGCTCGATCGAGTCGGCGATCACCTCGCGGCTCACCAGCGAGGTCTTCATGCCTTCGCTGCCCATCGTGATTCCATCGGAGATCGCGATGGTGTTGAACTCCATCGGGTTCGCGCCGGCTGCCTTGATCCCGGCCTTGACAGGAACAGCCAGCTCGCGGAGCCCAAAGTTGCAAGGCATCGTCTCCAGCCAGCAGTTGGAGACGCCGACGAACGGGTTGTTGATGTCCTCCGGCGTCAGCCCGATCGCGTGGAGGAAGGATCGGGCGCCGGCGCGGTCGCGGCCTTGATAGAGGGCTCGGCTCGGCAGCTCGCGAGGCGGCACGAGATCGAAGTCTAGCTCGATCCAGGCTCGAAGAAGCTAAGCTGTCCCGTCATCGAGAGGGAGAGCAGCGTCCGCGTCGCCGTCACCGGCGGCGCGGGCTTCATCGGCACGCACACGGTGGAAATGCTGGTTGAGACCAAGGCGAGGGTGCTCGTCATCGACGACCACAGCCATCCGTGCGGCGAGCCCCTGCCGCCAGAGGTCGAGGTCGTGTCTGCGGATTGCGGCTCACCGGCCGCAGCGAAAGCCCTCGCCGCCTTCAAGCCCGACGTAGTCCTCCACCTGGCCGACAAGGGCGGAGTTCAGAGAGCCGCGCACGACCCGGGAGAGCACGTAAAGATGAGCGTCGCCAGCACGGTCGGGCTCCTGGATTCCGCGATCAAAGCCGGCGCGGGACGAATCGTCATCGCATCGTCGGGAGGATCTATCTACGGCGAGGGCGCCAAGCTTCCGGCGCGTGAGATCTACAAGCCGGCGCCGCTTTCGGCCTACGGCGCGGCCAAGCGCGCAGAAGAGATCTACATGGTTGCCCTGGGGCTGCGGCATGGGATTTCGACACTCGCGCTGCGCTATGGCAACGTGTTCGGTCCGCGGCAGGACGGCACGGGGGAGTCGGGCGTCGTCGCCATCACGTGCCACCGCCTTTTGGATCGCGCCGGACCACGCGTTTACGGCGACGGCGGGCAGACGCGCGATTTCGTGTACGTGACTGACGTCGCGGCCGCGAATGTAGCAGCGGTGTTCGGCCGCACCTCCGGCGAGGTGAACATCGGCACCGGGCGCGAGGTCAGCGTCAACGCCATCGTCAAGAGACTGCTCGAGGAGTCAGGCCGCCACCCGAAGAGCGAATTCCTTCCTGCTCGCGAGTTTGAGGTACGGCGGGCGTGTCTCAATCCAACCCGCGCTCACCGGTACCTGCAGTGGAAGGCGAAGGTCTCCATCAACTCCGGTCTCAAGCAGACGTGGGCGTGGTTCCGCAAACGGCACTCGGCCCAAAGGGCGGTCACGCTCGGCCTACCGTAGCCCCCACCTGACTCGCGTCCGGTCGTCAGCGTGCTCGCCACCAAACCAGCGGAAGAACACGGACAGAGCGGCGACGGCAAGGCTCGCTTTGCCCAGCACCATCAGCACCGCGCCGGCGAGGGTCTGGTCGATGATCGGCGTGAGCGAGTCGACCAACCTCGGCACGTGGACGTAGAACTCGTAGAAGGGAACCCGCGAAAACAGCAGGACGAGTGCAACGCCGTCCTGCGGCAGCGTTGCGGCAAGCATGTAGAGGAGCTTGAGCGCGGGCGAAAGCTTCCAACGGGCTTGCGCCGAAGTCGCCTCCAGGATCGGCCAGTAGAGCACCAGCCCGGCGGTGATGAACGTGAGGTGCTCGACGACGTGAAGCGATTCCGAGTGGAGGGTCGCGTCATAGAGGGTAGGCAGGTGCCAGCCGATCATGACTGCGGCGGCGATGACCTGGGCAGGGATGGGCTCGGTAACCGCCCTGACGATGCGGACGCCGGCCACCAGGCCGGCCATCTTGGGTGATAGACCGAGAAGCATCAGCGGCGGCGCGATGAAACCGAGCAGGACGTGCTGCAGCATGTGGACGCTGTCGAGGTAGTGGTCGCTGAGGGTATCGATCGGCGTCTCGAGCGCGACCCAAAGGGTGAGCACGCCGAGGCCGAAATAGAAGGTGTGCTTGGGTTGAGCGTCGTCGACGCGGCGGGCGAGCCAGGCATGTCCGAGGAAGAGCGCGGCGAGTCCAACGTAAACGCTGGGATCGAGTGGCCAGCTCACGCGATGAGCCTAGGTGATCACCCTCCCGCTGTAATCGGCTGGGCCAGGATCCAGAGGCTGGTCATCGTGTACATGACCATCAGCAGCAGCATCGGGTACTGGCTGAGCAGGGCCCGCTGCGCTGTGCGGAACGTCGCTCCTGCCTTCAGATGCGAGAGATACACCGCGATGACATGCCCCACCACGATCAGCACAATCTGGGCGAACCAGACCGTCGACGCCTGAGCGAGCGCGAAGCTCGGCTTGTAGCCCGCGAGTACCGGAAACAGATGCCATCCCTTGGCCAGCGGGTCATTGAGCAGGGGAATCAATCCCTGCGACTGCACCATCACGTAGCCGTAGTTGTGCGCGGCGTTGTATACGAGGGCGATGGGCACCAGGGTCAACGCGAAGGCGGTGACAGTCGCCTTCAGGTCGAGGGGGCGGTTGCCGAAATAGATGACCAGCTCCATGAACGCGATGAAGATGAGTAGGAAGGCTCCCGTGAGCAGGACCAGGCCAGTGGTCTTGACCGCGAAGAATCCCCACGCCCCCAGTGGCAGCCACAGCGGCTCGAGGGTGATGTTGAAGTTCTGCCACGCGGGCGTCGCCTCGATGCCATCGAACGCGAGCGTGCTCAGCATGAGAATCACGAAGAGCACTCGGTCCCAGCCCGTCGGGCTTGGCTGGAGCAGGCCCACCCCCCATGGCCTGATGTATACGGCGGTGATGCGGCCCTGCTCGTCGCGCTCGGCTTCGACGGGGCTGAATCGCCCGACGATTCCGAACAGCACGGTGAACGCCTCGCAGTGGTCGAGCCACTCGTCGCGCCCGAACCAGACCATGCCGGCAAGGGTCACGGCGGTGTACGCAGCTGTGCTGATCGCGACGATCCATGGCCGGTTTGCCATTCCGCTCGTGAGCTCGAGACACCCAAACAAGAAATAGGCGATTACAGCCGGCCAGATGCCAACCTTGGGCAGCTTCCAGACGGGACCGAGGCGCACGAATCGTGTCACCGCGTCGTAGATCGCTGCCCAGGGGTTGAGCAGGTACCAGAGGTTGCCGACGAGCCCAGAGAGGATCACGGTCCCAGCCCAGAAATAGATCCAGGTCAGGTACTCGGCCGGGTTGAGCTCGGCTTTGCTCGAGCCGAACAGCCCAGTAACGATGATGGCTGCCAGCCCGAGAACGCCGATGAACCCGCCCACGGTGCGCGGCCACGGCGTCTGCGCGAGACGCGCCAGCAACGGAACGGCTCGGCGTGGATAGCCGATTGCCTTGGCACCCACCTGGTCGCCCGCGAACAGGACGACCAGCACGAATGAGATGACCACCACGCCGCCGGCCGCGAACAGGTACAGAGCGAGCGACGCGGGCAGGTCGTAACGCTGCCCGAATCCGTGCAGAAAAATTGCGGTGGCAAACATCACGACACCACTAGATGGCCGAGGTGAGTGCTGGTCGACTCCCACTCGATTTCAAAGTCACCGGTGTCCATGGCCTTGAAGGTGTGCGAAACGACCTGACCCGCCTTGGTATCGAAGTGGATGTCATAGCCGTGCAAATGGACCTCGCCGTCGGTGTCACTGCTGACGTTGATAGTGATGTTGTCGTTGCGATGTGCCGTCAACGTGTCAGGCGACATCGATTTGGCTCCAGTCACAGTCACATTGAACGTGACGTTCTTGCCGCCGGCATTCTGGTTGGCGAAGATCAAGATGCCGCCGATCGCGATAAAGACCACGACGACGGCCACGACTACGGGTACGCGGTAACGGTTCATTGAAAATCTCTCCTTGCCATAAGTGCGCGCGTAAAAGCGCGCTGATCAGTACGCGCTGATTGGCAAGGGGGACGGTGGCCCGCGCTTGGCCATCGGTGAACCGGCCACTCGGGAAACGAGGAGGGCAAGGTCCGGCGCCGCGTAGACACGGACCGCCACCGGCGCAGGTGCCGAAGCAATCGACAAGACAGCGCGTACGACGTCTCTGATCAGCACGACGGCCGATTCGACACGTGTGCTCAGCCATCGCAGCGCGGACGCCGCGATGATGGCGACCGGCAGCTGCCCAAGCGTGCCCCAGAGCAGCAGGTCAGCAGCCGAGCCGAAGCTCGTGCCGGCGACGAGGGCTTCGGCCATCTCCTGGAGCGCGAAGGTAGCCAGCTGCAGGCTGAAAAGAACCGCGAGCAGGCTGATGAACGACGGCTCGGAGAGGGACCGGACGCGGCGCCCGCTGAGGAGGCGCGCCAGCCCGACCAGCAGCAGTGCCCCGATGAGGCCTGCCGAGATGGCCCCCAACGCAGTCTTGGCCACCACGGGGAAGTAGGCGTGGGCGCCCGTGCTCTGGATTTGCTGGGCGGCCGCCCCGAACCGCAGCTGGTAGGCGAGCAGGTGCCCCGCTTGAGCGCCGAGCAGACCCAGTGCCAGTGCAGTGAGCGCAAGGCACCTGCGGTTCATCGCCACGATGATAGGACTCGCAGCATGAGCGGCCTTGTAAGCGCTGGAAATTCACCGGAATTACAATCCGCTTCATTCAGACCAACGCTGCGATGGGGAGGTTAGTGATGAACCCGCGTATCCCGGTACTGGGGCTGGTGGCAGCCACCGTGTTGGCCGCTTGCGGTGGATCGACGCCCACCACCACGTCGGGTGGGCCGAGCAAGGTTGCCACCATCGCGAGCCAGGTTCCTTCGACTGTTACGGGCCCGCTTCAGATCGCCACAGACGCGACCTATGCGCCGAACGAGTTCGTCGATCCGAACACAGGCGCGATCTCCGGCTGGGACATCGACCTCGGCAACGCAATCTGCAAGGTGATGGGCCTCGTCTGCACGTTCAACAACGTCACCTTCGACGACATCATCGCCCAGCTCAAAGCCAGTACACCGAGCGAGGTCGCGGGCGGCGACAAGCCGCGGTATTCATTCAGCATCTCGAGCTGGAGCCCCACCCAAACGCGTGAGGACAGCGGGATCGACTTCGTCACCTACTACAAGGCCGGCGAAGCCTGGATGGTCAAAGTCGGAGGCCCGACTATCAACACCGCCGCGGACATGTGCGGCCACAGCGTCGCCGTAGAGGCCGGCACCACGGAGGAGAGCGACGCCTGGGGTTACATGGGCCAATCGGTCGGTGGCACGCCCATCGCCGGCGACAAGAACAACTGCCAGGCCGCGGGCAAGCAAGACGTCAAGGTCCTCAGCTTCCAGACCCAGACGGACGCCAACTCAGCGCTGCTCTCGGGCCGGGCCGACTTTGGCTGGCTCGACCAGCCGGTCGCGGACTACCAGGTCAAGCAGTCGAATGGCAAGTTCAAGATCGGAGGCCAGCCCTGCAGCGTGGCGCCGTACGGCATCGCCATGGTCAAGGGCAGCCCGTTGGAGAAGCCAATCATGGACGCCGTCAAGTACCTGATCGACAACAACGGCTACTACAGCAACGTCCTCAAGAATTGGAACGTCACCGACGGAGCCATCGCAAGTTCCGATGTCGCGCTCAACAAGAACGACGCCATCGGTCCCACGTGCGTGCCTTCCTACTGACCTCGCCACGATTCGCTAAGTGACCGAGACCGTCTCCGGTCCGTCTAGCCCAGGCACGCAAACCGGGCAGCGGCCGGAGACGATCAAGGCGATTCCAGTCCGCCACCCGTGGCGATGGCTGTCCGCGGTCGTCGTGCTCGCCATCGCCGCCGATATCGTCTACACGATCGTCTCGGCTCCCAACCTGAACTGGGCCGTCGTCTGGACCTACCTGTTTGGACGACTGATCCGCGAGGGGATCCTCATCACGCTCGAGCTGACGGTGCTTGCAATGCTGATCGGCGTCGTACTGGGAGCGGTCATGGCCGTGATGCGACTCTCGCCGAACCCGGTTGTGTCGTGGGTGAGCTGGCTTTACATCTGGTTCTTCCGCGGCACGCCGGTACTCGTGCAGATCTTCTTCTGGTACAACCTGAACATCGTCCTTCCCCACATTGGAATTGGCATCCCAGGAACCTCGCTCAACTTGCAGGCCGGCACCAACCAGCTGATCAATCCGTTCCTCGCCGCCACCCTCGGGCTCGGCTTGAACGAAGCGGCTTACATGGCCGAGATCGTCCGCGCAGGCATCATCTCAGTGGAGCACGGACAGACCGAGGCCGCGCAGGCTCTCGGAATGACGCGGCTGCAGGTCATGCGCCGAATCGTCCTTCCGCAGGCGATGAGGGTGATCATCCCGCCCACCGGCAACGAGACCATCTCGATGCTGAAGACCTCATCGCTCGCGTTCGTGGCCGCGGTGCCGGAGCTGTTCACCCGATCGGAGCAGATCTCCAGCGCCAATTTCGCGGTCGTCGAGCTCGCGATCGTGGCCAGCATCTGGTACCTCGCGATGACATCGATCCTGACCGTCGGCCAGTACTACCTCGAACGGTACTTCGCGAGGGGAGCCCAACGGGAGCTGCCCCCAACTCCCTGGCAGAGATTCAGGAAGATCCTCTTCACGGGTCACGTTCCGCCGCCGCAAACAGTCGAGGCGCCGTTGTCACTACCGAGGGCGCACTGAGATGAGCGCGGCGCCCATGGTCAAGGCCGAGGCCGTACACAAGAGCTTCGGCCGCCTCGAAGTCCTGCGAGGCATCGACCTCGAGGTGGCACCAATGGAGGTGATGTGCATGATCGGGCCGTCGGGCTCGGGCAAGAGCACGTTCCTTCGGTGCATCAATCACCTGGAGAAGATCGACGCGGGCCGGCTGTCGGTGGATGGTGAGCTTGTCGGGTATCGCCAGCGCGGCAACAAGCTCTATGAGCTACCCGACTCCGAAGTCTGCAAGAAGCGGTCTGAGATCGGCATGGTGTTCCAGCGCTTCAACCTGTTCCCGCACATGACAGCGCTCGAGAACATCATGGAAGCGCCGCTCCTGGTCAAAAGGGAAAGCCGCACGACGGCTGAGGCCCGCGCCCGCAAATTGCTCGGTCGCGTCGGCCTTTCCGACAAGGTCGACAGCTATCCCCACGCTCGCTCGCCAAAGACGGGATGACCATGGTCGTGGTCACGCACGAGATGGGGTTTGCTCGAGAGGTCGGCGACAGCCTCGTGTTCATGGATGGCGGGGTCATCGTCGAGACCGGCATGCCTCGCGACATGCTGTCCAGCCCCAAGCACGAGAGGACGAAAGCCTTCCTGTCGAAGGTCCTCTAAACCGGCTTCCTCGACCCGCGCCATTCCTTCCAGTCGTCGCGGACCAACCTTCCCATCATCGTCGCCGCCTCGCGCAGCCACGCCGACTTGCGGCGCTTCAGGTCGGCGAGGATTGCCTTGCCGGCACCGCGCGTGCCGAGATGGATGTTGCCCGCCTCCCACCCCATCGACCTCAACAGCCTTCCTTCGTCGCGCTGCACGGGCAAGGAATCCAGTTCGATGCGGCTGCAGTCCGGCGACAGGCGGCGGACGAGCCAGCCTTCGCGAACTTCGGTGAGCGGGTCGGGGCCGCGCACGGCCGAGGCGACCAGCTCCAGGTAATGGATGCGGCCTGAGGCATGGTCCTTGTGCGCCCATTCCCAGGCGGAAGGCGCCAATGCTTTCGCCTCGTGGGCCACGGCCGAGCCGTACCAGTCGGCGATCGCGACCAGCCGCTCACGCCCCAAACTGCCGAGGCCGGAACGCCGGCGGACGTACCGCACGTTGTTCGCTCCCGCCGGCAGGCGGCGCGCGAGCAAGGGCTTGAGGTTCGGCGGCAGCCAGCCGCGAGCTGTGGGCAGAGCCTGCACGCGAGCCCAGAAGGCCACCGGATCGCGCAAGCGGCCCGATGCCATCTTCCGCAGCCAGCGATCTTGTTCCGCCAGCACGATCGGACGGCCGCCAGTGCGGAGCGCGCCCAGGTAGCCCTGCATGATCGCCGCGCACGCCTGCTTGAGATCGATGTTCAGTTGGCCTTCCGCCGCAGCCAGACCTGCGCTCGTGGCCAGACGGACAAGGTCGAAAGTGAAAGGCATGCGATAGGTCTCGTCGAAATCGTTGACGCCCCACAGCAGGCGTCCTTCACCGTCACGCCACGTGCCGTAATTCTCGACGTGCAGGTCTCCGACCGCGAGCACCCGAACGCCCTCGGCCAACTCCGGCAGTGCTTGGGGCGCCTGCTCGGCCCATCTATAGAAGGTCGCGCGAAGGAAGCTGAACGTGTCGGCGGCCATCATTTCGTGCTTGTAGTCGAGCTCGTGCTGGCGCAAGTGGACGTGGCCTCGGAGCCAGCGCTCGAAGCTGCGCGTGGATTCGACTATGCCGGGAGTCGCGGCCACGGAAGGTATTGTCGTGTGGGCCGAACGAAGTTAGCGGAGTGACTCGCCTGGAGCGGCGCCTTCCCAGGCGGTGGTCTCCCAGTTGTCCTGCCGCGCCTTCAGCGGCATCCAGGGCGGGAGGTCCATCAGCAGCTCTTGACTGAGCGCGAAGGCATATGGCTCGTAGCCCTTACGCAACTTTGTCAGCCGGTCGCGAAACGTGGCCGGGTCGACTGTCATCCCATCACTCGACATGAGGTCGACCAGGGCCTGCAGCTCACGTTCTGAAAGTCGATCGGGAACGTCGAACTTCGGCGCCGCGCGGAGAACCTGGCTCAGGTCGCCGAGGGCGTGGCGTCCCATCGCGTATACGCGGCGAGCCTGCCACGTGTGACCTGTCGCCTTGCTCGCCTGCCACAACGCCGCGAAGTCGAGGATCGCCGTCAGCGCAGCAACCCATGACTGGTTCTCGTGCTGCGAGCGGAAATAGCAAAGGACCTGGTACGAGAGATGGCTCTCGAGGAGCTCCGCCGTCCAGTGCTCCCAGGTCGACATCAGCGGGATGAGCTCCTGCATCTCGCCGGCTTCCTTCGCGCGGCGCAGGAGGTCGCCCGCGCTCGGCGGCGAGCCCGCCCACTCGTCCAGCATCGAGATCGTCGTCTCGCGTCGCGAGAATCCCTGATACAGGACGGGAAGGTAAGAGATGACGACCGCGAGGAAGCCGAACCCAAGGCCGGCTTCGACGACCGTGACGAACCGCGCCAGATCTGTCTTGGGAGCGAAGTCACCGATGCCAAGCGTCGTGAATGTCCAGCCGCTTACGTATAGCGCGACGATTGGGCTGCTGAAGTCGAATCCCGCGGCCCACAGCACCAGCGCAAAGCCCATGACCAGGATCGCGCCCCACAAACCGATAAGGACCAGGAGGGAGATGGGTCCGTACGTGCTGAGGTAGCTCTCCCTCCGCTCGCCGTTTGGCATCCGGCGGCCGATCGCCGCCCAGGGCTTCCACGTGAGCTGGTAGAAGACCTTCGACACGCGAACGCGACCGGATACGCGGCGCGGCAGGACGATGGTTTCGAACGCGTCGCGCAGGACGACGAAGACCAGAAGCAGTCCGATGACTCCGGCAGCG
>Ga0193751_1002757_pt1 | contig 10559 bp, 7 predicted proteins | sample L1c2metaG_FD_143050 | JGI IMG/M metagenome (GOLD analysis project Ga0193751, IMG submission 143050) | Soil microbial communities from a riparian zone of the East river system, Colorado, United States - L1c2 | ecosystem: Environmental > Terrestrial > Soil > Riparian zone | place: USA: East River...
AATGGGTGCGCTCCGCAATCCGATTGTCTTCCAGGCTGTTTGCTGAAATGGACGAGACATACACATCATCGGAGAGGGTCGGAGGCGAGGCAACCGCCGCCGAGCGGCCGCTCGCACGGGTGCCGCTCGTCCTCAACAAGCGGAACTTTAGCTGGCTGACCGAGCGGATATCGGGCGTGGTGGAAAACCCCGCCCCGCGCTGGTGGTGGGTTGCTTTTACAATCACTGCGAGCGTCGCCACGTTCGGCCTTTTCTGTCTCGGCTACCAGATTTCGACGGGAGTCGGTACATGGGGATTGAATCATCCGGTGGGTTGGGCCTGGGACATTACGAACTTCGTTTTTTGGATCGGTATCGGGCACGCCGGCACACTGATCTCCGCCATCTTGTTTCTGCTCCGGCAAAAATGGCGCACCTCGATCAATCGCTCCGCGGAAGCGATGACACTCTTCGCGGTTATTTGCGCCGCGATTTTTCCAGGCGTGCATGTCGGCCGGGTCTGGATGGCTTGGTATCTGGCGCCATTGCCGAACAATTACGGCATCTGGCCGAATTTCCGCAGCCCACTCGTGTGGGACGTGTTTGCGGTTTCGACCTACTTCACCGTTTCGGTTTTGTTTTGGTACACCGGTTTGATCCCCGATCTGGCGACATTACGCGATCGGACCACGTCGAAGATCAGAAAGTTCCTTTTCGGAATCTTCGCGTGTGGCTGGCGCGGCTCGAACCGCAACTGGCGTCATTACGAAATGGCGTATCTACTTCTGGCTGGTCTCTCCACACCGCTGGTTCTTTCCGTGCACAGCGTGGTGTCCTTCGATTTTGCGACATCGATCCTGCCTACATGGCATACCACGATCTTCCCGCCCTACTTCGTCGCCGGCGCGATCTTCGGCGGTTTTGCCATGGTGTTAACGCTGCTCATTCCCGCGCGGGCTATGTTCAAGCTGCACGATATCATTACCCCGCAGCACATCGACAAGATGGCGAAGATCATTTTGCTGACCGGCTCGTTCGTCGCCTACGCCTACACGATGGAGTTTTTCGTAGCTTGGTACAGCGGCAATTCCTACGAGCGCTTTGCGTTTTGGAACCGCATCTTCGGTCCCTACTGGTGGTACTGGTGGGTCGGAATGCTTTTCTGTAATTGCCTTTCGCCGCAGCTCTTCTGGTTCCACTGGTGCCGACGAAATATTTTCGTCGTTTATTTCGTTTGCATGTGCGTGAACGCCGGCATGTGGTTCGAACGATTTATCATCATCGTCGGCGGATTGCACCGCGACTTCCTTCCCTCCTCTTGGGGCCTGTTTATCCCGACCTGGGTGGACATCTGGACATACATCGGCACGCTCGGGATTTTCACTTCGCTCTTTCTGCTATTCATCCGTTTTCTGCCGATGATCGCGATGTCGGAAGTGAAGACCGCCGTGCCGGAGGCGGACGTGCATTACGCCTCGCCCAATGGGCAGCATCCGGTGGCCGCTGGCGGAAAGGAGCGAACATGAGGACGCCGTCTGGCCACAAAGTTTATGCGATGGCGGCGGAATATCCGAGTGCGGCCACGCTTTACGAAGCGGCCAAGCGCGTCCGGGACGCGGGTTTCAGACGGTGGGATGTCTATTCTCCATTCCCGATTCATGGAATGGACGCAGCGATGGGACTGGGAAAATCTTGGTTGAGCGGATGGGTTTTGTTTGGCGGAGTCTCCGGTCTGCTTACCGCCGCCTTGATCGAATTTGGCCCGTCTTCGATTCTTTATCCGCTCGATGTGCACGGTAAACCGACAAACTTTTTCACCGTGCCAGCGTTTTTCCCAATCATGTTCGAACTGACGGTGCTTTTCGGGGCGTTCGCCGCGTTTTTCGCGGTGCTGATCATGAATGGATTACCGCGCTGGTATCATCCCATGTTCAACTGGGAACGGTTTAGCCGCGTAACCAACGACGGGTTTTTCCTGGCAATTGAAGCGCGAGATCCACGCTTCACCGAAGCCGGTGTGCGCGACCTGCTCGAACAAAGCGGCGGGCAGCACATCACGATTGTGCACGAGGAATGATATGCTGCGCGGATTTCTCTTAATTTCTCTTTTGTTCACGATCGCGATTATTGCCGTGTTCGGATTTCGGGGACAAAAAAGCACCGGCTCCCCGCTCGAGATTTTTCCCGACATGGTGCGCCAGATGAAAGTGCGCTCACAAGCGCCACTAAATTTTTTTGCCGATGGCCGCGGTGCGCGTCTGCCTGTCACCGGGACTGTTCCGATCGGTTACGAGATGCCAAAGGCCGAAGAAACAGCCGCGCCTCAAGCGCATCCGCGTGTCAGCTTCAGTGTCGGCACGGATTACTATAACACGGGCAAAATGGGCGGTAACTGGGGAACAGGTATTCCGGTCGAGGTCACCCCTGAGTTGATGGAACGCGGCCAGCAGCGTTTCAACATCACCTGCGCGATGTGTCATGGCGCCACGGCAGCAGGCAACGGAATCATCAAACAACACGGCCTGGCGACCGTCGTTACGCTTCAGGATGAACGGATTCGCAAAATGTCGGACGGCGAAATTTTCAACACGATCACCAACGGCAAAAACACCATGATGGCTTACGGACCCAACATCATTGTCGCCGATCGTTGGGCAATCATCGCATACCTGCGCGCGTTACAACGCAGTCAGAACGCAGCAATTGCCGACGTGCCGGAGGACCATCGCGGCGAACTGGAGAAAAAATGAGCGAGCGTTCACAAACCGTGCCGACGCCGGAAGGCGAATACTTTGAAAGAAACCGTTTTGCGGGACTTTCGCTCCTTCTGGGAGTCATTGCCCTGGTGGCACTGGTGCTCTGCGCCGTCGGTGCATTTGTCGATCCACATCAGTTCAGTTATTCGTGGCTCTTTGCTTTTGCATTTTTCTTCACCCTCTGCGCCGGCTGCTTTTTCTGGACAATCGTTCACCATGCGACAGATGCGGAATGGTCAGTAGTGGTGCGGCGCCAGTTAGAAAATCTCGCGGCGTTGCTGGTTGTTTTGGCGCTGCTCTTTGTGCCAATTCTTCTGCTCCGTCATCATCTCTACGCATGGATGGATATCCCGCCCGGAGCTGAGCCTTCGCTTGATTCAAAACGCGCCTATCTCAACTGGGATTTCTTTCTAGGGCGCGCGGTTTTCTTCTTCGGCTTTTTTATCCTCGCCTCGCTTTTTCTGCGCCGATTCTCCGTGCAACAGGATAAAGACGGCAATCCGCGCTTCACGATTTGGATGCGCAAGGTTGCGTTTACAAGCCTGCCGCTGTTTGCGCTGTGTCTGACCTTTGGGGCCTTCGACTGGTTGATGAGCCTGAACTATCGCTGGTTTTCGACGATGTTTGGCGTTTACATCTTCGCCGGCGCGGCTGGCAGCTCGATGTCTCTGCTCGTGCTTGTCATTACCGCCCTGCGTCAAGCCGGTTACTTGAAGGATGTCGTGACGCTCGAGCATTATCACATCATGGGGAAATGGATGTTCGCCTTCTGTGTTTTTTGGGCCTACATCGGCTTTGGCCAATACATGCTCATCTGGTATGCAAACATGCCGGAAGAGACGGAATATTTTATCACCCGAAACACCGAGTCGTGGTGGGTCTTGAGCATGCTTCTTGTGATCGGCCGCTTCTTCGGGCCGTTTGCGATTTTGCTTTTGCGCTCGATCAAAAAGCAGCCACACCGGCTCTGTTACGTCGCGGGATGGATCCTCTGCATGCAAATGCTCGACATGTATCTCGTCATCTTGCCTGCGTTACATGGCACCGGCGTGCATGTGAGCATATGGGATTTCGTCTCGCTCATCGCGATCGGCGCAACTCTCGGTTTCGTCTATCTGCAAATCGTGCCGAGGACTTCGCTCTTTCCGATCCGTGATCCGCGTTTAATTGAATCTCTAAGATTAACGAACTGAAATGGCCGACCCGGAATCTCTTCGCCAGGTTGCGCAATCGCGCGCGCCGTTGTCCACGTGGCTCGGAATCGTTCTACTTTTCGCGCTTTTCGGCGTGATCGTGCTGGCAGTGATTGGACCCGCGCCGCGTGGAAGCGATTACGAGGAGACGCGAGCGAAGAAACGCGCAGAAATTTTGAAAACCACGCGCGATGAAGCCGCCAAGGCTCTGACCACTTACGGTTGGATCGACAAAAACAAAGGCATGGCACATATCCCGATTGCGCGCGCCATGGAATTAACGGTTGCGCAACTCGCGCAGCAAAAACCAACGCGAGCCGGACCAATTGCCACGCCTGAACCTCAGGCGCCAGCCGCTCTGCCAAGTCCCCCTGCTGCTTCAGGCGCTCCTGCCGCCTCACCGCGGGCGAGCGCTGCTGCACAACCAGTTCCGTCCGCAACACCGGCTGCGTCGCCGTCGCCGCCGGGAGAAGCTCCGGTCTCGTCTTCTCCCAAAGTTTCTCAGTCGCCACCCGGCACTCCTTTGCCAGTTCCCGGCAAAAGACCGTGATGAACATGTCGATCTTTCGAAAAAGAACATGAACGCCACAGAAATTCCGTTGAAAGAACCGTCGGTTTCCGCCGCTGCTGGCGACACGGAGGAGGTCGAGCGCGCGTTGATCGATGCGTCCACCCGCGTGCCGGTGTTGATGTTTTATACATCGGCGATGGTCTGGCTGGTTATCGGTACGTTTCTGGCGGGTTTTGTTTCATTCAAGCTCCATACGCCGGACATGTTTTCTGGAATCAGCTTCCTCACGTGGGGCCGACTGCGACCCGCCCACATGAACGTAATGGTTTATGGCTGGGCGTCGATGGCGGGAATGGGGACCGCTATCTGGCTAATGGCGCGACTGTGCCGCACGGTCCTGCGACACCCGCTTCTGCTCGTTGCAGGCGCTGGATTTTGGAACTTGGGCGTGCTGCTGGGTGTGGGCGGAATTCTTTGGGGCGACAGCACTGGTTACCAATGGCTCGAGTTTCCGCGCTACGCCGCGATCATTCTTTTCGTCGCTTACACGCTCATTGTTTCGTGGGCCGTGTTGATGTTTCGCTACCGGCGCGGCGAACAGATTTACATTACGCAATGGTATTTGCTCGGCGCGTTTCTCTGGTTCCCATGGCTCTACGTAGCCGGGCAGCTAATGCTCTTCGTCGTGCCGGTGCAGGGTGTGTTGCAAGCAGCAGTAGGATGGTGGTACGCGAATAATCTGCTCTTTCTTTGGTTCGGCGCGATCGGCCTTGGCACGGCTTACTACATGATTCCCAAAGTAATCGGCCGGCCCGTTTACAGTTATCATCTGGCAACGATCGGTTTTTGGACGTACGCGCTTTTCTCGAGCTGGACGGGAATGCAGCGTCTCGTCGATGGACCGTTTCCAGCCTGGATGGTCACCGCCAGTATCGCGGCGACGATTCTCACTCTGATTCCAGTTGCCACTGTCGGCCTTAATCATCACATGACGATGCAGGGCTATTTCCCGCTGCTGCGCTACAGCCCCACGCTGCGATTCACCGTTTTCGGCGCAATGTCATACACCGTCTTTAGTATCGTGGGCGTACTCATTTCGCTCCGCTCCGTCGCGCGCTACGCGCAGTTCACCCAAGTGAGCATTGCTTATTCGCATCTCGGACTCTACGCATTTTTCACCATGGTCATTTTCGGCTCGATGTACTACATCGTGCCGCGTCTCGTTGAACGTGAATGGCGCTACGCCTCGCTCATCAAACTGCATTTCTGGGCGTCGGCGTATGGCATCGGGCTGATGATACTGATGCTGCTGGCCGGCGGTTTTCTCCAAGGCGCGAACATGGAGAATCCCACGCTTGCTTTCAGCGAAAGCACCGAAACGGTGCTTCCCTATCTGCGCGGACGCAGTCTTTCCGGTCTGTTGCTCACCGTAGCGCATCTGATTTTTGCCTATCATTTTGTGCTAATGCTTTTGGGTTTGGGCCGAACATCGACAGTCCCGACATTTTTAAATCCAGTCGAGGCGGAGGGTTCCGAAGGTCACTTATGAAAGGACTCGTCCCGCTTTTTCTCGGAATCTTTGGGACGTTCGCCTTCTCTTGGGTCGGATTGACCGTGATCCCAAATTGGCAAATCGGCCATCTCAATCCGCAAATGGAAGAAGACGGCACCGACGCTTATCCACGGCCGCAATCGGGAATGGCCGAGCGGGGCCGACGCGTTTATGCTGCGAACGGCTGCATCTATTGTCACAGTCAGCAAATCCGCGCCGATTACGCCGCCGACGACATCGAACGGAAATGGGGTGACCGCCGCAGCGCGCCGCGCGATTATATTTTCGAGCGACAAGTGTTTCTCGGAAAAATGCGTATGGGACCTGATCTTGCGAATATCGGGGCGCGCGCACCGGCAGAGCAGGAAAATGCGCCTGTGCCGCCCGCCGGAGGCACAACTCCTGCAACTTCGCCCGGGCAACAGGCACCCGCGCCTGCGCCCGGTTCTGCTCCGTCTCCCGGAAAGCCAAATCCACCCCCAACAAATGTCGGTTCTCCTCCTGCTAAAAATGCATCGCCCGCTCCAGCCGCTTCACCTCCAACATCGACATCGCCGCCTTCCGCTTCGCCAGCGCCGAAAGCGCCAGCGCCTCCGGCTCGGGGTGCCTCTCCTGGTCCGACCTCAGCACCCGCAGCAGCCGCAAATGCAACCCCTGGAGGGACGACCTCCGTGTCGTCCGGGACGTTAGCAAGTGGCGAACCGCCAATCTACTCCACTGCCTGGCATCACAAGCATCTCTATTCGCCACGCAGCATTAACATCGATTCGAACATGCCGGCTTATCGCTTTCTTTATCAAACGCGCCAGATCAGTGATGCGCCTTCGATCGATGCCTTGCAGCTTACCGGTTCCGACGCTCCGCCAGAGGGCTGGGAGATCGTTCCCACTTTCGATGCGAAATGTCTCGTCGCCTATTTGATGTCGCGCAATCAATCGCATCCACTCAAAGGAATCACATCAGCCGCAGCGGCGTCGCCTTCGCCAGCGGCGTCGCCCGCGCCGGCAAAATGACAGTGCCATGAACGAAGAAATTCCTAATCCGCCGTCACGCGTTGGCCAGGGAATGGATTATGGCGAACAAGAAGACGTCCACCGAGTGCACGCAGCCATTCAGCGCGAAAAGCGGGAACCTCGCGTCGGCGCCGAACCGCTCTCAATCTGGTTGATCGCAGTGTACGGACTGGCGGTCTTTTTCGGTGGCGCCTATCTTGGACGTTACTCCGGAAATTTCAGCGGCGAGGCGCTTGACCCTTACGGCGGCGAGGCGCGCGTCGCAAAAAAGGGTGGCGGGCCGCAGGGTGCAGAGCAGGTTGCCGAACTAACGCCGCGCGACCGCGGCAAAAAGATTTTCTCGGCGAACTGTCAGACTTGTCATCAAGCCAACGGTCTCGGCGTGCCCGGTCAATATCCTCCGCTTGCCGGCTCAGAGTTTACAACCGGGGGCCCGCGCCGGCCGGCCATGATTGTTCTCAAGGGTTTGCAAGGCCCGGTCACCGTCAAAGGCCAAAAATTTGGCAGCGCAGTGATGCAGCCGTGGGACAAAACATTGACCGACCAAAAGATCGCCGACGTCCTCACTTACGAGCGAAGTGAGTGGGGGAACAATGCCAGCCCGGTTACGGCCGAACAAATTGCCGCTTTGCGTAAAGAGCTGGCCAATCATCCAGACTCATTCACTGAGCCTGATCTGATGGCAGTCCCGGCGGATGCTGACCTTCCCGGCGGTGCGCCCGCAGGCGCTGCGCCGCCAAAACCTGGCGAACAAGCAAAACCCGGCGCACCTGCGCAACCGCAGTCGAGTCCCGCCGCGCCGCAGCCCAAGGCGTGAGTTTGGCGGCGGGCAGAGGACTGCCCGCCCTACCAAACGCGCAAAGGTAGGGCGCGTCACTCCGTGCGCGCCGCTCTTCCGGGTCCCCATTACCCGCATGATCAAGGAAAGCCCGTACCTGCGGCGGGAAATTGATTGTCCCATGATTCGGAAAAAGCCGATTCTGGTTTCCTTAATCGCCTGCTGAATCCCAATGAATTTTTTGCATTTCCGCCGATATTAGAATGACCGACCAAAATGCAGTCCATATGTGAAATAGACTGCGAGATGCAGCCTAATCCTTAGTTTAGGCCTATGAAAAACCCTGATGCTGCGTTGAGGAATTTCCGCCAATTGAACCGCATCGCAATCGCGGCATTTATTCTCGCTCTGCCAGTCGGCCTTCTGGGCGCGCTTATTGCACGAGGCACTCCTATGACGCCGTGGATTCCGCTGACGGGTTTCGGCACTTGCCTAGTCACCTTCCTGGTTGCTTATTTCCGAATTAGAACATTCCGCTGCCCTCGCTGTGGTAAGCAGTTCACCGCCGCTCACCCGCTTGCTCCCAATTCGAGGGGCCGGCGTTGTGTTCATTGTGGCCTCGAAGCTTATGCCTAACCCAGCGATGCAGCCGACGGCTCCCCGGCGTTATGTTTGTCCGCCTCAGGCGGATCCATCTTTGCTGCAGCATGCTGCGAGTTGCGCCTCCCAGAGCCGCGGCTGATCTCATTCTCGTTAGAGTTTAACCCAAACGTGAAGACCAGCGTCACTGAGCTCCCGTTTAACAGCTTTCTCGGCATTCAGATGTCGACCGAGTCATCACAGTTACTGCGACTGCCCTCTGGCGAGAAGTATCTCAATCATCTCGGGACGGTTCACGCGAGTGCTCAACTGGCGCTCGCTGAAGCATCGAGCGGTGAGTTTCTGCTCAGGCATTTCGGTTCTACACATGGCATCCTTCCAGTCGTTCGCCGCCTTGAAGCAAAGTTTCGGAAGCCCGCCAACGGCACTGTCACATCCATAGCGAGTGCTGCGCCTGAATCTCTTGCACACCTTGAGGACGAGCTTGCATCGAAGGGCCGTTCTCTTATCCCGATTACGGTGGAACTTCACGACGAGTCAGGAGCACATACACTTTCCGCGACGATTGAATGGTTCATTCAACGTCTGTCCACAGATGACAAAAACACCTGACCGATGGCCGCAGCCGAGCCATTCGATTCGCTCCGCTCGCTCAAAGCAGGCTCAGAATGTCTATTGACTCTCGGATAAACCGTTACCGATCGCGCTCGCCAACAATTCCGCCATGTGTTTGGGACGCATGTTTGTTAAGTCGCTGATCTGATGGCGGCAGCTCGTTCCGGACGCGATGATCTCTGTTCCCAGTGGTTGATTGTCGATCTTGTCGAGCAAGTGTTGGGCGACCTGGACGGAGAGGTCGTATTTGTCTGTAAAGGCACCGAACGCGCCCGCCATTCCGCAGCAGCCCGTGTCGAGCACAGTGGCTTTTCGACCGGGCAAACGCTCCGCGAGTCTCCTCATGAACGCTGGATTCATGAGTGATTTGGCGTGGCAATGCGCGTGGATCGCGACCGTCGCCGACCCATTTTTGAATCGAAGCGCGTCTGGTTCCTGCCCCAGTAAATCATCAACAAATTTTTCGAACAGAAAACAACGCTTCGCTACGCTGTCGGCGTTTTCGATCTTCAGCTCCTGATAATCTTCCACAAACATCGACCAGCACGACGGCTCGAGAAAAAGAATGGGCGTTGAAGAAAGTTGAGAGTCATTAGTTGAGAGTTGAGAGCCGGCAGAACTGAAAAGTTCGACATTGTGTTTTCCCGAGCGCGCGGCCGCGTCGAGATTTCCCTGACTGAATGCGGGGCGTCCGCAGCATTGTCGATTTTTCGGAAGTGCGACTTCAAAGCCGAGCGCTTCCAGCACTTTCACCGCAGCTATACCGATGTGAGGTTCGTGGTAACGGACAAATGTATCATCCCAAAGAATGACGTTGCCTCTTCTGTAGCGGCGGTCTATGACCGTCGCATTATTCGTCCGACTCTCATAGAGCGCCGCTACAGGCCGTTTTTGAAACCAGTGATCGAATCGTTCGTTCGCGTAGTGCGGCAGTGAACGCCGAGCAGAGAGCCCGAGCGTTTTTTCCATTAACACCCGCAGGGCTCGGAAATTCAAAGATGCGTTTGCAATGGACGGCATTGCACAGCCAATTCGGCCAAGCAGATCGACATTGCTCAAGATTCGCTCGCGCAACGGCAAACCGTCAGCCTGATACCGCGCGTACATCAGTTCCGCCTTTAATAACGCGAGATTTACGTTGGATGGGCATTCCGGTGTGCATCCTTTGCAGGAGAGACAATTACTTAACGCAGCGTCAAGCTCCGCCGAACGCAGCGGATCGTGTCCGTTTACGCGCATTTCCAGCGCGGCCCGGATGATATTGGCGCGTCCGCGCGTGGACATGACTTCATCGCCGGTCGCAAGAAACGTCGGACACATCGTCGGCGCATCTTTGCGGCACCCACCGCAGCCGTTGCATTGCTCGAGATTGCCGATGAATGAGCGGTCTTTGAAGGCAAAGGCAAGCCGCGGCTGAAACGGAAGATCGAGAGGTCGCACGAAATTTTCGCGCAGGTGATTGTCGATCTTGTGCTGGCCGTCCGCGAAAATTTTTCCCGGATTAAAAATGTTTTTCGGATCGAACGCACTTTTGATCGCGCGCATCACTTCGAGCAACTCAT
>Ga0193751_1002758_pt1 | contig 10554 bp, 7 predicted proteins | sample L1c2metaG_FD_143050 | JGI IMG/M metagenome (GOLD analysis project Ga0193751, IMG submission 143050) | Soil microbial communities from a riparian zone of the East river system, Colorado, United States - L1c2 | ecosystem: Environmental > Terrestrial > Soil > Riparian zone | place: USA: East River...
CGAGACGGTGACGGTCGAGGCGGGAGGTGGAGACCTGATCGAGAACGACCCCACCGCTCACACCGACGTGGATAAAGGGCTGTTCGACAAGCTTCCCCTGGAAAGCGCCTCGTCCTCCCTGAGCTCGCTGGTCACGCTGGCGGCTCCCGGCGTCGCGGCGGATTCCAACGGCCTCTTCCACGGTATGGGCGACCATGCGGAGAATTCATTTTTCCTGGATGGTCAGGCCATCACCGACCAACAAAGTAAGGTTTTCTCTAACCAGGTTCCTCTCGACTCGGTGCAATCGCTGGAGGTGATCGAGGGCGCTCCACCCGCGGAATACGGCGGCAAAACCAGCTTGATTATCAATGTCACGACCCGGTCCGGCCAGGGAATGACTACTCCCCATGGCGACGTAACCACCTCCTATGGCACTTTTGGCACATCCAATGCCGGGTTCAACCTCGGGTACGGCAACCAGAAGTGGGGAAACTTTATCTCCGCGAACGGACTAAATAGCGGCCGGTTTCTTGACCCGCCCGAGTTCGCCGTCATGCACGACAAAGGGAACGAAGAGAACCTGTTCGACCGCGTTGATTATCAACTCTCCACAGCCAACTCGATTCATCTGAACTTTGGCTACACGCGTTCCTGGTTTCAAAACCCCAATTCGTTCGACCAGCAATTTCATGTCGTCAACGGCGTTCAGCTCACCGACCCCGTAACCGGAAATCCTCTGGGCGCCTCTGATCAGGTTTCGCAGATCAAAACCTTCAATATTGCGCCGACTTGGACGCGACTGTTCGGCTCGAACGTGGTGTTTACCTTGGGCGGCTTCGTACGACGCGACCAGTACAACTATTACCCCAGCGCGGATCCCTTCGCCGATTTGGCTCCGGACCTACAGAGCGAAACCGTCAGCCAGAACCGGAAGCTCACGAACGTGGGCCTTCGGTCTAATGTGTCGTACGTGAAGGGCATCCACAACCTGAAGGTGGGAGTTACCTACGCGCAGACGTTCCTGAACGAGGTTGACGGAATCGGGATCGTTGATCCGACGCTGGTTGCGGGAATCAGTCTTCCTGTTTGGATCCGGTGACTCATCAGCCCGTTCCCGGCACACCGTGCGCGATTCTAGCGCCCTATGACTTGACGGGCGGAGGCGGCCTCTATGCCAGAGGAGGTCTCTTCTCCTTCCACGGCCACACGGACGTGAAGGAGCTGGCGCTCTACGCCCAAGACGCGATCAACGTGGGAAACTGGTCCTTCAACGCGGGCGTGCGTGGGGACTTCTACAACGCCCTCACGCGAGACCGGCAGGCCGAGCCACGCTTGGGCGCGGCTTACAACATCAAGTCCACCAACACGGTTCTGCGGGTTTCCTATGCACGAACCATGGAAACTCCGTTCAACGAAAACCTGGTGATAGCTGACGCAGGGTGCAATATCCCGTTCCTTGCCACGCTGGTGCCGCCGCCTGGTGTCTCCTGCAATACAGGACGGATTGCTCCGGGCTACCGCAATGAATTCCACGCCGGGCTGCAACAGGCGTTCGGACGCTACCTGGTGGTGAGCGGTGACTACATTTGGAAGTACACGCACAACGGCTACGACTTCGGTGATGTGGGCGCCACGCCCATCTACTTCCCAATCGAGTGGACTAGAGCCAAGATTCCCGGATTTGCCATTCGTGTGAGCGTACCGAATTACCATGGATTCTCTGCGCAGGCAGTGATGTCGAGTGTGGCTGCGCGCTTCTTCCTGCCCCAAGTCGCTGGGCTGCCTATCGTCCCTCCAGCGACCGGCGTGTTTCGCATTGACCATGACGAAAAGTTTAACCAGACGACGCACCTGCAGTACCAGCCGTGGAAAACCGGGCCGTGGTTTGGCTTCAACTGGAGGTATGACAGCGGGCTAGTAGCGGGGGCAACCCCTTGTTACAACCCGCTGACTGCAACTTGCGCAGGGGCCTCTACCACGCTGGGTGGTCAACCCGCGATAAACCTGATCAACACCATTTCAGGTGCGCCGTTGACTGCCGATCAGGAGTTTCAAGCCGGATTCACCTGCAATGGTGTTTCTGCCACCCCCACCCAGGCTCTGCCTAGTCCGTGCTTGGCGTCTCAGTTCGGCTCCACTCTAATCAAAGTACCCGCTCCCAATACCGAAAACGACGATCACAATCCGCAGCGTATCGCTTCTCGGAGCCTTTTCGACATTTCCCTGGGCCACGACAATCTGTTGCACGGCGATAGGTACAAGTGGAGTGCTCAATTCACGGTCATCAACCTGACGAACAATTACGCGCTGTACAACTTCCTTTCAACGTTTAGCGGAACCCATTACATCACGCCGCGTACGCTGACCGCTCAGATTGGGTTTCACTTTTAGCATAGGGTCGGGGAGAGGCAGCCGCTGGGCGGCCGCCTCTCTCTCGAAGTTCAGTTGACGGTTCGTGCGTCACATTGGGGAACGACCGATGCGGATGAAACGTAAGACACTAGCCACGGTGCTTCTGCTCTTTGTGGCGACGACGTCATTCGGCGCGGCCACGCTACAGTCGCTCGTCCACAACCAGCCCCTCCCGGCCTGTCATGCACACACCCATCCGGCGCATTCGCCGGTGCCAGTAAATCATCTGTGTTGCGGAACTGGGCACCAGACGGTGATTCTGCAGAAATGCGCGACTGGTGGTTACTCGCTGGATTGTGTTTCCCTCGTCTTAGATTTCCCAAAACCGCTTAACCGGCAAGATGATTTTCATAGTCTCTCGAGCGGTATCGTTTTGCCTGGTAGTCTCCGGCAAGACTCCGTTGCGCGTCTATAAAACTCCATACGCCACATCCTGTTGAGTTTCTCGACCGGGCCGATTGCTTGGAATTCGGAGATCGATTTACGATAGTTCTTTGTGCGGATTCTGGTTTGATGGAACTCGCTGCAGGAGATCGAGTTCGTGTCCGGCGCGCTTCGAATCGGGCGGATGCGAAACGGATAGGAAACTCTTTGTCGTCCTCGAAGACCAACTTGAGCAAAGAGACCACGTCGCGCCGCGACTTTCTGAGGCTAGCCGCAACGGCTACATGGGCTGGGGCGCTCCCGTCGAGAGGTTCACTTGGTTTGGCCGAAGCGGTCGCACCCCAGCAAGCAGAGTTGCGCTTGCCGGACTACGTCTTGCGGATCGGTTCATGTGCGGTTGAGATCGCCCCCAAACACATCGTTTCGACAATTTCTTATAACGGTCAGTTTCCAGGCCCGTTATTGCGCTTCAAGGAAGGCGAGCACGTGACGGTCGAAGTACACAACGACACGGACACTCCCAAGCAGTTGCATTGGCACGGCCAAATGGTTTCGACTGACGTGGATGGCTCTGCCGAAGAAGGGACGCCCTTTGTCCCCGCACGCGGAATGCGACGGATTGTGTTCACTCCGCGTCCATCCGGTTTCCGTTTCTACCACACACACAATCGGGCCGGGGCTGATCTCCATGCGGGACAGTACAGCGGCCAGGTCGGGCAGGTTTACATCGAACCCAAACATGAGCCCGGAAGCTACGACCGGGAAGTGTTTCTCGTCCTCAAAGAATTCGAACCGTCTTTCAGTCAAGGCGGTGACATGACCCAGGATTTTCTGGTCCCTGCCACGCGAATAAAAGAACTGGAAACGGCTGGCGAGTCCGCGATGAAAGCCTCCCTCGCGAAGGGGCTGCCGCATGGGTATGAAGTGGGCTATCGGTATTTCACCATCAATGGTCGTATGTTGGGCCACGGTGAGCCCTTGCGGGTGAAGCAGGGCGAGCGCGTCCTCTTTCACGCTCTGAACGGCAGTGCGACTGAGATTCGCAGCCTGGCTTTGCCGGGACATTCTTTCAAAGTTGTCGCGCTGGATGGCAACGCGGTTCCGACGCCTGCCGAAGTCCCGGTGCTTTGGCTGGGAACCGCTGAACGAATTTCTGCCCTTGTCGAGATGAAACATCCTGGTGTGTGGATCATGGGTGATATTGCGGATGACGATCGTGGTCACGGCATGGGTATTGTAGTTGAGTATGCGGGACAGAAAGGAAAGCCGGTCTGGATACCGCCAAGGCCCTTTCATTGGGACTATTTGCGTTTCGCAAAAGGCGGTGCCACTGCACTCTCGCCGGACGAGACTTTCGAGATGAGGTTTGCAAAGGACAATGCCGCCGAAGAAGGTTTCAACCGATGGACGATTGACGGCGTCGCTTACCCCATGACCCAGGGATTCGTCCCTGCCTCATTTCACTTGAAACAAGGCAGACGCTACCGCATACGCATGCGCAATGCCAGCGACGACATCCATCCCATCCATCTTCATCGTCACAGTTTTGAACTGACCAAACTCGCCGGAACGCCGACAGCTGGTGTGATGAAGGATGTCGTAATGGTCGGCGGATATCAGGAAGTCGAAGTGGATTTTACAGCGGACAATCCCGGACTTACGTTGTTCCACTGCCATCAGCAGCTGCACATGGACTTTGGTTTCATGATCCTGTTCGATTACGTATGAACCGACTTGAAGTCATCCCCAAATGCTCGGATGTCGCGAGGAGAGAGCAATGCTGGTGAAAGCGGACTCAACCTGGGTGGATCGCGCATCGAAAGCGGTTTTGCTGATTCGCGTTCCCTTTTACTGCTTCCCAGATGGGACTTCAACCAGGGAGATGTTTTCCTTTCGCACCAGCTCATTCACAGCGGGCACGTCGTTCGAAGCGATTTGCTTCCACGCCGCGAGCTGCTTCTCCAGCCGGCCATGCAACCGGTCGAAGATAGCGAATTCCGGCTGGGTTGGCGCGGCATCGGCGCTCTCGATGTTGTAGCGGAACGAATCGTACTGCTCGTCTAACATACTGGGATAGCGCAGATTTCCCTCCGAGCTCTGCATCTTTACCTGAATCAGCTCCTGTTCGACTGGAGCCATTGTTTTCTCCAGTTCATCACAGGCTGAGAGGACGGACTTGCCCTTGTCACCTTCTTCTTCCAGCCGCTTTTTGACGACCTCAAGCTGCGAGCGCACTCCGCGGATCTGGTTTACCGTCGTATGCAAGGTTTCGATGTCGTCACGAACCTTCATCTGCAGTTCGAAGAGCTTCTGCAGGTCGGTCGCGGATGTCTTTACGCGGGGATCGAGCTTGATCTCTACTGGGACCGTCTCGCTCTTTCCGGTGGCAGTGAACTTGAGCGTGTACGTCCCCGGCAGAACGATCGGTCCTTGCGGTCCATTACCCTGGTAAAAGGCGCCCGGACTTTGTGTGGGGCTTTCATAGCGCAGATTCCAGGGGAAACGATTCATGCCCGCAGCAGTTGGCAGCAGCTCCGGCGGACGTTCCTGATCGGGCCACTCCGGCGGCTGCTCGAATTTGTTTCGCGGTTTGCTGGAGTAGTGCCGCACCGGTTTCCCAGCGCTGTCCAGAATGTCGAGCGTGATCTCGTCCTTGGCCTCGGCTTTCAAGTAATAGCTGACGATAACGCCATTGGGTGGGTTCTCTCCCACCGGGCGACGCTTATCCACCTGTTCCGGAAATTGCAGACGATAAGTTGCCGCTGGCTTGTACAGGATTACATCTTGGCTCGCGAGTTGTGGCGTCAGCTGGCGCAAGGGATTCACATCATCCAGGATCCAGAACGAGCGGCCGTTCGTCGCAACCGCGAGATCGTCGTCTTTAATAATGAGATCGGTGATGGGCGTTGTTGGCAGATTGAGCTGTAGAGACTGCCAGTGCGCCCCGTCATCAAACGAGACGTAAATGCCCAGTTCGGTCCCGGCGTAGAGCACGTTCTTGTTCTTTGGGTCCTGTCGCACTGCGTGCACGTAAGCGCCGTCGGGTATGCCGGTGGTGATCTTGGTCCAGGTTTTTCCGAAGTCGCCGGTCTTGTAGATATACGGACGCAGGTCGTCGTTTTTGTGGCGGTCGACAGCAACGTAAGCCGTGCCCGCCGCGTGCGGAGAAGCTTCAATCAAACTGATCAAGCTCCACTCCGGCAGCAATTTGTTTGAAGGAGTGATGTTGGTCCAGTTCTTGCCGCCATCTCGCGTCAGATGAATCAACCCGTCATCGGTGCCCGCCCAGATCAGATCTTTTTCCACTGGCGACTCAGCCACCGTGAACACGGTGTCGTAGTATTCGACACTGGTGATGTCGAGCGTGATCGGCCCGCCCGAGGGCTTCTGCTTGCTTTTATCATTGCGCGTGAGATCAGGACTGATCGCTGTCCAACTGATGCCATGGTCGGTGCTTTTGAACACCGATTCGCCTGCGGTGTAGAGCACGTCCGGATCGTGCGGCGAAAGCAGGACCGGCTCAGTCCACTGGAAGCGATGCTCCAGTTCTCCAGCGCCGCGGCCGGAGGTATCGAGCGGCCACGGAGAGATGCTCTGCGCCTGCTCAGTACGCTTGTCGAAGCGAGTAACTACTCCGCCGCCGTCGCCGGCATAGACGATGTTGGCATCACGCGGATCAGGCGCAATGTACCCGCTCTCGCCGCCGCCTACGTCGTACCAGTCTTTGTCCGAAATGACCCACTCGTCTGTGTCGCGGCTGGCAATTGCTATGGTCGAGTTGTCCTGCTGCGCACCGTAGAGAAAATAGGGAAAGCGATTGTCGGCAATGACGTGGTAGAACTGCGCTGTCGGTTGATTGTTCTGGCGGGTCCAGGTGCGGCCGCCATCACTCGAGATCGTGACTCCGCCGTCGTTACTGTTAATCAGGCGCTGCGAGTTGGTGGGGTCAATCCACAGACCGTGATGATCGCCGTGGGGGGCTGGGAGCAGCGAGAAAGTCTTTCCACCGTCAGTTGAACGGAACAGGCCGGTGTTGAGCACATAGACTGTGTCGATCGACTTGGGATCGGCAAAGATGTGGGTGAAATACCATGCGCGCTGGCGATAACGCTCATCATCGTTAACCCGCGTCCAATGTTCGCCAGCATCGTCAGAGCGATACAGCCCGCCCTTCTCCGCTTCGATGAGCGCATATACGCGATTGGAATCACCCCCGGAGATGCTCACTCCAATGCGTCCCAATATTCCGTTGGGCAGGCCATTTCCCTCCAGACGCTTCCAGGTGGTGCCGCCATCAGTGGATTTGTACAAACCGCTGCCTGGTCCGCCACTGTCCAGGCTGTACGGTGTACGAACCACTTGCCACAGGGAGGCGAGCAGGATGTTGGAGTTGTTGGGATCGAAAACTACATCAATGCCGCCAGTGTGATCATCTTTGTAGAGGACTTTGTCCCATGTTCTGCCACCATCGCGGGTGCGAAAGATGCCACGTTCGGAATTAGGGCCGTAGGCGTGTCCTAATGCGGCGACGAACACAATATTTGCATCTTTAGGATCGACAATGACCGCTCCGATGTGCTGAGTATCGCGCAGGCCGATGTTCTTCCAGGATTGGCCGCCATCGATGGATTTATAGACACCGTCGCCGTACGAGATGTTGCCGCGAATGCAGGCTTCGCCGGTGCCCACGTAAATCGTATTGTGGTTGGAGTCAGCAACAGCAATAGAACCGATCGAGGATGTGGATTCATGCTCGAACAACGGCTTCCAGTTCACACCGCCGTCAGTCGACTTCCACACTCCGCCGGCTACTGCGCCGAAGAAATACGTGTTCGGCTCGCCCGGAATGCCTGCGACCGCAAGCACGCGTCCACCGCGGAAGGGGCCGATATTGCGCCATCGCATGTTGCCAAAAAGCTTCTGATCATAACTCTGGGCTGCGACGGACAGTGTTGCAAGAGAAAAGACAAGAGCGATGCATAGTCCTCTCATCGTGGAGAGTCTCCTAAGGGGAAAGTGAAAACCGACCGACTATCCTACACTGCAGAAGAGAAAACCTCCACGCAAGTGCCGGTAGCAATCAGACTCGACTAACTGAATTGACAAGCTCATCGGAACGAGTCACTGGGTGCCCGAAATATTGACCAGGCGCGATGGGGAGGGATGTTCACAATTGCTTTGAAAATTTTGCCGATCTGATTTGAGGCGCCCACCAGGATTCCACAGCAGCCCACCTTCAAAGTCCCAGGCGCGCTCCGGACGCACGGTTCGGACGCGATGGCGGGAACGATCAATGTAATCACGAGCCGGCCCGAACGTTCGGATCTGCGTTTCGGGGCAGGCATCGGGAATTTTGGAGTGAATCAGCAGAACGGCTCTGCATCTCTGCTGTGGAGGAGATTTGATACCGAACTTTCTGCTGAGCGGGACTTCCCCAGCGGCTTCCGTCCTGACCGCGATTACCGGAACCTGAGTCTTCTCTCTAGCACAGGTGCACAAACTGATCTGGGACGATCGCAGCTGATGCTTGCCTATGGCGATAAGCCATATGGCGCTGACCAGTTTTATGGGCCATTCAATTCTTGGGAACGAACGAAGTCGTGGTTCACAGGGTTTCAGCAGGACTTGGGTGGCAAGACCGAGTTCGATTTTGGCTTCCGGCGGCATACCGATGAATTTGTTCTCTTCCGCGACAATCCATCTGTTTACGAAAACAATCACATTGATAAGAGTTGGCAGGCCGGCCTGCGGCGGCATGAAAACGTGTCGCGCAACGCAACGCTGTTCTATGGTGGCGAAGGCATTCACGAGAGCATCACCAGCAACAATCTCGGCGATCATGATAGCAGCCGTGGCGCAGTGTACGTGGACTACGATGTGCGAGCGCTCAAGCGATTTTCGTTTTCGGCGGGTGCTCGGGAAGAAATTCTCAGCTCTTCTCACGCGAGTTCAGTCCGACTGTTGCAGCAGGAGTCTGGCTGAAACCGGGCTTGAATGTGAAGGGAAGCGCAAGCCGTGCGTTTCGGCTGCCGAGCTACACCGATCTGTACTATCACGACCCGGCAAACTTTGGAAATCCGAATCTCCATCCGGAGCGCGCCTGGGACTTTGAAGGTGGGCTGCTGTGGAATCCTGGTGGACGCTTCAAATCAGAAGTCACAATTTTTGAGCGGCGTGATCGGGATGTAATCGACTATGTTCGGGCGTCGTCTTCGTCGCCGTACATGGCGGAAAACATTCAGAAGCTCAATTTCACCGGGGTTGAGGCGTCAGTTGAGCTGCGACTGCCAATCGATGGACACCTCCAGATTTCGTACACCGGATTGCATGGCATACAGGAGTCGCTGAACGGCTTACAGACGAAGTATACGTTCAATTATCCGAATCACGATGCCACGGTGGCCTGGAGCGGCCGTCTCCCTGGGAAATTTATCGCACGTATTCGGATCGGCGTTGTTGATCGGTACGCTAGTGATCCGTACGCGCTCTGGGACGCGGCAGTGGCAATGGAATTTGGTCGCATCGCGGCTCATTTGGGGTTGTCGAATATCACGGATAGCCAGTATGAAGAAATTCCGGGGGTGATTATGCCGGGGCGGAGCGTGGTCTTCGGTATGGATTTATTCTGGCATCGGCGTCGGCTGGGCTTTGGTTCTGTCCGTTTTCGTAACAAGATCGAAGGTGTAAACAGGCCAGGTCGAATCTATGCGAGAGTGCTCATACCCTATCTTTATCTGTGGAGGGTAGTAAATGCAGCAGCCAACCGGCACGAAAGCGAAGAAGTCCTACGAAACACCAGCCCTAAAGAAACTGGCACCAGAAGAAGCCTAAGAAGGCCCTCCTCGATCAGGCCCGCAAGGGTAATCAAGGGGCGAAAGACATTTTGGAACTGGTTCTCCCCACGCATAAATGATTAGAGGAGTTGCGGAATTATGGCTTTTACAAACCCACACGCAACTTGTTCGGAGTTCGGTAACAAAATCGAAGGCGGAACTGGAGATGGGGAACTGCGGGAGACTTTTGTAGCGGTCATATGAACGCTCCAGAGATTACGCTGTCGTTAACGAGACCCATAGAGGGAGGTTCAGCTGGTCCGAATTGCAGAAGGAAGCATGCTTGAGAGACAAGCGATGCGGGCCGGTCCAGTGCATGTCCAGTTGAGGCGAGCACCCTGTCTGCGGCTGATCAAAAAATCGTGTGTGGCTTCGAAGAGGGGCTGTACATTGCTAGAATCGCAGGTCTGTCGAAAACGGTGACGCGCCCTTTCCCGCTGGAAGGGAAGCTGTTAGGATGTTTTTGCGAGGTTCGTTTTCCTTTGTTTTCTTCCTGGCCATCGGCGCGGATCGTCCTGGGCAATCCGGTAGTCCGGTCCGACATTTATTGGCGGTTTATTAGCGGTTTCTGCCCGATTAGGAGCAATCCGGGTCGGTCAGGGCAGACGGTGCATTATATGCAAATCGCGCAATGCCGCATAAACACTGGTTATTTCGCATCTCGTTGATTTGGCGAGTGGGGACGTAGTTCAGTTGGTTAGAACGCTGCCCTGCCATCCTATCTCAAGCATAGCTCTAGAGTTTTCAATTACTTGCTCAATAACCGCTCGAAGCGCACTGTCACCAAGTCGATCTCACTATTTAGTCTGCCCCATTAGTACTGTGCGAGAGCGCGCCGACCGACGGTAACGAAAAGGCCACCCTCGTGCGCAAGGGCACCAATCCATCCGAGCTGTGCCAGCCAGCCCTCAAGACGCCAGTTGTCTGCGGCGGTAGTGAACAA
>Ga0193751_1002759_pt1 | contig 10554 bp, 8 predicted proteins | sample L1c2metaG_FD_143050 | JGI IMG/M metagenome (GOLD analysis project Ga0193751, IMG submission 143050) | Soil microbial communities from a riparian zone of the East river system, Colorado, United States - L1c2 | ecosystem: Environmental > Terrestrial > Soil > Riparian zone | place: USA: East River...
AGCCATCATCAACAGCCACGCGCAACCGACCGCTGCCTTTATCTTCAAGCCGGACATCGATTTCGAGACCGCAAAGATGCTCCACGCGATCAAGGCGGCGGCTGGCGACAGCGACAGCATCGATGCCACCGGGCTTGCTGCGGCGCTGATGGGCGATTCCATCGCCACCAATCTATTCATGCTCGGCTACGCGTTCCAGAAAGGTCTTGTACCGCTTACGCTTGCGGCCATCGCGCGCGCCATCGAATTGAACGGCGTCGCCGTCAACGCCAACAAACGCAGTTTTGGCTTCGGCCGCCTCGCCGCCCACGACCGCGCCCAAGTCGAGGCGCTGGTGCGCGGCGCGTTGCGCGACGATGCGACGCTCGAACCGCAGGGGCTCGACGCCCTGGTCGAACACCGCGCCGCGTTTCTTAAAAATTACCAGAACTCAGCTTACGCGCAGCGCTTTCGCGACGCGGTGCGCACGATCCGTATCGCCGAAGCAAAGCTCGCCCGCGGCTTTTCCGGCCTGGCCGAAGCGACAGCGCGCAACCTGTTCACGCTGATGGCCTACAAGGACGAATACGAAGTGGCGCGGCTCTATACCGACGGCACGTTCTTGAAAATGCTACAGCGTCAATTCGATGGCGATTTCACCTTGGAGTATCATCTGGCGCCGCCGCTTTTGGCGCGGCGCGACCTGACGACCGGCGAGCCCAAGAAACGCGTCTTCGGCCCCTGGATGCGCCACGTCTTCAAGCTTTTAACGTGGCTCCGCCCATTGCGCGGCACGGTGCTCGATATTTTCGGCTACACCCAGGAACGCCGCATGGAACGGCGCTTGATCGCCGACTACGAAGCGATCCTTCGCGAGCTTTCGACGACGCTCAGTCCGGACAATCACGCGCTGGCCGTCGAGATCGCTTCGCTGCCGGCGAAGATGCGCGGTTTCGGCCACATCAAAGCGCGCAATGTCGAAAGCGCAAAGGCCTGCGAGGCCGAGCTGCTCGCGCTGTGGCGCGGCAAAGATGGTCAGGTATCGGCGGCTTGATCGGGGCAGCCGTTCGACATTTCAGGCGAAAGCGGCGGCGCCGCGACGGCGGCATAAGCCTCGGCCATGGCCGGCGCCAGCGTGTAGCTCCAGGTGCGATTGCATGGACGGAAGACGAACGTCGTGCGCTGCATTGCCGGGGATTTCGGGTGCGGCACCGAAGTGACATAGATCAGCGGCTCCCCGCACTTGGGGCACAGCGCCGTCAAATCCTGGTCTTCGGGCATAGCGCGATCCGGCGATCCGCCGCCAATCGTAGTTTCAAAGGTTAAACTTTTCGAAAAGCCGCGATAAACGCCGGCCACATGGCGTTTTCTAGGCCCGTTTCCCGGGCGCGGCGCAGCACGAAGCGTAGCGAAGTGGTGTGCCCGGGATCGTCGCACACGCGGCGCCCGGAGTGATCCAGCGGTGCACCACTTGGTGCTGCACCGCATCCGGGAAACAAACAATATTAGGCCAGCGGCGGCCACGCCGCCTCGGGCTCGTCCGGCGGCACCGACGACAGCAGGGCGCGCGTATGGGCGTGCTGCGGATCGGCAAAAACTTTCTCGACAGCGCCCTCCTCGACGATCTCGCCGCCGTACATCACCAGGACGCGGCTGCACAGGTGACGCACCACGGACAGATCGTGGGAGATGAACAGCATGGCGAAGCCGAGCTCGGCGCGCAGCCGCGCCAGGAGGTTGAGGAGCTGAGCCTGGATCGAGACGTCGAGGCCGGAGACGATCTCGTCGGCGACCAGGATTTTCGGCAAGGTGCACAGCGCACGCGCGATGTTGATGCGCTGGCGCTGGCCGCCCGACAGTTGGCCGGGCAGCCGCGCGGCAAAGTCAGTCGATAGGCCGACTTCGGCGAGCAGCTCTCTGGTCCGCGCTAGGCGCTCGTCCCAGCTGGCGTGGCGGCTGCCGGCCTCCATCGCTTGCGTAACGATGCTCGCCACGCGCCGCCGCGGATTGAGCGCCGATTGCGGATCCTGGAACACCATTTGCAAGCTCGCCGCGCGCCGCGCACGGCTGCGCAGCGCTGGCTCGGCCAAATCCTCGCCATTGAGCAAAATTTTTCCCGCCGTCGGCGACTCCAATCCGACCAGCATTTTGGCAATGGTGCTCTTGCCGCTGCCGTTTTCGCCGACCAGGGCGACGAATTCGTTTTCGGCGATGCTGAATGTCGCCTGCTTCACCGCCGCAATAGTGCGCGCGGCGGCAAACAATCCGCCGCCGGCCGTATAGTGCTTTTGCAAAGCTTCGACTTGTAGCAACGGCCGCCCGACAGCACCCGTCGTGACGCTATCGCCGGCCATCGCCGCGATCGTCCGCGTCGCCGCGGCGCGAATGCACGCGGCATGATGATCGGCGGCGACGGCGATGTTCGGCGGCTCGTCGCGGCGACACTCTTCGGTGACAACAGGACAGCGCGGCGCGAAATGGCACCCGGACAGGTTTTTGAGCTGGCGCAAGCTCGGCATCTGGTCCGGCATGACGTAAAGCGCGCGCCGCTCCGCACGCATCGATGGATTGGCGAGCTGCAGGCAGCGCGTATAGGGATGCGCCGGCGTCGACAGCACGGCGCGCGCCGGCCCGCTCTCGACGGCGCGGCCGGCATACATCACCGTGACCTGGTCGCACAGTTGCGCGGCAAGCCGCAGGTCGTGGGTGATGAAGATGACCGCGGTGCCGTGCGCCCGCTGCATGTCGGCGATCAGTTTTAGGATCGGCGGATGCATCGTCACATCGAGCGCGGTGGTCGGCTCGTCGGCGATGACCAGGCGCGGATCGCTCGAAAACGCCAAGGCGATCAGCACGCGCTGGCACATGCCGCCGGACAATTGATGCGGATATTGCGTCAGCAGCTCCACGGCGCGCGGCAGTCTTGCCGCCGTCAGCATGGCGACCGCGCGATCGCGGCGCGCGCTGCGGCTGCCGTCGCCGAGCCGCGCCAAATGCTCGTCGAATTGCGCGCCGATGCGCGCGAGGTCTTGGCCTTCGAACAGCAGCGACCCGGACGTGATTTCGAAACCAGCCGGCAGAAGTTGCGCGATGGCGCGACCGACCATGGATTTGCCGGCGCCCGACTCGCCCACGAGCCCGAGGATTTTTCCCGCCGGCAGGTCGAACGATAGCGCGCGGATCGCCGGCACCGTGGCGCCGTCGATGCGGGCACTCACCAAAAGATCTTTTGCTTGCAGCGCCAGCATGGTCAGCGCCCGGTTTCCGCAAGCCGCACGTCAAGCGTGCGGCGCAAACCGTCGCCCAGGAGATTGAATGCGGTGACGGTGAGAAAAATCGCAAAGATCGGCAGCAGCAGATTCCACGGCGACTGATAGACGTATTGCCGGGCGTCGGCGATCATCTGGCCCCAGGCCGGCGTGTTGGCGCCGACACCGAGGCCGATGAAGGACAGGATCGCCTCGACCACGACCGCGATGGCCATTTCCAGGCTGATAAGCGTGATCAAGAGCGGCGTCGTTGCCGGCAGCACCTCCCGCACGATGGTCTGCCAATGGGAAAAACCGAGGAGCCGCGCCGCGGCGACATAATCGTGCCGGGTCACGATCAGCACTTCGCTGCGCAGCACGCGGCAGAACCGCGTCCAGTCCACCAGCACGATGGCGAGGATGACCTTGCTCAAGCCGATGCCGAGCCCGACCATCAGGATCAACGACAGGATCACCGGCGGAAACGACATCCAGACGTCGACCAGGCGGCCGATCAGCCAGTCTATGGCGCCGCCGAAATAGCCGGAAACGTGCGCCAGGATGGTGCCGATGATCATGGCGCCCAGCGACGCGAGCAGCGCCACCAGCATCGCGGTGCGCGCGCCAAAAATCAGCCGCGACAGCACGCAGCGGCCGAGGCTGTCGGTGCCCAATGGATAATTCAGATCGCCGCCGGAGGCCCAGGCCGGGGGCTGCAGGATCGCCAGCAGGTTCTGGTCGCCAGGATCGTGCGGCGCGATCCAGCCGGCAAACACGGCGCAAAACGCGAAACAAAAAATCATGCCGAGCGCGATCAAAACCCGGGGCGAGCGCAGCGAACGGGACAAAGCGCGCGCCATCAGCGCACCCGCAGTTTCGGGTTGAGCACGACATAGAGACTGTCGACCGCCGTGTTGATCAGCAGGACGACGACGCAATAGGTCAGCCCGACGGTCTGGATGAGCGGCAGGTCGGCGTTGCGCACGGCGTCGACCATCAGATTGCCCATACCCGGATAGGAATAGATCACCTCGACCAGGAGCGTGCCGGAGAACAGAATGCCGAATTGCACGCCGGCGAGCGTCAAGGTCGGCAGCGACGCGTTCTTGAACGCGTGGCCGAGCAGGATACGTCGCTCGGAAAGACCGCGCAGCCGCGCCTGGAGAATGTAATCTTCCAGATAAACATCGAACAGGCTGGAGCGCAGCACCCGCATGATGGTCGGCGAGAACGCCAGCCCGAGCGCGACCGCCGGCAGGATCAAATGCTGGCAGGCGCTCCAGAACACGTCGAGGCGCCCGACCAGCAAGGAATCCAGCAACAGAAAGCCGGTAATGTGCGGCAGCGGCAGCCCCGGCGACACTTGTCCGGTGAACGGCAGCCATTGCAGTAGCACGCCGAACACGAACAGCAGGATAAGTCCCCAGAGAAATTCCGGAATCGACAACAGCACGATCGAGGCGAGGTCCGCCACCGGCTCGAACGGCGTGCCACGCAGGCGGAACAGCAGCAAGCCGCCGCCTAGGCCGAGAATCGCCGCGATTGCCATGGCGCAGGCGGCAAGCTGGATGGTCGCCGGCAAGGTGGCGGCGACTAGTTCGCCCGCGTCGCGGCGCAGCGCAATGGAGCGGCCGAAGTCGCCGTGCAGCGCGTCGCCGAGCCAGATCAAATATTGCTGCGGCAGGGGCTTATCGAGGCCCATCTCGCGGCGCTTGTCTTCGATCTCCGCGATCGTCGCGTTCGGCGGCAGCGACATCGCCGCCGGATCGACCGGCAACAGCCGCAGGATGCAGAACAGCAGCGCCGAGACGATCAGCAGGATCGGGATCGCTGCCAGCAAGCGGCGCGCGATCAGTTTTAGGACAGTGGCGGTCATTTTGCTGCGCCTACTTTATACCAAGCGCAGCGCTGTAAAAACTCAGCTCCAGCGCAACGTCTGCGGCAGCACCCAGCCATTGGCGTATTTCGTGTAAGCCAGATTCTTCTTGCGCACGATCGTCACCACGCTCTGCAACAGCGGCACGGTGGCACCGTTTTCCACCGCGTAACGTTCCAGTTCTTTGTATCCGGCGATGCGCTTGTCGTAATCGGCAACGCCGAACAGCCCGAGCACCCGGTTGCCGATATCCTCGTCCTTCCACGGCGAGAACGGCATTTTGGGATTGAGCTGGTAACCGGAAAAAATCTCCGGATCGCCGGTGGCATTGTCCCAGCTGTACAGCGTCGTCTCCGGCAATTTGTTGCCGCGGTTGAGCTCGAAATATTTGGCGTATTCGATGGTCTGCAAATCGGCCTCGATGCCGATCTGCTTCCACATCTGCACGATGGCGCGAGCGATATCGTAATCGCTGGGAAACTGGCCGTTGGTGGTGGCAAAGCCGATCTTCACCGGATTGGCGGTGGAGAAACTCGATTTGGCCAAAAGCTCTTTGGCCAAAGCTGGATCGTACTTGAACGAGAAATCGGTCAGATACCCGGGCGTGCCCGGCGTCGCCAGCACCGAGAGCGGCACCGCGGCGCCGGCGTAGAACGCTTTCGACAGCGCCGCCTTGTCGATGGCATGGTGCGCGGCGAGCCGCACGTTCTTGTCGGCGAAAGCAAGATCGGCGCGCATCTGGATCAAAATCACGCGGGTGATCGGATCGAGCTCGGCGGCGAGCCCGGGCTCCTTCTGGAAGCGCTCGGCTTCGCGCACCGGCACATTGATGGTGAAATCGGTCTGACCGGATTGGATCGCGGCGACGCGCGCGGAGGGATCCTTGATGATCTCGATGGTGATCCTCGCGATCTTCGGCTTCGGTCCCCAATATTTGTCGTTGCGCTCCAGCACGATGCGCGAGTTCAACTCGTATTCGGCGAGCTTGTACGGCCCGGTGCCGACCGGATTTTTCAAGAAATTATCGAGGCCGCCGGACTCGATATATTTCTTCGGCACCATATAGCTGCCGAGGAACGCCATCCATTGCGGCGCGGTCGGCGCCGGGGCATTGAATTTCATGGTCGCCTTGGTGGGCGATTCGATGACGATGTCGTCGACCTTCTTCCAGGAATTCGCGGTGTCGAGTTTCAAGCCCGATTTAATGCGCTCAAAGAAGGTGTAGCGGAAATCCTCCGTCGTCATCTTGTCGCCGTTGTGGAAGGTGACGTCGTCGCGCAGCTCGACCGCCATGCTCAAGGCATCCGGCGCCAAGGTCCAGCTCTTGATCAGGTGCGGAATGAGTTTGAGCTGCGGCTCCTGATCGAGCGGCTGATCGAACACCGCCTTGAAGATCGGCTGCGCGTCCGGCGTAAACCGCTGATTGGGATCCCAGGTCGGCACGTCGTTCGGCCAGCCGATCGTCGCCGCGTCAGTCCCGGCGGCGACTGCGCGCGCAAACGGCGCGGATACCCCGGCCGCAGCCCCCGCGGCCAGTTGCAAGAACGACCTACGCTTAAGTTCGAATGCCATGATGTGCTCCTCAAACGCCCTCGATACGGCGTCTTGCGCCGTAATGGACCCCTGCCGGCAATGGTGTCTTTATAGCGCAATTTTCAGCCGCCGCACCGGCGAACCAAATGGTGCGTCACCGCCTGCATCACGTGCGGAAGTGGCAAATCCGCAGAGATGCAACGTTTTGCCCGGCCTCCTTGCCTATTACGGCGTTTCGCCAATATTGCTGATAACCACGACCGTCTTGTCAAAATGCGCGGTGATTTCGAGCGTGCCGCCGAGCGCCTCGATATAGCGCCGCAGGTTGCTGACGTGCATGTCACCGCGCTTTTCGAGCTTGGCTACGGCCGGTTGATTCACCGTAAGGGCGTCCGCGACGTCCTCTTGTGAAAGCGAACGGGCCTTGCGAAGCTCCTCAAGCGTCATGGTCTCGCGCAGCGCAGCAGCCTTTGCTGCCACACGCGCGCGGCGCGTAGGCGAGAAGCCCTTGGTCAGTTCGCTAAAGGGTCTATGTCCGCTCATGGGATCAATCCTTCCTTTCTGATCTCGGCAATGTACTGGTCGTAAAGTTCATCGGCGATCGGGACCATGCGCTCGTAGAAGCGATCGTCACCCGTCTTGTCGCCGCCAATGAGCAGGATCGCCGACCGTCTCGGATCGAAGGCGTAAAATACGCGGAGCGGCCGTCCACCGCTTTGCACGCGCAACTCACGCATATGGGCGTGCTTTGATCCATTGATTCCCGACGAATAAGGAAAGGGCAGTTGCGGCCCCATTTCCATCAGCAGCAATCCGGCAGCAGTTATATCGTCCTGCTGCGCTTCGGTAAGCCCGTGGTACCAATCCGCGAACTCGTCGGTGTGCTCGACGTTCCAAGCCATCAAAATTAATATATTCCATTAATGGAATATATTCAAGAGGCGGTTTTTACCGATTTTTCTAGTGGAGGTGCTGCGCGAAAATACATTATGCATGCCCGGAGCGAGGTCACTCAGTGCCCGGCGTTCAACGCCTCCCACACCCGCCGCGGTGTCGCCGGCATATCGATATGCCGCGCGCCGGTACGGCGGTTGAGCGCGTCGACGATGGCGTTGATCACCGCGGGCGGCGCGCCGACGGCGCCGGCCTCGCCGGCGCCTTTGACGCCGAGCGGGTTCGAGGTCGCCGGCACGTTGTGGGTCGAGAACGCGAAATTCGGCAGATCGCCGGCGCGCGGCATGGCGTAGTCCATGAATGAGCCGGACAACAGTTGCCCGCTGTCCAGATCGTAGACCGCGTGCTCCAGGAGCGCCTGGCCGATGCCCTGTACGATGCCGCCGTGGACTTGGCCCTCGAGCAGCAGCGGATTGATGATGCGGCCGAAATCGTCGACCACGGTGTAGCGCGCGATTGTCGTGGCACCGGTATTGGGATCGATCTCGACCTCGACGATGTGGCAACCGTTGGGAAAGGTTTGGCCGGGCGGCACGCGGACGTGGGTGGTGTCGAGGCCGGGCGCCATGCCGGCCGGCAGTTTCGCCGGATCGCGCGCCGCCTTGGCCACGTCGAAGACATCGAGGCGCAGATCGGTGCCGGGCACGCCAAAAGTCCCGTCGGCGAACGTCACGTCCTGCGCCGAGACTTCGAGCAGGTGCGCGGCCAGTTGCGTGCCCTTGTCGATGATCGTCTTGCCGGCCTCGTAAAGCGCGGTGCCGGCGACCGCGAGCGCGCGCGAGCCGCCGGTGAGCCCTGACGGCGTGCGGTCGGTGTCGCCCATGATGACGTCGATGCGGTCGGCATCGATGCCGAGCTGGCCGGAAACAATTTGCTTGTAGGCGGTGACGAGGCCGGTGCCGTATTCTTGGTTGCCCATGACCAGCTCGACCTTGTCGTCCTTGAATTCGATCGACGCGGTCTCGGGAAATCCGCCGCCACAGCGCTCGGTATAGGTTGCCATGCCGATGCCGCGCAGCTTGCCGTCGCGTTCGCTTTGTTTGCGCCGCTTGGCGAATGTCGGCCATTCCGCCGCGTCCATGCACAGGTCCATCACCTTTTCGAACTCGCCGGAATCGAGCAGGAGTTTTGTCGCCGACGTGTAAGGCATCGCCGAGGGCGGTACGAAATTGATGCGGCGGATGGCGTCGGGACTTTTGCCGAGCTCGCGCGCCGCGGCGTCGACCAAACGCTCGAGCAGATAGGCGGCCTCGGGCCGCCCGGCGCCGCGATAAGCGCAGACCGGCACGGTGTTGGTGCAGACGCCCTTGACGTTGACGTGGATCGCGCCGATCGCATAGAGGCCCGACACCAGATCGGTCGAGCGCGTCGGCACGAAGCAGCCGAACGGCGACAGATAGGCGCCGATATTGGCGAGGATCGAAACCCGCAGCCCGAGGAAGCGGCCCTTGCGGTCGAGCGCCAGCTCGGCGCGGGTGACGTGGTCGCGGCCCTGATTGTCGGAAACGAAACCTTCGGAGCGATCCTCCTGCCACTTCACCGGCCGCGCGATCTTGCGGGCGGCCCAGACCACGAGCGCGTGCTCGGGATAGACGAAGGCCTTCATGCCAAAGCCGCCGCCGACATTGGGCGAGATCAGGCGCAGCTTGTCCTTCGGCAATTTCAGCACGATCTCGGCGAGCGGATCGCGGACGAAATGCGCGCCTTGGGTCGCGGTGTAGAGCGTCGAGCGGCCGCTTGCCGGATCGTATTCGGCAATGGCATTGCGCGGCTCCATCGAATTGACTACGACGCGATTGTTGAGGAGATCCAGCGTGACGACGCGCGCGGCCTTGGCGAATGCGGCGTCCGTCGCCTTGGCGTCGCCGGTGTCGTTGTCCCAGTCGAACACGATGTTGCCGGGGATATGGTCGAACAGCTGCGCCGCGCCGGAGCCGATCGCGGCCTTGGCGTCGGTCACCGCCGGCAGCGTGTCGTATTCGACCTCGATCGCCTCGGCGGCGTCGCGCGCCGCCGCCAAGGTCTCGGCGACCACCAGCGCCACCGGCTGGCCGACATGGCGCACCTTGCCGAGCGCCAGCACCGGCCGCGGCGTATCGTGCCGCGGCTTGCCGTCGCGGCTGACGAGCGGCACCGTGCAGGGCACATCGCCGAGGCCGTCGGTGCGCACGTCCTCGCCCGTGCCGACGAACAACACGCCCGGCATGCGCCGCGCCGCGCTCGCATCGATCCGCTTGATATGCGCATGCGCCACCGGCGAGCGCAGTACGAAAGCCTGCGTCATCCGCGGCAGCACCACGTCGTCGGTATAACGACCCTGCCCGGTGATAAGCCGCAAATCCTCATGCCGCCGCACGGGCTGGCCAACGCCGAATTTCATGTGTGGTCCTCCGACCTGCAATGCCCCGGACATATTATCGTATCCGGTTTTCGCAATCTGTGGCGGACGGCCCACCGCCACAGGCCATTATCGACGCAGGGTGAGCAAATATCCGCTGCCGACTTCAGCCGCGATCCGCGCGCGCGCTTTTGCGCCAATGCCACCACACCGCGACACCGACGGCGAGCATCAGGACGAAGATCACGGCGACGATCAGCGCCGAATTCTCGATCCAGGCAATGGCCGGCACGGTCAGTGCCATGACCAGGCCCAGGATGCACACCTGCCAGGAAAACACCTGCAGGCCGGCGGTGAATGTGCCGAGCGCCAAGAGCGTGAACACCGCGATTGCGGTTGAATTCGCCGTGAAATTTCTCTGCACGCTGGGCAGCAACAGCACGTTCATCACCACAATGAAGGCGAGCCAGTGCAGTACCTGCGAGCCGATCAATATCAGCCGCGCCGTTTTATCGTTGGCGCTCGGCCACCCGGAGCCGATACAGACCAGCGCGAGCAACGGCGCCAAGAACTCCCAGAAGCCGACAAGCGGCTGCTTGGTCAAGCTCATATAGGCGACGCCGAGC
>Ga0193751_1002760_pt1 | contig 10553 bp, 9 predicted proteins | sample L1c2metaG_FD_143050 | JGI IMG/M metagenome (GOLD analysis project Ga0193751, IMG submission 143050) | Soil microbial communities from a riparian zone of the East river system, Colorado, United States - L1c2 | ecosystem: Environmental > Terrestrial > Soil > Riparian zone | place: USA: East River...
GAGCTTCTTCGGCGGCGAGTAGCGCCCGAGAGACAGAACTCGCAACGAGCGGCCCGCGGACGGGTTCACGGGCTGGCACGGGAACTCGTTCACGTCGATCCCATGGCCGATGCCGTGCACCTTGCGCGAGCGAAGCGGGAAGGAGCGCTCGTCGACGCTCAGCATATGTGTGCAGACCAACGCCGCCATGCGGAGCACGATGTGCGGCTTCCAGTGCGTGTACCAGAGCATCAACGGGACACCGCGCGGCCGGACGAGCGGAGCGGCCACGACGGCGTACAGCGGAATCATGTGGGCCACCACGGCGATGGGCGGATCGCGAAGCTCCTCGCCCAGCACGGCCAGGTACCGGCGCGCCCGGCCCAGCCGCGTCGGCGCGCCGAAGGTACGCACGCGGCAGTTGGCGGGCAGCTCTGCTCCGTCGCCTCTGTCGCAGAGCACCACGACCTCGTCGAGCTGCCGGGCGAGCGCAGCTATCTTCGCCGTCGTCGCACCGAGATTCGGATCGCTGGGATCGACCACCTGTGTGATGAAGACGAGCTTCCGCATCAGAAGAAGTCGAGGTCGCCGAGCGAGAAGCTCCACGCCTTGCGGTCGTGCGGGAGTGCGGGCGCGTCGTCGTGGAGCCGCTTGCCGATGAACCTGATCGTGCGCGGCGTCGGCACGAAGCCCGCGGCGAGGTACGTCCGCTCTTCCCCGTGATTCACGAGCGCGACGGCCAGATCGGCGTCGACGGCGCCTGCCGCCCTCCGCAGCGATCGCGCATCGCCTCCTTCGCAGACGACGGCGGAGGAGTATCCGTGCCAGACGGCCTGCGTGACGACCGCCTCGCCCGTCTGCGCGTACGGACGCGGCGAGTCGGAGTAGCGCCAGTCGAGATACGCGGGATTGCGCGCAATGTGAATGCCCCGAAGCGTTCGCGCCACTGTCGTGCGCCCCACGCCGGGACTGAGACGCAGGCCCCCTGCGCCGCGCTTCCGGAGCCGCTTCGGTCGCGCCCAGACGCGGAGCGACGCGACGTCCTCCCAACCGAGCTTGCCGACGAGAATCGGGCCCGCCATCGGATTCGTGAAGCCGAGCGCCCACATGGCGCCGGCGTCCGCCGCCTCCCGCTCGTTCTGCAGCTCGAGCGTCGAGAACACGCCGCGCCCGCGCGCCGCCGGCGTCGTCACCGCATGCACGGCGAACGCGGCGAGGCCGCAGTCGCGCGCGAGATTGAGGATGCGAGGCCCCGCGGGATTCCGGTCGAACCACCAGTCGAACTCGTCGGCCGACATCGCCGTCCCATAGCTCTCGGTCATCAGCGCGAGAAACTCGTCGCGCCCCGCGGGCTCGACGATCACCGCGACGTAGTGCCGAGCGCGGCGTTGAAGAGCCGTCGAGCGTGCGTCCCGGTGACCGTGTCCTTGATCGAGATGAGATCGCAGGCTCCGGCGAGGACGAGCTCGAACGTGCGCGGCGAGTACGGCTCGACGTTGTAGCGACGCAGCTGCAGAGGATCGCTCTGCGCCGTATTCGCGCCGGAGACCGCCGTGAAAGCGATGTCGTAACCGGCCTGCTTGACGAGGCTCGGATGCACCGGCTTGTAATCCGCTTCCGAGCCCTTCACGTACGAGAACGCTCGTACACGACGACCGAGCCTCTCCTCGAGCTGAAGCTTCGAGATCGCAATCTCGCGTGCCGCCTCGTCGATTTCGAGCTCGGCGAGCGGCTTGTGGCTGATGCCGTGCGACTCGATGCGAACGCCGTAGCGCTCGAGCTCGCGGAGCTCGTCCCAGTCGACGGTGGGGTTGTGAACACCGTGAGCGGCGAGGTAGCGCTCATGCGGGAGCGGCTGCGGTTGGCCGACGTACGCAATCGGCACGAATTGCACGGCCGAGTAGCCGTGGCGCTGCAACACGGGCGCGGCATTGACGAGGTTGTCCCGGTACCCGTCGTCGAACGTGATGAGGACGGCGCCCTCCGGCAGCGGCTCTCCGCGCCCGTAATGGGCGAGCACAGCGTCGAGGTCGACGACGCGATACCCGAGCTTCGCGAGCTGCGCCATCTGCTCGTCGAACAGCGATACCGGCATCGACATCCGGTTGTTCGGGAGGTCGTTGACCTTGTGGTACATGAGCACGCGCAGCGTGCGGCTGTCGCCGTTGACGGCGCCGAGGCCGTTCGCCGTCTCGCCGATCGTGCGATAGACGGCGTTCTTGAGAACCTGCTTGACCTGTTCGCGCAGGACCGGCACGCGCTCAGGGTAGCCCGCTGAGGGCGGCCGCGACCACCGCGGCGACGTGGTCGGCGTACTCGGCCGGCGTCACCGCCAGGCGCTCGCCCTTCGCCCTCGCAGCGGCGGCGAGGCGCGCGGCGAGCTCACTGTCGCCCAGGACCCGGACGAGAGCCACGGCAAGAGCGTCAGCGTCGCCGGGTGGGACGAGCAAGCCGTCACTCCCATCCTCGACGAGATCGGGGATCCCACCCGCGTCTCCGCCGACCACACTTCGGCCGCGGCACATAGCCTCGACGACCACCCGGCCTAGGCCCTCGGCCCGGGAAGGCAGGCAGAGCAGCGTCGCCTCGTCGAGCGCACGCGCGACGCCGGTCGCGTCGAGCGACTCCGTCCAGATCGCGCCCTCGCCGGCAAGTCCGCGCGCGAGCGGCGCGAGCGTGCCGCGGCCGATGATGTGGAGCTGTGCGCCCGGCACGGCAGCCGCGACCCTCGGCCAGGCGTCGGCGAGCGCGTCGAAACCCTTGTAGCGCTCGAGCACGCCTACGAACAGCGCCCGCGGCGGTGCCGGGAGGGCAGCCGGCGGGTCCGCGAGAAAGATCTCGCGGTCGACGAACGGGGGGAACTCACCTGCGGGCTCGCGGCCCAGCCCGCGGACGAGCGAGCTCGTGAACGGCGACAACGTGCGAACGGCATCGGCCCTCCGAACCGCGAACGGGCCGAGCGCATCGTTGAGCGGCGTGAGCAGCCTCCGCGCCGGCGACCCGTACAGGCGGGTGGCCGCGTGCCAGTCCCCTTGCACGTCGAGCACGAGCTTCGTATCGACGCGCGCGAGCCTGCGTGCCACCATGAACGCTGTCGCCTCGTGCACGCCCTGCACGACCGCGACGTCAGGTCGAAACGCGCGCAGCTCGTGCGCGATCCGCACCGGGAGCGAGAGGTAATACCGCGGGCCGTCGAGCACCGGCGCAGGAGCCGCCAGGGCCAGCCTGTCCCTGCTGGTCGGCGAACCGGGCTGCGCGGCGGCGACGATCCGGTAGTCGAGGCGCTCGCCGACCGCGTCCCACTTCCGCCGCTGCGTGTCGTCCAGCGGCAGGCGGAAGCGCTCACGGGAGACGAAGAGCGTTCTCGGCTTCATCGGCGCATCGCGGCCACCACCGCGTCGGCCCAGTGATCGACGGAGTGCTCCGCCTCGACCCGTGCGCGCAGCCTGCGCCGCTCGTTTGCGGGCAGCGCCGCGGCGGCTCGGACCGCCGAGGCGAGCCCGGCGGGATCGCCGTCGGTGAACCGGAGCTCGGACGGCAGGAGCCGGTCGAACACGGGTGATGCCGCGACGACGGGCGTGCAGGCGGCCAGCGCCTCGAAAACGACCTTGTCCGCGCTGGCGCCGTGCGTCGCATTGACGAGGACGTCCGCCTCGGCGAGCAGCCGCGGCACGTCGCTTCGCGGGACCGCATCGCGGAGGCGCACGCGCCCCTCGAGACCGAGCTCACGCGCGAGCGCGTCGAGCCGGGCACGGACGACCGCGTCGTTCGGCGTCGCCTCCTCGCCGCAGACGGTCAGCTGAGCGCCGCGCAACGCGGGCAGCGCTCGAACTGCGACGTCGTGCCCCTTCACCTCGGAGTAGCGCCCGAGCGAGAGAAGGCGCAAGCCCTCGTTGCCCGGTCGCTCGGTACAGTCGAAGAGGGCGGTCTCGATCCCGTGCCCGATCGAGCGCACCTTCAACGAGGCGACCGGAACGCTGCGCGCGTCGACGGTGAGGATCGCGTCCACCACCCGTGCGGCCCGGTTGAGGTTCGCGCCGCCGCGCTGCTGCGTGAACCAGAGAAGCACCGGGACGTTCAACGGGCGCAGAAGCGGCGCGGCCAAGAGCGCGTAGACCGGCGACATGTGCGCTACGAACGCTGTCGGCCGCCCGCGCACGAGTTCGCGCGCCAGCTGCGCCTCGAAGCGCAGGCCGCGCAGAGCCTGCGCCGGCGCGGCGAAGCTGCGGAAGCGCACGTTCGCGGGCAGGTCGGCGAGCGACGCGCTCGACGCGAAGACGACGACCTCGTCCACGCGCGCGGCGAGCGCACGCACCATTCCCGCCGCCGCGCCGAGAGTCGGGTGCGCCGAGTCGACCTGCTGCGTGGCGAACAGGAGGCGCGTCACCGGCACATCTCGTCGACGAGCGCCCGCATGCGTGCGGCGAACTGCTCCGGCGTCTGCAGCCACCGGCTCGAGGCGGCGAGGGCGCCGGCGCCAAGCGTCTGTGCGAGCCCCGGCTCCGACAGCGCCCGCACGAGCGCGTCTGCAAGCGTCCCCGCGTCGCCGGGCGCGACGAGGAGCCCGCTAACGCCGTCCTCGACGATGTCAGGGATGCCCCCGGCACGTGATCCGACGACGCCGCGTCCGCGCGCGAAGGACTCCATCGCCACGCGCGGCAGCCCTTCGGAGAACGACGGCAGCACGAGCACCGCACTTTCGTCGAGTGCTGAGGCGATCTGCTCCGAGGGGAGCCACTCGTCCCACCGCACCTGCTGCGGAAGATCGCGTACGAGCCGCTCCAGCACCGCGCGCTCTCGCCCGCGACTGACCACGTGCAGCGTTGCGTCGGGAAGCTGCGCGGCGACGCGACGCCATGCGTCCACGAGGCCCTGGACGTTCTTGTAGCGCTCGGCCACGCCGACGAAGAGCGCGCGCTGCACGTCCGGCACGGGCACCGGAGGCGAACTGGTGAACGCAGACGTGTCGGAGTACGTCGTGAACGTCGCCGCGGGCTCGACGCCAACGCCGCGTACGAGCGAGGTGGTGAACGGGCCGACCGTGCGGACAGCGTCCGCCGCACGCACGGCCACGCGCGCCGCCGTCAGGGTCGCCGGGTCGAGGAGCCGGCGCAGCGGCGAGCCATACAGCGTCGTCGCGGTGCGCCAGTCGCCGTGTACCTCGAGCAACACGCGAGCCGGCACGCGCGCGAGCGCCCGGCCGACGAGCGCGGCGCCGGCCTCGTACGGGCTCTGTGCCACGACGACGGCGGGCCGGAAGGACCGCAGTTCCCGCGCTACATGCACCGGCAGCGAAAGGTAGAACGCCGGCGAACGGGCCGGGACGAGATGGAAGCGCCCGTCGCCGCTGTCGCCGGTCGCGAGCACGCGTAGGTCGAGCTCGGTCGCGAGCGCGTCCCACTTGCGCGCGACCTGCGGCTCGAGCGGAAGCCGGTAGCGCGTGCGGCTGACAAAGAGGACGCGAGGCTTCATGCCGCGGCCGCATCGGCGAGGGCTTGCTCGATCCGGCCGAAAACGGACTCGCGATCATAGGAGCGCACCGAGCCGGCGGCGGCAGCCCGTAGCCGTTCCCTCAGCGCTTCGTCGGAAACGTAACGGCGCACGGCTGCGGCCAGCGCGTCGCCGTCGCCCGACGGTACGAGCAGCCCATTCTCGCCGTCGTGGACGACCTCGGCGACGCCGCCTACGGCCGTCGAGATGACGGGCGTGCCGGCCGCGAGCGCCTCGACGACCGAATGCGGGAAGTTCTCCCAACTCGAAGACAGGATCGAGGCGTCGGCGGCGCGGAACAGCGCGAGCACCCGGTCGCGCGGCAGCGCCCCGAGGAATCGAACGCGGTCCCCGAGCGCCAACTCACGCGCGCGCAGCTCGACCGGCTCGCGCTCGCCGTCACCCGCGATGAAGAGCGACACGCCGTCGACGGCGGCGACGGCCTCGAGCGCGAGGCCGAGCGACTTCTGCGCCGTCAACCGCCCGGCGAACGCAAGCGTCATGCCGTTCATGCCGAAGTCGCGACGGAGCTCTTCGCGCGACGCGAGCTCGGGCAGACGCGGCGCAGGGTTCGGCAGGACGCTCACGCGAGCCGCCGGCACCCCCCACGTGATCGTCAGCGTCCGCAGATACTCGCTCGGGCAGAACACGTGCGCTGCGCGCCGAAGCTCGACGTCCCGGGCGAGCCGGAGGGCGGCGACGCGGAGGTCGCGCCGAGCGCCCTGGAACTCATCGACGTCGCCGACGACGATCCCACGGCGCCGTGCCCGCTCGAATGCGGGATCGGCGGTGAGCTTGAGCACGTACGGCCGCCCGGCTGCCGTGGCGCCGGCGAAGCTGCGCCCGAACATCCCGGTCGTGTACACGACGTCCGCCCGGCGCGCGCGCTCGCGAACGACCGCCGCACCGCGAAGGTGCCTGACCCCAGGGGGCAGGGACCGCGCCACCGCGGTCACGGGGTACGCACGCCGCTCAGGCGGCCGCAACGCGGTCGTCACGACCTCGACATCGTGGCCACGCTCGTACAGGAAGTCGGCGACCTCCGGCGCGTGGCTTGCCGGGCCGCCGACGTCCGGCGGCCAGATCCCCGAGACGACGACGACCTTCACGTGGTCAGGCCGACGACGTCGGGCTCGAGCGGCGCATGCCCGGGCGGCGCCGGCTCCCTCCGGATGCGCGCGTACAGCACCGCCCATGTGAGCGCGAAGACGACGCTCGACACGAGCACGGCCGCAGCCGCACCGCTCGCACCCCAGAGCCAGCCGAACGCGATGGCGAGGGGCAGTAGGACCGCGGTCTCGATGCCGTGCGTCCAGATGCGCAGTTTGGGCCGCCCGACGGTGACGGCGAACGACTTCGACCAGCCGACGACGAACTGCACCGCGCCTGCGGCGACGATGATGCGCGCCGCCTGCACTGCGCCGAGGTTCTTCGACTCGAAGAGGAGCCGCACGATCTGCGGCATGAAGACGAGCATCGGCGGCAGCAGGATGACGCCGCCGATCGCCGCCAGCACGGTGTAGCGACGCACGCCCGCGAAGACGCGATCGCTCCGACCGTGCTCCCAGTCGCGCGTCTGATCGGCGAGGAGCACGAGTCGGATCGGAGCGGACACCGCGTTGAAGCCCGTCTGCGGCGACTGCGCGACACGATAGAAGCCGACCTGGCTTGCCGTCGACACGGTGCCGAGCAGCATCGGCGTGAGGGTTCCCCGCAGCGAGACGACGCCGGTCGCCACGCTCGACTGCGCGACGAAGCGCAGGATCTCGCGCGCGTCTTCGTCGAGTGGGCGGACATCGCGCCGCGGGAAACGGCGGAAGGCGAGCGCGCCGGCAACGCCGACTGCGGCGCTTGCGATCACCTGCGCAATCACGATCGCCGCGATCGTCCACGTCAGGCTGAACTGCGTCCCGATCGCGACCGCTGCGAGTCGCAGCGCCATCGAGAGCGCGAGGAACGTCCCGCGGATGTCGTAGCGGCCGCGGAGCATCAGCGGGACGGCGGCCATTCCCTCCGGCGACTGCGCGAGCGGGAGGAGCGCCGAGATGAGGAGCGGCGTCCGCAGCTCGGGGTGGTGGAACACGGTGCCGGCGCCGAAAGCGAGTCCGACGAGCGCCCCGCCGGCGAGCACCGCCCCGACGATCTTGAAGATGAACGTGCGCCGGAAGAGGCGCCGCAGCCGTCCCCAGTCCTCGCGGGCGATGTAGCGGAAGCCGAACTTAATCAGCGCCTCTTCGATGGTCAGGTCGAGCAGCGTCTGGAAGAAGCCTGCCGACGCGATGACGAGCGTGTAGAGACCGAGGAGCTCGGTGGAGAAGACGCGCGCCGCGACGAGCGTGGCGAGGAAGCCGAGGACGATCGAGGTGTACGTACCTGCCGCCGCACCGGCACGGCGTCGGAGGACGGAGCCGTCCATCAGGGCGCCAGTGTAGTGAGGGGCTCCGACGCGCCACGATTACACTCGGCGCGTGCGCTCGCCCGCAGCAGCCCTCGACGGCGCACCGCGCACGCGGCGGCTGGCGCTGCTCGCCGACGTGACGCCACGCGCGGTCGTGCTCGCGGCCGCGCTGCCGATCGTCTTCCTCCATCTCCGCTACCAGCCCGATGTGGTCGTCGGCAGGGCGACCGTCAAGCTCTCGGACGTCGCGATCCTCGCCGTCGCGGTCGCCGCCGCCTGGACGGCCGTCAAGTACGGCTGGGCGCCGCTGCGGCCCGGGCTCGCGGTGTGGGTGACCGGGATCGCGTTCCTGGCCTGGCTCCTGGCAGCCGTCTTCTACCCGCTGCTCTCGTCCCGAGCCTATGACTGGAAGACGCATCTCGTCACGGCGGGCGAGTACTGCGAGTACGCGCTGCTCGCGCCGGCGGTGCCGCTGCTCGTGCGGCGCCGCGCAGACGCGCTGCTGATGCTCGGCGCGCTCGTCGCGTGGACGGTGGTCGCGACCGTCGTCGGCGTGCTGCAGTGGGCCGGGTGGAACATCGCCGCCGGCTGGGGGCAGGGACGCCGCGAGCCGTCATTCCTCGGCACACACGACTTCGCAGCGCTCGCCGGGATGACGCTCGGCGTCGGGATGGTCGCGCTCCTCTGGGGCGTGAGCGGCAAGTTCCGCACGGTTGCCTGGCTCGGGGTCGTGACCGGCGTCGTCGGCTTCGTCCTCGGCGGCGCGACCTCAGGCGTCGCCGGGCTGGTCTGCGCGGCGGTCGTCGCCGTCTTCGTCGCCATGCGGCGCGGGCTCGCACGGCGGGCGGCGCTGGTGGGAGCGATCGGAGCCACCCTGCTCGGGACGCTCGGCGTCGTCGTCCTTCGCTCCGGCGACTTCGGCCAGTTCTTCAGCTTCCTCGGCGTGCGCCACACGAGCGCGGCGGCGGCGAAGAACATCGAGACGTATCCGCAGCACACGGTGCTCGCGTATATCGGCCTCCGCATCTGGCTGCATCACCCGATCGTCGGCGCCGGCTTCGAAGCGTCGAAGGAGTTCGCGACGTACGGACGCGAGCTGCCCGCCGCCCACAAGCGGTTCCCAAAGGTGTCCCCGCTCTCGTTCCCGAGCTCGGCGCGCAGCTACGGCATCCAGGACCTTTACGTCCAGGCGCTCGCCGACCTCGGCGTCATCGGCCTTGCGCTCCTCGTTGCCCTCTTCGCGGCCGGCATCTGGCTCGGGCTCAAGGCGGCGCTACGCGCGCCGCCGGCGACCGCGTTCGCCGCGCTCCTGGGAGCCTTCTGGCTCGTCATGTCGCTCGGCTTCTGGGGCACGCAGGACTTCGTCGCCGGGATCCCGATCGATGCGGTCACGTGGCTCGCCTTCGGAACTGCAGTGACACGCTTCGGGGAGACCGCGGCCTGATGGCACGCGCGCTCGTCACCGGAGGCGCAGGCTTCATCGGATCGAACCTCGTTCGCGCGTTGCTGGACCGCGGCGACGAGGTGCGCGTCCTCGATAACTTCTCGACGGGGAACCGCGCGAATCTCGACGGCCTGGAGGTCGAGATCGCCGAGGGCGAGCTGCGCAGCTACGAGCGCGTGCACAACGCCGTGCGCGGGAGCGAGGTCGTGTATCACCTGGGCGCGCTCGGCTCGGTACCCCGATCCGTGCAGGATCCGCTCACGTCGAGCGCCGTCAACGTCGAGGGAACGTTGAACGTCCTCCTCGCGGCGCGGGACGAGGGCGTGCGGCGCGTCGTGTTCTCCTCGTCGTCGTCCGTGTACGGTGCGACCCGCGAGCTCCCCGTCCAGGAGTCGCTCACCGCCGATCCGATCTCGCCGTACGGCGTTGCGAAGCTCGCAGCCGAGCGATACTGCATCAGCTTCTCGCGCGTCTACGACTCGTTCGAGTCCGTCGTCCTGCGCTACTTCAACGTCTTCGGCCCACGACAGAGCCCCTTCTCGCAATACGCCGCCATGGTGCCGCTCTTCATCACCGCCATCGCCACCGGCGAACCGGTGATCGTCTTCGGAGACGGCGAGCAGTCCCGTGACTTCACCTACATCGAGAACGTCGTCGACGCGACACTGCGCGCTGCGCACGCCGAGGGCGCGAACGGGCGCATCTTCAACGTCGCCGCCGGATCGCCGGCGAGCGTCAATACCGTCGCCGAGTCGATCGGCCGCATCGTCGGCAAGTCGGTCGAGCGCACGTACGCTCCGCCGCGCCCCGGCGACATCCGCGACTCCTGGGCGGATGTCTCCGCCGCGCGGGACGTGCTCGGATACGCGCCGTCCATCGACCTCGAGCAGGGCCTGCGCCGCACCATCGAGCACCTTGGCTTCTGACCGGGTGAAGGTGCTGCGCGTGATCGCGCGGCTCAACGTGGGTGGCCCGGCCCTGCATGTCGCGTATCTGACCGCCGGTCTCGCCGAGCGCGGGTACGACACGACGCTTGCCGCCGGCACCATCAGCCGCGGGGAAGAGTCCATGGCCTTCGTCGCGGATGCGAGAGGCGTGACCACCGAGGTGATCGACGAGCTGCACCGGAACATCAGTCCGTTGCGCGACGCGCGCGCTGTCCTCCGTCTCGCCGAGCTGATCAGGCGCGAACGCCCGACCATCCTGCACACGCACACGGCGAAAGCCGGGGCCGTCGGCCGT
>Ga0193751_1002761_pt1 | contig 10553 bp, 10 predicted proteins | sample L1c2metaG_FD_143050 | JGI IMG/M metagenome (GOLD analysis project Ga0193751, IMG submission 143050) | Soil microbial communities from a riparian zone of the East river system, Colorado, United States - L1c2 | ecosystem: Environmental > Terrestrial > Soil > Riparian zone | place: USA: East River...
CACAATGGGTCGTTGGAACGACATTGGCGCTCGTGATCGCGCGCCGAAGCCGCCTCTACGCCGACGCCGGTGATGCGCCGCGACGCGTGGCGTGGCTCGGGCTGTTGGTGTTCCTGGTGGGCGGCGTGGCGATTCTCTTCTCGCTGTTTGCAGCGCGACGACACGACGAAGCCTTGATGCTGCCGCAGTACGCGACGCCGCCGTGGCGCGCGCAAACGCTCGAGGTGATGTCGATCGTCGGGTGGCTGCTCACCGCGGTGGCCGCGCTGTGGACCGGGGTGCTCGGCGTGGCGCTTCGGCGCCGCAACGCGATTCAGGAGCTCAAGCGGCGCACCGATCGCGTGCGCGACTACCGCACACCGCCGTCCCCGCCGCGACCGTAGCCGGATCGCGTATCGGTTACATCAGCGCGTCGAGAACTCGTCGCAGCCGGTCTTCGTAGCTCCGACTCGAGCGCAGCCGCGTCCCATCGCGCAGCACGACGACGAATTCCCGATTGGGCAGCGGCTCGAGCGCGGCGATGTGCCCGACGTTCACGATCGATGACCGATGGATGCGCACGAAGCGCGACGAGGGCAGCCGAGCCTCCATCGCCGTGAGCGTCTCGCGCACGAGATAGCTTCGCGCGCTCGCACTGATGCGCAGGTAGTCGCCGTCGGCCGCCACCCATTCGATGTCGCGCGGATCCAGCAGCACGAGACGTCCGCGGTCGCGCACGGCCACGCGGTTTAGCGGGGCCGAGGCGGCGCGCGTGACGTCGGCCAGCATTGCGCCCAGCTGCTGCGCGAGCGCGCCCGCGGCGCGATCACGCACACGCTCGCGCACGCGGCCGAGCGCCTCGGCGAAACGCGCGTCATCGATCGGCTTGAGAAGGTAGTCGATCGCGTGCGCTTCGAAGGCGCGGAGAGCGTGGCTGTCGTACGCAGTCACGAAGATGACGATCGGCATGCGCGCGGCCGTGACCGATTCGACCACGGCGAAACCGTCCACCTCGGGCATCTGGACGTCGAGAAAAATCAGGTCGGGCGCGAGCGAGTGAATCGACTCGACCGCGGTTCTCCCGCTGGAGCACTCGCCCACCACGCTCACGTCGATGGAGGCCGCGAGACGCGCCCGGATGCCGCGCCGTGCCAGGGGCTCGTCGTCAACGATGAGGGTGCGGATGTGCGGGGCGGTCATGCGTGCGCGAGCTGGGCGTACGATTGAGGGCCGTGCCGCGCGGGAATCTCCATCAGATACTCGCTGCCCCCGTTCTCGAGGCTGCTCCGGCGGAGAAGATGCTGCGAGCCGAAGAGCTGGTGGAGACGCGCGCGCGTGTTGGACAATCCGATTCCAGAGCCTGCGATCGGAACGGCCGCGCTGCCGGGACCATCGTCGGTGACGGAGAGACGGAGCGCATTCTCGTGGAGACTCGCGCGGATGGCGATCTCGCCGCCCCGTTCGTTGCGCTCGACGGCGTGTCGCACGGCGTTCTCCACTATCGGGATGAGAATGAGCGCGGGGACGCGGAGCGATTCGACCTCGGGCGCGACCTCAATGGTCACGGCGAGCCGGTCCCCGAAGCGCACGCGCTCGATCTCGAGATACTGGCGGGCGAAGCGCACCTCCTCCGCCAGCGCAATCTCGGCCTCGCCGTCGCCGGAGAGGGTGAGGCGCAGAAAGTCGCTGAGCTGCGAGATCATTCTCCCGGCCTCGGCGGTGCGCACCTCGACGACGAGGGTGGAGATGGCGTTGAGCGTGTTGAAGAGGAAGTGCGGGTTGACCTGGTAGCGGAGCGCCTCCAATCGCGCCTCGCGCGCGAGCGACTCGGCGGTGATGCTCCGCTCGCGCTCCACGCCGAGTGACTTGTACTGCGTCACGCCGAAATAGAGCATGCTCCACGCGATGAGCACGAGCGCGCAGTACGACGTGCCGCCGAAGCGGTCGAACGAGAGCCGGATGAGCGACGCATGCTCGGCGCCGCGCAGCACGACTCGGGAGGTCCAATCCGCGATGCCGCTCCACGCGATCGCGGCGATGTACGACGCGGCGACGACCGTGGCCGCGACGATCCATGCCCGGGCACCGCGCCGCCTCAGCTCGCGATAGAGGAGACGAAGAAGCAGCGTGACTCCCACTCCCGCGCCAACCAGTGGCGCCTTGGCCACGAGCATGCTTCCGAGGGGAAGCGCGCCAAGCCACGGAAGGAGCAGGGCGCTGACGAACGCGCTCCAGCCGAGACACTGAAAGAGCCAGAATTGCCTTCGAGCGCTCATGGCATGTCTCCCGATTGCGAAGCCGGTACTACTCTACCGCGCCGCGAGCGCGAAGTCGAACGCGGGTGGAGTTGGCGCCCACGTCACCTGGGCAGCAGGTACGTTTCTGGCTCGGCGCCCGCCGGTGCACGTCCGGCGAGCACGATTCGCAGGCCCGCGGCGTCCACGGCGCACGTGGCGTTGCGAAGCGCGGGCGGGCGAGGCGCCGCCGCTTCCCATCGCGAGCCGTTCAACTGCCACGCCATACCGGTCTTCAACGAATCGAGGGCGAAGAGCAGGATGCGATTGCGGGTCGCCGAGTAAACGAGGCAGGTGCTTCCAATGGCAGGGAGCGAGGAGAGCCGCGCCCAACGCGTGCCGTCCCACCGCCAGCTCTCGCGCTGGGCGCGGCCGGCGCAGTCCTGGCCGCCGGCGATCACGATCGAGCGCGTGGAGAAATCGTACACCATCGTAGCGTCCTTGCGTGGCGGTGGGCCGGCGGAGTCGATCGCCGCCCATTCCTTGCCGTCCCAGCTCCACACGCGGGAATCCGTGCATGGCGTGCCGCCCCAGAGCAGTGTTCGATGATGATCGAGGTCGTAGGCCATCGATGATAGCGCGCGCGCGGGTGGGCCTGCGGCGGCAACTTTACTCCATCGCCGGGTCGCGTAGTGCCAGCTCTCGCTTAATGGCGTGCCGTCCTGACCAATGCCTCCGAAGAGGAGCAGGCCGCCGCTCGGATCCGTCGCAATCGACTGGCCCGCGCGAGCGGGCGGCGTGATGCCCGGTACCGCAATCCACGAATGCCGATCCCACTCCCACGTCGTGTCCGCGGACGCGTCGTCGAGCAGAATCACGCGACGCGCGTCCGCGTCGTACACGGCGGTGAGGCGCCCGCCAGGAAGGCGAGCGCCGGGCGCCACGGCCCATGGATCGCTCGCGCCGATGCCGCTCGCGCAGGGAGCGGACGCCTGGCTCTTCGCTGTGTCGGGGCGCAGTCGCACGAGCAGCCCGCTCTCGATGCCGAGGTAGAGGAATCCATCGGGCCCCTGTCGCACCTCGCGGATGCGCCATCCACGGTCGCTCAACAGCCGCTCCTCGTGCACGACGCGGTTGCCGCGGAGCACGACGCGATTCAGATGACGATAGGATAGCGAGCCGAGAAAGATGTTTCCGCGCCAGCGCGGGAAATCCGCGCCGCTGTAGAACGCCATCCCGCTGGGCGCGATCGACGGAACGTAGAAATACACGGGCTGCTCCATCCCCTCCTGGTGCGTGAGCCCGTTGCCCACCGGCTCGCCGCTGTACTCGATGCCATACGTGATCACAGGCCAACCGTAGTTGCGGCCCGCGCGGATGATGTTGATCTCATCGCCTCCGCGGGGCCCATGCTCGTGCTCCCAGAGGGCGCCCGTGCGCGGATCGATGGCCAGCCCGTGCGGATTGCGATGACCCAGCGACCAGATCTCCGGGCGCGCGCCCGCCACTTTCACGAACGGGTTGTCCGCGGGCACGCTGCCATCGTCGCGAAGGCGCACGATCTTTCCCGCATCGGAGGAGAGATCCTGGGCGAGCGCGGGGATCTCGCGGTCGCCGATCGCGATGTAGAGGTATCCGTGATCCAGCACGAGACGCGCGCCGAACTGATTGACGTTGTCGATGTAGGGATGCACGGCGAGCATCCGCACCCGGTCGACCATCCGCCGTCCGTCGAGACGCGCGCGCTCGACGACGGTCGCGTTGCCGCTGTCGGTGTGCTCGGTGTAGGCGAAGTAGATCAGGCCGTTGCGCGAGAAATCCGGATGCGCGACGACTTCGAGCAACCCGCCATCGACTTCGCCGACCACCGCGGGCACGCCCTCGATCGGGGTGAGCGCGCCGGTTCGCAGCTCGACGAAGCTGATCCGGCCCACGGGGCGTTCCGCAACGAGCGCGCGCCCGTCGGAAAGGAACGCGATCGAGACCGGAACGGTGAGGCCGCGAGCCACCACCTCTGCCCGAAAGCGGGCATCGGGAGTCTGGTACGTCCAGCAGCTTCCGACGGTGTCAGTCGCGAGTTCCTGCGCGCGCAGCTCGCCCCGAGGCGCGACACCCGCAGCGCACATCGCAATCGCAATCGAGAGGGCACGAACGCGCACGCCGATCCTCCGCCGGGGCCGCGTCTACGCTCGCGATGCGGCGAGAGATCGACAATGTCGTTGCGACGAGCCGTGCGTATGGTGCGACGAGCCGTTTGTCGTGCGCGCCGGTCAGCCTGCGATCACACCGCGCGCCGCACCCACCGTCCCATCTCGCGGAAGGTGGGCCGCTTGCCATACATGAGCATGCCCACGCGGTAGATGCGGGACGCGACCAGCGTCGCGACCGCACAACCGGCGATCAGCCCCACGAGCGTGCCGGCGAGCTCCCCCCACGACACCTGGATGATCGTCATGCGCAGCGGCATGAGGATCGGTGCGGAGAATGGGAGCCACGACATCACCTTGGACAGATTGCTGGTGGGGTCGAGCAGGATCGGCTGGATGAACACGATCGAGGCGACGAGCAGCAGCATCACCGGCATCGATGCCTGCTGGACGTCCTGCTCGTTCGTCACGGTGGAGCCCATCGCCGCGAACAGTGCGGCATAGAAGGTGAAGCCGAGCACGAAGAAGGCGAGCAGCAGCACGGCGACGCCGAGCCCGATGTGCGGAATGGGAATGGGCACGTTGCCCACGCCGAAGCGCGCGAGGATCAGGCCGCGTCCTCTGTACACGAGCATGGACGTGAACGCCCAGATCACGATCTGTGTGAGCGATGCCGCGCCGACTCCCAAAACCTTGCCCGCGAGCAGCGTATCCGTCGACACGCTCGAGATCACGACCTCGGCCACGCGCGACGTCTTTTCCTCCATTACGCCGCGCAGGATCTGCTGCCCATAGATGACCAGCATCGTGTAGAGCAGGAAGGCGAGCAGGTACGAGAACAGCGCGTTCGCGAAGCCGCCGACCTCGCGACCGCGCTCGGAAAGGCGCTCCGATTTCATGTCCAGAGAGACGTTCGTGAGATCCTTGATCCGCGACGGCTGCAATCCCTCGTGCTCGAGGCGCTGCGCGAGGAGGCTGCGGCTGACGGCGTCCTCGATCTCCTTGACGTCGAGGAGTGAGCTCGCATTTCTGCCGGCATAGCGGTCGGTTTTTCCGGCGAGCGTGCCGGAGTCGAGAACGAGGTAGCCGAGCATCGGATCCTGCCTGCGCATGACGTCGCGCGTGGCGGTAGTCTCGGCGGCCGCGAGCGTCGAAGGACTGACGACGCGAACTTCGGCGCGGGAGGCCTCGGCGCTGATGCCGCCGGCGAGCTCGCCGGCGACGCGGACTCCCAGCTGCGTGCCAGTGGCATCGAGAATGACGACGTGCGAGAGGTCGGGCGATGCCTTCGTACGGCTCGAGATCACGATCGGCACGATGATGACGATGCCGAAGAACACCGGTGCGAGCACGGTGCTGATCAGGTACCACTTCGAGCGAAGGCGCTCGAGGTATTCGCGCTTGACGATCGCCCAGAGCTTACCCATGTCCGGTCATCCCCTCCTCGATTCCCGTCGCGCCCACCGTGTCGAGGAAGATGCGGTGCAGCGATGGCTGCACGAGCTCGAAACGCTCGACTGTGGCGCCGGCGTCGATGAGCCTGTGGAGAAGGAGCTGCGCATTCGCATTGAGGGCGAGCTCGATCTCGACGGTGTTGTTGGAATCGTCGAGACGTTTTATCAGCGAGCGGTCGGCAAAGATGTCGGTGACGGCGCTCGATCGGTCGCCGCCGAGGGCGATAGCGACGTAGCCGCCGCCGTGCTCGGCCTTGAGATCGGCGATCGCGCCGTCGAGCACCTTGTCGCCGTGCGCGATGATGCAGATCGCGTCGCAGAGGCGCTCGGCGTTCTCCATCAGGTGCGTGCTGAAGATGACCGTGCGCCCCTCGCGCCGGAGATCGACGACGGTGTCCTTGAGCGCCTGGGCGTTCATCGGATCGAGGCCGCTGAACGGCTCGTCGAGGATGACGAGATCGGGCTCGTGGAGGAGGGCGCCGATGAACTGAACCTTCTGCTGCATGCCGCGCGAGAGCTCCTCGACGCGCGAATTTCCCCAGTCCTTGTCGCCGCCGGTGAGCGAGAGGCGGGCAAGCCACTTGTCGATGCGTTTCTCGGCGTCGCGGGCGCTCACGCCTTTGAGCTCGGCGAGGAATTTCAGCACGCGCCGCACCTGCATTTTCTTGTAGAGTCCGCGCTCCTCGGGAAGATAGCCGATGCGATTGCCCGCGCGCCCGCGAATGCTCGACTGTCCGAAGATCGTGATCGTGCCCGAGTCGGGCTCGATGATGTCGAGGATCATGCGGATCGTGGTCGTCTTGCCGGCGCCGTTGGGGCCGAGCAGGCCATAGACGGATCCGCGGGGAACCTGGAGCGAGAGATTCTTTACTGCGACGTGTCCCGAGAAGGACTTGCGGACCTGATCGATGACGAGCGCTGGCTCGGCCAAGGGGAGAAACTCCGTGGGGAAGAGAAATGCGGTGCACGTACGATGGCGAGTGCGCGCGATTTCTGCGAGGCTTGCGGGAGAGATGATGGCGACTAGTTTGGCTCCATGCGAAAGGCGCACCGCGCGGCCAGCGTGATCGCCGCGATTTGCGGCTCGCTATTCCTGCTGTTTCTGGTGGCGCCCATCGTGCGGTTGGTCGGGGCCGGTGGCGCGGATGGGCTGCGTCATTTATTTACGGATGCCGAGCTACGGTCGGCGCTCGAGCTCACGGCACTCACTGCCACCTCGGCCACCGCGCTCGCGATTCTTGGTGGAACGCCACTCGCGTACCTGCTGGAGCGGCGACAGTTTCGCGGCCGCTCGCTTCTGGCGGCGGTGATCGACCTCCCGCTGCTCATTCCACATCCCGTGGCGGGCATCGCGTTGCTCCTGGTGCTCGGACGGCGATCGCTGGTGGGCGGAACGCTGCTCGATCTCGGCATTCGCGTGGTGGGCTCACCGGTCGGGATCGTGTGCGCGATGCTCTTCGTGAGTGCGCCGCTGTACGTGAGTGCGACGCGCGAGGCATTTGCGCGGGTAGACGTGCGGTACGAGGCCGTGGCGCGATCGCTCGGCGACCCCGCGTGGCGGGTCTTTCGTCGCGTGACGCTGCCGCTGTCGGCGCGCGGTCTCATTGCGGCGGGAGTCGTGGTGTGGGCGCGCGCGGTGAGTGAATTCGGCGCGATCGTCATCCTGACGTACAATCCCAAGGTCGCGAGCGTGTTGAGCTACGACCGGTTCACGAGCTATGGCCTGGATGAGGCGCTGCCGGTGGCGGCGGTGCTCGCGATTCTTGCGTTCGTGCCGCTGTTCCTGCTGCGCACGTTGCGGGCGTCGCGTGGTGCGGCGGCGTTCGTTCAGTGATCGAGGCGGAGGCGCTGGGGGCGCGCGTGGGTGAGTTCGAGCTGCGCGATGTGAGCTTCGTGGTGCCCGCGGGGAAGTACGGTGTGGTGATCGGCGCGGCCGGATCGGGAAAGACGACGCTGCTCGAGACCATCGCGGGTATCATCCCGATGAAGGGCGGCGTGTTGAGGCTGGGCGGGAAGGACATGCGCGGCGTGCCGGCCGAGCAGCGAAACGCGGGAATCGTGTACCAGCACGGCTATCTCTTCCCGCACCTCTCAGTGGAGGAGAACGTGCGGTACGGCGCTCGCGATGTCGCGTTCTCGGATGCGATGGCGGTGCGAATCGGGGCGGCCGAGTTGTATTCGCGCGAGGTGCGCGGCCTGTCGGGTGGGGAACGGCAGCTCGTCGCGATCGCGCGGGCGCTGGCGCCAAGGCCGGGCGTGTTGCTGCTCGACGAGCCATTCAGCGCGCTGGATCCGCGGCGGCGCACGCTCGTGCGGCGGGAGGTGCGGGCGATCGCGCGCGAGCTCGGGATCACCGTGCTGCAGGTGACGCACGACTTCACGGAGGCCGGGCTGCCCGGCGACGTGGCGATTTTGATCGACCAGGGCCGCGTGCTGCAGAGCGGGACGCCGGAGCGACTCTTTCGCGAGCCGGCCTCGCCGTACATCGCGGAGTTTCTCGGGGCGGAGAACGTGTACGCGGGGGAGGTGCGCTACCTCGGCGACGCGGCGCCCGATTGGGTGGATGGCGCGACTGAGCTGCTCGCGCGCGGGCATCGCGCGATCGAATTTCGGACTGGCGGGCTCGCGCTCTACACGGTGGGCGATGCGCCGGCGGGGGAGGGGCACGCGGTGATTCGCGCGGAGGAGGTGCTCATCTCAGCGGCGCCGCAGGAGAGCTCGGCGCGGAATCAGTTCAAGGGAGTGGTGAGCGAGGTGGCAACGACGGGGGCGTTGACGCGCGTGACGGTGGAGATCACTGGCGTGGGTGGAGGGACTGGCACGCACGGCGGGACGAGCGTGCCGATCGTGGCGGCGTTGACGACGCGCTCGGCGCAGGAGCTGGTGTTGCGCGAGGGGAGCGAGGTATGGGCGTCGTTCAAGGCGATGGCGGTGTATCTGTGTTGAGCCTGAACGCGCGAGAGAGCTGACGCGCGACGTTGGCGCGCTGCCATCGCGATCGACTACATCTTGTCCAGCTCGTCCTTCCCGATCGTCGGCGCCTTCGGAATGAGCTCGCAAAGGGCGGGCGGTCGCGAAAGACGGCGCGCTGACGGCACGCAGCTGACGTTCGGAAAAGCGAACGGCCAACCCTACAACCCCAGCACCCGCCGCACCACCGTAATCAGCGCCTCGAGCATCGTCAGCGCACCTGCCGCCCTCGAGCGCCACGGCGCGCTGGGACCCAGCGCTACGATCGGCGCAGCAATCGCGATCGCCACGACGGCAATCGCGATCACCGCGAGCGCGCATTCCTGCACGCGTGTCATTGAGATGTTCATGGCGCCTCCAGTGTGTGAGCTTGGTCCTCACCCCTAAAGACGCCACGCGGTTACACGCTACCCGGCGCTGTCTCGCGCCCTACCGCCATCCGCCGAGTATCGCCCCCATCACCACGAGATCCACCACAAAGAATCCGCCGTTCACCAGCACGTAGGTCCACGGCCGCCGCTCGAAGATCGACGCGATCCCAAAGGCCATCGCCACCCAGCCAAACCCCGCGAGAAATCCCGCCGTCGCGCCCCAGGCGAGCGTCGTCTTCGGATCGTTGAGGAACATCGCGAGATTGGCAGACATCACGAGCGTCAGCAGAAACGCTAGGGCCATGTTCGCTCCGCCGGCCTTGGGCGGCTCGTCGGCGCCGAAGCCGTTGGCCTTCTTCCACAGCTTGCCGAACACACTCGGCGAGAACCACAGGCCGCCGAGCAGGAACGCCACCACGGCTGCAACCAGAACCGCCCACACGTTGAGGGTCTGCATGGACATACGAAGGGGTCCTCAGTAGTTGAGAGAGTGCATCATTGTTTCGACCAGTCTATGGGTCCGCTCACGAAACGGCGATGCAGCGTCGCGAGCAGCTGGGCGTTGCCCGCCGTGAGATACTCGTACGCGCGGTCCCATTCGTCGCCGTCCTTCCAACCCGTCTGCGTCAGTCGCACGAGCGTTCCCGTGCCGTGATCCTCGAGCTCGAAGCGCGCCGTAGTGCGCTGCGCGCGGACGGTCGGGAACTTGTCGGGCGCGAGCGCCGAGATCACGATCTCCTTCTGCGGAACGAAGCTCACGATTGTCCCGCCACCGGTGCTTCCATCCGGAAAGTGCACCATCCAGTCGCCGCCGGGCCTGAGGTCAACTACGGAGTTGGGCGCGAGCCAGGTGCTCAGCCCCTCGCTCGTCGAGAACGCCTTCCACACGTCGGAGCGCGAGGCCGGCACGGTGATCTCGACCCGAAGCATCTTCTCGGACTCGCTGCGCGCAGCCCCCGCGGCGAACTTTGGCGCAACGATAGCCGTGGCGAGCAGCGCGGTAAACACAATTGACGATCTCATCACAAAACTCCTGGGTGGAGAGACTTGGTTGATCGTTCAAGTAAATGGTGTTATGTTGTTCTGTCAACATTTTTCTTTTCCGATGCCCCCAGCCGTCCCCACCCGCGACCGCCTCATCAACTCCGCCCGCTTCCTCTTCTGGGAGCGCGGCTACGCCGGCACGAGCATGGCCGACCTCCTCGCCCACGCCGAGGTCAATTCCGGCAGCTTCTACCACTTCTTCGAGAGCAAGGAGGCGCTCCTCCGCGAAGTGCTCGTCGGCTACCTCGGCGCGCTCCGCCCCATGATCGTCGATCCCGCCTTCGCCCAGACCCTCGACCCCGCGGAGCGCATCTTCGCCATCCTCGCCGGCTACCGCGAGCGCATCCTCCTCAC
>Ga0193751_1002762_pt1 | contig 10552 bp, 14 predicted proteins | sample L1c2metaG_FD_143050 | JGI IMG/M metagenome (GOLD analysis project Ga0193751, IMG submission 143050) | Soil microbial communities from a riparian zone of the East river system, Colorado, United States - L1c2 | ecosystem: Environmental > Terrestrial > Soil > Riparian zone | place: USA: East River...
CGTGCCGCGGATGCCATCGAGACGATCCGCGAGAAGATTGGCGGGCGGACTAGCCTCGTTGAGAGCCAGACCGAATCCGTGGATATACGGGCGTCCTCCTTCGGCGACTCGGATGAAGGTGCGGAGAATGTCAGTTCCCTCGCCCATTGCTCGATTAAATGGAATTGCATTGGTGACGGCGCCCGCCAGCATTCCCGGAAGAGCCTGAAGGCCAGACCCCACCGTCGGGCCGACTGTCGGAGGTGTGATCGAGGCGATTGTCGTGCCGGCGTGCCCGGCGGCATTCGCGAAAAATTGCAGATCAGAGACGCCGCGGCGATTGAGGTTAGTCGCCGCGTGAGAGGTTCCAGTGCGACCGTGTTCGTGGCGTTCGTTTCATTCTGTAAGACGATCAGGGAACCGCTAATCGTTTGAACCTGCTTTGCTAGGACATCGCCCGCCGTCGTGCTTGCCCAAAGATGAAAGGCTTTCAAGAAAACGTCAGAGGTGATCTCCCCGTGCTTGATCATGTCTTGGAGCTCGGGCACCGTCTTGTGCATCGCCGAGCCGAGGATTTCCCAGGCGGGTATCTGCTCCGTCGTGAGCTGGCGCATCATCCGGGCATCGACCGTGCCCGTTTCCTGGATGCGCGCTAGCGACAGAGCAACGGTTTGCAGGCCCTCATCACCGCGTCCGACGGCCGCGGTCGCGGCGGCGATATCGCGGATTTGCCCCGCAACGTCTTCGGGGGCAGTTCCCAGCGCTATGAGCGTTTTGCCGACGTCGGCCAAAGCCTCGAAGTGAAATGGCGTTTGCGTGCCGAGCCCTTGAATCTGCTCGATCAGCGTCGCGGCAAGCGCGGCCGAGCCCGTGAAGGTCTCGAACGTAATGCGAGCTTGCTCGATCTTCTCCGGGAATTCGACAATGGCGCTTGACAGGCCGCTAATGACAGCCTCGAAGCTCTGAAACCCAAGCATGCCGATGCCGAAGGCTAACGCCTGTTTCGTCACATCTTCGATGACTTTATTGAGACCTTTGAGAGCTTCACCATGTTTGAGATGCTCTGCCGCCGCGCCCGCCGAGGCAGCCGACATCCCTTGGACCTGGACTGTGAAGCCGTTTGAGGTGCCTGCCGCACGGCCAGCAGCAGCCTCAACCTCCGTCAGAGAAGTAGCGACCTTCTGGATGCCAGCCGAGGCAAGATCCTCGCTGGTGAGGGTCACACTTACGTTCATATCAGCGATGGAGCACCTCCGCGCGCGGCTGGCAAAGATAGGACTTTAGACCTATGACGAGCAAGCAGACGGCGGAGTAGAGTTGACGTAAGTCAGCAGAAAGAGGAGACACAATGGACGCCCTGGGATTATTCATCAGCATCGCAATATTCGTCGGCATACTCATCGCGTTAGCGGTCCTCGGCCAACAACTCGGCAAGAACTCCGGTCCCAAAGTGCCCTACGTCCCGCGCGTCCGACCGCGCATCATTCCCTGGTACGAACTGCCCGACTCGGTCATTGCGATTCGCCCCTACCAATCGCCCGACCTCGCCACGACTGACGCGAACCTCGCGGCTCCCTTCGGTTGGTCGATCCAATCGGTGACCACCTCCGATGGTCACGTCAACATCGGTCGCACGGTCACGGGCGCGGTCTTCACCGGCGGTCTCTCGCTCCTGGTCGGTGGCAGTCGCACCAAAGGCAACGTGACCGTGACCTTCATCCGCCCCGCCGTTTCTGTCGCGCACGATCCTCTTCCGCTTCGATCTGGAGTAGCCTGAGCTCGGTCTCGATTTCGTAGGCGGGGTACTCGTCCACATCGGGAGGCGGGATACCCCAGCGTTCGGCAATGATCCGGCGGACGTACTGCCAGGGGAGCGCGTGGCCTGCCCGTTCATCGGGATTTAGGCCGAGCCAGATGCGGAGACGGCGCTCTTGCCCATCGGTGAGCGCTCCGAGACGAAAGGGCCGTCTACCCTGATCGTCCTCAGCGCCGCCATCATCAATTCAGTCGGCACGGCGTCCAGGAAGCCTGGCTCACCTGGCTTCGGCATCGGATCGCCGTCGCAGTCAAACCAGGTATCGTAGGTCTGACCCTCGTAGACGGTCTTGGTCTCGACGATGATCTGGAGAACGGCCGCGTTGATCCGCTCGAGGTCTTGACTCCCCAGATCGAGCCGAATCCGCTGCGATGCGTTCACCCAGCCCTTGACCTCGAAGCCGGGGTAGTTCGGGACGGGAAGCCATTGGTAGTGACGTTCCGCTCGAGGTCCGTGGCCGTTCGGAGTCGGCGCCAAGGTCGGAGCGGTGACTTTCTTACTAGCCATAAAGTCCTACCAGGCCGTTGCTCGGTCATTGGTGCATTGAATCTGGACGCCGAAAGCATTCGAGCTGTCATAAACGTAGTCGAGGGTCAACTTGTAGACCCGAGTTCCCGCGTCGGTCTCCCCAAGGCTCAAGGCAGCCCAGGCTCCGGGTAGATCGATCTTCGTCGACCGCGTGATGCCGCCACCGATGACCGAGTTCTCGCCAAAGTCGAGGCGAACCAACCGATACGTTGGCGTCGCCACCGCGACGTTGAAGTCGGCAAACTCCGTGAGCGCTTGCGCGGCCGATGCCTCGAAGGTGAGAACCGCTTGAACACCGATCACGCCAGGAATCACCGCGCCGAGGGTATTGCTATTCTGGGCGAAATACTTGCGGGCCAGGTTGGCCTTGAGGGTGACATCCCAGTTAATCAAAAAGCCATTGACCACGGTCGACCCCGGCGTGCCGCCGAAGGCGTCGATGTACAGCGATGTCTCCCAGCCCTCCGTCACGTCTGGCGTGCGGCTACTCAGAGCGCCCGTCAACGCGCCAGCGGCGATCGACTTCCCAAAGAGCGTCGCGGTGACTTCGTTCGCCGCGTTGGCGGAGCCCTTAATCTGGAGCTGCTCGCAGTACAGCCCGGCAACGTGCCAAGGATTCGCCCCGTCATCCCACTCAAAGGTCGCCGACTTGAGCGGCACTGCCGCACTCGACGGCTTGAAATCCCACAGGTACGCGCCCGAGCCGAGGGACGACGGCGTGACTGCCCCGTCGAGATGCATCAAGAGCAGCTCGACGATCTCCGCCGACGAGAGCGGCTGCTTGAGGTCGCCGCTGACTTCCTGCGGGCCAATGCTGACCGATCGGACGTTATCCCGCGTGCCCGTCGCGAACATATGCGGGCGGGGTTGGCGGACGAGGTGGAACACCGGAGCCTCGTAGTACATCCGCCGGGTTGCCGCGACCGCCGTCCCGTAGGTCGTTTCAACACCGGCTTGACACGTGCCACGCCAGAGAGCGCCGTCTGCCATCGAAGACCTCCTAGCCCGCGCTCATCATGGCGTCGGGTTGTACGTATCTTGCTGCGTGCAACTGACAACTATGGGATATTCTCGAAACTCGCGAGCCGCGCGCACACGGTATTCCGGTGTTTCCGCTAGCCCTGTCTCAAGCCTGGTTGCCATACACGTCCTATTCAGGCTCAAATCCGCAAATATCGCCTTATGGAACGTATCGACGAAGGTCATCAGGGCACGTTCGGCAACAGTCACCTGCGCCACGTCATCGTCGATACGGTAGGAAATATCTAAAAAGAAATGGCAATCTCGCTGAACACTCGTATTGGTCTTCAATATTGTTGGCTGATCTCCGAGCGTGAGATAGCCGCTCACCTTCGGTCCTATAGCTAACGGTGCCCCGAATTGCACCGGCCCCGTGCCCAGCGCCGTCCCGACGACGGCAGCCAATTGATCGGCCACGGCGAGAAGGTTAAAGGCCACCTACCTCGCGCCTCTCTCGACGTGGATCGACTTCCGCAGCTTGCCCGGATGTGTGTCGCCTTCCGCGCCGGTTCCGACCGGGGCGTAGCTCCGCGCGAGCCGCCGAATCCAGCCCGCCATCATCGTGATAATCCATTTGCCCGGCGCGGTGTGGCGGTTGTTCGACAAGCCCGCCGAGACATCGCGGGCGGCGTTCGACAAGACCTCATCCTTCGCGCGGGTCAGGTAGTAGACGCCGCCCGCGCGGCGGGCCAACTTGCCCGACTTGCGATGGTGGCCGTACTCCTCGCCGTAGCCCCAGGGAATGCGCGTGCCGATCGTGGCTTTCGCCGCGGCAAGGGAACGCGTTCCGACCAGAAGCCGCCGAAATTGCTCCTGAGCGTTGGCCATCCCAATCACAGTGACTCTCATGTGAGTGCCCGCACAAAGTCCCCGCGTCGGTAGATGATCGAATTAGCCGCGATCTTGAACGCCACGAACGAGCCCGCGACCGCGTTATAGCGCACGCCGTCAACTTCGATCTGCGCGTTCTCGGGCATGTCATACGCCGGGTCCCAGAGCAGTTTCCGCCACGCGGCGAGCTCAGCACGATCCTTCGCCGAAACGCCCTCGTACTTGCCGCCGCCGACGGCGAGAACACAGATCAGGTTGGCGTTAATCAGCGTGGTGTAATCGCCCGTCGTCGGGTCCGGCGCGTAGACCCGCGCCGTGTCGATGAAGCCCGGTACGGGCAGACTCAGCACGCTCACGCGATCACCCGGAAGCGGTAGTTATCGAGGATCGCCTGGATGTCCTCGGAGACTCCCAACGAGCTCGCCCCGCTGGAAAAATGCACCGATATATCCGGCGTCTGATACCAGCTCGTCCCAAACGTATCGGGATTGAGCATCGGCCGGAGCCAGGTCGACACGAGCGCGATTGCCGCCTGGGTGATATCCGGCGGGCAGGCCGCGACGGGAGTGTAGTCAATCTTGAGTCGGTAGTACGCGCTCGGTACGGTCAGACGCAGCAGGCCCATCTCGAGGTCCCGTACTTCCCACTCCTGCCCTTCAATCAAGGTCACATCGGGCGACGTCAGCCAGCCAGCGCCCTGCACGCGCTGGACGCTCTGCACCGGCGTTTCCTTGAGGAAGATCGCCGATCCGATGGGCACCCAGCCCGCGATAGAGGACGTGAAGAAACTGGGCGGGTCGAGCCCGTAGGGAGCGAAGATCGTCTCGTTAATCACCGGCCCGCTTGACCACTGGCGATTGCACTCCTGCTCGATGAAGCGCTCGGCGCGTGGAATGAGCGCGTTGATCGCCTGGAGTTGTTCGGCCGTGAAGGTTCGGCCGAGAAAAACGCCGATGTCATCCGCCGTGCAGAAGTTTTTCGCCGTGCCAGTTGTAACCGCCATCGTCGCTTTAGATCGTGCTCGAAGCGGTCACGGTTCCCGAACTCCCTGCCTTCGTCGCCGTCGTCGCGACAACGGGCGTCTGGAGCTTGGCGATCTCCGCGTCGATATCAGCCAGCGCGTCGGTGTAGCCCGCGACGTGCGCGGTCTCGTCCGCTTCGGTCACTTGCGCGGCGGCAATCGTCGCCGTGGCCGCGTCCGCGTTCGCCTGGTGCGTCGCCTGATTCGCCGCGAGCGTATCGCGGAATCCCTGGAGTAGCGCGACTAGTTCATCGTTCGCCATTGTTTGCTCCTGTACTGTCTGGATGAAAGCGGCGGCGCTAGCCCGCGCGCCAGAGAGTAATACTGATGCTGTCATTGGGCGCTCCCCCTTCGGCCTCCCCGTCTGGATTCGCGTGGCCCGATAACGTCGCGGCAATCAGTCGGTCCGCGCGGGTCACTTCCCACGATTGCGCGAGACGCTTGAGCGCGGTCGCTCCGAGCGTGACGGAGGAGACGGCTTCAGCATCGCCCGGATCGATCCGTGCTGCTCGGACCGCCGCGTCGACGGCGACGCCAAAGTGTGATGGTCGCGTGGGCGGAACTTGTACGCGCCAGTCCATAAGACCTCCTACGGTGTTGAATCGACCAGGACGCGGATTTCGAGCGTGCCGTTGCCGCCCGAGAGATTGTCGACGAAGAGCTTGGTGACGTTCGCCGTGATGAACGGGTTGACCTGACCGCCGCCCGATTGAAATATCTTCGGGACATTGGCGACCAGGACGAGCGTATCGTTGCCCGCGCCGCCGTCGACGTTGCTGAATAGCGTCATCGCCCGACTCGCCAGAATGAACAACGATTTGAGGTTGGCGTTCGTCCAGGAAATATCGATCTCCTGGCCATCGGTGGTATCGACGATCGTCAGAGATCGGCTATCGCTCCCGTCACCACTCAGAGCCACGGACGCGGACAGGTTGGTGTCGTTCGACGCGGACCAGGTTGACGTGACGGTGTGCGTAATCGCCATCTCTTAACTCCTTAAATCCAGCTGAGTTCGACCGGACCGGGCAACGGCGCGGCCGCCGTGAGGCAGAACGTCGTCTGCGTGCTATCGAGCGGCAAGAGCGTCGGAAAGGTCTTGTGCAGCGCCACACCGGTATCGCCGGTGACGCCCTTGAGGGTAACGAGTGTCGCGTTACCCGACGGCATCCCGATCAGGACGGCGGTCGTGCCCGTGGGAACGGTGATGGTATTCGCGCCGGTGCTCAGCGTGGCCTCTTGGATCGTGCCGACAGCAGCCACCGAGGTCAGCGTGCCGGTCAATGTCTTGGTTCCGGTTGCGAGGCCGGTGACGAGTCCGGCTATTGTTATGGTCGCGGCGGCTGCCATCACATCCTCCTACAGGCTCACGGCGGGGCCGATATATTGAACAGTTAGAGTGCTATCAGATAGTGAGCTATCCGCACCGATGACCATGAGCAGAAAATCAATCTCCGCTCCAACATCGACCTCAATAGTCTCCATAAATGCAAACGTCGATAGAGATGATCCGGCAAGCGTCTGAGGAGGAATAGTCAGTGTACGGGTTATCGAATTACTGGTTTGCGTACCAGCAAGATGGAGAGTTAAATCACCAGATGTCCAGAGTGTCGCATGCTTCGGTAGTAAGAAATCCCCGCTGATGACATACCGTCCCTTTGTCCCAAACACAAACCCGTTGTTTGTATTATTCAGAGTAATTCCGTTTGCCCAATATGATGAGACGTGGTCGGAATCTGTTGGATCGAGAGTTAACTGCGACTGTTGGCCGTCTGTTAAGGTGACCCCGTAGACCTCAGTGAGCGCCCCAATCGCCATATTCGGGTCGGCTCCCCCAAGCGTGACCACGGTGCCGTTATCGCGCAGCTGGGCGCCCGTCTGCATTTCAATCGCCCCGCCGTCTTCGACGACGAGGATGTCACTTGACGACGCGAGATGAACCTTACCGGGCAACTCGTCTATCTTTCCGCCGGGAGCCCTCGCGAGCCCCCGGCGTTTGCGTAAATCCCTGGACTAGTCCAGGTCGGAAGCGGCGGGCGGCACGACCTGCGCGTAGCGCTGCTCCAAGAACACCAGCGCCGACGTCAGGTTCGAGGCGGACGACGCGCCGGTGCTGATGCCAATGGACTGGAAGCCATTGGCCACGTCGAGCATTTCCGGGTCGATCTGGAAGACGACGATTTTATTCTTCGTCCCCGCGTCGGTCGTGTAGTTCTTCGCGTCCGTGCGGCGCGAAGGATAGTCCACCGTCGCGGTATCCAGATTCGCCCAGATCGGGCAGTTGTTGGTCAGCACCTTCGAGCCGGTGCCCTCCATGTCACTTGCCTGGAGCGGCGTAATCAGGACCGTCCCTGAGTTACCCTGGGCGACGTGGAAGACGATAATCGCGCGCTGAGCGTTGGCCAGCGAGACGTAGAGTCCCGTGCGGCCAGCCGCGTCGGTCGCCGGCGTCAAGAGCTCGTAGGGCGCGATCGATTCGGGAATTGATAGTCTCATCTTAGGTCCTCACTGCGAGCGTAATGAACGGGCTGAGTGTATTGGTGCCCTTGTACGGGGTCAGAGCAGCCTGCCACTTCGGCTGGCCGTCCACGCGGTAGACGAAGCGGAACACTTGCTCGTCGGTTAGGAAGGCAACGTGCATCGAGGTCGCGCTTTGCAGCCCGCCCTTATCGGCGAGCACGTACTGGCTCATGTCGGCGAAGATGATGTCTCCGACGGTCCCCAGCGTCGAACACTGCTCGATCGGGATGACCGGCCGACCCATCAGCGTGGCGTAGGGCGCGGCGGACAATCCACCCGGCGGAACGTAGACCGCCTGGTTGACGGTTGCCGTTCCCAACGTCATCGAGTAGAGCTGCACCTCGGTGTCCTGGTTGATGAACCAGACGGCGTTCGATCGGCTCGGCGCGTACATGCGCTGGTACATCGAGAGCACATCGGCCGAGAGAATCCGGACGCCGGACCCGGACGCGCAGGAAACGCTCACGGTCGCCGGGGCATTCAGGATGCCGAGCGGCTGTCCGCCGCCGATGCCCAAAATGACCGCCGTGTCGAGCTGAAACCCCATTTCTTGACTGAACGACTTGGAGATGATCTGTTCGAGCGCGGTAGAGTCCTGGAGCATCTCGTCGGTGGCGTAGCAGAGCGCCATGAGCTTCTTGAGGACCAAATCCATCATGCGGAACTTCGGCCTGGTCGGCGTTCCCGCCGTGCCCTCGCCCTGCCAGTAGGCCAGGACGCCGCCCCAGCGCGACCCGTCGACGCGCGATGATTCGTTGATGGCCGGGATTTTGATGGAGTTGGAATTCGCGCCGATTTGAATCCGGTCGCAGCGACTAATCACCTGGCCGGTCTCATACGCGCGTTCGAAGATTTGCGTTGAAAAGTCTTGTTGGAGCAAGAAAGCGCCATCGGAGCCAATCGCTTCATTCGCCCCGAGCGAGCGAAACAGGCGATCGTCGGAGCCGCGGCCGGTCGCGTGGTGCATGACCGCGAGCAATTGCTCGCCCAGACTGCGGAACTTCTTGCCGCTGCTCTGGTGCTGGCGGAAGGCGCGCTCTTCGGATTCGTCGATTCCGTCCGTGCCGATCTTCACGGCGGCGCGGTGCGGCGTGTCCATCACGTCCAAAACAGCGCCGAGTCGCTCTTCTTTATCGATGCGGACGGTGAGCGCTTCCGCCTGCCGGATGAGCTTTTCGAAGTCTTGCTCTTCGACGCGGGTCATTTCCCGCCGGTCCGCGTTCGCGAGGTCGCTGAGCGCCTGCGCCTTCTGGGCGACGGTGGCGCGCTCCTCGCGGAGTTCGGTCATTGTTGGCATTGCTACCTCTATGAGTTTGTACGCGCCACGCCGAGCGCTTCTCGACGATCGAGCGCGATCGAGCGATTGATGCGGGCCAGCCGTTCGCTGAGCTTGTGGTTCGCGTGCCCGGTAGCAGGCGGCGCGTCTGGCTCGTCCTTGGGCGCGTGGTCGGATACGACCGGCGCGCTCAGGCGACCCTCGCTCTCGGCGGGCAAATAGCGGCGGAGATGATCGAGCAGAGCCCGATACTGGTCGTCGTCGTGTTTGGTCAGCGTGAGGCCGTGGTCTTTGCGAAAGAGCACACGGCCGATGACGTCAAAGTCGAACCCGGCCGCGCCGAGGCTGGATCGGACGGCCGAGTCGGACTCGACGTAGGCCGGGAAGGTCACCGGCGAAACGTCGAAGAGTTGAACTTCTAAAAGCGTTCTGACATCCATGAGCTCGTTAGGATTCTCAGGGTCGCTGGCCGTTCCCCACTTATCCCGCACCACGCGAAAGCCGAAGCTCGATCCGTCCACGTCGCCGCGGCGCATGGTCGTGACGAGATCGCGCGCCCATTGCGTGTCCGGTGGCGTGGCTTCGTAGGCGAGCCCGATACCGTCGGTCGACAACGTGAGCGTGTTCGACTTCGTTCGGCCCAGGACGTAGTTCGGGTCGTGGTTCCAGAGCGCTCGCACGTCGGCGCCGTCGGCGAGGGTCTTCTGAAATGCCGCGCGGTCGACTTTCTCCATGTAGGAGCCGAACCAGTCGTTAATCCGCGTGGGTACGTCGAAGGTCGCGCCGTGGCCGACGATGCGCGGCGAGGTATCCCCGTCCAGTCGTATTTCGACCTTACCCGGTGTCGTGCGTTCAACGCGGTCGCCCAGATTCATCCCGCGGCGTGGCACGCCAAAGATGCGGCCGCTCGCCTCAACCGCCGTCACAACCTGTGGTGCATTGGCCAATAATGTATGCGTGTGTGCGCTGCCGTCAGTCACTTAGTGCCTCCCGTTCTTGCCGTTCGTGGCGGCGAGTAGTGGGACGAGATCGCGATAAAACGAGCGTCCCTTGGTCGGGGCAATCACATCGCTCGGCGGGTTGTCGTCCATCGGCATCCCGTCGCCGACAGGCTCGTCCGTTGTCGGGGGAATGACGACGGGCTCCTGTCCGACTGGCACCATATTCAGCGGCCGCAGGAATGTCTTGCCCTCGCCGTTCGGAATCGGGTTGAGATTTTCCTTATCCCGAATCTCGTCCGCGCACAAGAATCCCCACTGGATGCCCTGGGCGTAGGCCGTGTAGCGCTGCGCCTGGTTGCCACGAAGCAAACCGTCCACGTCGAACTGCGCGAAGACGCCGCGCTTACCTTTACCGATGTTGATGAGATCGCGCTGAACGACCTGCTCGATCCGAATGCACTCGGGCAGAACGGTGTCGATCACCCATTCGATGTTTTGCTCTTCAATCGAAGCCCTATTCGTGTGCTCGAGGAGGCCGATCTTGTGGGGCGGGACACGGAAGATGCTCGCGATGTCTTCTTTGGTCGCCTTGATCGTCGCGAGAAACTGGCTATCTTCGGGCG
>Ga0193751_1002763_pt1 | contig 10551 bp, 6 predicted proteins | sample L1c2metaG_FD_143050 | JGI IMG/M metagenome (GOLD analysis project Ga0193751, IMG submission 143050) | Soil microbial communities from a riparian zone of the East river system, Colorado, United States - L1c2 | ecosystem: Environmental > Terrestrial > Soil > Riparian zone | place: USA: East River...
GATGAGTCCGTTGCCGACGCTTGGCGGGGTCAACGGGTATGCGGGCGACGCGAACGACCTCGGCCAGGTAGTCGGCTGGGCGGAGACCAATTTCGCCGATTCCACTTGCAATTCTCCTCAGGTGCTGCAATTCGAAGCCGCGCTTTGGGGCCCGGGTCCGGGACAGGTGCAACCGTTGCCGCCGCTCGCTGGCGATCCCGATAGCGCCGCCACCGCCATTAACAACAAAGGGCAGGTCGTCGGAATCTCCGGCATCTGCGAAGATGCTGTGGGCGAACAAAGCGCCGCACATGCTGTCATGTGGCAAAACGGCATACCAACATTTCTCGGCAGCCTCGGCGGTCCGGCGGCGTGGAACACGCCTACCGCAGTCAACAATGTCGGACAAGTGGCAGGCTTTGCGCTCGACCCCCACGGGAACTTCCACGCATTCCTCTGGACTCAAGCCGGCATGCAGGACCTGCAGACTCTTCCCGGCGATGTTTTCAGCTTCGCCTACGCAATCAACGATCGCGGGCAGGTAGTCGGGCAATCCATCGGCGCCAGCGGCAGCCGCGCATTCATCTGGCAAAACGGCGTCATGACCGATCTGAATTGCCTCGCTGTGCCCGGCTCAATGCCGTTGATTTTTGCCAACGACATTAATAACAGCGGACGCATCGTGGGTGAGGCTTCCGATGCAGGTACCGGCGATGCACCCGCGTTCGTTGCCGTTCCTATTGCAGGCAGGAACAACTGCACGGGTTCAGCGGCGCCGGCCATGCACGCGCCGGTGGTTCTGCCGAAGAACATCAACTCAATGCTGCAGAAGTCAGGATTGCTGTCACGAATAGGTGTTGAACCCAGGGCGCCCCAATGAGCCCGACGTGTATCCCACTTCCGCAAAAACTGGAAGGCCCTTCAACTCCATGTCCTGTCTTCGTCATTGCGTTGAATGCCGGAACTGCCGCACAAGATATCTCCTTGCGTTCACTTCATTCGGCAACGGAGCGTGTCTTGTGCGCGTTCCAGCAGGGTGCTTTGAGGAATATGCGCTGTATTGTCCCTGCCAGAGGCCAACATCCCCCAGCCGCTGCATAGAGAGCGACGTAAGGACATACGTGGTATCAAAGGCGGCACATCATCGCGGGTATGGCAGCCCAACGGAGGTCGTTGCAGTTGGCTATTAGATCGGGCGAACCACGGTCAATCGCCCGCATGTATGCGGATGCTAGAGATTACAATTGTTTTCACCGGCACAGTTTAACGCTCAACACCCCTACGGATTGAGGGTTTACGTAACATCCCCATTTCACTCGTCGACGGGTTTTGAGCGTAAACGCCTGATAACGTAAACAACCCAAACCTGTGTCCAGTTCTGACTGCTTTCTAGGGCTTCACCACCGGTTGTTCTGCCGATGGTTTCCCATATTTCCGGTAGAACTGGTTTTGAAAAAGTTCATGCGGATCGTACTGCCTTTTTAAGCTGAAGAACTGATCGGCCTGAGGATAGGCACGAAGAAATTGCGCCGGAGTTGCATGCAACCGGTATGGCAAGTAGTATCGGCCACCGGCTTGTAGAATCGCATCCACCAGTTCTACAGTCATTGCCTGCATTTCAGAGTCGCCCGCCGCAGTACGAGGCTGACTAAAAAACATTACAAAAGCGAGCGTGTCACCACGGGCGTAGTTGAGAAAAGTGTCAGGGTCGGCCTTTACGTCGCGCACTGTAACATTCAGAAGATCTTCATTGTGCCGACGTATGATCTTTCGCGCGGCGGCCAGGAATTCACCCGCATGCTCCCGGTCTACGAAGTATTCGTGCAAAATGTCAGTTGTCTCGTCCGACCGATCTAGATACCACTCGGCATTGTCGTTCATCAATTGATTTCGAGAGAATACTTTGCCCGTAAGCTCAGGCTGTATATTTGTTTCCGCTGACCAACGAATCTCTTTGCCGTATGTGCTACCAGCCGAACCACGAAACACTAGACGTGGCAACCAATGCGAACCAGCGGCGGTGAGATGCGGAATTGATCCGCTTTCCCGATAAAACACATTTATGAGAACTTCATCGAACATCTTTTGAGGTGTAATGTTCATGCGCCCGTACGACATCTCGACATCCGGGGTCTTACGAAGACTACGAGCGAACGACTCCATTGCTCGATCAAGAGGGACAACGTACTGCTGAAGCCGCAATCGCTCATTGGGTACAACTCGCAGGTCCGCATCCAGAATGACTCCGAAGAGTCCGTAGCCTCCGAGTGCAAGCGAAAAGAGTTCCCGATTCTGAGTGCGGCTGCACGCTATCACTGATCCGTCTGCTTTCATCAAGTGAAAGGACTCAACGGTCGAGGCAATCGGCGGTCGGCCATACTGCCAGCCGTGACAATTTACGCTCAGCGATCCGCCCACCGTGAAAGAATTATCCGATTGCATCACTGCAACGGAACGACCGTGCTGGTCGAGGTAGGGAATAACATCAGCCCACTTCGCACCTGCCTGCACATGAAGCAAATTCCTATCTTCGTCAAGCTTCATGCCCTTGAAGGGCAGCATGTTAACCCTTATGCCTGCCGGATAGATTGTCTGTCCTCCCATGCTGTGGCGAGCACCGGCGATAGATACGCGCAAGTGGCTAGCTTGCGCTTTCAGGAGCAACTCACGGAGCTGATCTTCCCCCTTTTGAGGATCACTGGGAATGTCCCAAATTTCAGCAACTTGTGTCTTGTCCAGTCGGCTGACGTCATCTGCGAACCCTGGAGGAAGATGTTCAACGACACTCCTATCCCTGTAGGCTGCTCTAACCAGATGGAAGATCGGTGGGGCTACTGCGAGCAACGCGACAGTTCCCACCGCGAGCACCAAGAGCGATGTTTTTCTGGGGCGTGACATTCAAGAACCTCAGCGGGATTGATCCGCCAGTGTATGTCAGCGACCGAAAAGAATGGGGGCTTTTCTCAGTTGACATAACATCCCGTTAAGCACTCAAAATCCCGGACAGACGGTCAATGAGTCAAATCGCCTGTTATCAACAAGCACGGTGCTCAAATCGTTCGGTAGCGTTAGACTACAAGGCAAATATGGGAACTGTCCGCGAATGGATTGAGGTCTTCGTAGCTGGGGCGTTCTACGCCGCGTGGATGCTCGTTTGGATGGGGCGCCAACGACGCCGAGACGATCTGAGGCCTGTGTTGCACATCGATGATGTGTTGGCGTGGGCACCGATGGGCCTTTGGTTCGGAATCGTGACAACCTTTCACTGGCAGCGGGCCTTTCATATGCCACTCTTGCTGATAACGATCGGATCATTCGCAACCGCCTGTCTGATTCCAATTGCTTTTCAATTGGCTCGGAAGCGTCGCCGATCTGATGAGATTAGATCACTCACGTCAATGAGTGGTGACGCCTGTTATCGTCGGTTATACTTGCGTCCGCGGATGGTACGATAAAACTTTCCCGAGTGGCATGAAGTCAGAAACCTATTGTCGGAGATTCGAGAGTGGGCGCACTGCTGGGCCAATTCAATGATCACCAAGTGTAAGTTTACTGATATCAGCTGGGTAGTTCTATTTGGGCTACTCTTGGGTTTTGCTAACTTCACCGTTACGGCTCAGGAAGTGCCGACGTTCCATTCTTCATCATCTTTGGTGTTGATAGACGTAATTGCGCAAGACAAGAAGACGGGGGCCCCATTTGACCAACTGAAGCTAGATGATTTTGAGGTTTTCGATAACGGCCGCCCAGTCAAACTTGCCTCGCTTGACCAAGGGGACATGCAAATGCGTCCTCTTTCCCTCTGGTTTGTCACTATATGCCCAGAGCGCGGATGGATCGACCAGGGTTCTGGCTTCTTCAAGGATAAAGTACCGCTTCTTAAACCCGCTCTTGCTCACCTGAATCCAGACGACACGATGGGCGTTGCCCACTGGTGTGATAACGGAAATGTCGCAATCGATCTGGCCCCTACAAAAAACCGTGAAGCACCCTTGCTGGTGCTCGAACAAGTGCTCGGAATGCCTGCCATAGAACATCCTTGGCCGGCCCCGCTGGGCCAAATCGCCCTTGAGAGCGTGATGCATCTCATCGGAGACAACGCGCGTCGCACCATTCCCCAACCGTTGCCTGCAATCGTGTTTATACACGGTGATCAAACCGACCTTCCTGAGGCCGAGGCCCGGCAAATGGCCGAACGACTATTGGCAACATCAGCGATCGTATGTGGTTTTAATAACGGTGCGATAGATTTTGGGGGCCCCGGCTTAATTCCCCATGTTCAATTTAACGTCATTCATTTCCTGGCCGCAGAAACCGGTGGTCAAGTGATCGCCGCCAAGCATGAAAGCTACGCTGACGCCCTGGCTAGGATTGTTGACGAGCTACATCATCGCTACGACCTCGGATTTGCGCCACCAGCGGTAAATGGCAAGTACCATAATCTCAAAGTGAAGCTGAACGAGGAAGCGCGACACAAATATAGTGATCTTATCCTTCGTTATCGCGCGGGCTATGTACCAGCGTTGCGGATCGGGCGTTTCCCGGGGTTTGATGAACCACTTTTGACGGATGCCGATGTAGGAACCGCTCTCGTGCACGCTTTGAAAAGTCCGATCCCCTACGCAGATATTTCTTTCGAGGTAACTGCAAAGACCGCTTCAGCCCAAGCGACCAGCGCGACATTCATGCTAAGCGTCGATGATGCAGGGCTCACTTGGGGCGACCTGCCCAATGGCGACCGCAGTGAACAAGTAATGATCGTGGCGGCTGCGCTTTCCGCGACGGGCGAAGTAATGGGCACAATTGTCAAGAAATTCGAAGTGATGGAACCGGCGGGCACGGATCGCTCGTCCCATAAGCTAGTTGCTATTTCATTTACAACGAATGTTCCCAAAGATGCGAGCCAGTTCCGCTTCATAATCCGTGACTCTCAGACTGGCCGTATCGGTATCAAGGACTCTACGCGGGAACAGTTGTTTTCGGCAGTCGTTGTCCCCTGAACCTGTATTCCATCATGGCTGGTGAGACCCAGAAAATTCGCCAATGCGGCAGCTTGATCGTTATCGTGCCGACGGCGCGTCCTTGGCGACGAAGTTTTTCGGCTCTGCATGGTTCAACCGTTGACCGTTGCGGGAAGCGAACAAAGTGGTATCGAAAGCCTCCCTCTTCTTGATTCCTGTTCATCGTGGTGCGGGTATTCCAGAATGCCGCTCAGGACTGCGACAGTCTGAGTATCTTGTAGCGTGAAAGTACACGCGACTGTTGGCAAATCTCCTAGTGCCTCCAAACCTTCCTCTCCGGGTTCTAGCTACGAGGACGTAGAACACGTCCATCTTGGGAAGGGCCAGTGCGCCGATGTGTGGCTTTATGCAAGTAAGCCGAACGGGTCGGCAGGGGGCGGTAGCGCACACAGCTTCTTGGCGATAAATCCCCATTTCACTTATTGAGCCGAGTTCTGAGTGAAATCGTCTGTGGCTGTTCTCAACAATTACTCGCGGCACAGGAGTAACTTGCCTTGAAAAGCATCCTTCAAACGCTGGTCGCCAGTGACCAGCCGGTTCGATTCATCTACGGAACACTACTTCGACGGTCGCTTCTGTGGCGGCAGGCTGACCATCACAGGTCCCCGGCTGAAATCGCCAGTTCTGTACTGCCTTGATAGCTGCATCGCCGAAAGCTGGGTCAAACGAGCGTACCACCTTGAGGCCCCTTGGAATTCCATCGGCACCGATTAACAACCAGAGCAACACCGTGTTGCGGGGGTCGAAGTCGCGCCTAGGAGAGATCGGGTCGGGCTTATAGACGGCCTTCGGCGCATCATGCCGAATTGCACCTTGGCAGTTCGCCGACTCTTGTGCCCCAGGTAAAGGGGCGAACAATGCGGGGTCGAAGGACGTTTCCGTGTTTAACTCCACCAACGTGCTTTCAAAAACAGGGTTTCCGTTCTCTGAGCGCTGCATAGTCCGGGGAAAACTCCGATCTCCTAACTTCTCGTAATCACTATAAACGCAGGTCATTACGGTGCTGTCGCTTGCTACGAATGCAATGTGTGCCGACAAGAGACCAGTAGCCCTGTCGAAACAAAGCGCGGTGTTGTGACCTGTAAGGTCACGATTTGATTCGAGGCAGCGTACTGCTGCGGAATTAATCTTCCGATCCGCAATCTTGTCGATCCATGATTCTGATGAAACTGACGAGAGATCCATCCTTAATCCGAGGTCGGCTGTGCCAGGAGGCGCCAGGGGAGAGGTTTCAGATGTCCAGAGCTTTATACCGTTTGCGACTACCACGCGCCGGAAATCGCCTGAAATCATTTCCCTCCGCCACTTCTCAGGGGATGCCCAGGTCTCAACGTATGTTCCGTCATTCTCGTTTAAGTGTCCGTCGATGACCTTGAAGGCGATCTTCATCCGAAATGGCAGCGAACCGTTGGTGCGGATGTCGGAAAGGTGCCTAGCTCGATCAATTAAATTGTGCGCTTCTTGCTTCTTCTTTTCCGCGAACGATAGACCTGCGATCGAAACAAGACCTACGGCCACACACGTACGCAGAGCCTTCATGAACCAGAATGTTACCGCATTTCTCGATTCTCGGAACTGCTATTGCCGGTGCGATGGTCAGTCCGTTGATCTTTCACTTCATTGGCGAATAGTTGCGGTTCTCAGGATCAGCAATCGCCCATCCCGTCCCGGATAGTTGGCGATAAATCCCGATTTCACTTATCGACCCCGTTTTTGAGCGAAGAAAAGGCGCAAAGTTGTGACATCGCCTGTTTTCAACAATTATCATTCGAGGTCTGCGCCACGAATTGTGAGTACGTGCCATCAATTCGCAAATCGCACGGAAGTAATCCTCCGCCAGGCGCTTCGTTTGTCTGTACCTACTGGTGGTCGCTGATAATGTGTGTATTATGAAAAACGTCCGCCACGGTATCATCCGAGCCGTCCTCTTTTGTTGTTTCCTCGGAGGCTCCGACAAATCTGGCCCTACGTGCTTTTACTTGCGATGCTCGTACAGCAGAACACTCGACCAGAATCAGGCTTTAACGCTAACCTAAGTACTTCCCCAATTGCCGCATTGAGCGAGGTCGAACCTTGAACAGAGCCCTCCAGTTGTTCGTTGCATTCTTCGTCTTGGCTGGACCAATGTCCGGCGCTCAGGTCTCTACTTCTCCACAACCAACCACACCCGACGCCCAAGTCCGACTCGGCAACCAGTACTTGTCGCAGCACGATTACTCGGCGGCATTGACGTGGTACCGCAAAGCCGCCGATCAGGGAAATGCGACAGCGCAGGCCAAGGTGGGTTGGCTCTACGAAAACGGCTTTGGGGTCAAACAGGACTATGCCGAGGCACTGAACTGGTACCGCAAGGCAGCCGACCAAGGCAATGCGGCGGCGCAGAACAACATCGGCTGGTTTTACCAAAACGGATTTGGAGTTAAGCAGGACTATGGGGTCGCCGTGGACTGCTTCCGCAGGGCCGCCGATCAAGGCAACACTAAGGCTGAAGTCAACCTCGGGCTACTGTACGAGAATGGCACGGGAGTGGCGCGAGATTACGCTGAAGCCCTCAGACTATATCTCGCGGCAGCGAATCAGGGCGACGCCGTTGCGCAAAATAATACGGGTGTGCTGTACGAAAAGGGGCTTGGAGTGGAAAAGGATTATCGCGTTGCCATGGCGTGGTATTACCGGGCTGCGGATCAGGGTTCTGCTCTAGCGCAGGACAATTTGGGGCTGCTCTATCGCAATGGTCTCGGAGTACCTCAGGACTACGGCAAAGCAGCGAGTTGGTTCCGCAAGGCAGCCGAAGGTGGTAACGCGAAGGCTCAAGTGTCGCTTGCATGGCTATACGCAAACGGGCTGGGAGTAGGGTTGGATCATTCAGAGGCGATGGCATGGTACAGGAAGGCGGCAGATCAGGGATATGCCGATGGGCAGAACGGCATCGGCTGGCTTTACGAAAACGGGTTCGGCGTGAAGAAGGACTACGCGGAAGCAATGAACTGGTACCAGAAATCGGCGGATCAAAACGACGCCGACGCGGAGAACCACATTGGCTGGTTTTATCAGAACGGGTGGGGCGTCAAGCAGGACTATGCCGAGGCGATGAGTTGGTACCAAAAAGCCGCGGCGCAAGGCCACGTCCGGGCCAAAGCGAATATCGAGTTGCTTTCTAAGATCGAGTCGCAAAGCGCTCCCGGAACGAGCCAGAAGGATGGAGCGTCTTCTGGAAAGAGTGGAGCGGTTTTCATGGTAGGTGGCATCAAGGCTCCCCACTCGATTTACTCGCCCGATCCTGAGTACTCTGAAGAAGCGCGGAAGAAGGCAATCTCGGGAACAGCCCTGCTGTCGCTAATCGTCGGCTCCGATGGTCAGCCCCGCGATATCAAAGTCGTCGCACCCCTCGGGAATGGGCTGGATGAAAAAGCAGTAGAGACGGTAAAGACGTGGAAGTTTGAACCCGCTACGAAGGACGGCAATCCCGTGGCTGTGCAAATCATGGTTGAAGTCTCGTTCCACCTCTACGAAAAGTCATCCATCGGACAGGTGCAGGTGGTCAATGATACTCAGGGCGAGAGCTTTGATTCCTATCTGTCTCCGATGATTCTCAAAGCCAGCGAGTGCTGGCGGAAGTCCACCGAAGAAACGGCACATACTCCTTCCGCGAAGCAGGGGCAACTCAGAGTCCAAATGCGAATCGAGCGGGGCGGAAGAGTCGCAGACGCGGAGATAGTGTCTCCTTCCGGGGATAGCGTTCTCGATCAAGATGCCCGCGAATGTGTCGGGTCTCTCAAAATGGACGGCGCTTTGCTACCCGAGTTCAGGGGCAAAGAGCTTGTCGTCCGCATGCAGTTCCTTTACAACACGTCAGCGATGTCGATCAACCCTATCCATCCACAAGTCGCAGCTGGCAGCGAAGAGCAGTTTTATGTCGATATGGCGGGGACACTCGGCGCGACGGCGAAGTGGAGCGTTAGCGGGGTTGGGTGCAATGCAGATGCGTGCGGCACAATCACTGCGGATGGCGTGTACGATGCTCCGGATGTGCTCCCCCAGCCGCCATTCGTGGTTGTCAATGGGACGCTGGCAGGAGCCAATCCGATCACGGCATCCGCAATAGTTACACTCACCGCAAAGCCCACGACCAACTCCGCAAAATCTCAGTAGAGCTTCGCGCCGCGCAGCAGGGCTGATCCGGACGTTGTACGGGAACTGATAAGAGCGGGTGCCGATGTCAACGCGAAAGACGATAAGGGCATGTCGGCCCTACGGCTAGCGAAAACTGCAACTCCCAGCCGAAAACCTCGAAGACGAGAATCTTCGTCATGTCTACAGGAGTCGAGTCCAAAAGATCATTGATCTCTTGGTTGGGTCGGGAGCATCGGACGATCATCCGTCGCTGCCAGAAAAGGTCTGTCACGTCAATTGGCGATAAATCGCGATTAACTCATTGACGCCGAAAAAGGCGAAGTAAAAGCGCACACTTGGGGGTGGCCGTTCGATGACCAAGTCCAGCAGACGGACAAGACCCTTCCAAACCCGCCACCCCGCCGGACCTTTTGGCGATAGTTTTAGTCAAAACCTGTCCTTTAAAGTACGCTGCTCGCCGGAGTATCCACAGTGATTCGAGTTCCGCTAACCACCCCGATGATGTGGACCAGTTTGTTCCCCGCCTGATCATATTGGTCGAGGGTGAATGTCCCGGTGGAGCTTTTCCCGTCAGGACTCAGGGTGACTTCTTCGCGGATGTTGGCCACACCAACCAGATTGCTATTCGGGTCCCAGCTAATCGGGAAGTGGTTGAGTTTGTAGCGCGAGGTACCAACCTTCTTCCAGACTCCTAGGCAGAAACTCTGCGTGACCGGTGCACGTGAGGAATTCAGGATTTCCGTTCCGTCGCTGTGCCATTGAGAAAAGCCCTTGTCGAGTACCACGCCGTCAGGAGGGCCGGGCGGAAGATTCCCCTTGGCGGTCAGGGTGACCTGCCAGAACCCGACAATCGGGTCAGTAGTATCAGTAACCTGCAATAGGGACGCAGGCCCGAACTCCCCCAGCCCTTGTTGTTGCCAAGCCTGCGGCAGAAGCGATGCGCCCGGTTTGTATCGTTGTAGGTCTCCACATTCGGCGTTTGCGGCCGCAGAGAGGATCGTCCCAATCAGCGCCACGCCCAGAGCCACTGTCATTTTCTTGAATGTTGCTTTCATGCGATCTCCTTTGAGTTTTGGTGCACTTGCGTCTTGCAGTGTGCCCGGAACCGCACCCGGAGCACAATGGACACGGGATGAAGCTTGGGTAAAGAGCAGGTAAACCTGTAAGTCGTTGGGCCAACGCGTCGTTTGCCGTGCTGGGCGCGGGAAATGCTATAGTTCTTCGTCTGCTCGAGGTCGGTCGTGCCGCCTTCGTCCTACAAGTTTGGTGAATTCGAGCTGGATTGCGCTCGTTACGAACTGCGGCGCAATGACCGGGTCCTGAAGCTCGAGCGCATCCCCATGGAGTTGCTTCTCCTGCTCGCTGAAAAGGATGGCAACGTGGTCACCCGGCAGGAGATCATCGAGCGGCTCTGGGG
>Ga0193751_1002764_pt1 | contig 10548 bp, 23 predicted proteins | sample L1c2metaG_FD_143050 | JGI IMG/M metagenome (GOLD analysis project Ga0193751, IMG submission 143050) | Soil microbial communities from a riparian zone of the East river system, Colorado, United States - L1c2 | ecosystem: Environmental > Terrestrial > Soil > Riparian zone | place: USA: East River...
GCGGCAGCGATCTTGTCGGCGAATCCCTTGGGTTTGGTAACGGGCGCGACGAACTCGGTGTGCTCCGCCTGCTCATGTTTGAGCTGCTTGCCGATCGCTTCCCAGCCGGCGGTTGTGCGCGGCATCGCGTGCGTTCTCAGGGCGTACCAGTACGCCTGTCGACACTGGCCTGAATCCCATTCGTCGGGGTATTCAGCTGCGTCGGGTGCCGCCTTGGAGTCGCCGGGGTAGTGCTCATCGGCGCGGTTGGGTTCGGCGGCTGGTAGGACGTTGCGAGCCATGTCGTCAGATCGGGTAGCACGGGCGACACGGATGACGTCGGCGGGCTCGGGCGCCTCTGGGCATGTTTTGGCGCGTTTCTTGACCGCCGCGATCAGCTCGTCGGTGCTGAAGTTGTATTCGTCGAACAGCTCAGCCCAGATGGTGGCAGTGGCTAGGGCTACCTCGCGGTCGTCTATGCGTGGCGCGGTGTGATGGTGGCAGGCCGCGACGATCATCATGACCCGGAGCGCGTCAGCTGGTGTTGTCATGTGAGTTCCCTTGGTGTATAGGCACTTTCGAGTTGTTCTTCAATGCGGGTTTGCTGTTCAAGTTCGGCGAGAACTCGCAGTTTGTGCACGGGTTTTCCGTTGGTGCCATTGCGCGACTTGTAGACCTCGGCCATGAGCGCTGGGAGTGCCTTGACGCCGAGGTTGGGCTTGGTCATCCATAGCCGTAGGCACGCTTCGACGTCGGTTTCGGTTTCGCCATCGCCGAGCAGTTGGCTGGCTTCGATGCGTAGTCCGGTGCGGATGGAATCGTTGACGGCGTTGGCTGGGATGGTGCGTTCGACGAGTCGGGTGGCGCCGATGTTGACGGGTGGGCTCAGGTCGTCGCGCTCGCGCGTCGCGTCACTTTCGTAAGCAGCGCTTTGAACGTAACCAGAAATATCTTGTGGGTAAGGGGTAAAGGGTATATACCCAGGACTTCCGCGAGAGTCCCCGGGGGACATTGGATTATCGCCGCTGGTAGCCGCGTTTTGAGGGGTTGTCTTTTTGCTGTTGTTGGACGCCGAATTTCGCGCAGATTTTGGTGAGTTTTCCGCCGGTTTCAGAGTTTCCACAGAATCCGTGTCCTCAAGGGAGTCCCTTGGTATGTCCCCCTCGGTGTCCCCTGGGGACATTTCGTCAGAGGAACCCCGCTGTGCCTGCTTCTTTTTGCGCCACTTCTCACGGTCGGCCTCCACCTGGGCGTAGCTATCCTGGCGCCACTGGTGGAAGTTGAAACCTTTCTGACCTTGGTATTCAGGTCGGTCTCCGTCGTATTCGCCTGGGTGCCAGAGCTCGACCTCGACAAGCCGTTTGGCCTTGACGCGGCCCTGTGGCTGTTGCTTCACCCACCAGTCGGGCACGAAGCCATCAGTGCCGTAATGAGTACTGAAGCAGCCAGCGCGATTCCACATGCCCCAGGCCGCATCGCCGGCCATAATTACCTTCGGATGCGAGTGGGATTCGTCGCTGACTTTGAAATGTGGCACTAACCCGCCACCGCTCTCACGACTATTTCCGGCGCCCGTGTCCCGCTGGCCACGCACCAGACTTGTTTGGCCGGTGATCGGTAGTGGGATGGCCAGAGTCCTGCGCGGGTGGTGAAGAGGACGCGACTACAGACGTGGCATCGTGCGGGCGCGGTGGACAGGTAGGTCATGCGACCAACTCAATGCCGTACGGAGGCCAGAAGATCCGGCACCAACGGCCCATGATGCGCACGACGATGCCGGGGTACTCGTGCTGGCGGCCTCGGTAGCGGTGTCGTCCGCGGGCTATCATCCGAGCCCCTCAGTAGCAGGCATCGTTTCCCCCCGTTTCTTCGTCGGCTTGGACCCGCGCGTGGTGGTGTGCCCGGCCGGGTAGCGGGGTGCCGGGCCGGATGGTGTTTCGGCATGGCTGGCCGGGTTTCGCGCGGCACACTTCGCAGCGAACGTCGAGCGCGCTCACGCGTCGGCGTCCGCAACCGCGTCGGCAAGTGTCTGCGCGACAGCACCTTTCGGGTTGTCGACGGTGACGGTGATGCCGGCAGCTTTCATCTGGGCAAGCGTGTCCCGTAACTCATCACTAGCCTTGTTGGGCACGACGATCAGCGGCTCGATACTCGGCTCGGTCAGTGACTCGCCGGGCAGTGAGACCATCGGCATCGCCGCACCAATCCAGGTCAGTCCGATCTGCACGATGTGCGCGCGGCGCTGCGGATGCCGGAAGAACTGCATTGGTTCCTTGCGTCGTTTCGCGACTGCGGTGATCGGGGCGAGCACACGCGCGGACCACTGCGTCTCAGGTCCGTCGTGATGGAGTTTGTCGTCATCCCCGATGGTTCCGGTCAGCACCTTCTCAGCGGTGGCGAGCGGGAACCGTCCCTCGTGGTCGGCGTGGAATTGAAACTCGGTGTCGGTGTCGAACAGCGCGGGCGTCTCGCACAGGGTGACGACGTAGCCGGGATGCTCAGCCTTCTCGTCGCCGCTCAGCTCCCCGTCGGGGACGACTTCGACCACTTCGACGTCGACGGTGTGAAGTTTCCCGCGGACAGCGAGCAGCTGTTTGCAAATCGTGACGACTGTCTTGGTCGCGTCGGCGGGCCACACACTCGGAACGACTTGGCCGGTGACGGGAACCCAGCTGTGGCCGATGACGAACCGGTCGGTCGAGGTGGCGGCGAGGAGGTCGCAGCGGCCGGGTTCGTCGCCGTAGCCGTCTCGGTGGGTGGCGATGTGGATACCGGGCCCGAACGCTTCGGGGTCGGTGTCGGTGGTTTGTAGCGCGTCGGTGAGGGTGTCGATCAGGTTGGTGGTGGCGATGGTGAGGGTCACTTGGCCTGCTCCTCGCCCGGCTCCAGCACGTCTAGGCCCCGATCCGGTCGAGCGCGGATTCGACCGCGGTGACGTCGATGTCGGTTGGGGTGTCGAGCCCGGCGAGTTCGCGCCAGCGGGTGATCGCGCGTCGCGTGAACGCGACGCGCGCATCGGCAGAGGCAGCGGCACCGGCATAGGCATAGGCATCGGCAGCGGCATAGGCAGCGGCACCGGCATAGGCAGCGGCACCGGTATAGGCATAGGCATCGGCATAGGTATAGGCATAGGCATCGGCATAGGCAGCGGCAGCGGCACCGGTATAGGCATAGGCATCGGCAGAGGCAGCGGCAGCGGCATCGGCATAGGCATGCGCCGACCGCCACTCCGCGACGGTCGGCGCATCACCGTTCGCCGCCCGCACGCACAGCGCCGCGACACTCCGGATCACCACCGCGCCCTTGGGCGTCGCGTACTTCACGACGCCCCACTCAGGATCGACCAACAGCTCCGATAGCCACCGCCAGATCACCTCGCGCGGCGTGCCTGCGGTGCCCATAGTCAGCCAACCGAGATCCAGGACGATGACGCTGTTTTCCGGCGACAGGAATCCGTCAGCGCCGCCGAGGTGGTCGTTGAGGGACTGCACCATCCGCGCGAGCGGTCGCGCGGAGCATTCCGGGAAGTCGGTGATTTTGGTGTCACCGTTGATGTAGCTGATGACGTTCATGGCGCAGCCCTTACCTGAGCCGGGCTGGTGTGATCCGCGCGCGAGGCGCAGCGGGTGGGTGATGCGGTCGAGGTCGAGCATGTTAGTTCCCTTCGGGTTGTGTCGGCTCTAGCACGTCGATTAACACGCTGGCTTCTGCTTTGGTGAGTTGGGTGTTGCTGTCAACTTCCCGCCCGACCGTCATGGCCACGAACGCGAACCAGTCCGCCCGCCCTTTCGGCGTTTTCGCGTACCGTTCCTCGCGGATGATGGCGAGCTTCGTCGTCTGGGGTGTGGTCGCCATCTCGACTTCAGGGCTGTCGGGGGTGGGCTCAACTGCGTACTGGGCTTCGTCGTCGAACTCACCCTCGATATAGTCCGGTGTCTGCTCGACAGCGCTGGGCAGTTCGATGGCTTGCGAGCGCGACAACTCGGTGCCTGTGCGCTCGTCGGCGCGTATCGCCGCATCAAGGCGCGGCGTCTTCGGGGCCAGCTTCAACACCTGCTTGAGCGCGGTCTTACGTTCCATCCACCGCTCGGGATCTTTTATGTCGCCAGATGGCCCCACCTTGCCGCGCCGCAGGTTCTTGATCTGGTCAGGTGTGAACACATCCCAGAGCGGTTCGGACACCCCGGCGATGGTGACTTCGGCGTAGTAGCAGACGACTTCGCCGCGGTCGCCGAATGTCGGCCTGTACGTGAACTTTCCGCCGGTTCCCTTCGTGAACTCGATGATCGTGTCATTCGAGTAGACGGCCTCACACTTGACACCTTGGGCGCGTGGATGATTCCAGAACAGCTTGACGATGCCCTGGTAGCCGATCTGCAACTGGCACTCCACCACACGACGCCGGTTGTCCCGGTAAGGAATCAGGTAGCATTCGCCGTTCACATCAGGCTCCAACCCGAGCGCTGATGCGGTGAGCAGTGAGCCTGCGAAGGATTCCTGGGTGCACTCATCAAGCGAATGCTTCGCGGTGCCAGCCGCTTTCGCGTTGCGGCTCTTACGGATCGCGGTCGTCACCAGCCGTGCGATGCGGTCGGCGTCCATGCCCTTCGGTAGCGCGCGGGCGATCTCGGGCGTCAGCACCTTGAGCAGCTGGGCTGTACTGGTGGCCGGCGCGGACTGTGCGACGGGGCGGTAGTCAGATGCGGTGGTCATGCGTTCTCCTCGATTAGGTCGTTGATGGTTGGTTGGTGAAATGCCCAGGGCGGCAGCCTTAACGGGACGATGCCTTCGGTGTAGCCCGGCCACTCGTCAACCAGGCGGCAGTGGTTGTACAAGTTGATAGCGAGCCGGTTCTGACGCCTGCCTTCTGCGATGGCCTCGGCGTCGTATTCGACGGGGGTCACGAGGTAGGGCGGTTCCTTCTCCTGGACTATAAAGATGAACGCGGGCTGATCTGAGATCTCCAGCGCGATAAGCAGATCCAGGTACCACGCGGCCTGCATGTAGTAGCCGAACTGCCAGAACTTGCGGACCAGCTCGGATGGATTGGCGGTCGTGCTGGTTTTGAAATCTACGCACCAGAGCCGTTCGTCGACGAGTGTCAGCCAGTCAGGGCGCCCTCGTAGCCGCACACCGGCCGGATCGTTGTGGTACAGGGAAACTTCGGCGTAACCGCGATGGAACAGCGGCCCGGCATAAGTGTGCGCATCGCACACCTTCACCATCCGCTCAGCGGCAAGCATCTGGTGTGGCAGCACCGGCGTCTTGCCGTCGGCGTATGCCTTGTCGCGGGCGTCCTGCGCTACCTTCTTCTTATAGTCCGGCGCGTCGATCTCCACTAGGTCGGCACCTTTACCGAGGCGCAGCCGGTGCACGAGATGGCCGAAGTCGTATTCCTTCTTGGGCTTTGGCGGGTTATCCCGGTACTCGCGAAATTTCGCTGGACATGAAGGCGGGAGTAAACGCTTCGCCCCGGAGAACGACAGCGAGCCTCGGTCGGCGTGATACGTGACGTCACTCACGGTGCCGTACAGCCCATCTTTGATCGGCACCCCGTCAACCGCAGCGTCGTAGCTCATAGCTCTCCTGCCGATAGGGTGTCGCCGCATCCGGTGCACACCCCGCCGCCAGCACCGTCGCTGACCCAGTGGTGCCGGTAGCAGCTGCCGGGCTCAGTGAATCCTCTTGCGTCGCGGGCTTCTTCACGCTCAGCCTCATGGATCGGGTTGTCACACATGCTCGGCCACCTCCGCGTTCGCTAGTTCGAGTAGGACGTCTGCGTGGCAGGGCTCAGAGAGTGGGCACCAGCAGGCGAGATCACGGCCGACTAGCTCGAATCGTGCGACCTCTAACGGATGCCCATCGATACGCCGCTTCCATTCCCAGTGGTCTTCGTAGATTTGCGCCAACCGCTGGTCGCTGAGATGCCTAAGCAGCGCGGGGTTCCACACTCCGCGAATGAGGTTGCGATACAAGGAAATCGAGAGATTGAGACCATGCTCTTTAATGGTGAACGGGTTGCCCCACTTGCTCGGCCGGCCGACGACGAACACGCCTTCAGGTTTGCGCCAGCCTTTGGTGCGCCGCAGCTGAATCCGCTCAGGCATCAGCCACCACCTCCGCGTCCGCCCACACGCATCCCGGATGCTGGCTCGGTCTGGTGGTGGCCCGGTGCGGCCCAGCATGTCCGGGGTCGAGGGTGTAGTAGAAATCGCCGCGCTTGTCGAGGCAGATGGTGTCGCTCATGCGGCGCTCCTGACGGCGTCGAGGAGTTGGGCGCCGATGTATTCGGTGTAGGCGGGCGGGATCGCCTGGGCCAACTCTTTGGCGGTCATCCAGTCGATACCCATTGAACGTTTCCATGCGGCGGTGTCGCCGAAGCCGCGCTCACCGTCGCGCGTGCTGGATCCGCCGGGATGGCCGGCGACCGTCACGGTCGGGTCGGAGTGGCTACATGGTGACCGGAAGTCGAATGCGTGCCAGGACGTTTCGAACCAGCGTTCACGCCGCAATCCGGGCAGGCCGAACATGCAGCCGCAGAGGCGGTAGTCGGTACGCATCGGCGCGCCTGGCACGTTCTCGATGACCCACGGCAAGCCGATCTGTTGCAGCAGTTCGCGAGTGGCGGCGAGGAGGTGTCCGGTACCGTGAGTGCCGGAAACGCTGCGCAGCGTGGAGTGGTCTTGGCACGGCGGGGATGCATGGAATGCGTCGCAATCCATGTAATCCCGCAGATAGTCGAGCGCATCGTCTTGGACAAACTCGAACGGGTAGTTCGGCTGCGATTCTTTATCCACACCAATGACATCGAACCCGGCGCGCGAGTACCCCATCGCGGCACCGCCTGCGCCGCAGTACAAGTCGAGGAGTATCGGCCGGCTCACAGGTCGTCCTCCGGTAGCAGGAAGCTCCCCGGCCCGGTGATATCCCACCGCGGATAGATCAGCGTGCGCCCACGGTTGCGCCGCGGCGTGTCCCGAACGGCTCTGACCAGATACCACGCCACCACCCCGCCCGCGCACACCGCGAGCCCCACCGCACCCCACTGGTAGGTGAGGAGCAGCCCGGCTAGTGAGCCGAGGGTGGTTGCGGTGAGAAGGACGCGGGTCATGTGCGTGGCCTGTCCGGGCAGTAATGGTGGCCCTGGTCGCCAGTGGTTGCGCCGCACCGGTTGCAGTGCCAGCCGATGCAGTGCGGTGGGTCGAACGGATGCATGCCGTCCGCGCGGCGCTCCATCTCCTGGCGGCAGAGCGCATGGTTAGCGTTCGGGAACCGCTGCGCCATCTCGTCATCCCACCGGACTGCCAGCAGCTCCCCGACTGTCCACTTGCCCAGGATCTCGTCGCTCACCTGCTCACCATCCCTGCTGCTGGAACCCGAACCAAACGCTCTCGCCGCGCCCGTTTCGGCATCGGTGTGACACCCATGACGGGCAGCACCAACGGGATACAGGTCGGGCAGAACGTGGTGATGACAGTGAACTTCTGGGCGCCAGCGTTGTGTGTCCACCACTGGCCGCACCGCATGCAACGCGGACTCATCATGGGCGTGCCTTCTTTCTGGGCATGTGGACTCGTCCGCCCCAAACACCTTCTGTGCCTTTACCGAGTTCTCGGCAGGGATCTTTGACGGGGCAGTCGGCGCAGATCGTGAGTGCCTCGGTGTAGCGGGATGCGTCGAAGAAGATGCGGGGGTTCGCGTCGATACAGGCCGCGCGTTCCTGCCAGCCTGTGTTGTGGCGACGCTTGAAGTGCGGGCCGAAGGGGCGGCCCTTGACGGCGCTCACTGCGGTACCTCACTCTCGATGACGTCGGCCTCGTGCCTCAAATACATGGCCGATACGGCGGCGCGTTGCGCGGCGTCCGCGTCATAGCCCGACATCGAGTTCAACTCGGTGATGGCGTCGGCGGCGGCGCGGAGACGGTCGGATAGTGGCGCGGTCATAAGCCACACACCCCAGGTCCGTAGCCGCACAGCAGGTTTGATTGCCCACGCTCACCGGGATAGGTAATCGCGCGGCAGCCACGCGTCAGGCAGTGGAAGGTGTTGGGGTGGCCGCATTGTTCGCATGGCGTGTAGTCGGCTACAGGCTTGTCTCTCACGGCAGCTCCCCCAACTCGGCGGCCTGGCGCATACGGTCGGCGAGTGGCGCGGTCATGAGGGCGCCTCGATATATTCCAGCCACTTCAGGACGACTGAGGCGATGTCATTGTCCTTCGGGGTGAAATACTCCGAATCCTCATGGCGTGTGCATTTTCCGAACGGGAATTGCGTGCAGCGGCCCAGATGGATCACATGGGCCAATTCGCGGAAGAATGAGAGGCGTTCGGCGTGTCCGCGTGGGATCGTCACAGTTCCCCCAACTCGGCGGCGATCCCCGAGCAGTCGGGGCCGGTCATGGTGTACTCCCGACCAGTGCCCGCTTGGCCTTAAGTCGGTGATACTTCGCGCGAGCACAAGCGCGGCAATTTCGCGCCCCCGATGGAGTCACGCACACGTTGTCACCAGAGAGCGGATGGTCCCAGATGCAGCGCGTCTTACGAGCATTGGGATCGGTTCCATGCCTCACCCGGTCTCGCATGTTTTCCTGTGCCGTGCCGTAGGCGAGATTTACCAGTCGGCAATCTGCTGGATTCCCATTCAGGTGGCGAGACACCATGTTTGGTGGACGTGGGCCGACAAACGCTTTAAGGACCAGGCGGTGAACCTTCTCCACACAACGATTCGGCCCCGATAGCGTCACTTGCGGATAGCCTTGGTCGTGAGCGAATTTCAAAACGCACCCAGGTTTTCGTCTTGACCGACCGAGCCTGTCAGTTACCAGCCAGGGCATAGATCGGACACGCCCGAGATCTGAAACCTCATAGAGCCCTTCGTATCCGGGAACAGCGCGCCAAATCTCCATGCTATTCATCACCGCCCAACTCAACTAAGGCCCCGCTGCAGTTGGGCATCACCGGCAGTGTCGCGAGCGCTAGGTGCAACTCGTGTTCGAGGTGGGTGGCGTCGTCGACGGATAATTCGAGGCGCATCCCGAACTGGAATCTTGCGTCTATGTGGATGTGATGCCCTGCGCCAGTGAGGTTTACGGCGGTTACTGAGTGCAGGGCTCCGAAGCTGGCCCCGAACGTGGAATCACCGGACATGTGAACATGATTAGGTCGGTCGGCGTAATTCATGCGGTCACCGCCGTATCGGATGACCCGCAGGCCCGGCATTCCCAGCCCGTGTCAGTGTCGACGACTTCACCCTTGAGGCACGTCGGGCATTGGCGGTTGATTAGGTCGCCGAGTGTGGCGACAGCGCGCTCGAACGTGCCGCACGCCACGCCGATTCCCTGATCGTCGGAGAATCCAGCTGGGTAGTCGACGGCCCAAGGGAACCCGGGATCGCCGGTCTTGTGGATGCGGAATCGCGCGTTCATCGGTTACCGCCCAGCCCGTACGGCATCGGCCGCTCATCCCACTGCTTGTTGAGTTGCGCGAAGAAGTCGTCGATGGAGATGCGTTGGCAGTCGCGGATCAGCTCGCGGACTGGCTGGGTGAATCGGCTGGCGCGGTGTCGTCCGCGGTAGCGCCACTTCATGGCGACACCAGCTGAATACCCGGGCTGCACCAGACCGCGATGCTCGCCCCCTGCGCGGTATCGTGAGTGAAGAGCAGGCAATCGCCGTACTTCTGGACCCGAATACCCTCCGGGCCGCCGTCATCCGCATGAGTAGCAGCGCCACCGCAAGCGCCGATTAGAGCCCCCGCGATGCACCCGCCGAGACCGGCCAGGATCAGGCGGCGACGTAAGACGCGGGGCCTCACTTGGCTGCCATCATCTCGGCTTGCGTCTCGGTGTACAAGGCTTCGAGCCAGTCCCACGCCGCTTCGGAGCCCTCTTGCACTAGGAGCCGTGTCGGCTCGTCTGACATCAAGTAGCCGGAATCCACATAGCAAGCGGCCCAGTCCTTGCACGACCCATCCGGGCGGGCTGGGCCACCGTCTTGGCCCTCGTAGCGTGGCCGTGCGGTATGCAGCTCGACGAAAGCGCCTCGCGGGTAATCCATTTGCCGACTAATGCGCTGATGTGCGGGAACGGTAGGTAGATCCCAGCCGGTGGAGATCACGAGTGTGACCTCTGCGTCGCCGCCGCGCACGGTGAGGTACATCTCGGCGTTGTGCCTGCCGTGCGACCCGCCCGTCCCCGGTATGCAGCTTGCCGATCCATGCACGCACGGCTGCACCCCGATGCAGTCGTAGGCGGGGCGAATAGTGAAAATGCGCTCTAATTCGCGGTCGCTCATCACCACACCTCCGCGTCTAAGTCGCGCTGGTAGGCGGCTTCCGACCACTCAGTTGTGTCCTGGTCGCTCACGGCGGCGCTGGGCACTGTGACCTCGCGGAGCATGGAATACCGGCATGCGTGGGCGCGGATGCGGTCGATGCCGAGGAGACCCATCACTTCGGGTCCGTATCAGCGCGCTGCACATTCCCGGCGATCTGATTGAGCACCACAGCCATGCCGTAGTCGCCGAACATGTGAAATGTCGCTAACGCCAAGACGAGCCACGCCCATATCCAT
>Ga0193751_1002765_pt1 | contig 10547 bp, 7 predicted proteins | sample L1c2metaG_FD_143050 | JGI IMG/M metagenome (GOLD analysis project Ga0193751, IMG submission 143050) | Soil microbial communities from a riparian zone of the East river system, Colorado, United States - L1c2 | ecosystem: Environmental > Terrestrial > Soil > Riparian zone | place: USA: East River...
AAGCGGGGTCGCGTCGTGACGACGAACTCGAATCACAGCGATCCGATCGCTCCGAACCTGCTGGCTCGAGCGTTCGACGTGAACGGTGTTGCCATCAATCGCGTCTGGATCGGGGACATCACGTACATTCCGACCCGGGAAGGGCCGGTGTACCTGGCGACGGTGCTGGATCTCGCTTCGCGTCGCTGCGTGGGCTGGGCGATGCGGGACACCATGGAAGTGGAGCTGGTGCTCTCCGCCCTACGGATGGCGCGTGACGCGCGGCACCCTGAGCCGGGGCTGATCTTTCATTCCGATCAGGGGAGCCAGTACGCGTCCGGGGAGTATCGCACCGAGTTGGCCGCGCACGGGATGGTTGCCAGCATGAGCGGCAAAGGCGACTGTTACGACAACGCGGTGGCGGAGAGCTTTTTCGCGACGCTCGAGTTCGAGCTGCTGATGAAGAACGACTGGCACACACGGGAGGAGGCGCGGCGCTCGATCTTCCGCTACATCGAGACCTGGTACAATCGGAAGCGCCGTCACTCAACGCTGGGCTATGTCAGCCCAGCGGCGTACGAAGAGCACTTGCAGATCGCAGCGTAGTTGCTATCACTTACGCGTCCATTAAATCGGGGCAAGCCCAGTCTAGCGACAGCCTGTCCACTCGTAAATCCCGTGCATGAATGGGCAGGCCTACACCGGTCGCTTATTAAGGAGACGTACCTTTTACCACGAAGCTTGTAGAAAACCGAAATCCCGCCCTGTGGCTTTGGGTTGGCGACGGTGCTTCTGCAACGCGAAACACTAGTCGAAACACGCCGGGGACGAAACGCGGATCGAGTTGTGGATAGCCGTTCCGCTGAGTGAAGGCTGAAATCTGCACTGGGATTACAACTGAGTCACGTGCGCCCAGTGTGCTCCAAGCGCCACCGCCGCATACCGGCGTCCAGACCGTAACCCAGTGAGATCCGATTTGTTTTTGCGCATCAGGACCACAAGGTCCTAGATAGACGGGTCTACTCCCGCTGTTGCGAACCAGTACCCGGGTTTGCAATGCGGTCAAAGTTTGATTTTGCTGGAGCGTAGTCGTGTCGTCGAGCGCTTCGACGCTGACAGCCTTCAACGCACCGTTCTCCGCACATGCTGACACCGCGAACGCTCCCAGCATTCTGAAGAGTACAACTCCTTGTTGAATCCTAGTCATGAATGAAGCCCCTTATCCGGCACAACTTCCGGAGCCCAACGTAATCTGTTTAGTTATACTGCCTGTCTGGCCACCTCCGTCAGTTGCCGTCGCGGTTAGATAAACCTGGCCTGAGTTGCTTTGCGCGGTAAGTCGGTAGTCGCTATTCGTGAACTCATAGCCACTGGCCGATGCACCATTGACCGCAATCAACTGCCAGGTGAAGTGGTATGACCCACTGCCACCAGTTGCGGACGCGTCAAAAGAGCAGATAAGGCCCGAGGTCATCCGGGTTGTGCCTGCAATACTTACTGCAATCGCAGGTGCGGGGTTCGTCGCGGGCTCTAGCCGGCCCAGTCCTAATTGAGCTTCGATGTCAGGCCAACGGTTATACACTATCCCGCAATTCAGCCCATCGTCACATATGAAATTGGCGTTCATGTGACCAGTACCTCCCACAACGATCCCATCCACATAGTAGGGTGCCGTGCCTGAATAAACGTCCCCACCGCTATCGCCTTCCCCCCACCCTATATGCGTCACGTGTGTCAGCCGTGGGAAGTAGGCCGTGCGGGTTGTGCTGCCAGTGGGGCCCCAACTGTATAAGACCACGCCCGGAAAGCTTGCTACGTCTAATTGGCCCGACGTAGTCCCCGTCGCCCAGCCCGACTTGCCAGCAGTGTGCAGAGTTGAATCAATCCATTCAGGTAAAACCGGCTCGCGGACAGGATAGGGCGTATTGGGGTTAAGCGTTCCATCAGGAGACGGATTTCCGTTTACTCCCTCGTACATTGATGTGCCGACCTTTCGAACGTACGTCTGCCCGCTAAAAAAGACGCCAGCCGAGACATCTGCAGTGGCGCAGTAGTTCGCGCTCATTGGGCAGTTAACTGAACTCCAAGCTGGGTTAACGGTTATGCGCCCTAGTGGGGTGCCGAACAAGTTGGTTGGACCCTGCCAAATGCTATCACCCGTCGCGCCGGGTGTCCCGCGAAACCCGTTCGGCCCGTGCGCAGAGCTGATGAAGTAGAAGTGATTTTGCGTATCCGCGACTGTATAGCCGTAGGATTCGAGCCAGCAAGCACCGCAGGGGAAATACGATCGGTTTACGATTTGGAGCATCAACCCGCTGAACACTGGCCGGTAGGTGTTGCCCCAGTTCAGCCCTCTTATCTTGCCCCATACTTCAGGCGTCACAGCGTTCATCGGAATACCGAGATTACTCGCTAGATTCATTCCTACCTCTACGCTCAGCGCGTCGACGAAGGCAAGTTTGACTCGGTTTCGAAGCAGCGAAACTCCTGCAGCGGAAAATCCCGGAATGGCATCGAAGTTCGCGTTCAGCGTGTTTTCCACAGCGACCAACTCTGACAGGGAGAAGTCGCCAGGGATCATACGCGTTTCAGACAGATGGGATAACACTTCCTGAATTCGGGCTTCTGGCCGATTGCCAAACTGTTGGGAGAGTAGGCCTTCAACCATCGCGAGCGGTGGTGTGTGTCCACGCTTCATGTAGACGACTATTCTTTGACCCTCATCGATGAAGAATCCACCGAAGCCCGGCAACTTTGCTTCTATCTTCAGCATTTCATCTTCGTCGCCGCCCCGCACCGGAACCCCATTGACAGCAGCTTGCACTACCGCGTCTGCTTTCGTCAGGGCGATCGATCCCATCGCCTGCCCCTCGGGAATACCGATTGGTCCATCCGGCCTACAGCCCCATAAGGCGACGCCCACCAAAAATGCTGGCGTCAGCGGCGAGAACTTCGCCCAATTCAATGTGTGTTTTTGCATTGCCAGTGATTGCCGCATGGGTTCTCCGTTGTGCGGGTGGCGAAGCGGTCGATAACAGCTGCGACTCGTGCTAAACAACAGACCACCGCAGACGGGGGAGCAAGGTCACTTTCCTATCACGCAATGTCGATTTCATTTCATCGTCTAATCCACGAAATGATGACGGGACTGGACGCTCGTGCCCTATGTACCCCGCCTCCGGAGGCAGTTCGCATGCTCCTACCTCCGATCTAAGAGTCCCCATGCCCGAGTCGCAATGGGGGGCGTTGAGTTGCCAGATCGAGTGTCGCGAGTAATCGGTCGCGCGTTCTCTGGCTCGGAAGGCTGTAGCCATTAAGAATTGAGCGAATCGCGCGCTGAGTAATGCCGGTCGCTTCGCTTAGTGCTTTGCGTGGAATTCGTTTCAGGCCGGGGGTGATATCATTGCGCCAAGCGTGGGCCTATCCGATTTTCTGTGTGTGAGGTCGGTTAACGGATAGGTCAGCTCTCGAGATTGAAGCGTTCACCGAACAGGATGGCGAGGTGGGTCATTGCTGGCTTCCAGACGGTTGAGCTATTTATCCATTTCTTCACGATGTTACGTAGCGCGAGATAGATCAACTTCCCTGCGGCCTCGTCATTGGGGAAATGCCCGCGAGTCTTGATGATCTTCCGCACCTGCATGTGGAGACTCTCGATCGGCGTATATCCAGCTCTCGACCCACTTGGGCCAGGCTAACTCCCAAGGCCCGCCGCTCGTCGCTCCGCGACCAACCGGACTGCTTCCGCCTTGAACTCGGCGCTGAATTCGCGCCGCTCACGCCGCTCTGTTGATCCTGCCTTCCTGTTCGATTTCATGTACCACCTCCGCCCCGAAATTAGGGCGAGTAGGGCGTCCACGAAATCGGGTCAACTCCAGCGGGAGCGCCGTACGTGGCGGTCGGAATCCAAGTGGCAGGCTTGGGCACAGTACAGAAGGTTGCGACTAACAGGGTGATATGCGTTAGCGGTACAGCGTGCGCCTTCTTTTTCGTACCTTGGTCATTCGTCGAGGCATCGGTGCAAACTCAGTTGGGTAGCGGCACTCTAAGTCCTGTGACGAATCAATAAGATTGATCGATGATCAAGACTGGAACGCTTATTCGTTTAGTTGCCGCGCTCCTCTCGCTCGGTTTGGGGAGCGCGGCTTGTGGCAGAAATCACGTCGAACAAGAGCTTCAGTCTTTAGTTATTCGATCCGCTCGTGACAGTGTCCGCCTTCAACGCACAGCCGAGATGACGTCATTTGCGGTCGATGTGATTATACGCAACCGTGGAAGCAGACCGATTATTGTGGGCGGATGTGGGCCCGAGGCGCAGCGCGAAATCAACGGACAATGGCAGACAGTATGGAGCCCCGTCTGTGTTTCGGAGCAGGCCAGTTTGATCGCTCCTGGCGATACTTTAAGAGGTGCGCTGACGATCGCCGGGTTCACCAAACCGGGAATTGAACCTCGCCTAGATCCGAGAATGACGGCTGGCACATATAGGTTGCGCTTTGGCGTTAGCGACCCTTCTTGGTCTGGGACCAAACCTGTTTCGGGGACGCGTGTTGCGAATGCGTACCCTATGTCTGGGAAAAGTCTAGGGTTCGTCGCTTCACACCCATTTATCGTCTACGGACCTTAGTCGCACTCCCGATCAGCTGTACTCGCAGGTCCATCGAATTCGACCCTGCGGTCAAAATATGGAGGCCGCTTCTGGTCAGGCTTGTATTTTTCCGACGGCCCTCCTCGACTTGTAGACTACTTGGACGAAGCGGTTTCGGTTCAGGTGAGCTTGGTTGCCTCCGAGGAAATGATCCGGTGCAATGCCTTGGAACTCAGTCGATAGGGTAGCCGACAACCATTGCGCTCATGCTTCACGTGATTCCGTGTTTGCGCTTATATCGCTTAATAGTGCGATCAACTGCTTCCTCCGCTGTTTTGCCACTGGAGACTAGATAGAACTTCGCGGCTCCCTGGACCGCTGGTCCGACACTAAGCCCGTAGAGTCCTAGCAGAAATTCGCGTTGCATAGGCGTCAAACGATGTAAGCCCCGCAAGCGATCGTGTGTACGCTCGACGAGTGCAATCGCTCGAGCGGGCTACGACGTTGCTTCGGGGCGCGCGCTCGCGTGATGGAGTCGCCGCGCTATTCCGGCAGCTAGGCTTCGGCGGCCCTCTACTGGAGTTGAGTGCCCGCACGCGCGCCGCCCTCGCGCTCCCCGAAACAATTCTCACCGCGCACATCGCCGAAGGGTCCGGTTCCCTGCGCGGCCTCGCAATCAGCGTTGAAAACGCCGCAGATCTGCGACAGACCCTGACCTCCGTCGCCAATGCGCTCGCAAAGCAGGCACCAGAGCTTCTCTGGCTCGTGATTGGTACTCATGCTTCGACGCGGGAGATCGCGATCGTCTGCTGGTCATCATCCAATGCGAGAACACGCGTAGTCTCGCTCCACCTCCACCGCGACAGAGTTGTCGAGAGCGACGCCGAAACTCTCTGCGCTCTCTCTTCCGCCGTAACCAGCTCTGACCTGATGACCCACTCTCGCTGGCTCGACATCCTCGGCCGCGAAGCCATCACCAGACGATTCTTCCGCACGCTTCAGGCTTCGGTGAGTGAGCTCGCGGATTCTCTCGCCCCCGAAATCAATAGCAGCGACCGGCGCGACCTCGCTCTGATCTACGTGTCGCGGCTGATCTTCCTCTCATTTCTAGAGACAAAGGGCTGGCTCGACGGTGACTTCGGATTTCTGAGCAATGGCTACACTCGATGCATCGAATCGGGCGGAAGTTATCAACAGAAAGTCCTGGAGCCTCTCTTCTTCGGAACGCTGAACACTGCCGCACGTTCCCGCTCCGTGCGTGCCCGCGCCTTTGGCCGCATCCCTTTTCTGAACGGAGGACTGTTCTCTCGATCGCAACTCGAAAAGCGCCGCCGCGGGTTCCGATTCACTGACGAATCCTTCGGCAACACCTACGGCTCACTGCTCTCGAGGTATCGCTTCAGTCCCCGTGAAGACTCGACCGCGTGGTCCGACGCGTCGATCGACCCTGAGATGCTGGGAAAAGCGTTCGAAGCACTCATGGCTTCCGACGAGCGGAAATCGAGCGGAGCATTCTACACGCCGCACCCGCTCGTGCAGGAGGTAATAGATCAGGCGCTTCGTTGCGCGCTCGGCCAGCGTGATTCTTCCAAAGCTCGCCAGGCAGCCGGACACTTTGATACCCTCCGTACCATTCGCGTCCTCGATCCGGCGTGTGGATCTGGCGCTTTCCTCGTGCAGATGCTCGAGCGACTGGCTTCTCTCCGTATTGAAGCCGGAGAATCCGGATCGAGCGCGGAAATTCGACGGCGGGTCCTTACGACATCGATCTTCGGCGTCGACCTGAATCCAACCGCGGTCTGGCTTTGCGAGCTGCGGCTCTGGCTCGCCATCGTCATCGAGAGCGCGGACGGAGATCCCATGCGCGTGGTTCCACTGCCAAATCTCGATCGGCACATACGCGTCGGCGACTCGCTGTCTGGTGGAGGATTTTTCTACGTCGTGCGTCCCACCGGTGCGAACCGTATAGCCATTCTGCGCAGTCGCTACATGCGCGCGTCGGGCCCACGGAAACGAACCCTTGCCAGGGCGATGGACCGCGCCGAGCGCGGTGCAGCGATCGCGGCACTGCAGCGAGAGCGAGCTCGAGTCACCGGCGAGCGAAAGGAGCTGTTGATCGCATTGCGAACCAGAGACTTGTTCGGCGAGCGCCGCCGGCCCGATCGCGATCTCCGACTACGATTGTCCAGCACTCGCGCAAAGATCAGAACGATCGCGCAGCGGGAGCGACAATTGCGCGACGGGGCGGCACTGCCTTTCTCCTTCGCAGCTCATTTCTCCGATGTGGCGATCGCCGGCGGCTTCGATCTGGTCGTCGGCAACCCACCGTGGGTTCGCCTTCATGAGATCGCCGAGTCCTCGAGGGATAAGCTGCGCCGCGATTTCGTCGTTTACCGGAACGCAGCTTGGCGGAGCGGGGCAATCGCTGCGGGTGCGGGCCGCGGATTCGCGGCACAGGTGGACATGTCAGCTCTCTTTATCGAGAGATCGACCGAGCTCTTGCAGCGTGGCGGGACGATGGCGCTACTACTTCCATCCAAACTGTGGCGCTCTCTCGCCGGCGGCGGCGTGCGGCAGCTGCTTCGCGAACGTACCGACCTGATCATGCTGCAAGATCTGGCCGAATCACCTTCGCAATTCGACGCAGCGGTTTATCCGTCACTCCTCGTATCGCGGCGAATACCTGTCATGCGCGAGGAATCGCGTCCCGACTTCGATGCGACCGTTCACCTGGGCCACCGTGTCATCACTTGGCGTAGCTCGCCGGATTCTCTGGCATTCGACGATACTGACGGCAGTCCGTGGGTGCTTCTTCCAAAGCCAGCGCGCAACGCGTTCGAGTGTCTCCGAGAGGCCGGTGTACCCTTCGCCAGCACTGCCTTTGGCCGGCCCCTCCTCGGCGTGAAGACCGGTTGCAACTCCGCGTTTGTGGTGCGCACCGACGGGGTTGAAGACGGCATCGTATCCGTTACAACGAATCAACGACGTGGATCCATCGAGCGGGAAATGCTGCGCCCTCTCGTGCGCGGGGAAACCCTGGACGCGTGGCGCACGAGCGGACCGCGCGAATATCTGGTCTGGCCCCAGTGCGAGAACAACCGGCCGCGCAAAGATCTTCCTCCGCTCGCGCGCAAATGGCTACTCCCCTTTCGCGACCAGCTCTCCGCGCGGAGCGATCTCCACGGCAAGCTCCCCTGGTGGACGGTCTTTCGCACCGAGAGCGCGCGTCACAATGCTCCGCGCGTAATCTGGGCAGACTTTGGTCTCACGCCGCGCGCCATCGTCATCGAGGCGGGTGATCCCATTGTCCCGCTCAATAGCTGCTACGCGACTGCATGCGAGACTCTCGATGACGCCCACGCCTTGGCAGCTCTACTCAACAGCCCGGTGGCTGCGTCCTGGCTAAACGTCCTCGCCGAACCCGCTCGCGGCGGCTATCGACGCTACCTCGGCTGGACAATGTCGCTGCTCCCTTTGCCAAAGGATTGGGATTACGCGCGCGCGCAGCTCGCACCACTCGGCCAACGCGCCATGTCCGGCGACGTCCCCACAGACGCAGAGCTATTGGCGGCGGCTGTCGACTCCTATCGACTGATGCTCGACACTATCGAGCCGCTCCTCTCGTGGAATCGCACCTCCGACTAACGACTGCAGCCGAAGTTCGCGCACGGATTGCGTACCTATTGCTTGGCCAGGCACGCGCCGAGTCAGTGGTCGGCGGCGTCTCGCTACAGCCACACCAGATTTCCGCGGTGACGAGACTGGAAGCGGCTCTTAAGGAATTCGGCGGAGGGCTCCTTTGCGACGAAGTCGGGATGGGAAAGACATTCGTTGCTACTGCGATGGCTCTTCGCTACACGCATCCCCTTGTTGTTGCGCCGGCCGCACTCGCCGAGATGTGGACGCAGGCTCTGGCTCTCACGCGCGCGACGGCCGACTTCGTGAGCTTCGAGACACTGAGTCGGAGAAGCACTAACAGCACTCCGGACTCCGAGAAGAAAGCATACGATCTCGTGATCATCGACGAAGCGCACCACGCCAGAAACCGGGCGACCCGGAGATATGCTCAACTCAACCAGATCACACGCATCGCCAAAGTCATACTCCTCACCGCGACGCCCATCCACAATCGCCTGGATGAGATGTCCGCGATGCTCGCGCTCTTTCTCGGATCACGGGCAGGATCGCTCACTCCGAGCGAGCTCGCGCGCTGCGTCATCCGTCGCGAGCACCGCCAGGTGCAGGCTGAAGCCGTGATCCCCGCGGTTCTACCACTCGCAACATTTCAAATCGGGGATACACCGGAAGTTGTGCGGGACCTAATGGCGCTTCCAAGCCCAATCCCGGTCCGTGACGGTGGACTGGCATCAGCACTGATCGCACGAGGACTCGCCCATCAGTGGGCATCGAGCGAAGCGGCGGTCCACCACGCGGTGCAAAAGCGCATCGCCAGATCAGCCGCGCTGATCGCGTCGCTCGAAGCCGGAGTATATCCGACCGATCAGGAACTCCAAAGCTGGACGTTTGACGACAGCGCCTTGCAGCTCGGCTTCGCCCAGCTGTTATCGGCTCCGATCGATGACCCGTCGACCCTACTGGAGTCTGTAAGGCGCCACGCACATGCGCTTCGAGAATTCAGGGCAACACACTCCGGCCGTTCATCTCTCGACGCCGAGCGCGCCCACCAAATGATCCGAATCTGTGCGGCGCATCCTGGCGCAAAGATCGTCGCGTTTGCCCAGTACGCGGAAACGATCTACATGCTCTACCGCAAGCTCGTGAGTGCCGGCGGAGTGGCGATGCTCACAGCTCACGGCGCGCGTGTGAGTGGCGGCAGACTTTCTCGACGCGAAGCTCTTGCTCGATTCGCGCCGCGAGCGTCTCGCGCTCCTCCGCCTTCGCCCGCCGAGCGGATCGATCTGCTCCTTGCGACAGACATGCTGAGCGAAGGAGTGAATCTTCAGGACGCTGAAATCGTCGTGCACCTCGATCTCCCATGGACGAACGCAAGAATGGACCAACGCGTCGGCAGAGTTGCACGGATGGGGTCTACGCACTCGTCGGTTCACACCTATCTGTTCCGTCCGCCCGCGAGTGTGGCCGACCTATTGAGAAGCGAGACACTAGTCAACCAAAAGTGGAACCTTGCTCGCGAATCTGTAGGCTCCAGCTCGGCGCCGCCGATTCCCGATGCCGGAGATCACAACGGCAACCGACCGCCCGAGAGTGTGAACAGCAAGACCGAGAAGCTCCGCGCAATTCTCACGAGCTGGAGCGGTAACGCAGCTCCGTCCAGAGATGTGCTGGTGGCAACCGTCTCGAGCGAAGAGTCCGGTTTCATAGCAGTCGTGACATTCGATGGCTGCGAGAAACTCATCGTGGCTCGAGCGGGTCGTTTGTCGACTGATCTCGATCTCCAGATTGAAGCTTGCCGCGAGGCGGGTGGGCCGGATGTCAATTCGCTCATTACGGATTACGACAATCCTTTGCGTGAGCTCCAGGTTTGGCTCGAGGCAGAATCGGCATCGGTGCTGGCGGGCGACTCTGGCTCCAGCGTCATTCGCCGCAGAAGGTTGCTCAACCGAATCGACTCCGCCATCGAAATGGCTCCGCCGCATTCCCGAATCAATCGAATGGCAGTAGCCGCCGTCGCCAGAAAATTCGTCGTTGCTCCACACAGCGCCGCGATCGAAGCTGAGCTCGAGGCATTCACTGATTCATCTTCGTCCGACGACGAATGGCTCTCCGCAATCGTGCGCATTGAAAGCCGAACAAACCTGACCAACGAAAAAAACGGAAATCACGACTCCGGGGTCCAGGCCTTGTTGGTCTTGAGAAAGGATCCGAATCGCGCGGTAAAGGCAAACGCCCCAATCACTTAGCAGCAACCAAGAGAAAACCTGAATGCGGGCTTACAACTTGCCCTTTTGGTCAAGTTCCGTAGCTGAGGCCGAATCGCGGCCTTTGAGATCTCGAGGGC
>Ga0193751_1002766_pt1 | contig 10546 bp, 9 predicted proteins | sample L1c2metaG_FD_143050 | JGI IMG/M metagenome (GOLD analysis project Ga0193751, IMG submission 143050) | Soil microbial communities from a riparian zone of the East river system, Colorado, United States - L1c2 | ecosystem: Environmental > Terrestrial > Soil > Riparian zone | place: USA: East River...
GGTTCCAGCGCGATGGGCCAGGCTGGATCGACGCTCGCCGATCTCCGCTGGGACACCACCGAGGCAGCGCCCGGCAGATACGTCATCATCCCTGGCCGCCGTGCGTTTGTGTCCGGATACAACGCATCCGGCCTCGAAGTGTGGACTCCTCCACTGCAGCTCGTGCGTGGATACCGCATCACCTTCAGGGCCGACGGCGATACTGGAGTGATCGATGGCCGATCTGCCCTCCGCCGGATCGAGCAGACGCCGATGGCGACGACGCGCGTATACGAGGCACACGGTATCACAGTGCGGGAGCGAATCTCCACGCCGGTGGACATAGCAGCCGCGACTATCACCTACGCGGTGCAATCGGCGCGGCCAGTGCAGCTTACCGTCCACTTCACGCCGTCGCTGAATCTCATGTGGCCTGGCGCTGTCGGCGGCCAGGAGCTGCACTGGGATGCAACGCATTCCGCCTACCTGCTCGACGAGCCATCGCACCGTTTTCGCGGGGTAATCTCGTCGCCTCAAATCGTTGCGCACGACGAATGGCAGAACTCGCCGCGCACCGGAGACTTCGCACGTGATTTCACGTTCACGCTACGTCCGGATGCGACTGGCGAGATGCGTGTCGTCTTCGCGGGAGCGACCAGCGCCTCCGAAGATGCGGTCGCCATCGCGCAATCAGTCGCCGCGCACGCCGAAGCGCTCGAGGCCGCCGCGCGCGAGCGATACTCGACGCTGCATCTGCTTGACATCGTGACGCCCGACAGCGCGGTGAACAGGGCACTACGCTGGGCGGAGGTAACGCTGGAACAGGCGTGGGCGTGCAATCCGCAGCTCGGATGCGGATCGCTCGCCGGCTATGGTCCGTCGCGCGGGGAGCGGAGACCACAGTATGCGTGGTTCTTCGCCGGCGACGGACTCGTCGCCACCGATGCGCTGCTGCGTGAGGGCGCGTATGCGCGCGCACGCGATGAGCTCGAGTTCATCCTTCGTTATCAGAACAAACGCACTGGCGCGATCTGGCACGAGTTGTCACAAAGTGCCGGTTTTCTCGATTGGGAGAATGCCTACCCATACATGTATGTGCACGTAGACGTCAGTTTCGATTTTCTGAACGGCGTCCGCGATTACGTGCAGACGACTGGCGATGTCGCCTTCGCGACCGCACACTGGGACGCGCTGCGCAGGGTGTACGACTATTGCCGCGCGACGGTGCCAGCGCGGAAGATCCTTCCCGAGATCCCGGCGGGCCAGCAAGGGAGAGATGAGCAGGATCCTCAGCGCGACGAGTTGTCGCTTTCACTGGCATGGGTCACCGCATCCGAATCGTTCGCTACGCTCGCCGAGCTCACGAACCACGCCGATTTGGCGCGGTCGGCGCTGAGCGCGAGTCAGCGCGCGCGGGTCGCGATCCGACCCACTTACTTCGACGCCGCGCGTGGCAAGTGGGTCAGTGGTCACCTGAGGTCCGGCGCGCCAGTCGAAGGAGTGACTGGCGGTCTCGTCGCGCTGCTGCATCTCCGCTTGCTCGACGGCTCGTCGCAACGCGCGTTACTCGACGATCTTAACTCACCAGCCTATCGTGCCGAATGGGGTATCCGCAGCACACCGACGACATCCCCATTTTACGATCCCGATTCCTACGCGCGCGGGAGCGTGTGGGCACTGAGCACCGGCGACGCGGTGACGGCCTTCTATGAAGGCGGGCGCCCGGACATCGCCACCAATCTGTGGCTAAGTCTCGTCCCATGGTTCGCCCTCGACGCGCCGGGCCACATGCACGAAGTGCTTCGTGGCGACGTCTTCGCCGCCGAGCGCGAGTCGGTGCCCGATCAGACGTGGTCGTCGGCTGCTTTTCTCTCGAGCGCGGTTCGCGGCCTGTTAGGCATCACGACAAACGCGATTACACACGAACTGCATTTCGCGCCGAGACCGCCGAATGAGTGGCGCACGCTGGAGGTGCACCGTATCAAGTTCGCCGGTAGCGACGTGTCATTGAAGATGCGCGCGTCACGGGAAACGTTGGACCTCGTGATCGAGAACGCAGGTGAGGCAATGACTTTCGTATTTGCACCCCGGCTCGCGCAGGCGCGTATCCAGTCGGTCGATGTCAGCGCCGGTGCACGCCTGTTGAGTCCCGCCCTGAACGCCGGACGTTACGAGCTGCGCGTCAGATGTCCCGCGCAAGCAATTACAACGATCACGCTACGCCTGACGCCGCTGCCGTCGAGTCGTGGCGAAAACTGATTAAGTACTGTGTCGTCAGCTACCTTCTCGGCTGGTACCGCATCGCCACCGCCCCCGAGGCGAACTCCAGCCGGCTCACGAGCTTCAAGTCGACACGCTTCGATATCCCCGCGAACAACGTCGGCCCATGGCCGACTATCCTGGGGTGCACCACCAATTCGTACTCATCGATCAAGCCCAGCTCCGCCAGCGCCTGCGGGAGCTTCAAGCCTCCCGTGAGCAATCCTCTACCCGGCTCTGACTTGAGCTTCTGAACGGCCTTCTTCAAATCCCCGCGCACGAGCTCCGCGTTCCAATCGACGCGGTCCAGTGTGCTCGAGACGACGTACTTCTTTGCCGCGTCGATCGTTCGGGCGAAGGGTTCCGTCCAATCAGGCATCGTCACCGTCCTCGTCGAAAGCCGCCACGCTTCCTCCATCATTTGGTAAGTCACCCGGCCAAAGAGCAGGGCATCGGCGTGAGCGATGTTCTCGAGCGCGTTACGGTGCAGGTCTTCGTCGGCGATTCCTTCACGATGATCGCAGCACCCGTCCAATGTGACGTTGATGGAATACCGAAGGGGTCGCATCGCCAAGTCAGCTTGCGGGCTGCAGAAGGGCAGTGAGGTTCACGGTGTTCACGTGGCATCTATTGCTTGCCACTCGGACGTTACTCTGCAGCCATGCGGCGTAACCGGGTTTTAAAACCGTTACCTGGTACGTTCCAGCTCGCTCACCAGCGGCGAAAAGGGGAGAGTCGTCCAAATCTGGTCTTGAATCCGGAGCTGCGACTGAGTCTTTGTAACTTCCCTCGCGAACGACGAGGCTCGCACCAGAAGCGACACCGGCGCTAGTCAGGGAATCCTTCACGTAGACGGCTACTCCCGGCCGGAACTCCAATGTACAAACGGGAGAGGTGGATCCGGAACAAGCGACCGCGCCATTGAAGATCGAGTACCAGCCAACAAAGAGTTTTCTCATAACAAATATCCTCCGGTTTGCTACCTGACGCCCTTGGTTCAGCCAGGCGGCCGGCTACCGACCGTCGAGCGTTGCCTCTAGTGGCGACAGGCTCCGGGCGGAATCCACGAGGAGGGTGTGCCTCGCGGCTGCCGGGAGTCGTGAACGACCACGACGAGCGCACGCCGCAACGCCGCTCCAGTGATATAGAGCTCCATCGGGACGTTGCCTGGAACGATCACCGTCTCGCCAGTCCGACCGCGAAAGACGCCGACCGATGTCTCGAGACATTGCTCGCCCGCCAAAACATACCAACCCTCTGGACCGGAATGAGTATGCACGCGCGAACGTTGGCCCGGGGCCATGACGGCGTAGGAGTAGATCGCGGTGTAGGTGGGCGCCGATGGCAGCAACAAGGGTCCGACCCGAGCGACAAGCGCGCCGGCGTGAGTGCGTGACGCTGCGCTCGCGATCTCGTTCAGCCAAACCTTGCCGTCTTCTTCCACGACAACGCCGGTCGGCGTTCTGGCCGCCTCAGCCGCCGAGCGAGTGGGAAAAGTATAGAGGAGCCAGTATACGACTGAGTCGCGGAAAGTCAGTCCTTCGACCTTGGCAATGTTGAAGCATCCATACGCAGGTCGGGAGGTGCCCGATGGCACATCATCGCAAGAGAAGGGCGCATTTTCGTGCGAGACAGAGGGCGGCTGCTGGGTGGAACCCACGGTTGGCGCCGGCGTGAAGCACGCGAACAACGGCGTCACGAACGCGGCATAGCCGAGCGGGTTGCCAGGAATGGAAGCCATACGCCTTCCCCGGTAGAAATGAGCGGCCGGCACCAGAGTGGCGCAGTCGCGGCGGCCTAACGCCCAAGTTCAGCCTGCGAGCGACGTGCCATTGAATGGTATCGACCGCTGTGAAGGAAAAGAGACTCGTGATGCGATCAACCTTAATTCCATGAAGCGAGCGCTCGTCTGCTGCAACGTTCGTTAGCTAGCGTGCGCGAGACGTGTACTATCACGGCCCGGTGAGGCCTGTGGACGATTCAATTCTGTTCACGTGACCTGATTGAAAGTGAACGGTGGCCTGCCATCTTCGTCGAACGATTTCAAAGCGTCCGCCAGATTCCTTGTCGCACCACATCGTTGAATCTGCCGCGTCAAACGGGCCACAGTTAAACCTATTGTGGGCGAAGACCGACCTAGCCGAGTCGACGGAGATGCCAAGCGGAATCGTGGCTTCAACTCTGCGCTTCCAATCGTTAGCACCGTCGGCGCCGCGTGTGATGGTCTCATCGTGCGCACACGCGAGCGCGAAGGCAGCGGCGAATAAGATCTTATCTGCGGTCACGGGGACATGTCCGGCTAGCGCCCTAGTTCAGCTGCGAGCGACATGCCATTAAAGGGCATCGACCGTTGTGCAGAGAAAGAGTACTCGTGATGCGATCAACGTTAATTCGTTGAAGCGGGCGCTCGTCTACTGCAACGTTCGTTAGGTGGCAACCGTCCGGAGCGCATCACTTTCGCAGATCCCGAGGATCGGGTCGCCCGGTTTGATACTTTTTGCCGTCCTTGGCGAAACTCCACACATTTCCGACCTCACGGCGATGCGGCAGAATCTCGGGCTCTGCATCCGTGCTCAGCCGCGACCGGACTTTCCGCCGCTCCTTTCGATGCGCGGCGAGCTTGTCAGCCTTTTCGGACTTTGCACTCGCGATGCCCGCAATCGGAGTCTTCTTCCGCGAACGTGCCATCTTCAGGTCTCTCCGAAATTGTCCACCTAACGCCTTAGTTCAGCTGCAAGCACGCTCCCACCAGTGCGGCGAAGCCGCATCCGAAAAGTGCTTGTCAGCTGCAACGTTCGTTAGGCAGATGCGGAGCCAAAATCAGCCCGCGTGAAAGTGTCCTCACCAGAGACTAGGCGTTCGCGAAATTTGCTTGCCGTCTCTTTCGTCAGCGCATAGTTGGCCTGCGGTGATGCCCAGTCGTGAAGGGCTTGGCCAACGCGCCATCCTTCTGGTGTGTTACTGTCCCAAGTGAAAAAGTCCGAGGCAATCAGACCGAAGCCGATTGCCTCCAGCGTCGATGGAGGAAGAGAGCCATTCATGACAGCATCGCACAGACGAACGAGGTGCTCCGGCCGTACCTCGAAGTCTTCTTTGAGATCTTGCATCCGGAGTCGAGAACTTTGCTTACTGACCCGCTCAAATGCGTCCGCTAGATCGCGGGCGAGCTGAGGAGCGGTAACTTTGCCCACAAAGAAATCTCGAACGAGGATTGCGTTCATAGGGCGACCCTGATGTTCTCCTTAACGCGTTAGTTCAGCTGCAACACACCATCACTATTGCGGCCAAGCGCATCCGAAAAGTGCTTGTCTGCTGCAACGTTCGTTAGACAGCGCCGTCGACGCACCGTACCCAATAGTCCTCCGCAACTATCGAAAGCGGAACGCCCGATGTCCGGTACTCGACCGCCTTTTGAATCTTGCGACCGAACGACGTATGAACCCAATCTCGGCTGCCGAAGGTTCCGATTATGAGGTAATCGGTCTCCGTGGTGATGTTCGCCGCACACGTCGCGCCGCGTGAAACAACCCGGCGCTGACAGTCGGCTCGCGTGCCGAACGCAAACTTTCCAGTAAATACGAAAATGCTACCGTCCCATCGAAGCTCCGGGGGTGGTGCATCAAACGGGAGATTAGTCGACGCGTCCTCTCCGAGGATAACACCTGCTGTGCCCCCAACAATCGACGTAAGGATCTCAGCGAGCTCCCCGCGCTCATTGTCGTCGACGATACCGTCGGAGAAGATGGTTGTGAGGCGTCGGACGAGATGGTTAATAGGCCACTGCTCGGCCGCAGCCGGGTGAGTGACAACCCAATTCGCGACGAGTGATGCTTCCTCTCCGCTGATCACCCCGTCTCCCAGCAGACCCTTCGCCAGACCGAGAAACTCAGACAGATCACGTTCCGCGCGGCGAGCGCGATTGAACCGGATGTTGTACGGCTGTCCGTGCGGATCAAGTGCCATTGTTGTCTGTGAAGCTATCTAACGGGGTGCGCTTAAGCTGCGGCGCCGAACGAGAAGACTCACAAACGAAAGCCTATCACCACAGAGCTCGAAGTTGCAACTGGACTCGTTGGGCACGGGCGCCGACAGCTTCAAGCGCGTGTTAGGCAGCACGGATTCAACCCAGCTTGAACAACGCTCTCAGGAAGGCGCGAACGGATTGCCGCGCTGCCTCTGTGGCGGCTGCATCGTAGCCGACATGTGGGTCGCGCTCGACGCATTCGTCCTGATAGGTGAAGGGGCGGTCAGTCGCAGCGTTTACCAGCCGGCCCGCTTCGTCCTCGCGTATACGACATTTGCGTACGGTTTGCGCATTCTTCAATACAACCGGAGTAGGGCCGAAGAGCGCGTTGTCAAACGCGTGAGGGGCATTCGGGTACTCGGTCAACGTTACGTCGCGACCGGCCAGGCGGAGCCGTTCCACGTATGCTTTGCACGCCGCAACCGGATTGTAGTCATCGGCCACGCCGCCAAAGATCCGGATCGGGCGGTCCGCGACGTCGGTATCGCCGCGATAGGTCGTCATGCAGTCGGGATAGAACGGGATATAGGCGGCAAAGTCGATCCCCGATCTGTTCCACATCTGCTGAAATCGCTTCAGGCTGGCGAAGAGTGTCGCTTGGCCTCCCCGCGAAAAGCCCATGAGTACGATGCGCGAGGCATCGACTCGCGGGTGTTTCGAGAGCACATCCAGCATCCGGTAGGCGTCGAGAATCATGTTGAGGCGCCCAAGTGATGCCTGCTCCGGATTCACATTCGTGAGTCCGCGCCCCGTGAACCCATCAAGCGCGAAAGTGGACAGGCCCATTGCATTCAATTCGCGCGTCCAGAAATCGATATTCGCTCCCATTCCGCCCGAACCGTGAATCAAGATCACAACCGGAAGGCGCCCCGAGCCCTGAGCGATTCGTAACTCCCCCGAAACGACGACTGGTTTGCCAGCCGCGCTATCGCCCTTAAGGAACTGCTCGTCGGACAGCGTTAGGCTTGGAATCGAATGCAGTTCTATCCTTGCAGCGAGTTGCTTGGCGATTGAGTCCTGCGCGTTCGCCGGCATCGCGAGCGCAATTGCAGTCAAAGCGATTGCGGATGCCTTGTTCATGTCTCCTCCGACTTTGCCGATTGCGTCCTGTGAGTGCTGCCTAACTAATAATTGTACTGCGTGTTTATACTGCGGAGAAATCGCAAACAATGCGAAGCTCCGCACGATAACAATGGAGCTTTTTGTCGCACTCTACGTAACTCCCTCGCAATCAGTCGCTTAGAGTCTCCGAAAACTCGCACAAGCGAAGTTATCTAGCGAGCGCTCGCAGTATAGTAATGCGCGGAGTTGCGGACGGATCTGAGGCCCCGTGGATCCTTCCGTCAGTCCTCCAGAAGGGCTATTAACTTCTCGCATTATGACAAACCTCACCGTCATCCCTCTCGTCACTGCTCTGATCTCGGTTGCGGCTTTTGCCGCGAGACATGAACCGATGCAGATACCGCCCATTGCTTCACAGCCCCCGGATTGCCCTTGAAGCGACCGGCAATCGTGCGTGGGCAGAGAGTTGGATGACGAAGTACGGACGATGCCGGCGGCGCTCAAGGCGGCGCTCGATAAGACGACCAATACCGTGCCGGTAGATGTCGATCCGATTACTTCATTCGGGGAGAACGTCATGTAAGCGAGGGCACAAACGGACACCCGCAGCTAGCGAATTACGGTGGCCCCGGTTGGGGCGCGCCCTGCGGTTCTTCCTGCTGCTGCGGCCGGAGCTTGAGCGCTTGACCGAAGGTTCGAGACATCGCGACGAATACAGCCCGCTGCCCGAAGTGCTGCGTGTTCAATTCGATCACCCGACCGTCGGCCGTTCGAAAGCCGTACTCCATCAGATTGAATGGATCCGCGACGCGGAGAGTCACACTGCCCTTGTCGCCCCAAAGCTTGCGGCGCAGCGCGAAGTTCATGAAAACGAACGCGCTCTGTGACCCGCCCTCAGTTGCCGAAGGCGCGCGATAGTTGGCGAAGGTCTGCAGATCCGTCACGGGGTTCAACTTTATCGTAGCGTTCAGGCGGGTGTTCCAGACGACGGAATGTGTCGAAAGATTGCCCGCAAGATTCGACGCGTCACTGCTGTAGTGATAGAGGCTGCCACCACCGAAGAGAGTGAGCCACGCATGACGGTAGGTCACGTTGAGATCGGTACCCGTTACGAGCGTGCTGGCAACGTTATCGAAGGTGGCAACTGAAATACCGGTGGAATCGATCGTCTGGATGAAGCGGACGGCGTGCGCGGTCTTCCGCAGATATGGATTGACCTGAATGGATCCCCACGAGCGCGTGTCCTGGAATGAGATCTCCATCGCGTCGGTGTATTCCGGATTAAGCGTCGGATTGCCATGGAACACGTGACGCGCATCGTTCCGATTCACGATCGGGCTCAGCTGCCACGGATTCGGGCGACTAATCCGTCGCGAGTAACTCAGCTTCACCTGCCGCATGTCCGTGAAATTGTAAGAGAGTATCGCGCTCGGGAACGCGCTCGAATATCGATTGTCGTACGATTGACCCAGGGTCGGCAGCGTGAATCGTGTCGTCGCTTCCTCGAGTCGCAGTCCGCCCTGTGTCTGGACTTTGCCGATTTGTTGTGAGACCACAGCATAGACGGCGCCGATCCGCTCGTCATAGTCGAACGCATTGGCGCGACTCGGGGCGGGCGTGTAGGCTCCGCTCAAGGAATCGAGGTACGCGACGGTGGAGTTGTCCCCGGTCGACCGCATGGTTCCCTTGAATCCCGTCTCGAGTTTTGTACCGGTCTCCCAGGGATGCGTGTAGTCGGTCTGGAGGTTCCACGCCGGCACATGATCGTGTGACACATCGTGCTCCGCCGGCGGCATCGCCGATCCGGTTGATGTGTCCGCCTGCAAGAGCTCCCCGAACAGATTGTTGTCGTTCGAATTGTTGTCGTTCGAGTATCGCAGCTCGGTCGAGAGAATCGTTAGCGATGGACCAGCGGTGCGATGGTACGCTACCGTGTAGTTTTGCGAAAAGCTTCGCCAAACCTGGTCGTTGCCCTGATTGAACAGCCCGATCACCGCGCGCTCGTCGTCCAGATCGCTGTAGAAAGCGGTGTTTTGTCGGGCGAATCGACCTCCGGAAAGCATTGCGTCGGCGGAGAACGCGTCGTTCTCGGTCGGCTTGTATTGGGAACGAAACGTCATGCTCTGAAAGCGCGGTTGCGCGTGTCCATCCGAGTGTGACTCGACAAAAGCCGGGACCGGAATTGCGAGATTCGTCCGGTCCGACGACCCGCTGATGTTGCGGTGGTCGCGGTACAAGCTCGCCGAGACATAGAGCGTGAGCGGTCCTGATTGGCGACCGATGTTGCCCGAGAGGTTGACCTGTCGCGTGGTACCGGTACTCGCGTTGAGACCGCCACTCAGCCCGGCATCGGCTTGCTGGTTGAGAACAATGTTGATGATTCCCGCGGTGCCCTCCGGATCGTTCTTCGCCGAGGGATTGGTTGCTACTTCGACGCGTGTGACCGTGCTCGCCGGGATCTGCGCCAGGAATTGCGCGAGCTGTTCGCCGCTGAGGGTCGATGCTCGTCCATTGATCTGGACGACGACGTTGGCATTGCCGCGGAGCGTCACGTTGTTGTTGCCGTCGATCTCGACGGATGGAACGTTGCGCAGTACATCGACCGCGGTTCCACCGCTCGCGGTGGTCATGTTTTTCGTGCTGTAGCTATTCCGATCGGGTGAAAGTGCTACGTCCTGACGCTCGCCCGTTATGACCTGACTCTCGAGTTTGACCGCGAATGCTGACAGTGTGAGCGTGCCGAGGTCGGCAAGCGGATGTTCGCGCGAGATAGTCACATCGGATCGCACGAGTGGCGCGAAGCCCAGCGCCCGAACGCGGATTGCGTACTGGCCGGGCTGAAGGCCGGCAACGTGAAAAGAGCCGTCGGAATCGGCCAGCGCGCCGACGACGAAGCTCGTATCGGTGGCGCGGCGGACACTGATCGAGCCGGTCGTGATCGCCTGTCCACTCCCAATCGCAACGATGCGGCCGCGGATCTCGCCCGCGTCCGTCGTTGCGGGCTTCGTGGAATCGGGGGTTGATTGCGCCCAAGTCGCCGAGGTGAGACCAAAAAGCAGAATCAATGCCAACGCCGGTGCAGTCTGCCATCTCCGCTGCGCGCGGCGCTTTCCGCTAAGAACACATGTCATTCGACTGTCTACGTAAGTCGGTTGTGGTCCACTAACTCTATTGATAAGAGTGTGGTCCACCATTTAGACAGCCTAAGCGGAAGAAGAGTTT
>Ga0193751_1002767_pt1 | contig 10541 bp, 10 predicted proteins | sample L1c2metaG_FD_143050 | JGI IMG/M metagenome (GOLD analysis project Ga0193751, IMG submission 143050) | Soil microbial communities from a riparian zone of the East river system, Colorado, United States - L1c2 | ecosystem: Environmental > Terrestrial > Soil > Riparian zone | place: USA: East River...
GGACGATTGTCACCTACTGCCACACAGTCACGATGATCGGTATTACCAGCAGCTTTACCAGCCAGTCACCGGCGTGAATCGCGGCCACCTTCACAGGGACATTGTCCCAGAGGATGGATCCAGTGAGAAGGATTACCGGGAACCCGATCCACAGGAGAAGCCCAAAGTGTACCGCGATGAACCAACTGTTAATGCCGAGCGCCGCGACGAAATGCGCGACGATGTAGGCGAGGACGAAGCACCGCACCAGCTCTATGGCCAGCTTCCCCGTCGGCATCTTTGCGCCGGCCATCGCCACCGCCGGGTCGATGCCGCGCGCGCGCATCCACGGCTTGTAGAAAAGCAGGGGGCTGTACCAGAGCCAGCCGAGCACGAACACTACGATTGTGGCTACGAGCACGGCGATGTAGTTCACGTGAGGCACGGTTCACTCTCCATTCTATAGGGTTATCGCGCTGCTGCTTGCTGCTTTGCCAGCTCCTTCCGGAATGCCTCTTCTCTGTCTGTTATGTAACTCTTGTAGCCAGCTGGATCAACGAAGGGAGCTGAGGCGCCTTCCTTCAGTCGCGCGTATTTCGTCTGCAGATCGAAGTAACTACCGTGCGCACCAAGAAAAATGTCAACCGGCAGAGATTTCAGAACCCGGAAAGTGCGCTCGTAGTCGGACGCGATTTCCGGATATGTCGGGTTGTTAACGAGCTTGTAGCCCTCATTCACGTTGGGGCTGCCGACGATCACGACGTCATAGGCCTTTCCAGCGTCTTCTACCTTCATCGTCCACGTCGTGCATCCTCTTGTATGTCCTGGCGTCAGATGCGCGACTAGTGTAGTGCCCCCCAATTTCACTTCGTCGCCGTCGCGCAGCACGCGGTCGACTTTGGTGGGAGGATAGAGCGACGTCGGCTGGTTGCCGTACTGAAAGTCGGTCTTGCCGCCCGATTCAACGACCGGCACGTCGCCATCCATGACCATGTAGGTTGCGCCGGTAATCGCCTTGATCGCGGCGCTTCCCCCATCGTGGTCCCAGTGCGCGTGACTGATCAGGAGAATCCTGATGTCGCTGAACTTGAATCCGAGTTTCTCGACGCTCGCCCGAATGAGAGGAACGCTCGTCTCGAGATCGCTGTTGATGAGGATGTGCCCCCGCGGAGTCGTGATGAGATAACTCGCAAGGTCTTTGCTTCCGACGTAGTAGAGATTTCCCGCGATGCGGAATGGCGGGAATGGCTCAGTCCAATCGGGAGTGGCCTGCGCGCGCAAGGTGCTGGCGGTGATGAACACCGCCGCGAACGCGCCCGCGAGGAGCACATATACCTTGCGCCATTCGTTCCGCATATTCGTAAGTTCGCGATCAATTCGTACAACGGGCATGCGATTTCCTCTTGAGGCGGAGCAACGTTCCGCCCGGCGGCTCAAATCTGCGAGTAGGCCGTCGGCTGAAGGATGATATCCGAGATGGCCGAGACGTTGTCGCGATACTGCGGGTCGGCGGAGAGAGTCTTCCACTCAGGGTCCTGGCCGAACTTGCCCCAAGCGGCGTCGCGCGCGGACATGTTGGAGAAGGTGAGCATGTAAGTGAGGCTGGGCATATTCGCGCCGATGAGAGTCTCGCCAAAGAAGACGGGCGTGAGGCCGGCCCTGCGAAAGATCGGCACCTCGCCGGCGTTAAACATCTTCAGCTTGTTGAGCGCAGCGCGATTGCTGTGACTCTCATACGTCCGGAGCTCGAAGATGCGCGGTGTCGCCGTACCAGCGCCGGCCGAGGGCTCGAGCGTTGTCATCGCGTCGAAGGCACGCAACAGCGTGCTTTCGACGCGCACGAAGGCGGGATCGGACATCGGCGCGTCAAGGATCGCGGCGCCGGCGCGTGCGTATACCGCGTCGTTCGCGAGACGATCGCGCAGCGACACCACGTTGTCGAGCGTCTGGTGCACAAGAACGAGCAGCAGCGACGGCGCGTTTTCGCCGTATACGACCGTAAACGCGCCGACTCTGCCGACTCCCGCCCGATTCATCGCGGGAATTGCTGCGCTGCCGATGAAGTCGATGAACGCGCGCTGTTTTGTGCCGGGTAGCAAATGGTAGCGGCGCAGCTCGAAGTACTGACGCTGCGCGGATTGGCTGAGTGTGTTGAGATGGGGCAGCGGCGACACGGCGGCAACAGCGCTAGCCGCGAGGAATTCACGTCGGTCCATGACTACCTCGTTGAAGATCGTCAGGAATGTGCGCACGACCTGGCTGCAATCGCCAGGTACTGCTCACGCCCATCAAGAAGAAGTGGGTGTTCGTGGTCCCCGCAGTCCCCAAAGCAATAGGGCGGATGCGGCAATCATGCTAATTCCGACTGAGATAAAGCCCGCCGTTACAAGAGCCTCCTGCCAGTTGCGGGCAGGCTGAGCCGCTCCAGTTAGTGGTGTCATCGCCGCGGTGGCGAATGTCGCGGCGAGAGCCGTGACCAGAACATTGACGTACGATCCGTACAAAAGCGTCCAGAACGTCAACCGAATCGAGCGCACTGGCAGTCTGACTTCGGCCCAGACGGCGCCGATGGCCACGACAAAAGTTCCATTCATCAAACCCTCGAGATGGACGGCCAGACCCATGCGAGGATTGCTGAACTTCTGCTCGATCAGCCCCGCGAGAAGGCCGAGCAGGAAAAGAAAGACACCATGCCATATCAACCGGCGTCCTGAATATTCAGCGGTAATCGTCATACGGGGCGGCTCGAACGCGAGTGCGTGGAACTCCACTCGAGTAAGTCCCAGAGATTTCCATATAAATCTTCGAAGACAGCGACGGTACCGTACGACTCGACCTTCGGCTCTCGCACGAACATGATTCCCTCAGAGATCATTCTGTGGTAATCTCGCCAGAAATCATCAGTGCTGAGGAAAAGAAAGACTCGCCCGCCTGTCTGATTCCCGACAACGCGCTCCTGCTCGGGTGTCGATGCCCTGGCCAGCAGCAGCGCCGAGCCGTCTGAACCTGGAGGAGCAATCAACACCCATCGCTTGTCCTGTTCCGGCTGGTATGTGTCCTCGATAACCGTGAACTTGAGCTTCTCCGTATAAAACCGAATGGCTTCATCGTACTCCCGTACCACCAGCGCCACGTGAACGATCGACTGCTTCATGTGCGGCGCCAATCCGCAAGAACCGCCTCGACCGACGGAGACGCCTCAACGGTGCCGGGCCCTGGACGCGCGCCCGCTTCGAGGAGCCGTTTCGCTACACCCGCGTGATCGTGTTTGGTGTTCCCGAACATGGAACCGTGACAGCACCAGCCCAGTGGCGTGGCGTTGTAGTGAGCGTCCCTGATCGAGACGAGATCACGCGCGTCGCCACGACGCAGCAGTACCGCGACCGTATCCGCCGAGCCTTCCCAGGCCGCGCAGTGCAGCGCCGTGCCGCTGTCGTGACCGGGCGTTCGCGGATCGAAGCCGAGCTCGCTCATCAGCGCGACGGCCCGCGCGTCACCATGCCATGCGGCATCACTGATTGCCCGATGATCGCCGGGGGACATCGACTCGATGATTCCGGGATTCTCGCGCAACAGGGCGCGCGCACTAGCTTCGTCGCCGCGTCGGCACGCGAGGAGGAGACGCTGGAGTGAAGACGCGAACCCCATCATCGTGGCGACCGTTTCCTGTTGTTCGAATTGCATCGCGACCTCCAAAGGAGAGCGACCGTCTCCGATTGTCCAGAAGTAGATGTGATAGCTACTCGGCGGCCGCTCGGCGTAGTCTCCCTGCCCGGTCCGCAAGTCGAGCAATTTTGGATTGTCCTGAAGCATCGCGCGCACCTTGTCGCTGAGTCCGAGCGCCGCGGCGAGAAAGATGTCCACCGATGCTCCGCGCTCCACCAGATAGCGCGCCAGGCCGAATCGGCCCGCGCCGCGCGTGCGGTCGAGCATCCACTCCGCCGCCGTAGAGCGATGGTCCACGTCCCGCGCGTCGATGTTCGCACCGGCGTCGAGCAGCAGATCTACCACCGCGCGCGATCTCGCGAAGTGGAGCGGTGTCTGTCCATCTCCACCGCGCTCGTGCACGCGCGCCGGATTCTCGGCGATCATCCGCGCAAGGAGATCGGGACGATCGAGATGCGCGGCCGCACAAGCATCCGGGATGGCGCCGGCGGCGATCAATCTGTCAGCGGCAGCACCGGTCGCAGCGTACAGAGCGTGAAATCCGCCCGCCCACCAATCGCTGCGCCGATTTGGATCGGCGCCGAAGTCGATTAGCACATCGACCATCGCGGGGTTGTCGGCATAGGCCACGATTGCCGGTGAATCGAAGGCAAACAGGGGCTCATCGATTCGCTTGCGGAGAGCCGGATGCTTCTCGAACAGCGTCCGCACCGCCTTGGCATCGTGTCGCCTGAACGCGTCGTGCATTCGTTCTTCGGGCGAACGCGTATCCTCGACGCGTGACTCGATGTGCTGCTTGAACGCGGCCCAGTTGCTGAATCGCCACTCGCGCGCGATGACGAACTGCGCGTCGGCGAGGACAATCTTCTGCTTGTCCGGCAATACGGCGCGGACGCGTGCTCGCGACTCGGCGTCGCCGGAAGAGAACGATTGAAGCAGCTCCTTCGCGAGCTTTTTCTGCTGGGCGAGATCGGGGCGGGGTGGGAGCGGAGGACCGAACGGTGACGACATGGGACGCCTCCTTCGTTATAGCCGGCGTCCGCACAATCGGCCCGAAGAGGGCGCTGGAAAACACGCTATACAAAGATGGGCGCAGCCCTTTCCGCGGACCGGTGGCGTCCTTTACGCCGAAGCGAAAGGTAATGCGCGAAGGTGATCCGACAAGCGCAGGCTCAGCGCGACGAGTGTCAGAGTTGGATTCGCAGAGCCGGCGGTTGGATATACGGCGGCGCCGGCGACGTAGAGATTTCCGATTCCGTGCACTCGGCAGTTCGCGTCCACGACTCCTTGCTTTGGATCGGCATGCATGCGTGTTGTGCCCATGTGATGCCACCCGCCGCTAAGGAATGACGGCCAGGTGCGATCATCGTTCAATAGCCAATCTCGAATCTGTACCCGACCGACGCCGCTCCGCCCAATCTCCTGACCAAGCACCTTGTAAAAAGTGCGGATGGAATACTTGTCGAGCCTCGTCAGTTGCCAATCGAATCGCACGCGTGGCATCCCCAGCGGATCCTTCTCGGTGCTCAGCGTAACACGCGAGTTTGGATTGGGCGCCTGCTCCTGTCTCGTTATCAGGTGGAACGTTCTCGGCGCAGCCGCTTGCGCTTGAAGGGCAGCAATTGTTGCAGGTGGCAGCGACTCGATCAACGGCGGCGGTCCGACCTTGCCCCCTTTTTCCCAAGCCATCATCGCTTTCAGCAGTTCTGGCGGGAGGAACTGAAAGGTGCTCTTGACCTGCTCGCCGATCGCACCGGGCTCGAGCGACGTGGTGCCGTTGAGGATGCCGTGCTCCTTCTGCGCTTGCGCGCTCAATGAGAGCTCACCCCGCGCCTTCGTGACGCCGAAGTCGAGCGCATACATTTTCGTTTTCGTCGATTGCGGCTTCGCGAGAACGAGCTCGCCGCTGGGCATCTCGAGGTGTTCCATGAAGTAACGGCCGACCAGGTCGTTCCCGTTCCCGAGTCCGGCGCTTGCTTGCCGATTCGATGCCAACAGCAATCGCGCGTTCTGGATCGAGCAGCAGGCAAGGACGTAGCAGCGGGCCTTTACGCGATGCTCCTTCCCATCGAGCGTTCGTGTTCGAAGACCGTCCACCGCCGACAGTCCGTCATTCGCCTCGACCTCGCACACGTTGGCGTGAGTGTAGAGATGTACGTTGCGCGAATTGACGATCGTATCCCGATACTTCGTCCCGAATCGAGTCGGTGGACTGAACTGCCACATCTTCGTCCATACTCTGTCCGGGTCGAGCGGCAGCGGTTCGAGATCCTTGTCGCGCTTCACCCAGTCCTTGGCGTCATACTCGTACGGCCCCAGGTCCAGGATTTTTTGCGCGCGCGCGTAGAACGGATCCAGGTCCTCGCGCCGGATCGGCCACCCGCTGTGCGGAACCCACGGGCGAGTCTCGAAATCGATTGGATCGTAGGGCGAGCAGAACCCGGCCCAGTGGCCGGTGGTCCCACCGAAATAGTGAAGCCTCGCCGCCTGCAGCGGGTAGTACGGCTGTCCGACGATGTCGCCGCGATAGAGGTCCTGCATTTCCGGCTCGAGCTCGAATCCTCCGCCTTCCAGCAGAACAACATTCAGCGGTGAGCTCGCCCACTCCCGTGCGATGCTGATTCCCGCGGCACCCGCGCCGACAATGCACAGGTCGCCCTGGATTACGGTCCCATTCTCCAGTGTTCTGGCGTCGGTGTGCATCCGATCTCGAGGGCGCTAGACGTAGACGGAAAGCGAGTACAGCGCGCATTGCCGCGCCTCAGTCCTCGAGAGGACCCACCCGCTTATGACAATGGTGCGGCCGGCAGCGAAATCATCGCGGATCTGTTCGTCGATCGATCGGAGGCGAATCCACGGAAATTGACGTTGCGAGCTGGAGATGGCATCCCGCAACGCGGCAACCGTATTCTCCCCGGGCTCGACCGCTCGATAGTGCGTCCCGATTTCCAGGGTGCGGTCGGCCCCCAACACCTCGAGGAGAGCGGGGCGTGCCAACGCTTGCGCATCTTCGCCGGTGTCGCGCGTGCACGCGGAGTCGGCGAAAACTGCCACCACTCCGGCGGCCGAGAGCTGCAGAAAGCGTCGTCTATCCACCGTCATAGCGTGACTCCGCGCTCGGGCTGTTGTTGCTAGAAGAGACCGACCTTGCCTCTCACCGATTCGATCAGCTTCACGGGGTCGTACCCGATCCCCTGCTTGAACACGATCTGCACATTTCGTACATCGCCGATGCGCGACGCAGGATCTCCGCCGACAACTACAAGGTCCGCGTCCTTTCCCACAGCGATCGATCCCGCGCGATCGGCCCGCCCGAGAAATGTCGCGCCATTCAACGTGCCGATGCGGATCGCCTCCAGCGGAGTGAAGCCGCTCTCGACCAGCAACTCCAGCTCGTGCTGGTTCGAGTAGCCGGGGATGACGCCGCCGGCACCGGTGGGGTCGGTGCCCGCGAGCAACATTCCGCCGGCGCGCGCGAATGCCAGCTCCATCGCCTCCCCTTTTGCGAATAGCGAACCCTGCGTAGAAGCCGTGTTGGCCGCCGTTGCCGCATGGCGCTGCTCGAACTGTGCGCGGAGCTGCGGCTCGAGCACATCCAACCCCGGCGGCAGCGCGCGACCGGGCACGAAGGTCTCGAAAATCGTCAGCGTCGACGTGATGGCGACGTGGTGCTTGACGAGCTCCGCGATCAGTGATCGCACGGCATCACTGTTCGGATCGACGGCGCCGAGCGCCGTTTGTCCCACCGTCTGACCCGGGCACTCGTCAGGCTTCTTGTTCGCGACGAAATCGGTGGACACGAAGAATCCGTGTTCCAGGTCATCGATTCCGAGGCCTGCCGCCTCGCGATAGGTCACGGAGCAGAGATGACCCGTGACCTTCATCCCCCGCTTATGCGCTTCCTCGATCGCTGCGCCGAGCTCGGCGCGCGTGATGTGCATGTACGCCTTGAACGACGTCGCGCCGGCGTCGGCCCAGAAATTCACCATGCGACGGGCGTCGTCGGGTCCCGTGAGCTCGTGCACCTGATCGAGACCGAGCCCGGGACCTTCGAGATAGGGCGCGGTCGCATCGATCCAGGGCCCCGGTTTCTTTCCGGCATCGATGTCGCGCTTGATTCCGAAGTCACCGAAGCCGTTCAGGTTGCCGCCGGTGCGCATCGATGTCACGCCGCCCGCCAGGTAGAGTCGCGTGAAGCTCTCCTCGAGGTTCGCGTAGACGCCGGGACCGGTTGGGTAGAAGAGGTGCTCGTGCACCATCACCAGTCCCGGGATCACCGATTTCCCCGTGAGATCGATAACCTGCGCGCCCGCTGGTACTGCTACCGATCGAGAGGCGCCGAGGGCGGCGATACGACCCTCGCGGATGATGAGGGTTTGATCAGCACGCGCCGGAGCACCGGTCCCGTCAATGACGCGGGCATGCGTGAGCGCGACTATGGGAGAGTCGACGGCGACGAAAGCGTGGACGGCCGCGGACAGTGTGGGGCGCTGGGCGCGAAGCTCAGGTGCGGCGAGAAGCGCGAGTGACGCGAGTGCGGCGATCAAGGAGCGGTAGCGCATGGAGCGAATCTAGCGCGGCTTTGGGGGCGCGACGAATCGCTTCGATCGCAGCTCGTAAGAATGCGCCAACGCCAGTAGCTGGGCATCACTCCCTGGAAGTCCGACGAATGAGATGTTGCCCGCCGGCATTCCGTCTGATCCCAAACCACTCGGCACGGAGACTTCCGGCAGGCCCAGCCAATTTCCGTAGCCAAGAGTGGTACGGATGTCTGGCCACGGATCGACGGCGCGCGGTGCCGGGAAGGGCATCGTCGGATAGATCATTGCGTCCAGGCGCTGCGCGCGAAATGTCTCCGCCAGCTGCGCGGTTACGGTCGCACGGGAACGCGCGAACGATACACTGGCGGGATCGCTCTCGTATGGTTGCGTAATGAGCTTCGACATTTCTTCCCATTCCTTCGGCAGCACGTCGTAGAACGCGCGGTACGCGGACAGGCCGCGCTCGACGTCGTGAGTGGCATCATCACCGGTGTGTGTGCCGAAGTACCTGAAGAGAGCATTCGCCGTCGTCGCCGGCGAATTGTGATTGATTGCGACATCGCCACGCGCCTTCGCCGCCTCGGCGAAAAGATCCCGCACATTGGCGCGCGTAACTGTCGGCGTGCTCAGCTCCACGATCGCTCCCGCGGACTTCAGGTCGGCAACCGCGCGATCGAACACCGACACTGATTGAGCGGTCATCTGCGTGCGCGGAACGTGCGCTTCGACGAGGCCGAGTCGGGCGTTGCGGAGAGCGTCATCACGGAGGTGGGCGAGTGCGCCGCGCCTTCGCGGCGTGACGAGCGCCAGGCCATCGGAGGAATCGGGTCCGGCGATCGCATCGAGAAGCAATGCGGCATCGGCAACATGCCGCGCGAGCGGCCCGTGGGTGTCGAGGTACGGCCAGGTCGGAATCACTCCGGTACGGGGCACGAGTCCGAACGTCGGCTTCATCCCGACGATGCCGCAGAATTGCGCCGGAATGCGGTTCGAGCCTCCGTCGTCCGTGCCCAGCGCGGCAAACGCAATTCCGCACGCGACCGACACCGCCGAGCCGGCGCTCGAACCTCCCGGCGTCTTCACGCCCGCGGGATCGTAAGGATTGCGCACCTGTCCGGTCAGCGAGCTGGTGCCGTTGCCGTGGTACGCAAAATCATCAGCGGCTGTCTTGCCCAGCACAATCGCGCCCGCCGCGCGCATGCGCGCGACCTCGATCGCATCACGACGAAGTAGCTCTGGAAACAGTCGCGCCCACTCGGCGTTCGACCCAGTGGTTGGAAGGCCGTTCATGTCGTAGATCGACTTCGCGAACACAGGAACGCCATCGAGCGGTCCGCGCAGTCTGCCTCGCTGTGCGCGCGTATCGGAATCGCGGGCATCGTCCATCGCCGTGTGGGACAACCGGTCGATCGCGTGCAAGGTTCCATTCCATGCATTGCAGCGATAGAGCGCTTCCTTCGTTACCTGAGCGGCACTCCAATCACCACGCGCTCGTCCGGCTTGATAGTCGAAGATCGAGCCGGCGAGAGGATCGGTGAGCGCCTCTGGCCATCGAATAAACGGAATAGCGAACAGCGCGCCCAATTCGCGGAGAGCTTCGCGTCGGGAAATGCGTCGGATCATGGTGCCGAAAAGTTATTGTCGGCGGCGATGTTCGTTAGGGCGACAGTGGCGAGTTTCGGCGCAGCCGTGCGGGTGATCTCTCGCGCATCGCCCGTCCGGGGTGCAGAGTATAGTATGCACACTCCCATACAGACACTCGTCGCCGTCGCACTGGCCACGGTTATCCCGCTCTCGGCGCAGGCTCAGAACAGCCGGCCCATCCTCGCAGTATTCGCTCACCCCGACGATGAACGCGTCATCGGCCCACTGCTGTCGAAGCTCGCCAGAGAGGGACGCGAGACCCATCTCGTCATCGCCACGGACGGCTCCAAAGGCGTCCGCGATTTCGCGAAGATTCCCGCCGGACCGGAGCTCGCCGCCGTCCGCACCAAGGAGGCGAATTGCGCGGCCACACGACTTGGCGTGCGACAGCTTCACCTGCTCGGTCTTCCCGACGGGGGACTCGCATCGTTCGAAGTGCTCGGCAAGCTGCGATCGGGACTCGCGGCGATCATCGATTCGCTCAAGCCCGCGGTGATAATCACCTTCGGTCCTGAGGGAGGCACCGGGCATCCAGACCACCGGTTGGTGGGCGATGTAACGACGCAGATCGTGCAGAGTGACGCTCGCTACGCGAACATCGATCTGCTCTACGCGTCGCTGCCAACGGAGCGTCTGCGCACTGCCCCGCGCGCCAACCCAACCGTGAATGGAATGGCGGAGGCGCTGCTCACCGTGCGCGTTCCATTCGAG
>Ga0193751_1002768_pt1 | contig 10534 bp, 7 predicted proteins | sample L1c2metaG_FD_143050 | JGI IMG/M metagenome (GOLD analysis project Ga0193751, IMG submission 143050) | Soil microbial communities from a riparian zone of the East river system, Colorado, United States - L1c2 | ecosystem: Environmental > Terrestrial > Soil > Riparian zone | place: USA: East River...
CAGAGCATCCGGAATCGTTCCAAACCGCTCGGGTTGCGCCGCGCGCTCGGCCAGGTGCATCAGCGCCGCGGCTATCAGCGCCGTGCCGAGCAACATGACGAAGCAACCGGCGAGCGCGCGCCGCTCGGCATACAGGGCGTCCAACAGTGAGCGCATGGCAGGCGAATAGCGTGTGAGTTTAAAAAATCGCACCAAGCGGAGGACAAGCAACACCCTGAAATCGGAAGCTATAAAAACGCTCAGCCAAAACGGCAAAATGGCCGCAAGATCGATCAGTCCCGGAAAGCTTAGCGCGAAGCGGAGCCTTCCGAAAAATGCACCATGGTGCTTCAACAGAGGATGTTCAGCCGCGCTCCAGAGCCGCGCCGCATACTCCAGCGAGAAGATGAACGTCGCGGCCCACTCGACGGCGCTGAGCGGCAGGGCATAAACTTTCGCAATGTCCGGCACGGTTTCAATCACGGTCGCCGTTAGCGTGGCGACGATCAGTACGATCAGGAACCGGTTCAAAGCAAGGCTTACGCCACCGGCGCCGTCGCCCTGTTCAAGTACGGCATAGACGCGGCGACGCAACGCGCCAATGCGCTTTAATGTCCGCGGCACGGCGTTTGGGGCGGGGGTCAATGTGACATCAGTGTTGGTACGGTCATGGATTGAAGCATGCCGTGCGTGACGCCGCCCAAGATGCGCTCTTGCAAGCGTAAGTGGCCGTAGCCGCCCATGGCGATCAGATCGAGACCGGCGTCAGCCGCGATCGACAGGATGGTGGGCTGTACATCGGCGTGGTCCGCGGTCATACGCTCGATGTCGGCCGCAAGCCCACGCCTCGCCAGATGCGCCGTCAAGGCCGCCGCGGAAGCTTCCGCCGGTGCTTGCGCCTCGTTGATGCTGATGATGGTGATGGCCTGCGCACGAGCCAGGAACGGTGCGGCGTCGCGAAAAGCGCGCGCCGCCAGGCGGCTGCCGTCCCATGCGATACCGACGCGTCGCGGCTCAAGAGGCCCTTTATGCGTGTAGGGGATGAAGAGAACCGGGCCCCCGCATTGAAACAGAATTTCCTGAGGTATGGTGTTGTCGAACGTGTCGCGGCTGGGTTCGGGCTGCAGTACGATCGTCAAATCGTGGAGCCGTGCCAACGTGCTCACAGCTGCCGCGGCTTCGGCCGGCGCGCCTGCAAGCGGCTGGAGGCCATAGCTGATATCGGCGTTCCTGGCTTCGGCTTCAAACACCGCGAGTGCGGCGTTAGCCCGCGCCAATGCGCGCTGCTGTTCGATTTCAAACAAGGCGGCGATCACAGCCCCGCCATCGGGGGCCAAATCTACATTCGTATTCTCAAAGCCAATCGACACCGCATCGAGATGCGCCGCGCGCGTCACCGCCAGCGAGATGGCGGCGTCGATGACGGGACGCATCGGCCGCTCGGAGGGAATATGGACGAGCAGATCTTTCAGCATGAGCGTTCTCCGCGCCTTCTGGAAAAGCGCCCGCCGCAGCGGCTGCGTCGCTACTAGAAGACAAAAGCGCGTGCATGATTTGATCCATCTCAAGCCGGAGCGATGTCGCGCCCGCTAATTATTCAATGCATTCGGTATGCTCGGGACCCGTTTAATACGAAGGATTTGCCGGCGGCGTTGTGGAAATTGGCTGGAAGAATTGCTCGGCATCGAAGAAGACACGCCCGCCCGCCAACGCATGCGTGCCCGGTTGGTCCATCAGGTGATGACGCGCGACCCGGTCTACGTCGATGACCAAGCGAGCCTCGACGAGGTCGTTGCATTGTTGGATGTTCAATAGACTTGCCGGGCGGCCATATCGGGCTGTTCATGGGAGCGAACACGCTGAGAGATCATTGGCCGCAGATCGCCCAGTGGATCGGGGCCCGGTAAATGGTTCACCGCTTCGATATTCCGACCCCGTACAGCCCTCGGGTCTTGCCCGCTGTGTTCAGGGCCTGGGTCCGTCGGCAGGGCGATTTCCGCGAGATGAATATCTGATGATTTGCTGGTGGGTCGTATTGAAGCTGCAGGAAGCGAACTCTCAAGGGACGGCGAAATGAACCCCGCAATCGACGAACTCGGCGCAGAAGAAATCTGGAAGGAGCCGGTTGATCGGCTTCTTGCCCGACTCGGGACGACATCTGCGGGCCTTGATGCGACAGAAGTCCAGTCGCGGTTGAAAACCTTCGGACCCAACGACGCTGCCGTTGCCAAGCGATCGCCGCTCTGGCTGCAATTTCTTTCCCGCTTCCGCAACCCGCTGGTGATCATCCTGCTGGTGGCGAGCGGACTGTCCGCGGCGACGGGCGACGTCGCGAGTTTCTTGATCGTTGTAACCATCGTTACGATCAGCATGACGATCGATTTCGTCCAGGAAGTCCGCGCTCAGAATGCGGTTGAGGCGTTGCGCCGGTCAGTAGCGGTGCAGGCAACGGTGCGACGCAATGGCGCCAGCGTCTCGATCCCAATCGATCAACTTGCGCCCGGTGACATTGTCGAGCTGATCGCCGGCGATCTCGTGCCGGCGGACTCGCGGCTGCTCGAAAGCCGAGATCTCTTCATTAATCAGGCCCTCCTGACCGGAGAGCCGTACCCTGCCGAGAAGCTGGCCGGCGATGCCCCGTCGGGCACGGAAAACACAGCCGGAGCGTCGAACGCCGTCTTTGCCGGTACCTCCGTCATTAGCGGCACCGCGACGATCGCTATCTGCCGAACAGGCGGGAAGTCAGCTCTCGGCCATCTTGCGACGAGTTTGGCCGAAAAGCCGCCGGCCACCGATTTTGCGGTCGGCATTCGACGTTTTGGCCTGCTGATCATGCGCCTTACGGTTTTGATGGTGCTCTTCGTGCTGGTGGTGAACATCTCATTTCACAGACCGGTGCTGGAGTCGCTGATGTTCGCGCTGGCGCTTGCCGTCGGGCTCACGCCCGAGCTGCTGCCGATGATCGTGACCGTTACGCTTGCGCGGTCGGCATTGGAGATGTCGAAGCGAAAGGTAATCGTGAAGCGTCTAACCGCAATCCACGATCTCGGTGCCATGAACGTACTGTGCACCGACAAGACCGGAACGCTGACGGAAGCCACCATCAAGCTCATGCGCGCAATTGACGGCCGGGGCGTCGAGAGCAGTGCCGTATTCGCCAATGCCTTTATAAACAGCCAGTTCGAAACCGGGATGAGAAGTCCGCTCGATCAAGCAATCCTTTCAGCCCGGCCGTTCGATATGGCTGGCTGGAAGAAGATCGACGAAGTGCCATTCGATTTCGAGCGACGGCGTGTCTCGGTCCTGGTCGAGCAAGGCGCTCAGCGCCGTTTGATCGTCAAGGGTGCGCCGGAGGACCTTCTGCGGCTGTCGGGACGATACGAGGACTCGGATGGCAAGGTGCTGCCGCTCGACCCTGAGACGCGCCGCTGCTTCGAGGCCACGCTCGATGAGCTCGGTGCCCAGGGATTCCGCGCCCTGGGCTTAGCCAGTCGCGTGGTCGACGCGAGTCACGAGACCGCGGCAATCAGCGATGAAAGCGACCTGGTTTTTTCCGGCTTCGCCGTTTTTCTGGATCCTCCGAAAGCAAGCGCCGGGACTACCATCCAGGCCATGACCGCCGCCGGCATCTCCGTGAAGGTGCTGACCGGCGACAACGAACTCGTGTCGCGCCACGTCTTCGCCGAGATCGGGGTGGCTGTCACCGGAGTGCTCACGGGCGACGCACTGACAAATCTCTCGGATGAGGCGCTGATAGGGCGGTTGCCGCGGGTTAACCTGTTCTGCCGTGTCAACCCGCAGCAGAAGCTTCGGATACTGCTGGCGCTGAAGCGGCTCGGCAATGTCGTTGGCTTCATGGGTGACGGCATCAATGACGCTCCGGCGCTGCACGCCGCCGATGTCGGAATATCGGTTGATGGCGCCGCCGATGTCGCGCGCGCGGCTGCCGATCTGATCCTGCTCGAGCACGACCTTTCTGTCGTGCGCGACGCGGTGGTCTGCGGGCGCGGTACGGTTCAGAATGTGTCCAAGTACGTTCTGATGGGCTCAAGTTCGAATTTTGGTAACATGTTCAGCATGGCCGGGGCGGCACTGATCTTGCCTTTCTTGCCAATGCTCCCGATCCAGATTTTGCTGAACAATCTACTCTACGACGTTTCGGAGATTGCGATCCCTTTCGATCAGGTCGATGAAGAGGCTATCGCCAGACCGGTGAAATGGGACGTCAAGTTCATCGAACGGTTCATGCTGGTATTTGGGCCAATCAGCTCCGTGTTCGACTTTCTCACATTCTATGTTCTGCTGTATTTGTTTGGCGCTGGCGAGACGCTGTTTCAGACGGGCTGGTTCATCGAGTCGATCACGACCCAGGTTCTGGTGGTCTTCGCGATTCGGACGCGACGATCGCTCTTTCGGAGCAGGCCGCATCTGTTCCTCGCCGCCATGGCCATTGGAGTTATTGCCGTCGCGATGGCTCTCCCGCTAATCCCCGTGGTCGGCCGGTGGTTGGGGTTCGTGGCGCCGCCACCGCTGTTCTTCGTCTTCCTGATCGGCGCGACACTGGCATATCTTGCGATCGTGGAAACCACCAAACACATTTTTTATCGTGCCATGTCGGTCGCAAAACGTTAAATCTCAACGAAGATGTAGCAGATCAAATACGCGGGTTTGCTGCGGAATCTGTTGGTCGTGCATTCCCAGGGTCCAAGCTGATCCTCTCCGTACGGCCGCTATTGGCGCAAAGCGGCCGTTCATGAGCAATGGCATCTCGCGCCTGATAAGGAATGAGATGACGGTCTCGGCTCTGCGCCGACTGGAAAGCATGCGATTTCCGGGATATCCCGCGAGCGGGGTCTCCAAGGTCGCCCACGATCGCCCGCCGCGGTCCGGTTTGCGGCGTGATAGCGACAGATCGCGACATCCGGCGCAGCGCGATAGTACGTGCGACGAGCCTGCCGATGGCTGCGATCGCGTGATCCGACGGCGAAGTCTCCGAGAGCGCAAAATTGTAGCCAGACGACGAGCGGCACCGTCTGAGGTTCGGTACTGTCGCGGATTTGACCTCGTCGGCCCCTGATGTATTATCCTGCAGAGGCCAAACCATGAAATTTGCAACCGTGAATTTTAGGTGGTCCTATGGAGTGGTCGACAAAAACGATCGAGGCGGACCGGCCCTTCGGAAGTTGGGCTGAGGATTTAGCCGACGCTTTTGTTCCGCTCGAACCGCGGAAAATCGCCGAGCAACCTTTCCAGGGAATGATCTCGCGAATTGACGTCGCCTCAATTCAGATTTCTCGAGTCGAAGCGACAAAGCACGTGGTCCTCCGTTTGCGCTCGCATATCGCGCGAAGCATCGGCGACGTGTACTTTGTCAATCTCCAACTCGACGGCGTTGGTCGCTACACACAGCGCGGCCACGAGCAGATCTGCGGTCCCGGCGATCTTGCGATCGTCGACACGACCGAACCGTTCGAAATCGCCAATTGCCGTAATTTCAGCTTGTTTTGCTTTGCGGTGCCGCGACAACTCTTGCCAAGTGCCCTCGCAGAGCGGCCGCGGCTGCGGCTCTCCGCGACCGAGGCAGGCCGCGCGCTATCCCAGACGCTCGCAGGACATGCAGAGCTGTGTCTTCGCTCAGAGCCGAACTCGGGAATCTCTGCCTTCGGCGCTCAACATGTCATTGACCTGATATCTCACGCGCCTGGCATTTTGGAAGAAAGACAGCCGGAACGGGCTGCGCGGTCTGTCTTGCTGTCGATGATGCTTGACTATATCGATCGCCACGTGGATGCCCCCGAACTGGGCGCGGACACACTCGCGCTGAAATTCCACTGCTCGCAGCGATATGTGCACAAGCTTTTTTCCACCACAGGCCGTTCGGTCGGAGAACATGTCAACGGACAGCGAATTCTCGCTTGTACCCGGAATTTGCTGGATCACGCTCATCGACGCGCAACCATTGCGGAAATCGCATTTAATGCCGGTTTCCGTGATATTTCGCATTTTAACAGGCTATTCAAGCGCAGCACCGGCTTGGCGCCTCGGGAATTTCGACGTGCCATGGGTCTAAGTGCAGTCGACGGTACACAGTAGGCCAAGAAATCGGTTCACTACCGTCCAAGACTTCCTCTCCCCGGCAAGCTAGTCCTCTGTTGAACGCGGCGACATGCTGCTTGAGATTGAGGAAGCTTCACAGTGATTGATTTCACGCTCACGGCGCAACAGCGCGATCTACAGCTTACTTCCCGCAAATTTGCGAAAGAGGTGCTCAGCGAGGCCAAAGCGGCCGAGTTGTTGCCCACACCGGAAGAACGCTTCCGTGCGACCAGGCCGACCTACGAGGCGATGGTGGCAGCCGGCTATTTGCGCAAATGTATCCCGGCGCCCGCCGGTGGCGACAACGCCGGCATGATCGATATGGCGATTCTCGCGGAAGAGTTTTACAGCGTGAACCCCAGCGTGACGCTCACGATGCTCGGCACAGTGCTCGGCCTGTTGCCGGTTCTGCTCGGCGGCACCCCGGACCAGTGCAAGCGGCTGCTCGGACCGTTTCTGAAGACAAGCGGTGCGCCACTTGCCGGCTTCTGCTCCAGCGAACCGGGAGGTAGCGCGAATGCTGCCTCGCCCCCGCCCGGCGAAGGCGTCCGCACCACGGCCAGGCGAGAGGGCGACAACTGGGTGATAAACGGTCGCAAAAAATGGGTGTCGTCGGCCACAGGTTGGAACCGCGAAGGCGCTAATGTTCTCTGCGTTGTGTGTAGAACCGATCCAGCGGCGCCGCCAGATGCCGCGATCTCCATCATTGCGGCAGAAGGACCGGTAACCGGTCTTGTATTCGAACGTGCGATTGACACGATCGGCCATCGGGCGCATCTCGTCCCGCAATTCGGTTTCCAGAACGTCGCGACACCCCGCCACAATCTGCTCGGACAGGAAGGCGCGGGGCTCGCGTTGACGGCTGGGGCATTCACCGCCACCGCGGCACTCGTTGGCATCTTCGGCGTCGCGTTGATGCGCGCCGCGTTCGAGTTTGCGCTTCATTTTGCTCGTACAGAAAAGCGAGGCGGCGTTCACGCCATCATCGAGCATCAGGCAGTCGGATACGCTTTAGCCGATGCAAAGACCACGATCGAAGCGGCCCGCTATCTCAGCTGGCGCGCCTGCCACGCGCTCGACACTCAGTCGCCGTCGGCCGAAGAGCTTGCAGTCCAGGCGAAGATTTTCGGTTCTGAGGCCGCGGTGCGCGTGATCACCGATCTCATGCGCGTGGTCGGGATCGACAGCTATGATCATGAAGCGCCGTTCGGTCATCTACTGCAGGACGCGCTCGCGCTGCCGATCTTCGACGGCGGCAATATGGGCATCAGGCGGCGGCAGCTGCACATGATGTTGAAGCGAAGCGACTATGATCCGCTTGCTGCAAGCGGGGCGGCGTAGTCCATCTGGCTGATGATGTTCCGATGAGAGGGAAGATCGATGGCCATTGATTTTCGACTTACCGCGCGCCAACGGGAACTGCAGCTTCAATCCCGCAGGTTCGCAAGGGAGATGCTCTTGCCGGCGTTGGAGGCCGAGGCTTTGCCCACCCCGGAAGAGCGTTTTTCCGCAACCAAGCCCGCTTATGAAGCCATGATAGCGGCCGGATTTCTGCGGAGATGCATTCCTTTTTCCGCCGGGGGCGAGAGCGCTGGTCTGACCGATACCGCGATCATGGCGGAAGAACTCTACGCGGTGAACGCCAGCGTTACGCTCACGTTGATTGGAACCGTCCTTGGATTGTTACCGCTCTTGATCGGCGGCTCGGAGGAGCAGCGGGTGCGGCTGCTGCCTCCATTCCTCAAACAAGCCGGGGCGCCGTTGGCGAGCTTTTGCGCCACCAAACCGGGCGGCAGTGCCAATGCCGCATCGCCGCCACCGGGCGAGGGCGTTCGCACCACGGCTACGCTTCGGGGCGATCGATGGATCATTGAAGGCAGGAAGAGCTGGGTTTCCTCGGCCACAGGTTGGGATCGCCAGGGCGCCGACATTCTAACGGTGCTTTGCCGAACCGATCCTGACGCTCCTCCGGAACGTGGTATTTCGATCATGGTTGTTGAGCGCCGCGCGTCGGGGCTGGTTTTCGAGCGTGCGATCGACTCGCTGGGGCATCGTTCGCACCTCCTGCCCCAATTTAACCTCAAGCAAGTCAGCGCCTCCAAAGAAAACGTCTTGGGTAGCCTCGGCGGTGGTTTGGCCCTGACCGCGGCTTGCTTCACCGGCGCAGCCGCCCTGGTCGGAGTCTTCGCTGTGGCGCTGATGCGGGCAGCGTTTGAGTTCACGCTTGCCTTCGCGCGCACCGAACGGCGGGGCGGGATTCATCCCATCATCGAGCATCAATCAGTCGGATACGCCTTGGCGGACGCAAAGACCGCCATCGAAACGACCCGCTGGTTGTGCTGGCGGGCATGCCAGGCGGTCGATTTGCGGTCGCCCGGTGCGCAGGAGCTGGCGATCGAAGCCAAAGTCCATGGTTCGGAAACGGCCGTGCTGGTGTTGACGGATCTCATGCGAGTCGTCGGGGTAGAGAGCTACGATCACGCTCTCCCGTTAGGGCGGCTGCTGCAGGATGCGCTGGCGCTTCCTCTCTTTGGCGGAGGTAATGTCGGCGTTCGACGTCGACAGCTCCACGCGATCCTGAAACAGCCGGAATACGATCCGTTGATGACCAACGGCGAGGTCGAAGTCTGACCAGAGCGAAGCTTCTTTGTCGAACGGGAGTGAATCATGAGCACAGAGCAGAAAGTAGCCATCGTAACCGGTGCATCTCAGGGAATCGGTGCGGGTATCCTCCAGGCTTTCAGGGACCGTAACTACCGGGTTGTCGCAACATCGCGGTCGATCAAGCCGGTCACCGGTTCGAACGTCGTGACCGTGCAGGGCGACGTCGGAGCCGCGGACACGGCCGAGAGAGTGTTCAAAACGGCTTTCGAGAAGTTCGGTCGTGTAGACACGCTGGTTAACAACGCCGGCATGTTCATGGCAAAACCATTCACGCTTTATTCGCCGGATGACTATGCAGTCTACATGTCGACAAACGTCACGGGCTTCTTTCACATGACCCAGCGTGCGCTGGAATTCATGAGCAAACAAGGACGTGGCCACGTCGTCACGATTACAACAAGCCTTGTCGACCAGCCGATGAGCAGTGTCCCGGCCGCGTTGGCCTCTCTCACAGAGCGCTGAGCGCCGCAACGAAAGCCCTTGCAATCGAGTATGCGAAGACCGGAGTTCGCATCAACGCCGTGTCGCCCGGAATAATCAAGACTCCGATGCACCCGCCGCAAGCGCATCGAGCGTTGGCGGCGCTCCATCCAATGGGTCGGATGGGAGAGGTGTCTGACGTTGTGGACGCCGTGCTCTACCTGGATAGCGCGGGATTTGTGACAGGTGAGATTCTTCACGTCGATGGAGGGCAGGCTGCTGGCCACCACATGGTGCAGGGCGCCTAGCGCAAGCGCCGACAAGAATTCCACCGGTGTGGATGGTGCTCTGGATGCCGTATTTGCGCGCCATCCCCCGCTCTTGGCGCAAAGCGGCCGTTCGCGAAATGAGCCGCAGCGCGGTGCTCACTATCACTGCCCGAGGTTAGTCCCTGATACTGCGGCAAAGACGTGCAGTGGGCACCGGTGCGTAGGCGAAGCTTCCCTGTTGCAATACTCGGGCTTGCTTGCCCCAGAGACCACGTTGACGGGAGTCGGCTTGCAAACCGTAACAAACACTACGAAGCACAGCGCTCCGATGCAGAATGTGATGAGACTCAGAGCTTCTTTCATATGGGCTCCTATGCATTTTCCAGTTCGCGCTGAGTGGGCGCGTTAGCTGAAAGATTTGCCTGCGATTCGGGGGCAAGCGGATTTTCGTGAATGTTCTCCATTGCTGGCTCGGGCTCCTTGATCCGGAACCACGCGACATAAAGCGCCGGCAAGAACAGCAGCGTCAGCAGGGTGCCTACGATGATGCCGCCCATCATTGCGTAGGCCATCGGTCCCCAGAAAATCTCGCGGGCGATCGGGATGAGGGCGAGACTTGCAGCAGCCGCGGTCAGCATGATCGGCCGCATCCGATGTTCCGTTGCTTCCACGACCGCGTCCCATACCGGCCGTCCTTCCTCCTTGAGCTGTTCAATCTGCACAATCAGGATCACCGAGTTGCGGATCAGAATGCCGATCAGCGCCAGTACCCCGAGGATCGCGACGAAGCCGAGCGGTGCTCCGCTTGGCAGCAGGGCCATGACCACGCCGATCAAGGCGAGGGGAGCCACCGCAAACACCAGGAACAACCGATGAAAGCTCTGCAGCTGAATCATCAGGATGGTCGCCATGATGAAAAGCATCAGCGGAACGACCGCCGCGATCGGGGCCTGGCTCTTCGCGCTTTCCTCGACCGAGCCTCCGATCGTGATCGAGTATCCGGCCGGCAGGCCTTTTGCGAATTCGTCGACCTTCGGTGCAAGGTGGTCCACGATTGTCTTCGGCTGCACGGTATCGAGGATACTTGCCTTGAGCGTTATCGTGGG
>Ga0193751_1002769_pt1 | contig 10531 bp, 12 predicted proteins | sample L1c2metaG_FD_143050 | JGI IMG/M metagenome (GOLD analysis project Ga0193751, IMG submission 143050) | Soil microbial communities from a riparian zone of the East river system, Colorado, United States - L1c2 | ecosystem: Environmental > Terrestrial > Soil > Riparian zone | place: USA: East River...
GATGCACGGCGAGATACGAGACGCCGAGGAAGAGGAAGATCGCGATCGCACCGAGAATCGCGAGTGTCTGCGCCGCGTTCTTGCCGTGCGGGCGGCGGAAGGCGTTCACACCGTTTGCGATCGCCTCCACGCCGGTCAGCGCGGTCGAGCCGGACGAGAACGCGCGCAGCAGTACGAACAACGTGATCGAGCCGGTCCCGACCGGCAGCGCGTGCGGCACGACCGCTCGATGCGCGTGTCCGGTGGCGAGCTCCACGGCGCCCGCGATGACGAGCACACCGATAGCGGTGACGAAGAGATAGGTGGGTAACGCGAAGGCCAGTCCTGACTCGCGAACGCCACGCAGGTTGACGAGCACAATCAGCAACAGCGCGCCGAGCGAAAGAGCGACCTTGTGCCCGGAGAGCGACGGAGCAAACGACGTGATCGCAAAGATCCCGGCCGAGATCGAGACCGCAACGGTCAGCACATAGTCGGTAAGAAGCGCGGAAGCGCCGACGAGGCTCGGCAGCGTGCCGAGATTCTCCCGCGCGACGATGTATGCACCACCGCTCGTCTCGTACGCACGCACGGTCTGCATGTACGAGACGACCACGATCGCGAGGAGCGCGGCGATTGCGATCGAGATCGGAAAGACGAGATGCGCAGACGCCGCCGAGACGGCGAGCAGGACGACGAGCGCGGACTCGGTCGCGTACGCGACCGACGACAGCGGGTCGGAAGCGAAGATCGGGAGCGCGAGCGTCTTCGGCCGACGAAGAGCCGCCGGAGACGTCGCGGCGGAGCGAGAACCTCCGTCATGGCTCGAGCGCCCCCGTGACGCGGCGGAGCGCAGGCGCGAGCAGCGTGTCGGCGTCGTCCGCGTACAGGGGGCTCGCCGCGTCGCGCAGCAGGGCCTGCGCAAGCAGCATTCCCCTGGCCGCGACAGGCTTCTCGGCGGCGAGCCGCGCAGCGAGCGCGACGAAGAGATCCCGGGAGCCGCGGGCGGCCGGGCGCTTGAGCGGCGACGCCGACGGCAGCCGGGCAGGATCGAGCGAGCGCAGCACCCGCTCGATGTCCCGCCGAAGCGACTCGCGCTTCGCGCGCGTCGTGAGCTCGTTGCAGCGCCAGCGCACGAGATCGGAGGCGTCGCGGCTGATCGGGTTGTGGACGATCAAGCGATCTGCGGTCCGGCGGACAGCTGCGAGCTCGTGTTGGGCGCGCAGCGTACGCACGGCGCCTGCAGTTGCAAAGAGGAGAGCTCCGGCAACTCCCGCGAGCCAGGGCAGGCGCGGATCTGCATCGAGCGCGAGCGCACAGATCGCGAGGGCTGCGTACGGCAGCGCGGTCTTGCCGGGCCGCGGGAGATCGAGCGTCGATGCGTGTGAAGCCATGCCTCGACGGTAGGCCGAGCTCCCCTCAGGCCGTACTCAAGGTTGCGCGGCTCGGCCTCAGGAATCTCTCAAGGGATCGACGAGCCGGTAACCGACGCCCGGCTCCGTCAGGATCGTCCGCGGCCGCGCGGGGTCGGGCTCGAGCTTGCGGCGCAGTTGCGACACGTAGACGTGGAGGTAGTGCGACTCGTCGGCGTACGCCTCGCCCCAGACCTCGCGGAGGATCGCCTTGTGCGTCAGCAGCTTGCCCTCGTTGCGGGCCAGCAGCGTCAGGAGCCCGTATTCGTGCGGGGTCAGCTGTACGCGCTCTCCGGCCCGCGTGACCTCCCGCGCCTCGAAGTCGATGCGAAGCTCGCCGATGTCGAGCACGGGCTCGGCAGACGGCTCGGCACGCCGCAGCGCGGCGCGCAAACGGGCGAGGAGCTCGTCGACGCCGAACGGTTTCGTGACGTAGTCGTCGGCGCCCACGTCGAGTGCGGCGACCTTCTCGCTCTCGTCGCCGACGACCGAGAGCACGATGATCGGCGCCTTGCTCCACGCGCGCAGCTCGCGGGCGACCTCGGTGCCGCGGCGGTCGGGGAGAACGAGGTCGAGGATGACGGCGTCGGGCGGCCGCACCGCGGCGAGCATCAGTGCCTGCTCGCCGGTCGTCGCCGTCTCGACGTCGTACCCCGCGCCGCGGAGGCTCGTCTGCAGCGCGCGCAGGATCTGCGGCTCGTCGTCGACGACGAGGATTCGCGTCATGCGGGCAGCGCGAGCACGAAGTGCCCGCCTCCCCCGTTCTCGGCCCAGACGCGTGCGCCGTTGACCTCGGCGAAGCCCCGCGCGATCGCGAGCCCGAGCCCTGCGCCTCGCACACTCCCGTCACCCCTGCGAAACGGCTCGAACACCGTCTCGCGGTCGGCCATTGGGACTCCCGGACCTGCATCGTGAACATGGAGCAGCAGCTCATGGTCGCGCGACTCGACGCGAACGCGTACCGGCGAGTCGGGCGGCGAGAACTTCAGCGCGTTGTCGAGCAGATTCACGAGCGCGCGCTCGATCTGCGCCGCATCGGTCTGCACCGGCGGCGCATCCGCGTCGAGCTCTGCCACGATGCGCTCACCGCGCGGACCGAGCTCGTCGAGCGCACGCAAGACGAGATCGTCGGCCGTCCACAGCTCGGGATGGGGAGCCGCTACGCCGCTCTCCAGCCGCGAGAGATCGAGAAGGTTCCCGACGATCCGGTTCAACCGCTCGGCCTCAGCACGGATCGTCGCGACCAGGTCATCACGGTCGGCCCTGGCAAGCCGAACGTCGGGATTGCCGAGGCCCGACGCCGCCGCGAGAATCGCGGTCAGCGGAGAACGTAGATCGTGTGAGACGGCGTGGAGCAGTGCAGTCTTCAGCGTGTCGCTGCGGCGGTATGACTCCGCCTCGAGCTCCGCGGCGGCACGGGCAGCGGCCTCGCGCTCCCGCAGCTCCGCGAGCTCGGCGCGGCGCCGGGCACGGGCGGCGAGCGCACTGACGACAACCGCCGTGACGAGATAGACCGCGAGCACCGCCCAGTTCGCGCCGTCGCGGAGCTGAAACGTGTGCGTCGGCGGCAGGAAGAACCAGTTGAAGGCGAGCATGCTCGCGATCGACACTGCGGTGGCGAGCGCTAGGCCCCACAGCACCGCCACCGGCAGCACCGCGAAGATGTAGAGAACGAGGCTGAGCACCGGGACCCACCGCTTCACGATCGCGATCGCAGCCGTCACGAAGACAACGGCGCCCGCGCTCGTGAGCACGCCGACAATCAGCTCGCCACGCCGCCTCATTCGGCCAACGGTAGTTCACGCTGCGGGCTTCAGCACCACCGTCTCGGCGGGAGCGTGCGTCAAGAGCCAGGCGAGCTGCTTCTCGCTGAACCCCGGAGCACCAGGAATGGGTGCGGGCGCGACGATGCGGTCGAACGGCTCCGCTTCCCACAGGCGCTTCAGCGCGTGCGTAAGCGTCCTTCCCTTCTCGATCCGTGCGTCGACCGGCACCCCCTCCCGCAGCGCCGCGTGCTCGACCGCCTCGAGCAGCGGCATCGCCACCTCGACCTGATCTTTCAGCGGCGAGTCCTCGGCATAGCTCAGCGGCACGATCAGCAGGTACGCCGGAACGAGGACTGCGTGCTCGGCGCGCGCCATTCGGATCGCTGCGTCCAGGACCGTCGGGTCGAGCCGGCCCTCGAACGGAACGAGGATCCTACGCGCGTCTCGCTCGATGGGCAGGCGCCGTGGCGGGCGTCGCAGCCGGCTCACGAGCCGGCCTCCGGGCGATCGGCTCGGTTGGCGACAACGCGAATGTCGACGCCCGGCAGCTCACGCACAAGCCTGGAGAGGAGTGAGCCTCGGAGGATCTCGCGGCGGCGGCTCTCGTCGGGCGTGCCGACGAACACGTACGTCGTGCCGCGCTCGTAGACGACCCGTCGTACGGTGGCGACGAGATCGTTGCCCTCCTCCTCCAGGAAGTGGGCGCCGAGCACGACAGCGAGGCGACGGAGCGCCCCGAGCGCGACCTGTTGCTCATCGGTCAGCTCCTGGCCCGGCTTGCGCACCCAGATCGCGTCGAGCTGCCCCGAGAGCCGTTCGGCCGATCGCCACGCGCGGCGCATGATCCGCTGCGACTTGGGTTGCGGCTCGACAAGTGCGAGGACGCGCTCCGAGATCGCCTGCCGGCTGAGCGGATCGAGCACATTGGCCTGACGGCGCTGCCCGACGTCCTCCGCGACCTCCCGCAAGCGCCGACAGCTTGTCGACACGGAAGAAGTTTTCCAGCGCGACAGTGGCGCGTTCCCCCGGATAGATCTTGCCCGCGCGCAAGCGCTCCTGAAGAGCCTCCGGCGTGAGGTCGACGAGCACGACCTCGTCGGCCTCTTCGAGCACGCGGTCGGGGAACGTCTCGCGCACGCGCACGTCGGTCAGCTCGGCGATCGCGTCGTTAAGGCTCTCGAGGTGCTGGACGTTGACGGTCGAGATCACGTCGATGCCCGCGTCGAGGATCTCCTCGATGTCCTGGTAGCGCTTCTCGTTCCGTGTCCCGGACGCATTCGTGTGCGCCAGCTCGTCGACGAGCGCGAGCTCCGGAGCGCGCCGGATTACCGCGTCGACGTCCATTTCGTTCAGCTCCAGGCCCCCGTGTTGAGCGCTGAGGCGGGGTACGACCTCGAGGCCTTCCGCAAGCGTCAACGTCTCCGGACGGTCGTGTGGCTCGAGATAGCCGATCACGACGTCGCGGCCGTCCGCCTGCGCTTGCCGCCCCTCCTGGAGCATTCGGTACGTCTTGCCGACGCCCGCCGCCATGCCGAGGAGGATGCGATATCTACCCCGCACGGCCGTTTACGCGCCGAGCAGGTTGTGTACCACCAGGTCGATCAGCTTGATGCCGATGAAGGGAAGGATGACACCGCCGAGCCCGTAGAGCAGCAAATTGCGGCGCAGGAGGGCGGTAGCGCCGATCGCGCGGTACTTCACGCCGCGCAGCGCCAACGGTACGAGCGCGGGAATGATCAAGGCGTTGAAGATGATCGCGGAGACGATCGCGCTCTTCGGATCGCCGAGATGCATGATGTTGAGGGAGTTGAGCGGCCCGCGCTGCCCCGGCTTGGTCGCGTACGTGAACGCGAACATCGCGGGCAGGATGGCAAAGTATTTCGCGACGTCGTTCGCGATCGAGAACGTCGTCAGCGCGCCGCGCGTGATCAGCAGCTGCTTGCCGACCTCGACGATCTCGATCAGCTTCGTCGGGTTGGAGTCGAGGTCGACCATGTTGCCGGCTTCCTTCGCGGCGGTTGTGCCGGTGTTCATCGCAACGCCGACGTCGGCTTGCGCGAGCGCGGGGGCGTCGTTCGTACCGTCGCCCGTCATCGCAACCATCCGGCCCTTGCCCTGCTCCTCCTTGATCAGGGCCATCTTCGTCTCCGGCGTCGCCTCGGCGAGGAAGTCGTCGACGCCGGCTTCCTGCGCGATCACGGCCGCCGTGACGCGGTTGTCGCCGGTGATCATCACCGTGCGGATGCCCATGCGGCGCAACTCGTCGAAGCGCTCGTTCATGCCACCCTTCACGATGTCCTTCAGGTAGACGACGCCGAGCGCCCAGTTGTCGCGGGAGACGACGAGCGGCGTGCCGCCCTGCTCGGCGACACCCTGGACGATTCGGTCGAGCTCGGGCGGAGCGCTCCCGCCCTGCTCGGCGATGAAGGTCTTCACCGCGTCTTGCGAATGAGCGTGCCGTTCATGTCCACGCCGCTCATTCGTGTTGTCGCGCTGAACGGGATGAACTGATGCTCGCCGAGCTCGCGCTCACGTAGTCCGAAGCGCTCCTTCGCGAGGACGACGATCGAGCGGCCTTCGGGCGTCTCGTCGGCGAATGAGGCGAGCTGCGCGACCTCGGCGAGCTCGCGCTCCTCGACGCCGGTCACGGGCAGGAACTCGGCCGCCTGGCGATTGCCGAGCGTGATCGTCCCGGTCTTGTCGAGCAGCAGCACGTCGACGTCGCCTGAGGCTTCGACTGCGCGGCCCGACATCGCAAGCACATTGCGCTGGACGAGCCGGTCCATGCCCGCGATGCCGATCGCTGAGAGCAGCGCACCGATCGTCGTCGGGATGAGCGCGACGAGCAGCGCGATCAGCACGGTCTGCGACGTCGACGTCCCGGCATAGAGCGCGTACGGCCTCAAGGTCACGACCGCGGCGAGGAACGTGATCGTCAGTCCGGCAAGAAGAATGTTGAGCGCGATCTCGTTCGGCGTCTTGCGGCGTTCTGCGCCCTCGACGAGTGCGATCATGCGGTCGAGGAACGACTTGCCCGGCTCCTGCGTGACCTCGATCACGAGTCGGTCCGAGAGGAGCTTCGTGCCGCCGGTAACAGCGGAGCGGTCGCCGCCGGACTCGCGGATCACGGGCGCCGACTCGCCCGTGATCGCCGACTCGTCGACCGAGCCGACGCCTTCGATGATCTCGCCGTCCGCGGGGATGATCTCCCCCGCCTCGACGATCACGACGTCGCCGCGCTGCAATTCGGCGGCCGGCACCGAACGGCCGTCGCGCAACCGTGCATTCGTGGTCGTGCGTGTCGTGCGCAGCGCGTCGGCCTGCGCCTTGCCGCGACCTTCCGCGATCGCCTCGGCGAAGTTTGCGAAGAGCACCGTCAGCCAGAGCCAGACGGCGATCACGCCGACGAACCAGAGGCTGCCCGTGTGCCCGCGGGCGATGTCGATGAAGAAGATCGCAGTCGTGATCACGCTGCCGAGCTCGACGATGAACATCACCGGGTTCTTGAGCTGCAGCCGCGGGTCGAGCTTCGGGAACGAGTCCCGGATCGCAGCGAGGACGAGCTCGCGGCTGAAGATGCCTCCCTGCTCTCTAGCGGCCATCGAGTGCGAGGTTGAGTTCGAGGACGTTGACGCCGGGCTCACCGAGGAAGCCGAGGCTGCGGCCGACGGTCGCCTTCTTGATCAGCTGCTGCACCGTGGCGAGCGGGAGGTGCCGGACCGCCGCGACGCGGCGCGCTTGGAGAGACGCATAGGCGGGCGAGATGTCGGGATCGATGCCCGAGCCGGACGTCGTGACCGCGTCGACGGGAATGTCATGGATCGTGAGCCCCGGGTTGTACGGCCGCTCGAGCTTCAGGATCGCCTGTGCGTTCTGCGCGACGAGCTTCGCCAGATCGGGGCTCGTAGGCCCGAGATTCAAGAACGTCGTCGCCCCTGCGTTGTAGGCCGGCGCAGTCCCGGACGGCCGCTCGTGGAAGTAACGCGGCCAGGTGAAGTTCTGCGCGGCGAGTCGCGAGCCGACGATACGCCCGTTCTCGTGAACCAGGCTGGCCGTCGACTTGCCCGGGAACGCGACCGACGCGAAGCCGGTCATGATTGCGGGATAGGCGAAGCCGAAGACGAGTGTCGCCAACACCACCACGATCGCCGAGCGCACGAGGGCGGTCATCAATGCATCAACCCTTCGACGATCGGGCCGAGCGTGAGCGCGGGCAGGATCATCAGGCCGGCCGTCAGGACGATCACCCCGGTCAGCAGCACGCCGAACGTCGGCCCGTCGGTGCGGAAGGTCCCTGCCGACGCGGGCACGATCTTCTTCTGCGCCAGCGAGCCGCCGAGCGCCAGCGCGGCGAGGAGCGGCACGAAGCGCCCGAAGTACATCGCGACCGCACCGAGGGTCGCGGAAAAGCTCGTCGCGCCGTAGCCGGCGAACGCGCTGCCGTTGTTGTTCCCCTGCGAGTCGTAGGCGTACAGCGTCTCGGTGAACCCGTGGACACCGTGGTTGTAGACCGACGCGAGACCGGACTTCGTCCCGATCGCGACGGCGGCCATCACGAGCACCATCGTCGGCACGAAGAGCGCACCGAGCGCAGCGATTTTGATCTCGCGCGCCTCGATCTTCTTCCCCAGGTACTCCGGCGTTCTACCGACCATCAACCCCGCGATGAAGACAGCGATCAGGATGTAGAAGAACATCCCGTAGAGCCCCGAGCCGACACCGCCGAAGACCACCTCGCCGAGGAAGAGGTTCACCAGTGGCACAGCTCCGCCCGCGGGCGTCTGCGCGTCGAAGCCTCCGTTCACCGAGCCGTTCGAGGCGTCGCTCGTCGCCACCGTCCACGTCGCAGTGTTGGCGATGCCGAAGCGCACTTCCTTGTCGGCCATGTTGCCGCCGCTCTGACCGTGGCCTTGGGCGATGTTCACGCCCGAGTTGCGCAGTACCTGCGAGCCGTGCTGCTCCGAGGGCAGGTTGACCGCCACGCCGATCGCGAACATCGCGAACATGGCGGCGAAGACGACCGCCGCGTGCCGTCGTGCGTTGACCATCCTTCCGAACATGAACACCTGCCCGGCGGGGATGAGCAGGATCGCGAGCAGCTCGAGAAAGTCCGTCAAGCCGTTTGGGTTCTCGAACGGCACGGCCGAGTTCGAGTTGTACGGCCCCCCGCCGTTCGTGCCGAGCTGCTTGATCGCCTCCTGCGAGGCAAACGGGCCGCGGGCGATCGTCTGATGGGCGCCCTGTAACGTCGTTGCCGTCGCGTGCGCATGGAACGTCTGTGGCACGCCCTGCGAGATGAGGATGACGGCGAGCAGGATCGAGAGCGGGAGCAGGATGAAGACGACCGAGCGGTAGAGGTCGCGCCAGAAGTTCCCGAGCGTCCCAGCCGAGCGGCGGGCGATCCCGCGGATCACCGCTGCGAGCACGGCCATCCCGACACCGGCGGAGACGAAGTTCTGGACGGCGAGGCCGGCCATCTGCGTCAGATACGACATCGTGAACTCGCCGCCGTAGTACTGCCAGTTCGTGTTCGTGACGAAGCTCGCGGTCGTGTTCAGCGCGATGTGCGGCGCGACGCCCTTCAGGTGGTCAGGGTTCAGGAACAGGTGCCCCTGCAGCCGCTGGATCCCGTAGACGACGAGCGAGAAGAGGACGCTGAAGACGAGCACGTTCTTGCCGTACGCCTTCCAGTCCTGCTCCTCGGAGCTCTTGCGTCCGAGCACGCGGTAGAAGCCGCGCTCGACGACGCCATCGCGCTCGCGCCCGTAGACGCGGGCCATCCAGATCCCGAGCGGGTAGCCGAGCGCAATCAGCGCCGCGGCGTAGACGAGGAGTTGTCCGATCCCCTGCCCGCTCATGGCCTAGAACCGCTCCCCGCGGAAGAGCGCGTACAGGAGGTAGACGAATACCGCGAGCGAGATCGCGAGACCGAACGCGTCACTCGCCGACATCAGATCTTCTCCAAGGCCCACAGCAGGGCGAAGATGGAGGCGAAACAACCTGCGGCAATTGCGAGCATTCCGACATCGAACATCGCTACAGGAATACGCCGCACGTTCTCAACGACACCTGAAGGCGGCTACGCCGGGTCTGAAAGTTGTCTAAACGGGCTCGACGAGGCGGTAGCCGGCGCCGGGCTCGGTCAGCAGGTAGCGCGGGCTGGTCGGGTCGGGCTCGATCTTCTTGCGTAGGTGCGAGACATAGACATGGAGGTAGTGCGCCTCGACCTGGTACGCAGGGCCCCACACCGCACGCAGCAGCATCCGGTGCGTCAGGAGCTTCCCCTGATTCTGGGCGAGCACGCGCAAGAGGTCGAACTCGTGCGGGCTGAGCTTCACGCGCTCGCCGCGCATAGTGACGATGCGCTCGGGCACGTCGATGCGCAGGTCGCCGACCTCGAGCACCGGCTGTTGTTCGGGCGCACGGCGGCGCAGCACTGCGCGCAGCCGGGCGAGGAGCTCATCGACGCTGAACGGCTTCGTGACGTAGTCGTCGGCACCCGCGTCGAGCGCCGCGATCTTCTGGCGCTCCTCCCCTACCGCCGAGAGGACGATCACGGGCGCGTCGCTCCACGTGCGCAGCTCCCGGCAGACGTCGGTGCCGTTGCCGTCCGGGAGGACGAGGTCGAGGATCACCGCTTCCGGCGGGTGTGCCGCCGCCGCCGTGAGCGCCTCACCGGCCGTCGCGGCGGCGTCGACGGTGAAGCCGGCGCCACGCAAGGTCGCGCCGAGCGCCCGCAGGATCTGCGGCTCGTCGTCGACGACGAGGATGCGCTGGCCATTCATGCTCGCAGCTCCGCCGGGACTTCGACGACTGGCAGCGCAAGCGCGAACGTCGCGCCCTGCCCCGGCCGCGACTCCGCCCAGACGCGGCCGTCATTCGCGGCTGCGAAGCCGCGCGCGATGGCGAGACCGAGACCTGCACCTGAGCTCGTGTCGCCCGTACGGCGATAGAACGGCTCGAAGACGCGCTCGAGCTCGCCCGCCGGCACGCCGGGCCCCTGGTCGACGACGCGCACGATCGCCTCCTTCCGCGTCGCCGTGATGCGAACGACGACATGGGCGTCGGCGGGAGAGAACCTGAGCGCGTTCTCGATCAAGTTCGCGAGCACGCGCTGCACCTGTGCGCCGTCGACATTCACGAGCGGGGCTTCGCCGACGACGTCGACACGGCGGCGCGCACCGAGCGCCTCGACCGCTTCGCGCGCAAGATCGTCGAGCGACCACAGCTCCGACTCGGGCGCCGCGCCGCCGGCCTCGAGGCGCGACAGGTCCAGCAAGTCGGCAACGAGGCGACTGAGACGATCGGAGTCGAGCTCAATCGTCTCGAGCAGCTCGTCGCGATCGGCCTCGGTCTGATGCAGCGTTCGACTGC
>Ga0193751_1002770_pt1 | contig 10529 bp, 5 predicted proteins | sample L1c2metaG_FD_143050 | JGI IMG/M metagenome (GOLD analysis project Ga0193751, IMG submission 143050) | Soil microbial communities from a riparian zone of the East river system, Colorado, United States - L1c2 | ecosystem: Environmental > Terrestrial > Soil > Riparian zone | place: USA: East River...
TTTAGCGGCAATGGTGATTTCCTTGGATAATTTGCTGAAGATCTTGCCGCGTTTCGCATCAATCGCGCCTTTGAAACGCTTGACCTTCGACCATTTGCTATGTCCCGCCATAGATGCGCGGAGTTATATTTCTCGACTACAAATTTTGCCTAATGAATTAATTCCAAACTCGGAACAGCACGCCTCGCGAGAGAATGGCCAGCGAGGAACCAGGCTAACTGGAGCAGATTTAACCGCAGACGCCCGATTTGTCAATCAGATTGAAGCGATTGAGTCGAGCTTCCCCACCCATAAGCCTTAAAGGTTACTGACGGAGCAAGCCAGCGGCCTTGGCTTCCCCTCAAGCAATGGCTTAAGTAAACTGAAACGATGCGCATTTTGGTGATCGAGGACGAAAAGAAAACGGCGGCTTTCCTGGCCAAAGGCCTTTGCGAAGCCGGCTTCGTTGTCGATGTTGCGGGGGACGGTGAAACAGGGCTGAAGCTCGCGCACGCGGCCAAGTTCGATCTCCTTGTTGTCGATGTCATGCTGCCAAGGAAGGACGGCTGGGAAGTCGTCGCGGACCTGCGGCGCGACAGGATCCGCACTCCGATTCTCTTTCTTACTGCCCGCGACAGCGTGCGCGACCGCGTGAAAGGACTCGAGTTGGGCGCGGATGATTATCTGGTAAAGCCGTTCGCGTTCCCCGAGTTGCTGGCCCGTGTGCGCTCGTTGGCGCGGCGCGCTCCAGCGCGACACAAAGAACGCTTACGCATCGACGATTTGGAAATCGATATGCAACGACACAAGGCAGTTCGCTCCGGCGTGCCGCTTAATCTCACCCCGAAAGAGTTTCTTCTCCTTGCCCATCTGGCTCGCTCGGCTGGCGAGGTGGTATCGCGCGCTGAAATCGCCGAGCATGTATGGGAGATCGGGTTCAAAACCGACACGAATGTCGTGGATGTCGTTGTGCGCCGATTGCGGGCTAAAGTGGACGATCCGTTCAAGACGAAACTGGTCCACACGATCCGCGGCGTGGGTTATGTCCTCAAAACGCACTAAACCGCGCCCTATTGCGTCGCAGCTTGTCCTACTTTTTACACTGGCGGCGGCGCTGTTGCTTTGCTGCGGGCTCGGCGTGTTTTATTGGATCGTTATTCGGCACGCCTTCGCGGAAGACAATTCCGTGCTAGCCGATAAGGTCTCCGCTCTGAGCGCCGACTTCAACGAGGGCGGGCCAAAACTGTTCGGCGAAGAATTGAAAGCCCGCCGCGCCGGCGAGCACGCTCCTTATTGGATCAGAGTGCTCGATTCGGAAGGCCACACCGTAGCAGAGACGCCCGGAATGAATCGGTTGCTTCCTTCGGACATTTTTCCGCGCGCGCAAAAATCCACATCGCCTGTTCGCAGCCCAAAGGATTATCGCACTGACGCGAACTTGTTTTCCTTGATTACAATAAATGAAGACTCCGCTGGACAGGCTTACACGATCCAGCTGGCGCAAGACCGGTCGAGTGACGAACAAGTCAAACGAGAGTTTGGCGTTTTGCTCATCGTCGTGCTGTCGGGCAGCATTCTAGCCTCGGCTCTAATCGCAATCACGGTTACTAGGCATGGTTTGCGTCCGCTCGGCGAAATGACACGCTCACTTGAACGAATCGGACCGACTCATCTCAATGAACGAGTGGCGCCGGGCGGCTGGCCGCGCGAGCTCCAGCCGCTCGCGGTCGCTTTCGACGACATGCTGGACCGGCTCGAGGTTTCTTTTACCCGGCTTTCCCAATTTTCCGCCGACCTTGCCCATGAACTCCGCACACCAATTGCCAATATCCTTGGCGAAGCGCAGGTCGCTCTAACGCGTGATCGCACGCCCGATGAATATCGCGAAGTAATCGAGTCCACCATCGCCGAATGCGAACGGCTGTCCGGAATCGTCGATAATCTGCTCTTCGTCGCGCGCGTCGATGCGGCCCGCGAACCAATCGAGCGGAAGGAGTTTGATGGTCGCGCCGCCCTGGAAAAGATCGCAGCGTTTTATCGAACGATTGCGGAGGATCGACATATCGCCATCAATTGCACCGGCGAAGGCGAAATCTATGGCGACCCGGTTTTGTTCAGTCGCGCCGTGAGCAACCTGGTTGATAACGCGCTACGTTTCACGGCGGAGGGTGGCACAGTTCAAATATCGATTAGGGTAAAGGCCACGCATTCCGAAGTAACAGTCAGCGACAACGGATGCGGAATAGCGCCAGAGCATTTGCCGCACGTGTTCGACCGCTTTTATCGTGTCGATTCGTCACGCAGCTCCGACGGCGCGGGGTTGGGGCTGGCACTGGTGAAATCGATTGTCGATCTTCACGGCGGGTCGGCGAAAATCGAGAGCGAGGTCTATCGCCGGACAACTGTGGTCCTTATTTTTCCCAATAAATCGTCAGCGAAAACGGGAAAAACTTAGCGCCGCTGCCCTCAAAAATTTGTCTTGTCAATCATTACAATTTTGTAATGAATCCGCGCATGACTTCAAAACATTTTTCCCGCGGAGTTGCGCCAACGTTGATTCCGCTAGTCGCATGCGGATGTTTACTTTTTCTCGCTTCATCTAGGTCGGCCCTCGCGCAGGCGCAAACAGAAGAGCCAATTGTTGTCACGGGCGAAGAGGTGCCCAGCGCTTACGGCGCGCCTCCCGGATTTTCTCGCAGCCGTTTTTCCAACGCAGTAAATGCGTACGTGTTGCCGCCATGGGCATTTTTCTTTGGCGAGCTTTTTGAGGGCACGGGGTTCCGCCACGGGCCGCCGGATTATCTTTTCACTCAAGAACTCGAAATGGGTTTGCCCTATCGTTTTAACGTAGCGGCGGAATCTCAGTTCGAACGATTTAATGGTGGTGGCGGCGCGCAGACAGTGAGTCTGGAAGCACGATGGGCTCTGGCTGATTGGAACAAGATTCCGCTCAACCCGACAGTATTCGCCGAATACAAATTCGGCGTCGGCACGATTCGACACGAAGAAGTTCCACCGCCTCCCGGAGGAGGAGAAGAGGAAGAGAGCGGACCCCCCAAGGTTCCCGATGCCTACGAAGTTCGTTTGCTCCTCGCCCAGGATTTCTTCGAGCGCGTCGAATGGGCCATGAACTGGTTCTTTGAAAAAGAGAACACCGGAGATCGTGGGCGCGAGTGGGGCTTCTCTCAGGCTGCGATGACGCCGATTCTCTTGCCTAACGAACGCCTGAAAGTCGGCATAGAAATGGAATATAGGAATTTGACCGTCAAAGATACACGCGGAAATCCCGTGAACAGTTTCACCATCGGCCCAACAGTCGCGTGGAAGCCGACGAATAGTACGCGCGTGGACATCTCCCCTTTGTTTGGCTGCACGCAGAATTCGCCGGTTGCTGATGTCTTTGTTGCCTTTTCCTGGCTCTTCGGTGGCGAACGCGCCGAAGCCGAAGCGCCCGTGTCCACACGGTTCCGTTACCTCACCATGGTTTCCCGCGCCGATAAGGATTCGGACAAGGAAATGAAACAGGTTGCCCCTGAACCGTGTCCCGAATGGTACGGCGACAATGAATTGAATGTGAATCTTTGGGGCACCTACTTATTCACCAACACCGAATTCGCTCCTAATCCTTCACTGGTGGACATCGTACAAAGTACCAGCGAAGGCAACCCCGTGCTCGGAACCTACGACCATTATATCGGAGGAGATCACGCGTGGGGCGGCGGTGGTGACGTTAAGTACTTTTTCCATAGGTACTTTGGCGTGGGCGTTGAAGGATTTGCTGTGGACGCCACTAAGAGCGGTTTCGATATCTTCGAAGATCCCACGGTCCCGATTTTTATTCATAACAGAGTTAATCACGAGCGCGTCATCGGCGCTGTTTTAGGAACATTTACATTGCGCTATCCGATTCCTTGCACACGTTTTGCGCCTTATGCGTGGGCGGGTGTCGGCGCGATTTTCGGCGGCGGCGAAAGAGATATCGTTCACACACAGGGGCCGCCGGATGCGTTCGCTGTCCATGCGCAGACTGATCACTTCGGTAGCGAAACCAAATTGCTCGGCCAATTCGGAGCCGGTCTCGAATTCCGAATCGCGCGGCACGTCGGTTGGACTAACGACTTGAGCTTCGGGGTGGTCGACGGACCGAAAAATAATTTCGGCATGTTTCGTAGCGGCCTCAACTTCGCTTTTTAACGGTAACGTAACAATTTGGTTAGCTGCTCAGTCATCGGCGGTCATTGCACTCGCGATTTGTCAATCAGGTTGAAGCGATTGAGTCGAGCTGCTTCCTGAATAGTCCGCGTCAATATCCCACAAAGCCTTGGGAGAAACGTCCCCCCGTGCTAATTCCGAGATCGACAATAAGAACCGGGCCGACATTACTTGTCGGCCCGGTCGTCAAAACTAGGGACCCGAGCCGGTGACGACTTCCTCCTGGTGGATCGGCGTCGGGGTGAATTCGAGACCGTAGAACCAGGTCACGTTCTGCACGTTGTTGCTGTCGGTCCAGAAGGCATGCAAAACGTTGTCGGAGCCGGTGTCGATGTCGGTGTAATCGCCGAAGAAGCCACCGCCAAAGCCATACCGAGTGTTGATGTGGTGAGTGGTCACGACGTTGGTGGTGGTGCTCAAGTCGCGGACGACGTAATCCAGCCGCGTGTTGTTGATGTAATTACCGAGCGTGGTGCAGTTGATCCGCCCCTCGGGAGGCGCCGGCCCCGCCGCGCACGTCTGCCAGGGTGAAACGACGGTGCCGCGATAGGCGCCGAGGTGCACATGGCCGTCAGCGCCGACTGAGGCGGCCGGGAAGATGTCCTCGATCGGGCCTGTCGGTGACGGGGCGTTCAGCGTCGTGTTATCCGGGTTCGTGACCGGATAGCCTTCGGCAGTCCGGTTGCCGGCGGTGAAGACGCGTGTGGGAGCGCTCCATGTCGCGCCGCCATCAGTGGACTTGCTGTAGACGGCCGTCGACGCGCCTGGGTTCCCGGTGGTCCACGTCGCGTACAGGTCACCGTTGGGTGCCGCAGCGGCCGCCGGGAAGCTGTTGACGCGGAACACGGTGTCGTTCAGTGGCGAGCTGTCGATCAGCGGGGCCACGGCCACCGGCTTGCTCCAAGTCGCGCCGCCGTCGCTCGATTTGACCATGTAGGTCGAGTCGAGCGACGCGTGGCGGGTAGAGCCATCCCAGAAGACGTAGAGCGTGCCGTCCGGCCCCACGACCGGGCGCGAGCCCTGTCCGTACAGCACGTTCCCAGAGATCAGCTTCGGGGAGGTGAATGTCGCGCCGCCGTCGGTCGACGATACGAATGCGATCGGCGACTGCACGTAGGCACCAGTTCCAGCACTGAAGAGGAAGCGCGTCCAAGTGACATAAATCCGATCCTGGAAGGGACTGCCAACGTTGTGGTCGACGGCAATCCACTCTTTGTCGTTGAGGGTAGAGGGTGAGGTCGTTGGATTGATGAACGTCGGCGGACCCCAAGTCAGGTTGCCGCTGCTGTCGAAGGCGCCTTTGTTAACTGTTACCGTGTTCGGCGCGCTGGTCCGGTTGAAGCCCAGGCCCGCGTAAAAGACGTGGCCCTGGCTGTCGAACGCAACTGATGGGTCGCCGCCCGCGTCATACGGACCGCCGACCAGGTGCTCGACACCCGGAATGAGGGTTCCGATTTGGCTCGGGTCGGTAGTCGCTACGTAGCTAGAGTTAGGGTTGCTATTGCAGCACCAGGTCCCGCCGCCGTCGTTGCTGAAGTACGTACCCGAATAGGCGTCGCCGAGCGCGCTGCAGGGTGTGGTCCCCACAAAGCAGGACCAGGTACGAGTGACGTAGTCGTTCGCTCCGCCGACGATACGATTGGGATTGTTGGGGTCGACGGCAATCGCAGTTTCATTCTGCGGCGCGGCTGCGGTGTCCTGGTTCACCAGGACGTTCGGGGCGACAATGGTGGCGCCGTCGAGCGGGCTCGTCAGCACATGGGCCGGGGTGATCGCGGCAGCGAAAGGCGCCGACTGCTCCTGCGCCTCCTGCTCGATGAAAGCGGAGAAGCGGATCTGCAGGCCGGCGGTTCCCTTCAGTGAGGCTACCTTGCCGGCAAGAGTGTTGATGTTATAAGTCGGCGCAGACTGCGCCGCAAAGGCGCTAGATGGGCGGAACGCGACAAAGGCCATCGCCCCCGACGCGAGGAGGAGCGCGCCCGCGATGGCGATGCGCAGATGCGACCGGACAGGATTTGAACTAGTGAACCAACGAGGAGTTTTCATATATTTTTTGAGCTGGCGATAGCGGATTGAAGTTTGTGTGAAATTAGGGGAGTGCGAGACTACCCAAAATTAGAACGAAAATGCCAAGCATCTTGGTCGCTTTTTTTTGTTCTTTTGTCTCGGATTCGGTGCGAGGTCCGAGACTGGCTTGTTAACACCAGGCAAACCACAAGGTGATTAACCTTCGTCGCTGCCGCCTTTTGCCTGCAACTGAGCTACGCCGCAGCGGCAGCGCGTTTCCGGGCGGTCGCGTCCAGAATGCGCTTACGCAAGCGCAGTGATTTCGGCGTCGCTTCCACGTATTCGTCGATGTCGATGTACTCGATCGCGCGCTCCAGACTCATGCGGAGCGGCGCTTCGAGTTGAATCCCTTTGCCTTCGCCCTGACTGCGCATGTTGGTAAGATGCTTTGCCTTGCACGGATTGACCGGTAAATCTTCCGGCCGCGCGTTTTCGCCCACGATCATCCCTTCGTAAATGTCCTCCTGCGGTCCGATGAAAAGCCGTCCGCGCTCCTGAATATTATTGAGCGCGTAAGCGGTGCTGATTCCCGATTCCATCGACACCATCACGCCACGACCGCGCCCGCCAATCTCGCCCTTGAACGGCGCGTACTCGTGAAACAGATGACTCATCAATCCTTCGCCGCGAGTCAGGTTTACAAGGTCGGTTTCAAAGCCGATTAGGCCTCGTGTCGGGATGATTGCCTCGAGTGAGACGCGCGTCGCATGATGAACCATGCTGACGATTTCGCCTTTACGATTGGCAACCGACTGCAAAACGTCGCCGAGATTCTCATTAGGCAGATCGACATAGAGATTTTCAAGTGGCTCGAGCAAGTTGCCCGATTCGTCTCGATGAAAAATCACCTCGGGACGGGAGACCATCAGTTCGTAACCTTCGCGTCGCATTTGCTCGACCAGAATCGCGATTTGCATTTCGCCGCGCGCATTGATTTCAAACGCGCCGGCTGTTTCCGTATCGCTTACCTGGAGCGAAACATTGCCGCGGGTTTCGCGAATCAAGCGCTCCCGAATGTGCCGTGCCGTGACAAACTTCCCTTCGCGTCCGGCAAACGGCGAATCATTGACCAGGATGTGCATCCGAATAGTCGGTGGATCGATGTCCACGAACTGGAGCGGCGCCCGTTCCTCGCGATCGGTCAGTGTTTCGCCGATATAAACTTCCTCAAACCCGGTCAGCCCCACAATGTCGCCCGCGGCAGCATGTTTGATTTCGACCTGCTCCAATCCGGCATAGGTGAAAAGCGCAGTGACGGCAGCGCGTTCCCTTCGCCCATCACGATGAATGCAAACAATGGAATCCCCGACGGCGACGCGCCCGCTCACGATTCGCCCGAGCGCAATGCGACCGAGATAATCGCTGTAATCCAGGTTCGAGACGAGCATTTGAAAGAACGGTTCGCTTGAAATTTTTGGGGGCGGCACGTGTCGAACGATCGCCTCAAAGAGCGGCGTCATATCTTCATTATTTTCGTGCAGCTCGCGAACGGCGTAACCATCCTTCGCACTTGCGTAAACAATTGGGAAATCGAGTTGCTCATCGCTCGCTTTCAGTTCAACAAAAAGATCGAACACAGCATCCAGAACTTGGTGCGGCCGCGCATTTTCTCTGTCGATCTTGTTGATGACGACGACTGGCTTCAGTTTGTTCTCCATCGCCTTGCGTAAAACAAAACGCGTTTGCGCCTGCGGCCCATCGTGGGCATCGACAACGAGCAACACGCCGTCCACCATTTTCATGATCCGTTCGACTTCGCCGCCAAAATCGGCGTGTCCCGGCGTATCAACGATGTTAATCCGATAGCCGTTCCACTGGAACGCTGCGTTCTTCGCGCGAATCGTGATTCCTTTCTCGCGCTCGAGATCCATCGAATCCATTACGCGCTCCTCGATCTTTTGATTGGAACGGAAGGTGCCCGATTGGCGCAGCAATTGATCGACCAGCGTCGTCTTGCCGTGATCGACGTGCGCAATGATGGCGATGTTACGGATTTTATCCATCGAGAGAGATGCCCTTCCGGAGGACGGAGGGAGCGCCGAATATGGTGGCACGCCACTCGCACGTCAAATGCGCACGAGAATCGCCCCGCAGCGATCAAACAAAAACGCCGTCAAGGCGGACTAAACCTTAACGCACGCTTAGCGTGATAGATTCGCCAGGTTCCGTTTTAGCGACGAATTCGGTAATAGCCGTGATGCCAACTGGCTCGTAGTCGCGAATCGGATCGTGACGTCGTCGATGAAGGCGGCGCGCACGCTCGTCGCGGAGGCTACTGAGCGGAGTCGCGGGGCGCCTACCCACCGCCACTCCGCTCGTATCGGCAGTTACGGGGTCGTGCTGCCGTAGATGTTCTGATCGAGCCCGCCCTCGTACGGACACGTGTCGCGCGTGAAGCTCCCGTCGGGATTCTGCGTGCGACATTGGTGGACGTCGGCGTTGTCCGCGTCGCTGTCTCCGCCTTCACGCGGATCCCCACCGGCAACGACATTGCGCCAGTCTGTCCAGACGCCGTACGAGAAACTCCCCACCGAGCTAATGTAGAGATAGTCGCCGCCGAACGGGGACGTCCGGCCGCCGAACTGCTCCCAGTTTGGGTTGCTCGTCGCGGTCGTCAGCTGTGTGGAGCTCGACCATGTCAGGGTCGAGGTCGGCGCCGTCGCTGCGAACACATCGAGCGCGGGCACGGTGCTCGTGTCAGAGCAGTTCCCGATCGGTCGCGCCGGGCTGTAGCAGGAATCGTGGCGGCTGTCCCACCAGAGCGCATGAATAGTGCCGGAATCGACCGAGATGTCCGGGAAGCGCTGGAGCCCGGTTGTCTGCGGATCGATCAGCACCGGCGTCGTGTGGGCGCCGGTCGCGCCGTCCAGCCGGAAGAAGTAAATGCCGGACTGACTGCCTACGTTTTGGTGGTACTTGTCCGGCAGGTCCTCCGAGGTGACAGAGCCGTAGGTCGTCCCGCTCGGCACCTCCGTTCCGGGAATCGACGGGTCGTAGACGACGTAGAGATAGTCGTGTGCCTTGTCCGTCTGGTCGGCAGTGGAGCGAATCTGGGTGCCGCCTCGCATGAAGGTGTAGCCCGAGTCGCAGGCAGAAGGGGCGTCACCGCATTCGCCGACCACCGTGCCCGAGCTCAGGTCGGTCGGGTCGTACGGCTCGAACGTCTGGACGACCTTCGGCGCCGAGAAGCTCGCGCCGCAGTCGGTGGACGCGTTGTAGGCGATCGCATCGGTGTTCGAGTTGCTCCGGACGTCCGCGAACTGGCGGTAAGTCACGTAGACGTGCCCGTCGCCGGTCACGGCAATGTCCGGGAACTGGATGTCGTGCACCGTTTGGCTTAGCTTCATCGGACTCGAGAACGTCCGTCCGTGGTCTGTCGAGCGGACGAAGTAGATGCTTGAGTTAAAGCCGCTCGAGCCGCCGCCCGTGAACCGCGCCCACGCGAAGTAAACGTTGCCATCGCACTGACCGCCGGTGCGGTCGACCTCGATCGAGGTCTTGTCGTGGAATTTCCCCAGTAGGTTCGGCGCGGCCGAGCCCTCCGCGACGTCGACAGAGGTCTTGAACTCCTTGCCGTCGTTCGCCGTCGCGCCGTTCTCGCCACCTGGGTTCTCGTACGTCCCGACCCACACGTCGCCGAACGTCTTGGCCGTGCCTTCCGGATCGCTCGAACTCTCTGAGCCGGCAAACAGGCGTCCGTGGTTGTCCCATGCGAGCACGGGATCGCCCGAATCAGCAGTTCGCACGTGCGCACGTGCGGCGTACGGCGACTGATCGCCTTGGTATCCGGGGACGAGCGAACTGGTGAAGCTTGCACCCCCATCCTGCGAACGGTAGTAGCCGAGCCAGACGTCGCCCAGTCCGACGAACGTCCCGTCCGCTGCGAACACGCCGCAGTAGTCGTTCGAGCTGCCGACGATCACCTGCGTGTTCCGCGGGTCGACCGCGACGGCGGGCTCGTTCTCGCGGCCGCGGCTCTGGGAGCAGGCCGTCAGGACGGCGTCCGTGTACGGGGTCCCGGTGACGAGCGTGTAGTCGCTCGTGTACCCGCTCAGCGTCGGGTCGTCGTTCGTGAGCCGCGCGTTGTTGGGAGGATTGGGGGTGAAAGCCAATGCAATCCCGCTGACCACAGCGGCTGCGATGAGTGTGCCCGCACTCGCGATGCGCACAACTGAGAAGAAACGGTTTCGATTAAACCAACGAAGAGTTTTCATATGTTTTGGAGCTACCGATAGCGAGTTGAAGTTTGGGTAAATTTGGGTAAGTCCGAG
>Ga0193751_1002771_pt1 | contig 10529 bp, 10 predicted proteins | sample L1c2metaG_FD_143050 | JGI IMG/M metagenome (GOLD analysis project Ga0193751, IMG submission 143050) | Soil microbial communities from a riparian zone of the East river system, Colorado, United States - L1c2 | ecosystem: Environmental > Terrestrial > Soil > Riparian zone | place: USA: East River...
CTCCGATACCGCCGAGAACCGCGAATGCCGCGATACATGCGATTGCAAGTTTTTGCATCCGAGACTTTCTCATAGCAGAACCTCCTTCACTCCTCCCGAAAAGTAAACCAGCCTGTTCATCCTGGGTTCGTTGATAGTTAGCAACAGTGTCCAAGGCGCATTCGCGCTGACAGAACTGGTCATAGCGACGACGGCACCGTAATACCTTCCACAAGGTTTTCAGACGCTCAACTCGCGGTCGTACGTGCTCATGTGAGGTTCTTGTCGTGAAGGCGGGGATGCCTGCACCCGTCTATATCGACAAAAACGAGGGTCTATTCCCGATGCGCGCGCCGTGGTATCGCGACATCCAGAGCGCCGAGATCCCGGAGCCCACGACGCCGGAAGGCGTGGAGGTGCGGGTAATCGCCGGGCGCAGCCGCAGTGTCGAGGACGCGCGATGCAGCGCGAGGTGACTGAACCGCTCGCTGCGAACAATCTGGGACCAAGCGCTGACCATGATCGATGCGTACATCAAACTGATGCGTCTCGTCGCTTTGAGTGCCCTTGATGCACCAGAACCCCAATTCACATGTGCCTTCTCCAGCCCACTTGCTGGCCGCAGCGTTCGAAGTACTGAGATTCGAACTGCCGGTCTTCGTTATCCGTTTGGGAAAGATGGTTGGCGTCGACAAAAGAATCGCGACAGCTGAAACTGGAAACTGTCTCTTTCCTGCCTTGGAGCCGAATCGGATCGTTTCCGATCCATTCTCTTGGACGCGTGTCTGATTGCTCGGGCAGATCGCCCGCCATCCGCATCAACGCCATGAGCAATATCCCGGCACAACCGCCGCCGACGAATGCGACCAACAACCACCAAGCTGAAGTCATTTGACTACCCCTTCCACGGCTGCCTCATGGCCGAGCAAACAGCGACAGTGCTGCCGCGACCGACGGTAACTCCCTTATGATCCCCGAAACGTGGAAACGAACGCATCGATCGCCTAGCATCGCAAGCAGGTGAAGGAGAATGCGGCCAACACAGAATCGAGCAAGGGTCGTCATGTGACCAATTGTGATCGGACAAGTCTGTGCTCCACGCTTTCCTACGTGACCCCGATTCCGGGGGTCTTATTCCAACGGGAATAATCTCTGCCGGCGCGGAGTACAACGCAAAGGCGGACACAAACCTCGAGTGGCATTGTCAACTTCCCGGCATCATGATTTGATAAGACAATGGATGCTTCCCCTCGTGTCTCATCTGTCAGCCCTTACAACGGTCATCGCTTCCCTGCGGACATCATCAGCCGCTGCGTGTGGTTGTGCTTTCGATTCAGCCTGAGTTTTCGTGACGTCAAAGATATGATGGCCGACGCGGCGTTGTGGTTAACTGCGAATCCGTCAGTAAGTGGTGCCTGAAATTTGGCGCTGCCTACGCCGGGCGGATTCGTGCGCACGGTCCGCGGACCGGCGACCGATGGCATCTGGATGAAGTCTTTCTTAACATTCAGGGCAAGCTCCAGTATCTATGGCGGGCCGTCGACCAGGACGGCGAGGTGCGCAGGTAGCTTACGGAATAGAGTGTCTTGCTCCTTCCAAGTGATCGGGTAGGGTAAACGTGGGCTCTCGGGCAACATCGTGATGAGCGGCGGCAGGTTCAAGCTCTGGTCGGGGAGGCACATCCAAACGGTTTAGGGTAGCGCCCACACCCAGCGGCGCCCTGTAGCGCGTCCACTACGGCGCTGAAACGCCGTCCACGATCAGCCTGAATCAGGCGACCGCGATCGGGGTCGCCCCGCCTTGACAGCGGTCGCGGACGCGGACTAGTATTTTATAAAAACGACAAGGTTTTTCGTATGGCGCAAAACACCAGTGGGCCACGCGACCGTTGGTCCACTGCTGGAGCTATCGGTTTGCGGTGATGAACCCGCCGACCTAATCGATCCGACCCATTCATGGATTGACCGACGCTGATGCCGGGCGGACGACCGAAGACGCGGCCCGAGCCCGAGGCCGTCAAGAGCGTATCCAAGGTGCTCGATATCCTCGAGCACCTCGGCGCGGCTCAGCGTGCGGTAAGCGTCTCCGACATCGCGCGTGGCACCGGCTTTAATGTGAGCACCGCATTCCGGCAGCTGCAGACGCTGGTGGCGCGGGGTTATGTCGAGCAAGACCTTGGCCATCTGACCTATGTGCTCGGTCCGCGGTTCTATCAACTGGCGAGCGTCTATCTCAAGGGCAAAGACCTCGCGTCGCTCGCCCGGCCGCACCTCGAGGCGCTGCGCGACGTCGTCGGCGAGACCGCTTACCTGGTAATCCTGAGCCACGGCGAAATCGTGCAGCTGGGAAAGGCCGATGGACAGCAGGTCGTCAGCGCCTCGATGCGTTCTTCACAGCGCGAGCCCGCCTACTGCACCGCCACGGGCAAGGTGCTGTTGTCCGGCCTCGCCCCCGAGGCGCTCGAGCGCTATCTCGCGTCGGTGAACCTGCAGCCTTACACGCCGCAGACGATCACCAGTCGGGCCAAGCTCAAGCGCGAGTTGAGGACGGTCCGCAAACAGGGCTACGCACTGGACGTAGAGGAGTACGCCGAGAACCTCTGCTGCGTCAGTGTGCCGGTGCGTGACCCGAACAGGGGTTCTCCCCCGCTCGGCCTGATCGATACCTAGCGTCATGCTGGAACCGTCCTTTCTCCTGTTCATCTGCCCATGCTGCAGGTTCCGCTGCGCGCATTCTTCCGGGAGAGCACCATGCCATTCGTGACCATCCGGATCCTCAAGGGTCATTCGCAGGAACGCAAGGACGAGATCTCGCGCCGAGTGACGGCGGCAGTGAGCGAGGTCGCCCAATTGCCGAAGGATGCGATCTGGGTCGTGTTCGAAGATATCACCGCCGAGGACTGGTACATCGGCGGCACGACGGTCGGCGAGCTCAAGAAAAACGGCAAGCTATGAGCGTCGAGATCCGTGACCGGCGCTTCGTCGATGTCGTCGGTGCCGGCGTCGAATACGAGCGACTTGCGGGTGGCTTTCTGTTCACCGAGGGACCGCAGTGGGATCCGCGCCAGCAGCGCCTGCTGTTCAGCGACATTCCGGGCAACGCGATCCATCAGTGGAGCCACGCGGCGGGTATTCGTGTGTTCCGCGCGCCGAGCGACATGGCGAACGGCCTGGCATGGGACCAGAAAGGACGCCTGTTGTGCTGCGAACACGCCACCAGTCGCGTGACCCGAATCGAATCGGACGGCACGATCACGGTGGTCGCAAGCGCGTTCGAAGGCATGGCGCTCAACAGTCCCAACGACATCGTCGTGAAGCGCGACGGAGGTATTTATTTCACCGACCCGACCTACGGCCGAATGGAGTACTACGGCGTGGCCCGGGCGCCGGTGCTCGCCTTTCGTGGCGTGTATCGCGTCGAGCCCGACGGCGCGCGCATCACGCTCCTCGCTGACGACTTTGCTCAACCGAACGGACTATGCTTCTCCGTCGACGAGCGTCGCCTGTTCGTCAACGACACCGAGCGCATGCACATCCGCGTCTTCGATGTGGTGGGCGATGGCACGCTGCGCAATGGCCGCATCTGGGCCGAGCTGTCAGGCGACGGCGCAGGCGCGCCGGACGGCATGAAGATCGACAGCGAGGGAAATCTCTACTGCTGCGGGCCCGGCGGTATCCATGTGCTCGACCGATTCGCAGCTGCCCTTGGGGTCATCCGGGTTCCGAGCCCCGCCGCGAACTTCACATGGGGAGAGGACGATCTCAAGAGCCTCTTCATCACCGCGACGGACAACCTCTATCGCATCCGCGTGCGCGTGCCCGGACAATCAGGCGCACCCACGTGAATCGAGTACAGGAATCGATGGAAATATGCAGACGCCCGCGACCCTCGCGACCACCGCTCGCGCAGGCAGTACCCGCTCGCGGCACATTTTGGTGGCGCAGACACACGACACTCCTATTGAAGCTTGTGAGGGCGTGTGCACATGACCGGCGTATCACCGTTCCATGCGGCGGACTGCGGTTGAATTTCGCGGCCTTCGGTGCCCATAATGGGCGCAATGACGTGACCCGGGGCGTCCTCGTGTGAGGGCGCTCCGGAGTCGGGCAAGCAGTCGAGAGCACGACGCCATGTACGTTGCTGCCGATTGCGCGGTTGGTCGCAATTCATGATCAAAGGAGGCTTTGATGCTATACCGTACATGTACTGCCGTCGTGACTGGATTGCTTGCGGCCGGACTCGCCACGGCCGCGCCACCGAAGGTCGTGTCGCTGCCTAATTCCGATGCGCAGTGCTTTGCGCCATGGGCCAGCAACACCAAGCTGTTCCAGTACCCGGCAAAGAAGGGGCCCTACCGCATTGCGCTCGCCAACGGCTACATCGCCAACACCTGGCGCATCCAGATGATCAAGACGGCGAAGGCCTATGCCGCCCAGCCCGAGGTCGCTGCCAAGCTCAAGGAGTTCAAAGTCGTCTCCACCGGAGAAGACGTTGCCGCGCAGATCGCGGCGATCAACAACTTCATCGATTCGGGCTATGACGCGATCGTGGTGAACGCTCAGAATCCGGCTGCGTTCAGGCCTGTGATCAAACGCGCCAACGATGCCGGCGTCGTGCTGGTCGCCTTCGACAACATCCTCGATACCGAAGAAGCGATCAACGTCAACGTCGACCAGAAAGGACTCGGCAAGTACTGGGCCGAATGGCTGGTGAAGAACGTGCCGAACGGCGGCAAGGTGCTCGAAGTGCGAGGTGTCTCGGGCACCTCCGTCGATCGCGACCGCCACGATGGTATCCAGGAAGTGCTAAAGGCCTCGGGCAAGAAGTGGGACACGGTCGAAGTGATCGGAAAGTGGGACGACCCGACGGCACAGAAGGTTACGGCGGACGCGATCGCCGTGCACAAACGTTTTGACGCGATCACGGCACAAGGCGGCGACACCGGCGTCGTCCAGGCGATGATCGATGCCAAGCATCCGTTCGTGCCGTTCGGCGGTGAGACCGAGAACGGGTTTCGACAGTTCTGCGCCAAATACGGGGCGGAGGGCCTCAAGTGCTCCTCGGCAGGGACAGGGCCGGCCCAGGTGGCGGTGGCGATCAAGACGGCGATCGCGGCGCTCGAAGGGAAGGTCGTGCCGCAGTCGGTAAAGCTTCCTCTGGCGCGCGCCGAGTACCCGAACATGAAGGAAGGGACCGACTACTACCCCGCGCAGAGCGACAACTTCTTCGTCGGCAACTCGTTCCCAACCTGCGGCATCAACTTCACCGCGCAGGAAATCATGGGGCAGAACGAGGCGAACAAGTAGACGTGGCTGCGGGGATTGCAATGTGCGATCCCCGCACCAATCCATGCACGTCGGCCCACCGTACGCCTGAACGCTCGCGAATGGCGCGATGTTAAGCGTCCCCGAATGAGCCTGTTCGTCATGCAAGGCGTTTCCAAGCGCTATGGCGGCGTGCGCGCCTTGCAGCACGCCGACTTGGTGATCGAGGCCGGCCGCATCCATGCCGTCCTTGGCGAGAACGGCGCCGGAAAATCGACGCTGATCAAGATCATGGCGGGCGTCGTCGCGCCCGACGAGGGTCGGATGCTGCTCGACGGGGAACCGGTGTCGTTTGCATCACCGGCCGCTGCCAATGCGGTCGGCATCGCGTGCATCTTCCAGGAGCTGTCGCTGATCCCTGATCTATCGGTGGCGGACAACATCGCGATCAGCAACGCGCCACGGCGCTTCGGACTGATCGACCGTCGGGCGCAGCGCCGCATGGCGGAGGAGGCGCTCTCGCGTGCCGGCGCGGACAACATCCATCCGTTGGCACTGGTCAAGGACTTGTCGCTGTCGCGGAGGCAAATGGTCGAGATCGCCAAGGCGCTCGCGCGCAAGCCGCGCATCCTGATCCTCGACGAAGCCACATCGGCACTGACGGCCGCCGACGTGACGAAGATCTACGGCGTGCTGAAGCGGCTGCGCGCGGAAGGTCTCGCACTCGTCTACATTTCGCACCGGATGCACGAGATCACGGAGTTGGCAGACGAGTGCACGGTGTTCTGCAACGGCCGCAGCATTGCGGCCTACGCCGCGGGCACCAAGACCGACAACGAGGTCGTCGAGCTGATGATCGGCCGCGAATACAACGCGGTGTTTCCGGCGCGCACCGCGCGAGCGGCCAGCGACACGGCGCCGCTGCTCGAGGTGCGCAAGCTTGGCTGGAGCGACCGGCTGACCGACATCTCGCTGCAACTGCGTGCCGGCGAGGTGGTCGGCCTGGGCGGACTCGACGGCCAGGGCCAGCGCGAGCTGCTGCTTGGGTTGTTTGGGGTGTTGCGTGGGACGACGGGCGACGTGTTGATCGATGGCAAGCCCGTGGCCATTACCGGCCCGAGTGTGGCGAAGCGCAAGGAAATCGGGATGGCGCTGATCCCGGAGGATCGCAAGACGGAAGGCCTCATGCTGCCGATGTCGGTGCGCGACAATCTTTCCTTCGCGGCACTCGCGACATTGTCACGATGGGGCATCGTCGACGCGGCTGCCGAACGCGCCGCGGTCGAGCGGATGGTGCGCCTGCTCGCGATACGGACCGACGGCATCGACTTGCCAGCCGGATCTCTTTCCGGTGGCAACCAGCAGAAGCTGGTCATCGGTAAATGGCTGATGATGGCACCCCGAATCCTGCTGCTGAATGATCCGACTCGCGGCATCGACGTCGGAACCAAACAGGAGATGTACAAGCTGCTGCGCGAGCTTGCGGACGCGAACGCGGCGATCCTCTTCTATTCGACCGACTACGACGAGCTGATCGGCTGTTGCGACCGCGTGCTCGTGATGTATGACGGCGCGATCAAGCGCGAACTGATCGGCGACGAGATCACCGAACGTGCGCTGATTGGCAGCGCCTTGAACATCGGCGCCGAAGCGCGGACGACAACACTTCAAGCCGGATCGACGTGAGCGGCGACGGGCCCTACTGGCTGCGCGAGCACAGGGGGACGCTGCTCGCCTTCGCAGGGTTCGTCGTGATGTTCACGATCTACGCGACCAACCATCCCGCGGGCCTCGACGCCAACGTCGCGACGACCGCGGCCAATAAAGGGGTGTTGCTCGCGATCGTCGCGATGGCGCAAACGTTTGTGGTGCTGACGTCGGGTATCGATCTGTCGGTCGGCGCGGTGATGGTGCTCGCCAATTGCCTTGCGTCGGGGATCGTAGTTGGATCGCCGCTGATGAGCGCTTTGGGCGTCATCGGCGTGCTGCTCGTCGGCTGCCTGTGCGGCGCGATCAACGGGCTGATCGTGATCTTCGGCCGGCTGCAACCGATCGTCGCGACCATTGCCACGGGCGCCGTGTACTATGGAGCGGCACTTGCACTGAGACCTGTCCCCGGCGGCGACGTCAACACGGCGCTGGCCGATGCGCTGACCGGCCAGTTGCCCGGCGGCGTGCCGGCAAGTCTGGTGCTGCTGCTGGCGGTGGTTGTAATCGTGTGGCTCCCGTTCCGTCGCTCAGTGATCGGCCGCGCGGCCTATGCCGTCGGCTCCTCCGAGATCGCTGCGTACATGTCGGGTGTGCCGATCCGCCGCGCCAAATTCGTCGCCTACACGCTATCGGGTCTCCTCGCGTCGATGGGGGGACTCTTCGTCACGTTCATCACGTACACCGGCGAAGCGTCAGCGGCCAACGCCAGCACCTATACGCTGTATTCGATTGCCGCGGTGGTGCTGGGCGGCGTGTCGCTCTTCGGCGGATCGGGAAGCGCTACCGGCGCGATCTTCGGAGCGTTCATGTTCCGCACGATCGGCGACCTGCTTTTCGTGTTCAACGTCGAACCGCTGTGGCAGCCGCTGTTTCAGGGAATCGTGCTGTCAGCAGCCGTCTGTCTCGGCGCGGCCCGGCTGTTGCGCGTGCGCAACCGACTCGATTTGTATGGCTGAAGCACCATCTCCGCGAGACCAGAACGGCCGCGCGCCCGGCGGCTCGGTAGCCAGCGTGCGCCATCGCATCGATCCTGGCATCGCGTGGGCTTTCGGCTGCATCGTGCTCGTGCTGTTCGTTGGAAGTCTTTATTCGAGCAGCTTCCTGTCGCCGCAATATTTACTGCAACAGCTGAAGGTCGCATCCTTCCTTGGCGTGATCGCAACCGGGATGATGGTCGTCATCCTGCTTGGCCAGATCGACTTGTCGGTGCCATGGGTCGTTGCCGCCGGAGGGATGATGGCGACTGCGGCCACCGGCTGGGGACCGCTCGGCGAGTTTCTCGCGATTCCGGTCGGCATCGGCTGCGGCGTCGCGCTCGGGCTGGTCAACGGAGTCGGCGTGGCGTTTCTTCGCATCCCATCGATGGTCGTCACCCTCGCGATGAATGCAGTCGCCCAAGGACTGATGATCGTGCACACAGGAGGATTTTCGCCGCAGGATTCGTCGTCACGGGCGATGCGCGTCATTGCCACGGGTGACGTGGTATTCGGCATCCCCAACGCGGTGTTGGTGTGGGGCGCGGTCAGCGTGGTCGCCGTGTACCTGCTGACACGGACGACTTTCGGTCGCACCGTCTACGCGATCGGAAACCGTGAGCGCGCAGCCTATCTCTCCGGTGCGCGGACACGCATGGTCGTGACGGCCGCGTTCGCGCTGTCGGGTGGTCTTTCGGCGTTTGGCGGCGTGCTGCTCGCGGGTTATGCAAGCAAGGCGGCCCAGGCGATGGGGGATCCGTACTTGCTGCCTGCGATCGCCGCCGTGGTGCTCGGGGGCACCTCGATCCTCGGCGGCCGCGGCAGCTACCTCGGCACAGTGGCGGGTGTCATTCTGATCACGCTGCTGCAGTCCATTCTGTCTGTGATGCAGATGCCGGAATTCGGACGCCACGTCACCTACGGTGTCGTCATCATCGCCATGCTATTGATCTATGGCCGCGGTCGCCGATATTCAGAATAGGTGCTCCGCATTCGGATTACTACACCGTGCCCCTCGAGCTCACCTCCAGCTTCAGCGTCATCGACCCGCGCTTTCATAAGGTGGCATTGCCGTATGTGCATGCCGAGAAGCTCTACACCGGTTGCCGCTGGGCCGAGGGACCGGCGTGGTTCGCAGCCGGACGCTACCTCGTCTGGTCGGACATTCCGAACGACCGCATGCTGCGATGGGATGAGACCGATGGCTCCATTTCGGTGTTCCGCCAACCCTCCATGAATAGCAACGGCAATACCGTCGATCTTCAGGGACGCCTCGTATCGTGCGAGCATCGCAGCCGCTGCGTATCGCGCACCGAGTTTGATGGCAAGCGCATCGTGTTGGCCGAGCGCTACGACGGCAACCGCTTCAACTCGCCGAACGACGTGGTGGTCAAGAGCGACGGCAGCATCTGGTTCACCGACCCGAGTTACGGCATCGACTCCGATTACGAAGGGGACGCCGCGCCGAGCGAGATCGGCGCCTGCAACGTCTACCGGATCGACGCGCATAACGGTCGCGTCACCATGGTCGCCTCGGATTTCGTGCAGCCTAACGGCCTCGCGTTCTCACCCGATGAATCGCTGTTGTACATCGCCGACACCGGTGTTACGCACGCTGTGGACGGGCCGCATCACGTGCGCCGCTTCACCGTGTCCGCCGACGGTAGTTCCATCTCGGGCGGCGAGGTCTTCGCCACCTGCCCCGCGGGTGTGTTCGACGGCCTTCGCCTCGATGTGCACGGCAACCTATGGCTGTCGGCCGGCGACGGCGTCCACTGTCACGCGAGCGACGGTTCGCTGCTTGGCAAGATCGCGATCCCTGAAAGCGTCGCCAACGTGTGCTTCGGCGGGCCGAAACTCAATCGCCTGTTCATTTGCGGCACGACATCGCTATATTCGGTCTTCCTGAACACGCGCGCGGCACCCCGTGCGTGATGTCAGCGAAGAGCTCGAGCAGTTCACATCACGCGATCTACGAACCAGGGGGTCGTGGGTTCAAGTCCTGCCGGGCGCGCCAGATTTCTCAAGGGGGTTGCAGCGATGCAGCCCGTTCGTCATTTACGGACTGTGCCGTAAACGTGCCGCCGGCAGGACCCTCCACGGCGCCCAAGGCGCACAGGCAACCCAGGCCATGGGCCGTGGAGTAGTTGGAGGCATCGACTCCGGCAGAATGCCGCACTCATCTGTATCGTGCGGCAGGATACAGACAGTACCGGCATCGACATGTATTCTATATATATATCAACGTGAACGAGAGCCAAGAGCGACAACTCCGACCCGGCTTCATCAGAGCAGATGAAGTTTGCAGATCGACGTTCTAATCGATTGCAGTCTTAAGGATTTGATCCCGTCAGGAGGTTAATTGTGAAATGGGCGGTTATGTATCTCGTTGGTTTCGTGGTCCTCATTGGCGGCGTTCTGGCCGCGCTCTGGAAATTGGGTATTCTGGATAGCATCGGCACAACGTGGACAGTGATCGGAGTCGTGATTGCCATCGGCCTTGGCATCATGATTGCAGTCTCCCATAGTGGCAGCAAAGAAAACATCGAAATCAACCGGAAGTGACCGACTCGTGCACGATTCCTAGCTGCATTGCGCGAAG
>Ga0193751_1002772_pt1 | contig 10529 bp, 9 predicted proteins | sample L1c2metaG_FD_143050 | JGI IMG/M metagenome (GOLD analysis project Ga0193751, IMG submission 143050) | Soil microbial communities from a riparian zone of the East river system, Colorado, United States - L1c2 | ecosystem: Environmental > Terrestrial > Soil > Riparian zone | place: USA: East River...
GCACGGCCCGAGTTCATCTGACATTGAAATCCGCGGCTTCATCGGGCAGGCGGGTTTGAGCCGGCAAAGCCGCGCCCAGCAGCTTATTTTTGTGAACGGCCGCGCAATTGAGAGTGCGCTCATCACTGCGGCCGTTCGCGAAGGCTACCACACCGCATTGATGAAAGGGCAATATCCGGTCACATTTCTTTTTCTCGATCTCGACCCCGCATCTGTCGACGTCAACGTCCATCCGGCGAAGCGTGAAGTGCGTTTTCGCGATTCGAATGGCGTGCGTGAGGCGATCGTTCGCTGCCTTCAGCACACATTGGAACGGAGCCGGACCGAATGGCAGGAGAAATTTCGCGCTCCAGTTGCGATGCCTGCTCAACCTGATCGAGGCACGACCTCCGTGTCGTCCGAAACGGTTCGAGGGGAAGTATCCCGTCCCTACGGATTTACAACACCGGAATCCGCGCCGGCCCTGATTCCTCGCCAGTTACCGAATGAATCGCCACGACCCGAAGCACTGAAACCGCCAGGAAATCAGCAATTTCAGATCATCGGTGTGCTCAACAAACTCTACGTCTTGATGGAGAACGCCGATGGGCTGGTGCTGGTCGATCAACATGCGGCGCATGAGCGCATTCTCTTCGAAGAATTGCGCCGCCGGATGGAAGAACAGGGGATTCCGTCGCAAAAATTGCTCATCACGCAGACATTCGACCTGCCGCCGCGCGACGCAGACTGGATCGAGCGCAACATGTCGATTTTGCAAAAAATGGGAATCGGGATTGAAAGCTTCGGACCAAACACATTCAAAATCGAGAGTCTGCCTGGTTTTTTAGATGTGTCGGACGCCGCCCAGTTCATGCGCAAGGTGATCGACGATCTAAAAAGCGCGAGCCAGAGTAGCTCGCCGCTGCGCTTAGGTGAGGAAATGATCGCCAAAAGCGTTTGCCGCCACGCTGTCAAAGCGAACGATCCGTTGCGATACCTCGAAGTGGAAAAACTGATCCAGGACTTGCTCGGTTGCGAGTTGCCTTACTGTTGCCCGCACGGGCGACCGACGATGATCCAAATCTCCAATGCCGAGCTGGAGAAGAAGTTTGGAAGGAAAGTCTGAACCGCGGATTAATGATGCGATCGAGAGCGCTAGCGAAAGCACACTCGTCGTTTTCACGGTTCACTGACCTTTGACGTCGGTCCCCTCTTCCCGCAGTTCATCGGAAGATCGGCTCACTCAGACGTAAAAACATGGAAATCGGAAAAATAAAGCCGAAGCAAGAGAAATCAGATTTCAGCGTTTTAGTTTTCCCACTTTGAGCTTTCATTGAGAAACAAACATGGCTGAGAAGATTGCGCTTATTACAGGTATCACCGGGCAGGACGGCTCGTATTTGACCGAACTGCTTTTGGAAAGTGGATACACCGTGCACGGTGTGGTTCGTCGCACGAGCAATCTCCTCCGCTCGCGCATCGAACATCTGCGTCGCGACAAAAAAGTTTACGACAAAAGTTTGTTTCTCCATTACGGCGATCTTGCGGACGCCACGACTTTGCGCCGCATTTTTCGTGAAGTCCGGCCAACCGAGCTTTATCATCTTGCCGGCCAAAGCCACGTCGGGCTAAGTTTCGAAATTCCCGAATCGACGTGCGATGAAGCGGGAATGGCGACGCTGCGTCTGCTCGAGATCGCGCGCGACGAAGCACAACCGGTGCGCTTTTATCACGCAGCGAGCTCGGAAATTTTCGGTAATGCGACCGAGACGCCGCAAACCGAGACCACGCCAATGTGGCCGGCCAGTCCCTACGGTTGCGCCAAGGCATTCGCAACCCAGCTGGCGCGCATTTATCGGCAATCGTACGGATTGTTCGTCTGCAACGGGATTCTCTACAATCATGAATCACCGCGGCGTGGAGAGAATTTCGTGACTCGCAAGATTGCCCGCGCCGCCGCGCGGATTTCCTGCGGCCTCGATTCAGATCTTGTTCTGGGCAATCTGGAAAGCCGGCGCGATTGGGGACGGGCCCAGGATTATGTCCGCGCGATGTGGCTAATGCTGCAACATGAGGTGCCGGACGATTACGTTGTGGCGACGGGCGAAACCCATTCGGTGCGTGAATTTGTCGAAGCCGCTTTCGCAGTTGTTAATCTCCCGTGGGAAAATTACGTCAAGCACGATCCATCATTCGACCGTCCAACCGAACCGGCGCATCTGGTTGGTTGCGCGGATAAAATCCGAAAGACGCTCGGGTGGAAGCCGACGGGCACTTTTGCGCAACTCGTGCACAAAATGGTGGAAGCGGAGGTAGAGCTGTTGAGGGGTTGAGGTCCGAGCGTGTCCAGGGGACGAGTCGATCCAACTGGCGGACCGGGCGGGCATTGTTGAGAAGGCGAGGAGAAGGGAGTTAAGAAACTGCAGCGGCGCTCTGTCGCCGATTCGTTTTGATTTCGGCAGTTAGGGACCGTCTCAATCTCTCAACAACTCAACGATTTGCTGATTTAGCGATTTACGTTTTCAAGTGGGCAGCTAGTTTGGCGCGGTGAAAAAAATTGAGGCGATCGTTAAACCGTTTAAGACCGAGGCGGTAAAAGAGGCGCTCGCCGAAATAGGCGTGGAAGGAATGACGCTGAGCGAAGTGAAGGGATTCGGCCGGCAAAAAGGCCACAGCGAAATTTATCGCGGCAGTGAATACACGGTGGATTTTTTGCCGAAAGTGAAATTTGAAATTGTCGTACCGGATGATCGGGCCCAGCCGGTCGTGGAAGCAATTCTCCGGTCGGCCAAGACCGGTAAGATCGGCGACGGAAAAGTTTTCGTGGCGGAAGTGGAACAAGCCATTCGTATCAGAACGGACGAACGGGGAGCGGAAGCCATCTGAGTGGAAAGTTGAAGCGTGATTTGTTAAAGGAATCAGCAAGCTGGTTCCCGGTTTTAACGATGTGGTGGAATTTATGAACGATTTTTTATTGTCGATCTTGCTCGGGGTCGTCGAAGGGCTGACCGAATTTTTGCCGGTTAGTTCGACGGCGCATTTGCGCATTGTCGAGGCGGCGCTCCGTCTCGATCTCCACGATACCTACTGGAAAATGTACACGATCGTGATCCAGCTCGGTGCAATTCTGGCTTTGCCGGTTTATTTTTGGGATCGAATCCTGAAATTCATCGGCACCTTCCCGAAAGGAGAACGCGGCGACCGCAACTTCATTACGCATCCGTTGAGCCTGACGCTGATCGCGTTTGTAATCACGGCGCTTCCCTCGTGGGCTTTGACCAAGGTGATCGGCAAAAATCTAGAAAGCTTATGGGTGATGGCGACCGCGCTGCTCGTGGGCGGAATCGTGATGTGGATTGTCGATGCAGCTTTTACCCGGCCGCGCGTCACGCACATGGAAGAAATGAATTTGCCGCAGGCGGCGTGGGTTGGCGCGGTACAAATTCTCTCCGCTGTTTTTCCGGGCACGTCGCGTTCGATGTGCACAATCGCGGCAGGGCAGGTGGCCGGTCTCTCGCGTCCGGCTGCGCTCGAGTTCTCATTCTTTCTTTCCATGCCGACCATGGTGGTGGCGACTCTGTACGATCTCTTCAAAACGCTTTCGCCAAATCGTAACACCGCGCTGGAGGGCAATCTGGCGCCGCTTGCGGTTAATACCCATCAATGGATTGTTCTCGTCATTGGGTTTGTCGTCTCATTCATCGTCGCGCTCGGGGTGGTTGCATGGTTTATGCAGTGGGTGCGGACACGCGGATTCGCGCCGTTCGCGATTTATCGAATCCTTCTTGGCGCTGTGTTGCTCCTGGTTCTGGCCCGCGGTCTCGCCTAACGAATTGTCGATGCAAACGGGCGAAGCGATCCTCCCCGATCTTCAAAGCTGCGTCCTGTGCGAGGATGTGCGCTGCGAATTCAACGGAATGCAAACGCTTGTGGGCGTGCTCAACGTTGTGGCTGCGCCGGCGTTGCCGATCAATTACCTGCGCTTGTGTATCTGGACGCGCTGGTGCAGCGGCACGGGCAGGTTCCGGCAAAAATCGCGCATCGTCGGTGTGGACGAGCAGCAGGTGCTCGCTCAGGCCGAGGTGGAGTTTGAGTTGAAGGAAATGGAAGGCCATGCCACCAACGTACATTACTTCGGCGGTGTGCAGTTCCAACAGTTCGGGCTGCATCACGTCGAGATTTATCTCGGAAACGAATTGCGGCTGCGCTTTCCGCTGCCGGTGGTGCGGATCGCCGCGAAATAAAGCGGTAAAAAGTCCGCGACTCACCGTGTGAATAACTGCTTGCCATAAAGTGCGAATTTGTTTAAGACGCGCTCTTAATGCGGAAAGGATTTCTTGTCGGAGTCTTGTGCGGCTTCGCTCTCTTCAATCACACGCAAGGGCAGGAAGTCGTCATTGTTCGGGAAACGAAAGCAAAATCTTCCGAGCGACCTGCGACTCTCCCTCAGGAAACGAAGCCGGAAATCGCTCGCATAGAAAAAGCGGTCGCGGTGCAGCCCGCGAAACCATCGGTTCGCGAGCAAGCATCCGTCCCGGCCAAGCCCACGATCGAGCAGATGCGAAAGTCGGGATCGCTCGCGGCGCAGCGGGTGAAGGAAGAGATGCATGAAATAGAAATAAGCGATGCTGCTCCAGCGCGAGCCCCGCAGGCGTCCAAACAAACTTCCGCCGGCGCGACCCATCCCGCGGACCGGCAATCCCGCGAACCGGAATCAATTCCTTCTCAGCCGGTCAGCTTCTCCGGGCAGACCGCGTTTACCAGATTGGCCGACGGTTTCGACTTACCAGTCGGCAAACCGGATGGGCAAGGTTACTACAAGGCGCGCGGTTTTCGTTCAAACGGCCATCTCGGCGAAGATTGGGACGGAGTCGGCGGTGGAGACACCGATCTAGGGGATCCAATTTATTGCATTGGGGATGGCGTGGTTGTTTTCGCGCGCGATTGTCACATGGGCTGGGGAAATGTAGTCATCGTGCGTCATGCTTTTCGCGAAGGGGGAATGGTCAGGAACATCGATTCACTTTACGGACATTTGGAAAAAATCCTTGTCCGTCGCGGTCAGGCGGTCAGACGCGGTCAGCAAATCGCGACGATGGGTACCGCACACGGGCTCTACGATGCGCATCTTCATCTTGAAATTCGAAGGAACATTGAGATCGGGATGAGCCGCGCCAAGTTCGCCCAGGACTTGAGTAATTATTATGACCCTTCGCAGTTCATCCTCTCGCATCGGCATCTCCAGACCAGCGGCGCCAGCTCCCGCATCGCGATGAATACGTTCACCCAGGACGCCAACATTCGCTGGGACAAAGCTCGCAACTATTCTCACGCGCACTCCGGTGGCGGTTCAAGTGAATCGGCGGCCGCGCTCAAGAAAGCGCTCGCGGCCCAAACCAGCCATTAAATTGCAGTGTCGCTGTCTGAGCGAACCTGCACGGCCGCAATCTAAACTCGCCCGAGCAGGACTAGAATCAGCACGATCAGAAGAATCAGCCCAAGTCCGCCACTCGGATAATAGCCCCATCCGCTGCTGTATGGCCACGTGGGCAGGGCCGCTCGCGATGAAAATCTCTTGCGTGCCGGCAGGCGGCTCTTATCGTTGAACGGCACTCCCGAACGTGTCCGCAGGATGCTTCGGGAAAATTTTTTGCCCAAATTTTCATGGCGAATACGATCCTAATTGGCGCGCAATGGGGCGACGAAGGAAAGGGAAAAATCATCGATGTGCTTACGGCCAAGGCCGACATCGTTGTCCGCAGCCAGGGTGGCAACAATGCCGGCCACACCGTCATCCACGACGGCACGACCTACGTGTTACATCTGATTCCATCGGGCATTTTGCGACGCGGAAAGGTTTGCGTTATCGGCAACGGCGTCGTGGTTGATCCAATCGCCCTCGTCGCAGAATTGGATGGGTTGCGCAAGCTTGGGCTCAGGATCGACGGCAAAAATCTGCTGGTGAGCAATTGCGCGCATTTGGTTTTGCCCTATCACCGAATGGTCGATGAGCAGCGCGAGTTGCGCCAGGGCCGAGCAAAAATCGGCACCACCAAACGTGGCATAGGCCCGGCCTACGGAGATAAAGCAGCGCGTACCGGTCTGCGGATTTCTGATTTGATGCAGCCGCTGCTGTTCTCCAAAAAATTGCAGGCCAAGATTCGTGAGAACAATAACATTCTCGAGACGCTCGGGGCGAAGCCGATCAGTTATCGCGAAGTCAACGGGAGTTATCTCGCGGCCGGAGAAAAGTTGCGGCCGTTCGTTGCCAATACTGTCGTTTATCTGCATCGAGCGCTCCAGCGCGGGAAGGATATTCTTTTCGAAGGCGCGCAAGGGACATTTCTGGATATCGATCACGGCACTTATCCCTACGTGACGTCGTCAAACACGACTGCGGGCGGCGCTTGCACCGGTACGGGCGTGCCCCCGCATCGGATGGACCGGGTTCTCGGCGTGATGAAAGCCTACACGACCCGGGTGGGCGAGGGGCCATTGCCAACCGAAGACCGACAGCTAGCCCAGATGTTGCATAAGTTGGGGCGGGAGTTTGGCGCGACTACCGGCCGCGCCCGTCGTTGCGGTTGGTTCGATGCGGTGGCAACCCGCTACGCCACCATGATCAATGGCATCGACGAGCTGGCGATTACCAATTTGGACGGGCTTGACCATGTCGACCCCATCCAAGTCTGCGTCGGTTATCGTTTGAACGGGAAGCGGCTCAAGGTGCCGCCGTGCGACGCGGCGCAATTGGATAACTGCGAACCGATTTACGAAGCAATGCGCGGATGGAATCAATCTACGAGTTCTGCAAAGAAACTTTCACAACTCCCTTTAGCCGCAAGGAACTACGTTAAGCGCCTTGCTCAACTTACCGGAGGTAGATTATCGATCGTAAGCGTCGGGCCAACCCGCGCCCAAACTATTTTCCTCTAGTTGTTCATCCATGTCCTCTGCCGGCAAAACGGTCCCGCGGCATATCGCCATCATCATGGACGGCAACGGTCGCTGGGCGAAATCGCGCGGCCTGCCGCGGATTAAGGGCCACGAGGAAGGCGCGAAGGCCGTGCGCGAGTGTGTGGAGGGCTGTGGCGAGCTCAAAGTCGAGTACCTCACGCTTTACGCGTTTTCGGCCGAAAACTGGCAGCGCCCGAAAACCGAAGTGTTCGCTTTAATGAAACTGCTCGAGAAGTTCTTGAAAGAAAAAACGCCGGAACTGCTCGAGAAAAATGTTCGCCTTCAGGCCATCGGCCGATTGACTGACCTGCCGGACGTTTGCCAGCAACAACTCCACAGATCGATTGAGGCCACAGCAAAGAACGACGGTCTCACCCTGGTTCTCGCGCTCAGCTACGGTGGCCGATTGGAAATCATCGACGGGATCAAGAGCTTGCTCCGGACTGTCGAGCTCGGCCACATCGACAAGGCCATGATCGACGTTCAAATGTTCAGCAAGCATCTTTACACGCGCTATTATCCGGATCCCGATTTGCTCATCCGGACGTCAGGCGAGATGCGGCTATCGAACTTTCTTCTCTGGCAACTTTCTTACACGGAAATGTACGTTACCCCAAAACTCTGGCCCGATTTCACCAAGAAGGATCTCTCGGCCGCGGTCGACGAATTCGGCCGACGCCAGCGCCGTTACGGGGCGGTCGAGTAAACCGTAGCGGCGGTCTATTTATCACGCTGTAGCCTTGGCGAAGGCGGATGACCGCCGTCTTGCAGATTTCGGCGCTCACAGAGCGTTACTACAGGGCTCGGAGCTACACGAATGCCACAGCAACCGAATCGGCGAGTGATTTGCCGGTGCGTGTGAGAATGAAATTGCCATTCGATTGTCGAAGTAAACCAAGCTTCATGAATTCCCGAGTCTCATTTGGGAATGGTTCCAACACGGTTGCCGAAACGCCCTCGCGCGTGCGCAAGGAGAGCGCAATTCTTTCCGCGCGTTTCATCTCCGGCGTCAGGTTCTCGGTCGAGCCAATCGCCGATTGACCCGACATAAGGCGCTCGGCGTATTGGCGGTAATCAGGAACATTTTGCCAACGCTGCCTCCCGACGGTAGAAAATGCGCTCGGCCCAATCCCCAAATAATCTTCGCCCGACCAATAGCCCCGGTTGTGCGCCGAAGAGAAGTCTGGCCGCGCGTAATTCGAGATTTCGTATTGTTCGTAGCCAGCCGTTTCCAGGGTCGACATCGTTATTTCAAAAAACTTGGCCTCGGCGTCGTCGTCAGCGCGAAATTCGCCGCGTGATTGCCGAAGGAAGAATTCCGTGTCCTCTTCGTAAGTCAGGCAGTAAGTGGAAATGTGTTCGGGTTGGAGCGAGATTGTTTTTTCGAGCGTGGTTTGCCATTGCTGAAGCGTCTGGCCGGGCAATGCGAACATCAGATCGACATTAATGTTTGAGAATCCGGCTGTGCGCAGAATCCGGAACGACTCCTCCGCCTGCAGTGCGTTGTGCTCGCGTCCGAGCAATTTCAGTAATCGATTGTCCCAGGATTGGACGCCAAGACTGATCCGGCTAACGCCGAGTTTTTTGAGCGCGTCCGCTTTGCGTGCGGAAACGCTTCCGGGATTCGCTTCCATCGTCCACTCGATCAATCTGGACAGGTCGAGCAGATCGTGAAATCCACGCAGCAGAAATTCGAGCTGCCCAATGGTCAGCGCGGTCGGTGTGCCGCCGCCAAAGTAAATGGTCGATGGAAGAAGATGTCGATCTTTAGTGTGCCGCTCGAGCTCGCACACAACCCCTTTACAAAAGCGCCCTGTTTGCGAGCGATCGAGGAGATCTTTGTAGAATGCGCAATAGGGGCAGATGCGCGCACAAAACGGAATATGCACGTAAAGGTGTCGGATCGGTTCCATTATCTCTGTTGCAAATTGTTGGACTCCTGTGTTAGACGCCGCCCATTTAGACATAATTGTAGCGGCGGTCTATGACCGCGGCGACCGCGGTTTTCGGCACTCACAGAACGCCGCCACAGACGCAGTTGTGATTCGCACAGGCGGTCATAAAGTCCGTTGCCGTCGTTCAATTACCTTGTCGATCAAAAGCCTAGCTCTGGTTCTCTTCTCTGCTATCACGCCTGCGTTGGCGCAGTCTCCGCAACCGGCGCCAACGCCGTCAATAGTTTACACAGTCCACGATCCAGACGCGATCCATGATTACAAGACGAATCCGCGCGTCGTGCGTTCAATGGTAAACCGGCTGGTAATGGCGGCAACGAGCCAACCTGACGTGGCCAGGGCCTGGACGTCGCTCGTTTCGCCGAACGATAAAATCGGAATTAAAATTTCCGCAGCGGGCGGTGAACTTTTTACGACGCACCACGACGTGGTCAACGCGATTGTCGATGGACTGGTCGCGGCCGGACATGCGCGCGGAAGCATTATCGTTTGGGACCGTTCGCTGATTGGAATCAAGGGCGCCGGTTATCAGCCGGGCGCGGACGGTTATCAATTGAAGGCGATCGCGCCCCGCGATGGTTACGATCCGAAAACAGTTTTCTCAGCGCCGCTGCTCGGGCGGCTGGTCTGGGGCGATTTCGATTACAAGAACAACAAAGGAAAAATTGCACTGTTATCGGACGCGGAGAACACGAGCAATGTCAGCCATTTCTCGCGCATCCTCTCCAGCGAGGTGACGAAGATCATTAACGTCCCGGTGATGAGCAACAGTACGACCAACGGGATCGCCGGCTGTCTCTACAACGTCACTATTCCGAACATCGACAATTGGCGCCGTTTTGCGCAAGGCACGGGTTTCGGGGCGGACAGCGTCGCGCTGATTTACAGCGATCCGATTATCGCGAAGAAAGTTGTCTTCAATCTGATGGACGGTCTGAATGCCCAATATGGTGGCGGTCCGGAATCGCAACCAAACTTCGCGCTAGATCATGCCACGCTTTACGCGAGCAAAGATCCGGTGGCCCTGGACGCGATTGCCTTGAAACGGTTCGAGGAATGGCGCGCCCGTGCGAGCTTTCCCCCGATCGGCCGTCTGGCTTCCTACGTGCAAGCGGCGAGTCAGCTCGGCCTGGGCAATTCGGAGACGAGCCGGATCGAGGTCAAGAATGTCGGGCGTTAGTTGGGTGGTAGGCCGATGCTCGTGAAGACCGAGACCGGGAATTCGACTCGACAATTACGCGGCCCGGTTCTGCGCTCCGTCTCGCGCTCTTTTTATTTGTCGGTGCGTATCCTGCCCAAACGATTGCGAGATCCGGTCGCGCTCGGCTACCTACTCGCGCGCGCCTCGGACACAATTGCCGACACAACTGATTTGCCAACGGAATCGCGAGTTGAAAAATTGCGAACGCTTGCTCGCGGAATCCAGGGCGAAGCATTGGGAGGTGCAATCATCGACCTTAGCGGGTCGTTCGCACCGTTACAAAAAAACCAATCCGAACGCACACTGATCGAATCATTGCAGGGTTGTTTGGATTGGCTCGATCAAAGCGAAGTGCACGATCGCGAAGACATTCGGTTGGTACTTGAAAATATTAATCGCGGCCAAATCCGCGATCTCGAATTATTTCGAGATCCAAA
>Ga0193751_1002773_pt1 | contig 10526 bp, 10 predicted proteins | sample L1c2metaG_FD_143050 | JGI IMG/M metagenome (GOLD analysis project Ga0193751, IMG submission 143050) | Soil microbial communities from a riparian zone of the East river system, Colorado, United States - L1c2 | ecosystem: Environmental > Terrestrial > Soil > Riparian zone | place: USA: East River...
AAAGACTAACCGCCGAGCACGCCGAGAGAGCTGAGAATAGGAAGTCAAAGAAGCGCAGCAGGGGTAAGGCGGCTGGCAACTCGACCCACGAAGAGAAATCAAACTTCTCGGCGATCTCGGCGGTGAAATCCTCCTCTGTGGCTAAGGACTCAGCAGGCGCAGTGAAGCGTTCCATGCCTGCATCCATCCAACCAATGCTGGCCTCGGTAATTGAAAAGCCATTCGACGACCCGAACTGGCTCTTCGAAATCAAATGGGATGGCTATCGCGCCACTGCGTTCATTGAGAACGGGAAGGTCCGCCTAGTTTCGCGCAACCAGAACGATCTGACGCCACGCTACGCCGAGTTGCGGGAGCTTGCGAAATTCGTCAATGCAAAGACAGCGATCCTGGATGGCGAAGTGGTGGTACTGGACGAACAAGGCCGCTCATCATTCAGCCTGATGCAGCAGCGGACCGGCATCCGCAACCATGGCCGCCAGACGGCTCCGCGATCGGAACTGCCCGTCCTCTATTATGCGTTTGATCTGTTATATCTCGACGGCTATGACCTGCGGCGGGTCTCGCTCGAGGAGCGCAAGCGCGTGCTCAAAGAAATTCTCACCGCCGGAGAAATGGTCCGCTACTCGGACCACTATGCCTCAAGATTAAAATCACGCAGACGGTGGATTGCGTGATCGGCGGCTACACCGATCCCGAGGGCACGCGGCAATACTTCGGTTCGCTGGTCCTCGGACTCTACGACAAAAAGAAAAAGCTGATTCACGTAGGACAGGCGGGAACCGGCTTCGATCACGCCGCGTTAAAGGAGATTTCGAATATCCTGAAGGCGATTGAAACCAGCAAGAATCCATTCACTGGCCCGGTCGAGGTCCGCAACGTGCATTGGGTGAAACCGCTCCGGGTTGCAGAAGTAAAATTCTCGGAGTGGACGCACGAGACGGGCGAAGGCGGACTCAAACTTCGCGCGCCCGTGTTCATGGGATTGCGCGAGGATAAGGACCCGGAGGATTGCACGTTCGCAGGGCAGAGTTAGAACAGTGGACAGTGGACAGTGGTCAGTGGTCAGTGGGCAGTGGGCAGTGGGCGAGGCTGAATGAGCGACTGACCGCCGCGCGACAACTGACCAAGCCACTGCTTTAAGGAGGATCCATGCAGCACGCTCCGCGCTTTCTGAAAATTGTGGACGAAGCCCGCTCCCACATAAAGGAAACCAATGTCGACGAAGTAAAGCAGAGACTGGACGGCGGCGAGAAGTTCATGCTGGTGGATGTTCGCGAGGAAAGCGAATTCGCCAAAGATCACTTGCCGGGAGCAATCCATCTGGGTAAAGGCGTGATTGAGCGCGATATCGAAGATCGCGTACCCAACCTTAGTACGCCGATCATCCTCTATTGCGGCGGTGGATTCCGGTCCGCCCTGGCAGCCGACAACCTGCAGAAAATGGGCTACTCCAACGTGCTGTCGATGGATGGCGGCATACGGACTTGGCGCGAAAAAGGCTTCCCTCTCACTCAAAAATAAGGCCTCTCGGGGACTGAGCACTTCCGTAACTTGCCGCTCGGGTTTCCAGCCTTCAGCATGAAACTTGCAGGGAATGTCTTCCGCCTGCAGGAGGCGTATGGCGAAATCTGTGGCTAGTTCCGGCGGCGGTTCCGCAGCTGCTGCGGCCCGCGCCCTGGCACCTCATGCCCGGATTGAGCAGAGCCTTTCCGGCGCGGCGACTCCCGAAATTGCCTGTGCTGCTTTGGCCGACCTGTTCAGCGTCGGTCGGGCTGGAGCATTAAAGGCAGCGGGTTTTATTCCTCTTTCTAGCGCTTCTGCGGTCGCGGCTCGAACCGCAAGTAGCCGGAAAGTCGAGCTCTTCAATAATTTCGTAATTGTGCAGCACGCGAATGTTTTCGAAACCATCAAGCTAAGCACTCTGGGACAGTCCGACAAGCCGGGATCGAACACCATTCAAAAACTTATGACCACGCCGGTGATTGACCCGCAGCAACACGTGCTGGGCGTGATCCAGATCTGTCGCAAAGGCATTACGCAGGATGACGCCGGCCCCGACTTCACATTAAATGACTTACAGAACCTGGAAGCCGCGGCCCGGATTCTCGCCAAACTTCCGTTCATGAATTCGTCTTCGAACTAACCGCCGTCCAATCCAGCGCAGCCTTTTCCTTCTGGGTAAGTTCTCGAACTTTGCCTTTTGCCAGGTCACCCAATTGCAGGGGCCCAATGGCGATGCGCACCAGCCTCACCACCTCAATTCCCAGGGCAGCCAGCAGTCGACGGATTTGACGATTCTTTCCTTCGTCCAGCACAATCTCCAGCCAGGAATTTTTCTTGCCGGTGCGAACAATCGCCGCCCGCTTCACGCGTAAGAAATCCCCGTCCTTGATCCTGATTCCCAAAGTCAGGCGCTGAATCAAATCCGCATCGGCAACCGTCGCGACCTGGACGTGGTACGTTTTCTCGACGTGCATTTCCGGAGATGCGATCCGCGCGCCCCATGCAGAATCATTGGTGAGCAACAGCAGTCCCTCGCTGGCTTTGTCCAGCCGGCCCACCGGCGCCACCCATTGCTGAGATTCCGGCAGCAGCGAGTAAACGGTGTCGCGGCCCTTCTCATCCTGAGCCGTCGTGACGACGCCGCGCGGCTTGTTCATCATGAAATAGAGCTTCGTTGCGGCGCCAAGTTTGTGCCCGTCCACTTCAATCGAGTCTTGACTGAGCACCACGGGCTTCTCGGGATCGTGCACTACGCGACTGTTCACTCGCACACGACCGTCGCGAATTAACTTACACGCCGCAGATCGGGAGCAGTATCCGGATTTCGAAAGCGCGCGCGCCAGACCGGTGCGGATGATGGGTTTTCGCAGCACTTACCTCCGCAGTGGAAAAAGTAGTGGGTGCAAGTCAGTCGGTGATCATTGCACCATTCTAGGTGCAGATTGACAGAATCCGATGAAAAAGCAGGGGTTCTAGGCAAAAAAATGTGGGATAAAGTGAAAACCCTCTTCCATTGCATCAGCTCTGGTGCAATAATCCGTGGACTTTGAATTGCACCAGCACCCTGCATTAAACTTAAAAAATCTGAGATGCACCATGTGGCTTGAAAAACTTTCCTTCGGCGTTCTGCGAGTACTTACTCCTCTCGGTCCGCGATATTTGAAACCCTCGTTCGCGCAGCGGTTGTATCTGCTCTGGATATTCCGTAATTTCCAAACGTTGCCGGTGAAGGTGCTCAGTTCCCACCAACAGCGTCTGCTGGAATCCATGTGCGCCGAAAACAGGTTTGTCTCTTTCGGCATTGGCGTGGACGACGCTCCGCTTTTGGGCACTCTCGAGCAGCGGCCTCCGGCCCCTTCGAGCGTACTACCGCCTCGCCGTCCCAGCGGTTCAGTGACGGATTCAGTCGCGCCCTTCGCGGCCGATGCGCAGCGGCGATAGTTCGGTCATTATCCGCTTTTTGATTCCCAGGGGTAAAGAAGGGGGAGACCTGCGTGGCCGGCGACCACGCGCGATTGAATCAGCGAGATCAATGCTTCTTATTAGCGCCGCGGACTACGCCCGTAGGCCGCATCGGCGATGCTATAATTCAGACGCTGTCCTTCCTTGGAGTCCTTCCGGGCGCGTAGCTCAATTGGCAGAGCAACTGACTCTTAATCAGTAGGTTGTAGGTTCGATTCCTACCGCGCTCACCATCTTTTCAATAAGTTAGCCAGAGTTGCAATCACTTTGCAATCAGTTAAGCGGAGTGCACGCGATTGAGCGCCAAGCCAACTACTTTGCTGTGGGCTTGAGCCATCTCATCTGTCACCACATCACCATAGACATTCATCGTGATTCGGATATCAGAATGTCGCATGAGCTTTTGCTGCACTGCCAGCGGAGTTCCGACAGCATCTAACCAGCTCCGGTAGCTGTGCCGCATCACGTGAGTGCTCACGTTGCCAGCCGTCTTGAACGAGCGCCAAACCTGATCGTAAGAGTATGGCAGCCGTCCAATCTGGAACGGAGAAGCAAATATCCAGTCCTCATTTGCAAAGAACTGAGTTGTTTGCTTCCAAGTCTTCAGAACCTCAAGCAGACTCCCATCTATGGTCATCTGCTTTCGTGATTCTGAAGACTTCACATCGTCAACGTTCTGAGCGACAATGCCACGTTCTACGCGGAGCTTGCCATTTATCCAATCAATGTCGGCCCATTTCAAAACAAGGCATTCGCTGATGCGAAGGCCAAAGCAAACGCAGACGAGAGCGATTGTGCAGAAGGGTTCCTCAAGTTGCTGAACGAACTCTTGGAACTCCGCCACAGTAAGACAACGCGCTTTTGGCCGGGCCTTCTTTGACGCATTCTTTATAGCTACCAGTTCCATGGGATTACGCTGTGTAGGCACGTCACCGCGCCACATAGCGAATTCCCATAGAGTTCTCAGCAGCCCTCGGATGTGAACTTTGCTTTTGGGTGCTAATGTCAGACCCTTTAGCCAAAGTTCCACAGGACGCGCTTGCACCTCGGTTAATCGAAGCTCACCCCAGCGTGGCACAATATGATTCGTTAACCACGCTCCGTATGTGCGTCGAGTGTCAATTCGGGCAGGCATCTTTTCGATCCTGTACTGCTCGACTAGCTCCTTCACGCTAACTGTTGTTGTACTGCTTGCCGACTTTTCTAACGAACCACGAATCGACTCTGCGACACGCCATGCTTTTGCCTTGGTAGGCAAATCGCTTATCGTGCCGATGAGTTTCGTTCGTCTTACTCCGTTTTCGCAGAATAGATAGTTCCACACCCTGCGACGCTTATCGCAAACAACAGATCCCTGCTTGTGCCGTGCTCGCTTCATATTCTCCTTTCGTTAACGAGCACGGACGGCTGCGCCGAGCTTACCACAGGTTTCTTCTGGATTACGATTGCGTCCAAGTCCACCTGAAGGAAACGCCAGACTCGGCGCTGCGTGCCAGTGAGCGCATAGGCTTTCACTCTTCCTTGACGCGCCCAGAGCAGAATCGTACGCACCTTGAAGTTGAGGTATGCCGCCGCTTCTGCTGCGGTTAACCAGGTCGGGCGTTCCGCATCGAACGGACCTCGGGCGACGGATTGATCGGAAGAGCGGTTAGGTTTAGAGGGCTGGGATTGGGGACACATGTTGACTCCGTTGGGACGAAGGCCGCCGTATAACTGATATTTCGATGTTGTTCTTTCGCTTCCATAGTTGCGGGGTGGACTGGAACTGCGAATGTTCAGTCAAGGGCGACCGAAGGGAGTCGCGCCAGCGGGCCTGCCCCTTGACGGGTTCTTCGCAGTTCCGATTTCGTTCATGTGGAAGCGAAAGAAGATGCTGGATGCCGGGGATGGCGTTTGCGTGTTTCATTGTGCTGTCTTATCGAGCGATGTCGGGTTGCGTTGGGTTTTGCGTGCAGAATGAGTTGCAGGCGTGTTTGGCGCTGCCTCTTGCGGCTTCGATGGAACCACGGCGGCGTTCTGCCGTGATTCCGGTTCGCCTGGATTGATCCAGCGGTAGTACAGGATTCCAAGCGCAAATCCCAGGGCCAGAGCAGCACTGCACAGAGCGAGGACGGACCACTTGTACTCGCGCAGGAAAGTGTGCGTCAGATCATCGGCTGCTCGTTTGGCCGTTGCCGTAGCGCTTTGAATGCTTGTCTGCATTTCACGGAGGGCCTGGCGCACGTCGTTGGCCGCGTTGCGGTGCGAATCTGTCAGTTCCTTGGACGAGCGGTCAAACTCTGCTGCTACTTGCTTCGTTTGTTTCGAGATCGCAGCGAGCGCTTGCGCTGTTTCAGGGATGCCGCTTTCCACAAATTGCTGACGCAGGCTCTCGCTGAGTTTGCCGGCAATGGCTGCGGGACTGATGCCCTCGGAGATTTCTGCTGGCAACTGTGCCAGCCGTTCTTCGAGTTCATGATGCAGAGCGACTACATCTTGTCGGGCAGACTGAATGGCTTTGACGCTGTGACCCAGAATCGTGGCAAGCCGTTCCCGCTCGGTAGCGATCTGTGCGGGAGTCTGCCGCGTCACCAATGCCAGAAAACCCATAGCACGTGCAATCCGCAGCATCTCGTCATCAGCGGGCAAGCGGCGCAGGTGCGCCATGTCGCGATACCAAAGCGAGCGCTGTCCTGCGGGCAGCAGTTCAGCGATGTCGTCGATGAAGTCGGCCTCGGCAGGTTGTTCTTCTACGAGTTTGGGCGTGGGGTTCACGGTAAGAGCAACCCCTTGGCCTTTTCAATCTCCTCAAAGAGCCGACGCCGATAACTCTGAGCGCGGATAACCAGTGAGGCCCTCTGCAGTTCCGGGACTTTCAGCCGGCGTTCGACGATCTGTCCGAGCGTGACGCCGTGTTGCCGGGCCGGATTTTCAATTTCCGGCAACCGGAATTCCATTGCAAGGATGACTGGCTGGAACACCGCGCGAAATTGCTGGGCCTGTTCGCTCGCGCGCCAGTAGGAAAAATCAGCTTGATGTGTGGTGGCATTCTCAACGACGACGTAGTTCACTCTGTCTTGCAGTCTGGCAGCCCAGCTCAGAATGCTTTCCACACTCGCCGGATCGGGAGTGACGATGCCGATGGCCGTGAATGCCACACCAGTGGCAGTCACATCCTCGAACATGCTGTCGAACCACTCGTGAGTGACTTGCCCAGAACTAGCACCCATGTCCGCCAGGATGATGGGAGCGCCTTCCGCCAAGTGGTCAACAAAAGCGTCGAGGCCGGCGGCGGTGTGAATGTTCACCTTGGTAACTGTGCCATCGAAATAGTGCTTCAAACTTCCGCGAGATTTGTTTTCTGTGTCCAGGTCGAGAAGGGTCACCGGAATCTGGTGGGTCTCGAACCACTCGGCGAGAACGAGCATGAAGCTCGTTTTGCCAACTCCTCCCTTTCCTCCCATTGTGAGAATGACGCGCTTGGACGTAGGCGTGGACGAGACGGCAGAGGGTGACTTGACGTTTTCCCGTTGGGTTGGTGCGGCGGTGTTGGCGTTGTACATATATGGCTACTCCTTGGTTCTTTGATTACGCTGAAGCCGCAACGGTTCGTCAGGGTTGTATTCAAACAGAAGTTTTTTCGCGCGCGCTTTCAGTGGTCGGTCTTTCAATTCCTTAATCGTCCTTGCAATGCCTTCCAGCGCCTTCTGAGGTCTTCTGGTGCTCTGGTGAGCCTCTGTGTCCTTATAAGTACCTGTAAGTTCTCTTTTGTTCTTATTAGTCGCTATTTTCTTGGACGCAGCACCAGACGCTTTCGTTTTTGATTTCGATTGCGCGAGCACGAAGTCGTTCACCGTGCTCGTGCCTACCTTGAGGCCACACGCTTTCTTGAGCACCTGTGTGATTTCTCGATAGCTGCGGCCACGCTTCCGCATCTCAGTGATTAGCTCGCGGTACGGTTCGAGGCGGGAGCGCGGTTCCTTCGCTGGCAGGCTGTTGAGTATGGCTTTGAATTTGTCGTCCACGGTTTCCTCCGAATGGCTCTGGCAAGATGGAGTCCGGCTAATACTGATACAGACGCCGAACGAGGGCGGAAGGGATGGCCGGACAGAGGACGGATTTGCACCGGACATACGCCGGATGCGGACCGGACGGGATTCGAGTCGCGCACGCGACACCGGACCTAACGCGGAGCGTTAGGGATGGTGTCTTCTTGCAAGTGAGAAGTTAAAAGCTTTCAACCATGCTCACCATTCGCGCCATGTCCGACGGAGCAGGCTACTCCGCACGCCATTTGGAACACAGCGACTACTACGCCGAAGGCGAGCGTGTTACGGGCCAATGGCAGGGGCGAGGAGCAAAGCTGCTCGGCCTCTCGGGGGAAGTGCAGTCGGAGCAATTCGAGGCGCTGCGCCAGGGTCTCGATCCCCAAAGTGGCGAGTTCCTCCGGCAACGCCACAGCGCCGACCGCACCGCCGCTGATGGCAGCACCCAAAGCCGAGGCCGAAATCTGTACGACTTCACCATCTCGGCTCCCAAGTCGGTTTCAATCATGGCCAAACTGGGCGGGGACGCCCGATTGACGGAAGCGCATCAGAAGGCCGTTCAAGAAGCGCTGAAGGAGTTGGAATGTCAGGCAGCAAGCCGCGTCCGAAGGGATGGGACGAATGAAAACCGCACCACGAGTAATCTTGTAGTGGCCGTCTACCATCACGACACGAGCCGCGAACTTGACCCGCAGCTTCACACCCACGCGGTTGCCGCGAATCTGACCTACGACGGCGCTGAGGGCCGCTGGAAGGCGCTGCAAGCCTCTGGTATCTACGAGCAGCGGGCGTACCTTACTGAGGTCTACCGGAACGCGCTTGCCCGCGAGGTGCGGTCTCTGGGCTATGAGATCGAGGACCGGCGCAGCTCCAAGGGCAAGAACCTGGGTTTTGAGATCAAGGGTGTCTCTGATGAGTTGCTCGAAAAATACAGTCAGCGCAGCGAGCAGCGCGACCGGGCCATTGCCGAGTTTGTCGAGAGTAAGGGTCGCCAGCCTAGCGATAACGAAATCGCCGTGCTGGTTCGTGAGTCGCGGGCCGACAAGCTGGTTGAGATTTCAACTGCGGAGGTGCACTCGCGCCAAACGGCTCGACTGACCCCAGAGGAGAGTCTAACCCTTGAACAAATACCCGAAACAGTCCTGGAGAGATCCCAAACGCAGCGGCCAGAACTGGAGCGAGCAACTCCCTCCCTCGACTACGCTAAACAACACGTCTTTGAGCGTGTCTCCGTGGCGCTCGACCACGAATTGTTGACTGAGGCACTCCGTCATGGCCGTGGCCGGATTGACTTGGCGGAACTGAAAGGTGAGTTTTCACTGGAAGAAAGCGCTGGCAAAATCCTGCGGGCTGGGAAGGAGGTCGCCACACGGGAGAGTCTTGACCGTGAGCGGGACATGATCGCGCGGATCAATCGTGGGATCGGTCAGTTTGAGCGGTTGGGCGGGCAGCATGAATTTGATGCTCCCGCCTTCCTCCGTCCGGAGCAGAAACAGGCAATCGAATTTGTTCTCAATTCCCGTGACCTGGCAGTGAATATTCGTGGGGCGGCAGGCACTGGGAAAACCGCTACGCTGCAAGAGCTGCAGCGCGGGCTCGAAGAGGGCGGTCGCCGGGTGTTGGCGGTGGCTCCCACGATGAGCGCGGTTGAAGAACTCCAGAAGGTCGGCTTCTCGGATGCCATCACGGTGGAACGGTTGTTACAGGGCCAGAGTGTTCAAACAGACTCGTTCGGGAAAGCGTTGATCGTGGATGAAGCGGGCATGGTTTCCGGTCGTCAAATGTCCGAACTACTAAAGCTGTCCGACCAGCAATCAACGCGAATCATTTTCAGCGGCGACACTAAGCAGATTCGAAGTGTCGAGGCCAGCGATGCTCTTCGTGTGCTGGAAAGAGAATCGCACTTGAAGAGTGTTTCGCTTAGCGATGTGCAACGGCAGACCGCCCGAGGCTATCGCGACGCGATTCATGAATTGCGCCGTGATCCTGAGCACGGCTTTGACAAGCTGGAGGAAATGGGTGCTGTGCGTGAGGTTCCCTGGCCCGAGCGCGCACAGGAGGTTCGACGGGCCTACTCAGAGGCTCAGGCCAATGCGAAGGGCCAACCACGCAGTGTGCTGGTTGTCGCCGCCAATCACGAAGAGATTGAGCATATCACCGAGGCTATCCGCGCTGAGCGCACGCGCACAGGGGAACTGGGAGAGAGTACCCACCAAGAGCACCACGTACCACTGAACTGGACGAGTGTGGAGAAAAGTGACGTGCGGAACTACCGACCGGGCCAAGTGCTGGAATTTCACCGGGCGGTTAAGGGCGTTGCTAGGCATGAATCGCTAGAAGTCATCGGAGTAGAAAACAGCAAGGTCGTTGCCCGCAATGCACGCGGCGAAGAACGCGAGTTCACAGCAAAGCAGGCGAAATGCTTTGAGGTCTATGAGCGCCGAACCATCGAAGTTGCTCCCAGCGACAAGTTGCTGCTGATGTCAAATTGGCGGGAGCCTGGCTTTCGCGCTACCAATGGCGAGCTGGTGACGGTTTCCCGAATTGACGAACAGGGGCGCATTCATCTCCAGGATGGCCGCTCTCTGCCAGAAAGTTACAAGCAATTCACACACGGCTACGCTGTCACCGCCCATCGCAGCCAGGGGAAATCTGTGGACGCCGTCGTCATTTCCGCCGATGGGATGCGGAAAGAGCTGTTCTATGTGGCTGCTTCGCGGGGCCGTGAGAGCATCAAGGTTGTGACCAGCGATAGAGACCTGCTGCGGGAGTCGGTAGCACGCTCAGTCGCACGGCAATCCGCTTCCGAGTTGTCGCGCAAAGCGCAAGAACCTTCATTGGAAAAGCTGAAACCGTCTTTGCGCGAGCGTGAACGCCGCGAACTGCCGGTTGCCCGCGAGCAAGGGTGCGATAACGTACACGAAAAAGGTCCACTTGGAAAAGCTCCCGCTCCCGAAACGGCGCAGACCATCGACCGGGAGACGCCCAGTTGCGAGCAGAAGCAAGAACACATCGTGGAACCGGGCCACTACT
>Ga0193751_1002774_pt1 | contig 10524 bp, 9 predicted proteins | sample L1c2metaG_FD_143050 | JGI IMG/M metagenome (GOLD analysis project Ga0193751, IMG submission 143050) | Soil microbial communities from a riparian zone of the East river system, Colorado, United States - L1c2 | ecosystem: Environmental > Terrestrial > Soil > Riparian zone | place: USA: East River...
CTGCTGGACCGCTTGGATCCCCAGAGACCTCCCCCCGCATCTAAGCAGTCAGCATAGCAGCCAGTAGCAGTCAGCAGTCAGCACGTCGGATCGATCGTAGTTCGAAGGGTGAGCCCCTTTGACAATCCGTCCCCGTAGTCCGTAACTTGCTCGCCTTGCCAATCCGCCAACAAGACAGCGAGAGGTTGAATGGAATTACGTGAGTTTTTTTCGGAGGACGCCGTCAAGCTGGAGCTCGAGAGCACCGCGAAGGATGATATCCTGAAGGAGCTCATCGGCCTGCTAAAGCTCGACGACAAATCGGAAGGCATGCTGTTCAAAATGCTGAAACGCCGGGAAAACCTAGGCTCCACGGGCATTGGCCGAGGCATCGCGATTCCCCACTGCCGCTCTCTCGTCGTGAGCAAGCTCCGCGTCGCATTCGGACGCAAATCCGGCGGTGTAGACTTCAAGGCAATCGATGAAAAGCCGGTGAACTTCTTCTTCCTCATCGTTGCGCCGCCGCTCGAGGTATCGAATCAGTACCTGCCGGTACTCGGAAAAATTGCGCAGTTCAGCAAGGAGCCCGACGTTCCGGAGCGATTGTTCGGGCTCAAGGAGCCGGCTGAGTTCATGGCCCTGCTCGAGGAGAAAGCACTCTAGCCGGGCGCTACTGCGTCACTCCCACTCGATCGTCGCAGGCGGCTTCGAGCTGACGTCGTAAACGACGCGATTGATCCCGGTGACCTCGTTGATGATACGGCTCGATATCCGAGCCAACGCATCGTATGGAAACTGATACCAGTCGGCAGTCATTCCATCGGTGCTCGTCACTGCGCGAAGCCCGAGCACATTCTCGTATGTTCGCTCGTCGCCCATGACACCAACGCTTCGGACGGGAAGCAGAACCGCGAACGCCTGCCAGATCTTGTCGTACAGACCGGCTGCGCGGATTTCCTCGAGGTAGATCGCGTCAGCTTGTCGAAGAATGTCCAGCTTCGGTTTCGACACGTCGCTCAATATCCGGATGGCGAGGCCCGGGCCCGGAAATGGATGACGTCCGACCATCTCCTCGGGCAGGGCGAGCTCGCGACCCACGTTCCTCACTTCGTCCTTGAACAACTCGCGAAGCGGCTCGATGAGCTTGAATTTCATTCCCGGCTTGAGACCGCCGACATTGTGATGAGTCTTGATCGTCACCGACGGTCCACCCGTTGGTGACGACGATTCGATCACGTCGGGATACAGCGTTCCCTGAACCAGGAATTCGTGTTCGCCACCGACCTCGGCAGCCGCGGCCTCGAACACATCGATGAAAGTGTGTCCGATTACGGTGCGCTTCTTCTCGGGCTCTTCCACACCCGCAAGCGCGGACAGGAAACGCTCCGACGCATCGACCGCCACGAGCTTCATTCCCATGTGCTGCCTGAACGTTCGTTCGACCTGCTCTCGCTCATGCAGCCGCATCAGTCCTGTATCGACGAAGATACAAGTAAGCTGATCGCCGATTGCGCGATGCACGAGCGCCGCTGCCACGGACGAATCAACACCACCGGAAAGTCCGCAGATCACACCGCTCTTGCCCACTGTTGTACGAACTTTGGCAATCTCGTCCTCGACGAACGCACCGGCGGTCCAGCTACCGTCGGCCTTGCACGCGCCGAAGACGAAGTTTGCAATGACCTCGCCCCCTCGCGGAGTATGCGCGACCTCCGGATGAAACTGAACTCCGAAGATGGGCTTCGTTTCATGCCTGAATGCCGCGAGAGGATTGGCCGTGCTCGAAGCTGTGCGGCGATATCCCGCGGGTGGCGACTCGATATGATCGCCATGGCTCATCCATGCCGAGAATTCTTCGCCTTCGTTGAATCCGGCAAACATTCCATCCGGCTCTGTGACGCGCACCTCGGCGCGTCCGTACTCGCGCCTGCCCGCGCGCTTGACCTCGGCCCCTTCGATCCACGCGATGAGCTGCATGCCGTAACAGATGCCGAGTATTGGCGCGATGTCGAGGAGCGCACGGTCGGCGGTTGGAACGTTCTCGCCGTAAACCGAGTTGGGACCGCCACTCAGAATGATGCCCGCCGGATTCCAGTCACGAATCCATTCGAGCGAGCGCGTAGGAGGGTGGATCTCTGAATACACACGCGCCTCTCGAACGCGGCGTGCAATCAGCTGGGTGTACTGTGAGCCGTAATCGAGGATGAGAATCCGGCTCGTCACAGAGTCAGTAGCTCGACTTCGCGCGTCTCGAGATTCAATAGAGCGGCGGTGCAACGTCCAGTGAGCCACCCGCAAGCTTCGCCAGGGTTGATGAGCAGCGTGTTCCCTCGCGTCACGGTTTCCTCACGGTGAGTCAGACCATGAACGACGATGTCGTGCGAATCGATCGACCGCTTGTTCACTTCTCCGAGATCGTGCACCAGGAGAATACGACTGCCGCTCACCTCGAAGCTGTGCGGCGATTCGTAAAGCTCGGTCCCCATGCCTGCGGCAGCGTGTGTCTTGAGACCATCCTGATCGCCGTCGTTCCTCCCGAAGATTCCAAGCACTGGAAGATTTGCCTCAATGAACGGATCGAGTGAGAACGGCGCGCAGTAGTCGCCTGCATGCATTACCAGCGGCGCCCCTCGCTCGGCAAATATCTTGACGAAGTCGCGAATAGCGGGAAGCCGGTCATGCGTATCGGAGATGAGCCCAACCAGCATCAGACAGACCTCCAGTCGGGCTCGAGTCTTTCCTTCCTCACGAGATCCGGATAATCCTCCCGCTCGGTGATTATTCCGAAGCGCGCGCGATCAACCAGCACCTCGGCCGCGCGCGCGCGGGAGTTGTAGTTTGACGCCATCGCGAAACCGTAGGCGCCAGACGAGCGCACGACGACCAGATCACCCGGCTCGACGTCATCCACTTCGCGATGAAGCCCGAAGAAATCGCCACTCTCGCAAATCGGCCCGACAATATCGGCGGTGACCTTCCCTCCCCGCGGCGTCACAGCCTCGATCTTGTGATACGCGTTGTAATGCGATGGACGCAGCAAGTCGTTCATTCCCGCATCGATGATGATGAACTCCTTTCCCCCGCTGCGCTTTCTGTACAACACGCGAGTGAGCAACACGCCGGCATTGCCAACGAGGAAGCGTCCCGGCTCGAGGATGAGCTCGAGCCCGGTTGGCTTCACCATCTTCTTCAGCGCGGCCCCAAACCCCTCTATGTCTATCGGATGCTCGGCATCATATGTCACCGCGAGCCCGCCACCGATGTCCAGATACTTCAGCTCCTTCGCGCCTGCGGCCTGAATCTCGGAAGTGAGCTTGAGGAGTCGCCCGAGTCCGATCTCGTATGGTTGGAACTGCGAGATTTGCGACCCGACGTGCATGTCGAGGCCAATCAACCTCACATGCTTCATCGCCAGGGCGCGCTTGGCAATCGGCAGAGTCTCGTCGAAGGGAATCCCGAACTTCATTCCCTTGACTCCGGTGCGTGTGTACGGGTGCGGAGTATCGACCATCACTTCCGGATTGACTCTGAGTGCAACCGGAGCAGCGACACCCATCTCCCCGGCAATGGCATCGAGTAATTCGAGCTCATCCTCTGATTCGACGTTGATGAGAAGAACGCCGACGGTCAGCGCCTCCTCGAGCTCGCGGCGCGTCTTGCCGACACCGCTGAAGACGATGTCGCGCCCCTTGAACCCGGCCGACTCCGCGCGATAAAGCTCGCCGCCCGAAACTATGTCGACACCTGCACCTAGCCGGCGGAGAACTCCGAGTATTGCGAGGTTGGAGTTTGCTTTGACACTGTAATGAAGGCGGTGAGGAATTCCTTCGAGCGCGCCGGTGAGCCGCTCGTACTGCGTGCGAATCGCCGCGGCACTGTAGACATAGGAAGGCGTGCCGACGTCGCTCGCGATCGTCTCGAGCGAAACGCCGTCACAGACGAGCGAGCCGCCCTCGCGGATGAAGCCCGTCACCGCGGGAGCGTTGGCGATTTGGGATTCTGCGCCAACCGACACGTTGGACGCCAACGTCAGTAGGCCTTTGCCCAAAGCGCTTCGGCAACAGCCTGGCGCCCGCACTTGAGGCATTGCTCCGGCGCCTCGGCCGATCGAAACTCTTCGTCCGGAAGAACGCGGATAGTCGCCTTGGTCTCCTCTTTTATCTGAGCCTCGCATTCCGGACTGCCGCAGAACCCGGCATACACGAAGCCACCGTCGCCGTTCATCCGCTCGCGGAACTGATCGTAAGTGATGCCACCGCGAACGCTGTTTGCTTCACGCCGCTCGAACGCCGCGACTCGCATGTCGGTCTGCATCATGCTCAACAGGTCGGCGACGTCTTCTCCGACTGAATCCAGCGTGACTGTGCGCTTCACCCGATTGTCGCGGCGCACGAGTACACACTGATTGCTGTCGAGGTCGCGCGGACCGAACTCGAGTCGCACCGGAATGCCACGAAGCTCCCACTCGTAATACTTCGCCCCCGGCTTCATGCCCTCGCGATCGTCGAGGTGCACGCGGAGCTTGCCTGTCTTGCGACGCTCCCACGATGCGAGTGTGTCCCGTATGGAACGCGCTGCCTCGAGCACGCGCACCTTGTCTTCGTCCGAGCGCCAGATTGGAACGATCACGAGCTCCACCGGAGCAAGAAACGGCGGCGTGCGAAGACCGAAATCATCTCCGTGCGTCATGACGAGTCCGCCAACCAGCCGCGTGGAGACACCCCAGCTAGTGTTCCAGGCGTAATCCATTCCGCCTGCTTCAGTCTGGAACTTGAGATCGAACGCCTTCGAGAAGTTCTGTCCGAGGTTGTGCGTCGTTCCGGCTTGCAGCGCCTTGTTGTCCTGCATCATCGCTTCGCAGGAATACGTGCGCAAAGCGCCGGCAAATCTCTCCGAGTCAGTCTTGATGCCCGTGATGACAGGCATCGCCATCCATCCTTCCATGAAGTCGCGATACACGCCAAGCATCTTTCGAGCTTCCTCTTCGGCTTCTGCCTCGGATACGTGCGCGGTGTGACCTTCCTGCCAAAGAAACTCGAGCGTGCGGAGGAACAGTCGTGTACGCATTTCCCAGCGCACGACGTTTGCCCACTGATTGATGAGGATTGGCAGGTCGCGGTAGCTCTGCACCCATTTGGCGAACATCGAATAGATGATCGTTTCCGAGGTGGGACGGATGACGAGCGGCTCCTCGAGCTTCTTTCCTCCGCCGTGCGTGACGACCGCGAGCTCGGGAGCAAATCCCTCGACGTGCTCGGCCTCTTTGTGCATGAACGACTCTGGAATCAACATCGGGAAATACGCGTTCTCATGTCCGGTGTCCTTGAACATGAAATCGAGCTGACGCTGCATTCGTTCCCAGATGCCGTAGCCGCGCGGCCTGATCACCATGCATCCGCGAACCGGCGAGTAGTCGGCGAGCTCTGCCCGGAGAACTGTTTCGTTGTACCACGCGCTGAAGTCTGCGGCGCGGGTGGTCAGCTTCTTGTCGTCAGCCATTTCCCGTCAATTCAGTGTATTCAGAAATTCGTCCAAAGACATTGCCCGCTCGGTACCCGAGTCGAGATCCTTTACCGTCACTTCACGTGCCTGATAACGCTCGCGTTTGAGAATCACCGCGTTGCGCGCGCCAATACCGGCAGCCGTCTTCAGCTGACGGCTCAGCTGCTGCGGCCTGAGAGCGTACTCGACACTTCGGTTTCGCCGGCGAAGCTGCGCCGCCACAATCATCGCGTCCTCGAGCAGCGATGCATCGTCGAACGCAACCCAGAAATCGATTCGCATCTCGGCTGCGGGAATGAGATTCCTCGTCCGAAGAAGATCGCCGAGGACAACATCTCCCATGCCAAATCCGAGGGCAGGGAGATCTACTCCGCCAAGAGTCGCGAGAAGCGTGTCGTAGCGGCCGCCGCCGCAAATCGCACGCAGCTCTCCGGCTGTGTCGAATAGCTCGAACACTATCCCGGTATAGTATGCGAGCCCGCGAACGATAGAAAGGTCGAGCTGTACCCAGTCGCCGAATCCCAGTGCTGAAACGTATGTCAGGTACTCGCGCATTCGCTGGACGTGCTCCGACGCTTCCGCCACATCGCCGTAACGGGCGACCAGCGACGCCACATCGGTGCAGCTGAATATGGCTTCGATGTTGTCGGCGGTCTCGCTGCCGCCGACGGCGGCCTCGAGCTTCTCGCGGTAGACCGTCGCGGCCTCGCGGCCTCGCTTGTCAATGATCGGATACAAATTCTGTAGAGCCGGCTCGGTCACGCCGGCGTTGCGCAGCAGCGCTTCGAGCAATCGACGGTCCGACACGCGCGCGACGACGTCGGTGCGCCCGAGGCCGAACGACTTCGTGACGTCGAGGGCAACGGCGAGTAGCTCGGCGTCAGCGGCAACGCTCACCTCGCCAACGATGTCGGCGTTGAGCTGGAAGTGCTCGCGGAGACGACCACGCTGCTGTTTTTCCTGCCGGAAGAGCTGCGGTATCGAGAACCAGCGAACAGGTTTGCGAAGCGCATTTGCGCGCGCAGCAACCATGCGCGCAAACGTGGGAGTCATCTCCGGCCGCAGTGCGACCTCGCGCTCGCCTTTGTCGGTGAAAGTGTAGATCTGCCCGACGAGCTCTCCCCCGCTCTTCTTGCGATAGAGATCGAGTGGCTCGAGCGGTGGGCCGTCGTATTCGACGAACGCGTAGCGACGAAGAACGTCGCGCCAGACGCCAAGGATGTACGCACGCTGAGCGAGCTCTTCGGGATAGAAGTCTCTAAAACCTGGTAACGCTCCTTGCGCCATCCGAGAAATCTATGCGTCCATGGTCGCCTTCGCTCTTTTCAACCGATGTTGGCCAACACGTCGCCCACGGTGTGAAACGATCCTGTAATTACGACAGTCGCTCCATTCGATGACGCTTCGCTCACCGCCGCGACAATGTCCGGAACGTTTTTCACTTTCCATCCGTTCTCGATGCCGAAGCGTTCTGCTTCAGACGGATCCCAGGCACGCGCGGCAGGTGCGCTCGGCGGTGACGTTACGATCGTCAGATCGACCGACGAAGCGAGCGCTCTCATCATCTCACGCCAGTCCTTGTCATTGAGCACGCCAAGGACGGCAGTGATCGGCCGAGGCGGAGCAACGGCGTTGAGACTCTCGACCAGGGTTCGGATTCCATCCGGATTGTGCGCGACGTCGAGAACCAGTTTCCCGATTCGCTGAAAGCGACCAGGAAGTGACACTGATGGCAGAACTTCCAGTGCATGCTTCAGGCTTGCTCGATATGGCTCGCCCGCAGAGTCGAGCATCGCCATCGCAACGCTGGTATTGAGCGCCTGTGCAGCGCCGACGAGACCTGTACGCACGGTCATCGATTGCCCGCGGTGCTCGATGTCGAATGTCGTGCCGTCGGCGCCCACGCGAACATGCCCTGGTCGATATACATCGTCGGCCGCTACGACCGGCGCTGCACCGGCAGTGCGAGCCGATTCAACGAGTGCAGCCCGCGCCTCGGGCGACACGCGGCCGTAAATCGCGGGAACACCTCGCTTGAAGATTCCTCCTTTTTCACGAGCAATCTCACCGATGGTGTTTCCGAGATACTCGGTATGATCGATTCCGATTGACGTCACTGCCGCGACCAACGGAGTAATGACGTTTGTCGAATCGAGCCGCCCGCCAAGTCCCGTCTCGATGAGCGCGATGTCGACTTCGCGCGACGCAAAATGCTGAAATGCGAGCGCAGTCGTGATCTCGAAGAAAGTCGCGCCGAGCCGATCACTGTCGGCCTCCCAGCGGTTGAGAAATTCTTCGACTTCGTCTTCACCAATCTGAGCACCATCAACAACGAAGCGCTCGCGAAAGTCAACGAGGTGCGGGGACGTATAGCGTCCGACGCGCAGGCCTTTAGCGCGAAGGAGAGCCTCCGATGTGGCGACGACGCTTCCCTTCCCATTGGTACCGGCGACGTGAAACGACTTGAATTGCTCGTGAGGATTGCCGAGCAACGCCAACAAGGCGTTGGTGCGCTCGAGTCCGAATTTGGAAGTGCTGCCGGTGCGCGCGAAAAGTCGGTCGAGCGCGCTCTTGTACGAGGTCAGGCCGCTGTCCACCCCGTCGCGGCGGGCTTGCCGCTCATGTGACGCAGAAGCTGCCCGACGGTGTTCTTGAGATCCTTGCGATGCACTACCGCGTCGACCATCCCGTGCTCGAGTAGAAACTCGGACGTTTGAAAACCTTCGGGCAGGTCCTGACCGATCGTTTGCTTGATTACGCGAGGGCCGGCAAATCCGATGACCGCGCCGGGCTCCGCCAGAATTGCGTCGCCAAGCATCGCATAACTGGCGCTTACGCCACCCGTGGTCGGATTAGTGAGGATCGATACATATGGAATGCGACGCTCGGCCAGCTGGGATAAAATCGCTGCGGCCTTCGCCATCTGCATCAGGCTGAGCACACCCTCCTGCATTCGCGCGCCACCGGATGCCGACACCAGAATCAGTGAAAACTTCCGCTCGAGCGCCTTCTGACCAAGTCGCGCGATCTTCTCGCCGACGACGGAGCCCATCGACCCGCCCATGAAGGCGAAGTCCATCACGCCGAGGCAGACTGGAAGCTCATGCAGCTGTCCGGTAAACGTCAGGATTGCGTCGCCTTCACCGGATTTGCCAACGGCTTTGTCCAACCGCTGCGGGTATTCCGGAAACCCGAGAGGATCGGTTGAGCGGATCTCGCTCTCGGTCTCTTCGGAGGTGCCCTCATCGAGGAGAAATCCGACGTACTCCATCGCGCGAATTCGGCGGTGATGCTCGCAATTCGGGCACACGTTGAGGTTCCGCACGAATTTCTCGCGGATGTCGGTGTGCCCACACTTCTCACATTTCTCCCACGCGTCCGGCGGGATCTCGTGCTTTTCCCGGCGCGGCTGGCGGGCCTTTTTTTCTTTACGAAACCAGGCCATTGAGACGAAATGTACACCCGCGATGCGGTGGCGTTGCAGACCCGATCACTACAATTGTTTCTCCCGCGCTCCATCCAGCATCCAGCCGAATCCGGCTGAACCTTGGAACATGGATGCCTGGCGAAGCGCGAATCGCCTTTCAGCTCTTCTTGAACGCCGCTTTGCCTCTCCCCTCTCCGGATATGCGCATGAGTATTCCAATCGCCAACCAGCTCGCGAGCATGAACGATCCACCGTAACTGAAGAACGGAAGCGGAATGCCAGTGATCGGCATGAGGTTCAGCGTCATGCCGACGTTCACCAGAACGTGAACGAACCAGCTCGCCATCAGTCCAAAGGCAACGAGCGAGCTGAAGGAATCATTGGCGCGCCCGGCGATCTGCGTCACGCGAAGGAACAGCGCAAGAAATAGAGTGAGAGCAATCGTCACTCCGATAAATCCCATCTCCTCGCCAACGACCGCGAAGATGAAATCGGTATGCTGCTCCGGCAGGAATGCCAGTCGTTTCTGCGTTCCGAGGGTAAAGCCCTTTCCGAAGAGTCCGCCCGAACCGATCGCGATCTTGGACTGAATGACGTGGTATCCGGAGGCGCGCGGATCGGCCGATGGATCGATGAACGTCTTCAGGCGATTCTGCTGATAGGGCGCGAGCTTCTCCCAGAGTATCGGAGCGACCACACCAGTGGCAATGTTCGCCACCATCAGCACGATGCCTTCGACGAGATACGGCCGGTAATAGAGCACGAGCGCCAGCAGAACGAGGAACCATGCGCCCCACAATCCGGTGCTGAAAGAAAGGATGAGGCTCACCACGGGACTTGCAAGCAACAGAAGTAATGGCCACGCGACACCGGACCAGTACAGCATTCCAAAAAAGATTCCGATGAACACGATGCCCGTGCCGAGGTCCGGCTGGAGCATGATGATCGCCCACGGGATCAGAACTATGAGGGCTGGCTTCCACAGGTCGAGCAACGACTTCGGAGGCTCACGCCGTGCCGCGAGCACGTGGGCGAGCATCAGCACCACGGTAACCTTGGCCAGCTCTGATGGCTGACCGATGCGCACACCACCGATTGCGAGCCAGCTCTTCGTGCTGGCGGCAGTGCCCGCGCCTTTGCCGACAACGAGAGTCAATCCGAGCAGGGCTACCGACAGAATGTAGGCGGGGAGTGTCACCCACTCTATGAAGCGAACCGACGAGCGGCTGATGCCGTAAGCGCCGAGCATCCCGAAGACCAACCAGACGATCTGCGATTTGTAAACTCGCTCAACAGCGGTGGGCGTATCGGTTTGGCCGGCGGAATAGACCATCGCTACGCCGAAGATTGAGAGAGCGAGCGCGATGAGAACGAGCGGATAATCCGCCACGATGCGGCGCATCAACTCAGCCGCCCGTGTCGATGAGCTCTACCGGTGCGGCCTTTGTATAAAAGCCGATGATCTTCGACGCCACGCGAGCGGCGAAGTATCCGTGAATTCCAAACTCGAGAAACACTGCGACGACGATCTTCGGATTGTCGGCAGGAGCAAAGCCTACGAACCACGCGTGATCCTTGTTGGGATTCTCGGTGTTCTGCGCGCTACCAGTCTTACC
>Ga0193751_1002775_pt1 | contig 10523 bp, 9 predicted proteins | sample L1c2metaG_FD_143050 | JGI IMG/M metagenome (GOLD analysis project Ga0193751, IMG submission 143050) | Soil microbial communities from a riparian zone of the East river system, Colorado, United States - L1c2 | ecosystem: Environmental > Terrestrial > Soil > Riparian zone | place: USA: East River...
TAGAATTCAAAGGCAAATGAAGAAAACACTGGCCTTAACTCAGCGATCTATACTCATTTGGGGACTGGCCCACGTGTTGTTTGAATAGCCGTGTAAAATGCTGAGGATATTTGAATCCAAGTTAATAGGCAATTTGACTCACTGATTTGCTTTGATCAAATATTTTTTCCTTCGCCTCATCAATCAATTTAGCCTGCATGTATTCCTGCGCTGTTTTTACCAGTCTCTTTTTTTATCAGGTCGCGAAATACCCTCCTGATAAATTCAGTTCGTTTGCGCAATAAGCCACAGAGGGCAATCCTTATTGTTTGTGGCTTATCAGATTCAAAATATTGGCTCAATATACACTCTGGATAAGCGTTTCCTCGAATAGCGAAAATCGAACAAAGTGTGGCTCTCCGGTATTCATCCACAAAGGAATCGAACCAGAAATTAATGATAATAAGTATTTCATAATTATGAGAAATTGGTCATGGATAGTGTCGAACCAAAAAGTCCGCTGTCACAGCGGGCTTTAGATGACGAATAACTAAGGGTAGTCCCGACAGGACAAATATCGAACTTAATAGTTGTCTTTTTCAAGCAACTGTATGAAACCTTGCAACATGATAATAGTTGAATTTATTGGAACCCTAGAAACTCTTTAGACCAGAACAAATCTGTCACGAGGAGAAATTGTTAATCTAAATGTCTTATCTCAGAGATTATTTCCTAAAAAGCCAATTGACAATACGAGAGATAATAGATTGTTTTCTGCGTTTATGGTCAAGTTTATTATAGTACGATTTTCTCCGCTTTTCTTCAGTTTTCTTTCCAGCCTTTATTTGTTCTTCGGTCCATTGATATGACCATTCTATTATGCCTTCTCTAATCCAGTAATGTGATCTACAAGGAATCTGCCAGTTACCAATCGAAGGGTAAAGTGTTGGTTTACCACCAATGTCTGAAAATGACCAATCAGTCGGGCCAATTGGGGTAATAATTTTATTACCACATCCACATGGGCACAAATGACCAGCAACGCCAAACTCGTCAGAAACATATAAAACACCTGGCTCGAGTTCTTTGGGCATATAATGCACTCGAAGTAATTTGATACTATTCACCATTCTCCTCCAAGATGGAAATCATTTAAAGAAAGTAAGATATGGTAGAACGCATTATCATCAACATAAAAACCTCGCAACTGTTTATACTTTATTACAGCTAAACACGCATTCAGTGCATTGAGTTCTGAGAGTTGAATGTTATTTTGGTATACATCATCGGGGTCATCATTCATCGGGGCCAATTGTTTTGCCAATACTTCCTGACCTAATTCGCTACTATAATAAGTTGTTCTAAGCATACCACTAATGGGACCTTTGTCCCTGTTAAGTCCCATGCCAGCATCAATAAACGGAATATGCATTTTGATCAATAGATCAAAAATTTTTTTTCGGGATGATCCTTTGTCCACACAAACAAAGGCAAAGGTAACCCCACCCAGATCCTGCTCTGAGTCGGAGAGGATAAACTTTGGATATATGGTCACGTTCTGACGAAACCCTTCATAACGTTTTTGATAAACTTCGGCCTTCCGTTTCCCGAGTTCTATCTCTTCCTGTTTCCCTGGTGAACGAAATGTATTATGGGCGTGGAACCAGTCTGAGTCAAAACCCCGAATTTCCTTAACGGGAGTTTTGACGAGGAAATCAAGAAGGTACGACCCTGTGCCTCCAATACCGATAATGGCAATAATTTCATCTTTGAATTTCATTGCAAGATCGCCGATCTCTGCCCTGCTTGTTAACGTATCGTGAAATTTGAAAACAGACTCGGTAATCGTTTCACTAATGTGGAAGGTAAACGGGTTTGCATTATACAACTCTATAGCTGGGCCGGAGATGATAGTGACATAGCTTTCAATTTTATCGAACAGATTAGCGAAGCCAGATTGGGGCTTGTTAGAAAAAGACCGTTGAACCACTAAATCCTCGGAAGCAAGAGGTAAGTTAGTAACATCTCCTCCAAGGTTCGAAATGGGACTACCGTCAAGTTGGCAAGGATGTGATCCACAAAAAAATATTTGATGGTCATCAAGCTGAACGTGCAATTGATCAATAAAGATCAGTTTCGATATAAAAGCACCGATCTGAAGTTCTTTATTTTTATCAAGATAAGGTATATCACGAATAACAAGATAATTGCTGTCGAATCCGACCGCATATCCCTTCTCGACTAATCGACGTATGTCGTCATTATGATTGACCAGTTGGTGAAACATCGAAAATCATTTCATCTTTCACTTTAACGCTTGCACCCGGCGACAAAATACCTTCTGGTTTATTGCCATGCCCTCTCCGGTATTTCACTGAGTAATTTATTTCCGGGTGTTGTGGAAAATCCGGAAATGCAAGGGTTACAACTTCGTTATAAGTTATTTCATCCTTTTCCACCTCATGAGGCGTCCCGTTAACGACTATCGTGACTTTTTTCTTTACATTTTCGGCCATAGTTTTCTTTTTTTAATTATTATTTAGCGAATATTTTGTCACAAAGGTATGGAAATAATAAAAAATAATTCACTTTTTTGTGAATTTTTTTTTATACATTGCACTTTCATTTTGGGGGTAATGAATGTTTCATTTAATAACCAAGAGCTTGCTGATCTATATGAGGGAGAAAAAGTCTCTAATAAAGAATTTCGCTCTAATCCTTCTTTGATAAACCAATATATCAAGACCGTAAACAAATTAAGATCTGTAGAAAAGGTGGAGCATTTATATCAATTTAACAGCCTTAACTATGAAAAATTAAGGGGTGATCGTAAAGGATATAGCTCAGTAAGGATTAATAGACAATACAGGTTAGTTTTTGAGGAAATTATGTCAAAAGAAGCGCCATTTGAAGTAATCTTATTTGCTATTGAAGAAATTAGCAAACATTATGAATAAGAGCAGTATTCTACCTACCTAATAAACTTTGCCCCTGGGCGGCAACCAGGTTAAAAATTCGGCAGATAACTATGTCTATCAAACTTGAAAAATTGACCCCAGCAATTGCCATTCATCCTGGTGAGGTATTAAAGGATGAATTAGAGTCAAGGGAAATAAAACAAAAAGATTTTGCCGAATTAATTGGCGTGCAAGCGACTCAATTAAATGAAATTATAAATGGTAAAAGAGGCATTAATGCTGATTTGGCGTTACTAATTGGCAAGGCTCTTAAAATGGACCCAAAAATCTGGATAAATCTTCAAAGTAATTATGAATTAGACCTTGCTAAGATTAATGAAAAGACTCAAAACAGGTTACAATCTATTGGTCAATGGCAAATGATTCAATCTTATATACCTGAATATTTTTTTAGAAAGCAGGGATATATAAAGGGAAACCCGTTTGAAGATATTGAAACTATTAAGAGCATTTACAACATCAAACATTTTGAACAATTAGCAAGTTTACAATCCCAAACTTCTTATTACAGGCTGAGAAAATCTCCAAGACTTACTATTGATAAAATCAATTTACTTGGGTGGATTAAGGGAATAAATTATGAAGCTTCAAACCTTAATGTTGCAAAATTTGATTTTCGTGAGAAAGACAAATTAATCATTTCTCTTAGGGATATACTTTGGAAAAATAAAAACACTCTTATTAAAACAAAGGACGTTTTACATGATTTTGGGATTAAACTTGTAATAATGGACCATCCTGAAAAATGTCCTATAGATGGATTTGCATTTTGGAATAAGGGAAATCCATCTATAGGATTAACATTGAGACATAAAAGAATTGACAATTTCGCTTTTACTTTATTCCACGAATTAGGACATATATTCCTTCACTTAGTTAATAATAATACGGCTGAATATGTGGATGTAGATACTGATAATATTATTAATGATGAAAATAAAGAGGAAAGAGAAGCCAATGATTTCGCTAAAAACTATCTTATAAGTCCAGAAAATTGGGACGAGTATTTTAAATCTCCTACTAAATCTCAAGAAAAATCAATGCTCAATTTGGCTAGGAAGGAAAAGATTCATCCTGCAATAATCAAAGGTCGTTTATGTCATGAAATGAATAATTATAGGCTAAAAACAAGAATAGATCATAATATTTATTAAATCTCAAAAATATTATTCAAATGGAATTTAGTTACTATCAAAATGAGGCTAAAAAAACTATTCAGAAATATATTGCTGACGACAAAATAAATGAGTTTATTCCTTTTTTAGGAATTATTGGAGAAGCAGGCTCTGTATTAACAGAGTTAAAAAAGAAACTACGTGATGGTGAAGGTTACGGAGCTTTTAAAGAAAAGTTGCAGGAAGAACTCGGTGATGTGCTATGGTATATATCAACAATCGCAACTCAGCATCAGTTAAATCTTGAGGAAATTGCGAAATCAAATATTCGAAAAATTAATGATCGATTTTCCGAAGGAGATCTAAGCAAATTCAAGATTTATGATGAAAAATTCGAGGTTCCTGAACAATTTCCAAGAGAGTTTGAAATTCAATTTGTGCCGTTTGAAGAAGGTGGTAAGAAAAAAATGAAAATCATTTCTAAAGATGGAACTCCTATAGGCGATCCACTAACGGATAATGCTCATGAGGACGATGGGTATAGATTTCATGACCTTTTTCATTTTGGATACGTTGCTTATTTGGGCTGGTCGCCGGTAATTAGAAAATTACTAAAGCTGAAAAGAAAAAGTAATGAAACCATTGATGAAGTAGAAGATGGAGCAAGAGCGGCAATTACTGAGGAATTGGTAACACTTTTTGTCTATAATCATGCTCAAAATCACAGGTTATTTAAGTATAGTGACCGAGTAGATACCGACGTTTTAAAAACAGTACAAAAACTTGTAAGCAAAATCGAAGTTCAAGACTGTACTGCAAAACAATGGGAAGTTTGTATCATTAATTCATATAAGGTATTTGACGAGTTAATGAAAAATAATGGAGGAAGGGTACTCGTAAGTATAAAAAATAGAAGAATGATTTATTTAGGCAAGAATTAAAATTATGGCAACACTTATTACTGGTAATACTTGCTTTGATGCATGGTCGAACGTCTCACGTCACCTTATTTCTCATCCAAAGAAAGAAGATACAAATGTGATAGTGAATATTTCGACTCCTTGTGATTTTACTAATTTGAAAAATTGGATGCTTGACTATAACCCCGAAAAAGTTGATGGAGATAAGATCAGGCACGTAGTTAATACGATTTTTCCACACACTTTCAGATCATATTTTGCCAACCGTCAGGATTTCTATGTGAAATACGGCAGCATTTTTATTAAATCACATCACAAAAAGTGGGGAACATATTTTCAAAGGTTAATTTCTTTTGGTAAAGGAATCAATCCATCACATCCTAATCAGCTTGAAAATGCCATTAATGCTCTGAACGGAGGCAGTCCGCAAAAAAACTTTATCACATTCCATTTAACGGCCTCAAATATTGAGAGTAATGTTAGACCTTTGGGTGGTCCGTGTTGGCAGTATGGAGAACTAATAATTAATCCTGGTGGCGGGGTAGATTTGATTGCAGTATATCGGAACCATGATTACTTCAATAAAGCTCTGGGTAATTTTATAGGATTGGCTAAGTTGCTCGAATTTGTTTGTAACGAATCGCAAAAAGCATCAGGCAGCCTTATTGTTCACTCCATACATGCTTACAGTAGCAAACCTATTTCTAAATTATCCCAATTATTAACGGAACAAGATTGAAATCAAACTTATTTGATCCTCAAGTAGAGACAGTTTTTGATAGTCTTTGCAAGGAAGTTTTTGCATGTCGTAACTGCAAAAGAATGTGTAATTCTCAAAGAATTTTGAGCCGTTCTTCAGGGTCATTGGGAGCTGAAATAATGTTTATTGGTGAAGCACCAGGCAGATTAGGTGCAGATGGCACTGGAATACCCTTTCACGGGGATAAGTCCGGTCATAATTTCGAAGAGCTTTTACATTTTGCAGCGATAAAAAGGTCAGATGTCTTTGTTACAAATGCTGTTTTATGCAATCCGAGGGACGAAAATGGTAATAATGCAACTCCAAATCAGGAGGAAATTAAGAACTGCTCTGCTTTTTTACTTCGTCAAATCCAACTTGTACAACCCAAAATTATAGTGACTTTAGGGGCAAGCCCCCTGCTGGCGATAAAGAATATTGCATCCCATAACTTAACCTTAAAAGATCATGTTAGAACTTCAAATAAATGGTTTGGAAGAATATTAATTCCCTTATATCATCCTGGTCAAAGAGCAATGATTAACAGGAGCTTTGCTAATCAAAGATCGGATTATCAATTTATCGCAGATCAATTAAAACAAATAGGCAAGGAAAAGAGTAAATCTTTTTCAAAGCCACAATTGGATGTGGCGCTTATTATTGATTACATTTTTAATAGGAAAAATAGTCTTACATATTTCGCACTACATAAATTATTTTATCTCATAGAATATAAAAGTTTCCAAAAGTTTGGCAACCGACTAACTAACTCTTACATCATTCGCCAAAAGGACGGCCCATATTGCACTGAGCTTCATCTTTTCAAATTACAAAAAGCATTGCCATATATAAAATCAAAATCTCTAAGCAAATCAAATATTTTACTATTTAAATTTTCTCAAAACTTATTTGACGTGAGATTGATAGATCAATTTGAAATCGAGGATGCAATTAAAGACCTAATTGACGAAGTTATGAAGGAGCATGGCAATAAAAGCAACGCCGCTTTAAAGCGGACTGTTTATTTTACAAGACCGATGAGAAATATTTTGGCCTTAGAAAATGAACACAAGTTGAACCTCTATAACACAGCGATACAATTCTAAGTTTATTGTCAGTAACTCCATTCCGCATGGCTCACTGGCAAGCGATTTAACTCTGTTTTCAGTTGCTTCCAGTGTGGCAAAAATTTATCCATATAAGCCATGAATCTTTCATGGTGATGTCGCTCTTTCAGATGAACAAGTTCGTGAACCAGAATATATTCAAAGCATTGAACCGGCTTCTTTGCCAATTCAAGATTTAGCCAAATTCTTCTTTTTTCAATGTTGCATGAACCCCACTTTGTTTTCATGAGTTTTACACCCCATTGATTTGCATTCACCCCAATTTTCTTTTCCCACTTCTCAAGCAATTCAGGAATTTTTTTCTTCAGTTGCTCTCGATACCATTCATTCATCAATTCATGTCGCTTTGCTGTTGAAGTTTCCTTGCGAACATACATGTCAATATAAGTTTTGCTTCGCAATACAACTCTTTGCTTTATTTCTGTTTCAATAATTCTCAACAAATATCTTTTCCCCTGATAGTAGTGGCTTTCTCTTGTTTTATATTGCCGAGGTAATTGGCGTTCCTGTTGTGCAAACTTTTTTTGATTTCTCTTTATCCAACTCAATTTTCCAATGGCAAACAATCTCACCGCATCATCATTCACACGGTGAGGTGCAGCAATACGAACTCTCCCCGTTGGGGGATACACTGCAAGATGAATGTTCTTGATTTCTTTCCGAATCACATCTATTTTGATATTGCTGATTGTGATTTGTTCCATTTAATACTCTCTTTGATTTTTCACCAAATCAAAAATCCGATTCACTTCTGCTTCTTCTATGATTCCATATTCTTTTAAAATGTTTTTAACTGCATTTCTCACCGGCCGCTGTTTAATTTCCTTATCTCTCCAACGGTCTTTCTTCACTGAAAGAATTTTCTTGTGCAATGCGATTGCCAACTCTTGATTCTTGCCTGTGTTGTCAAACAAGTTTCTTTTTGCCGCAGTATCAAGCGATGATGGATATTCAACCGATGTGTCTGGTTTCTTTACTCTGGTTGAGAGTGAAACTATATCATTCAGGTATTTCTCGTATTCGAGAGTCTGTTCCTTTCTCAGCTTTATCAGTTCGTCTAGCAGCACACTCATCTTTTCGTAATACATCGGATTGGTCGGAGATTCTTCAATGATTACTCTCCGTAAATTATTCTCAATCGTTTCTGCCATTGCATCCTTATCACCCTGAATATTCTTAGGTAACTCCTTTAATGCATCTATTCCTTTTTCTGCAAGCAATTCAACCAAACTCAAATCATCAAATTTTGAAAGCACCCTACTTTCCTCTGCACCTATGTATGCATCTATCAGATGCCGCATTGCAGGTTCATATTGTTTCAAATCAATATAGTCGCCACTGGCAATCTGTATTTCTTTTCTCAGGTTTTCAAAGTGCTTGACATCCTTATTAATCTTTTCTGTTTGGTCGAGTGTATAACCCGCCTTATCCATTTCATCGGCAATATTGGCGTAAGCACGAATAAGTGCAATGGTCAGTTTGTAAAGTGTAACTCTTCTTTGCTCCGTGTCTTTCAGTTCGTCGGCGTTTTCGGTGTTTGCTCCGCAGAAGTATTTGATATGAGCAAGTGTGTCCTTGGGAGGTTCAACGGCTTCGCACAATGCTTTGATTTGTTCCAATGCTTCATCTAATCTTTCTTTTCCTTTTTCCAATCGGTCTTTCAACAAACCTTCCACATCTTCTTTCACATACGCATCAAATGCACCAGATGTGTAATCGTGATAAGCGGCTTTCAAACTGTCAAACAAATCCATATAGTCAACAATGTAACCGTAATCCTTGTCCTCTCCATCCAAACGGTTTACCCGGCACACTGCCTGAAAAAGTCCGTGGTCTTTCAGTCGTTTGTCTATGTATAAGTAAGTGGCACTTGGTGCATCAAAACCTGTTAAGAGCTTATTTACTACTACAAGCAATTTCATTTGTGCAGGTTCATCGACAAATTTTCGCTTCACTTCTGTTTCAAACTGCTCTACTTTTTTCAATGCTTTTTCAGGGTCTTCATTGAAATAATCTGCCAGCATCTTTTTGTAAATTTCATAGCGTTGTAATTTCTCTGTGTAGCCTTCTCCGGTTTCCTCTCCTCTTATGTCCGCATGAGTTGGCACAAAAGATGTAACAATTGCACAGTTTTTCAACCCTGCTTCCTGGAACAACTGATAGTACCGACAGGCATTATAAATACTGTCCGAAACTAACAAAGCATTTCCTCGTCCATTTTGCAAGCGTTCCTTTCTCTCAAAATCCAACATCATGTCCATCACTATCTTGTTCAATCGCTCTTTTGAACTGAACACTTTCTTAATCGTTCCCCATTTTTGTTTTAATTCTATTTTTGCAAACTCGGTAAGTCCTTTTGTTTTCAGTTCAAACCACTCGTCAATTTTTTCTTTTGATAAAAGTTTCTGTTCTACATCTCTTGCCTCGTATCGTAAATCCAAAACAACTTTATCAGCAACGGCTTCATCAAATTTATAAGTGTGAATGAATGGACCAAAAATTTGCTGACTTGTCTGTTTGTCGTTTCTTAGCAATGGCGTTCCGGTGAATCCTACAAACATGGCATCGGGCAACAATGCTTTCATTCCTTCGTGCAACTTACCCGACTGCGTCCTGTGGCATTCATCCACAAACACATAGAAATCTCCTTTGGCCTTGAAGTTTTGAGGCAAAGCATTTCGCAAGTCTTTCAGATATGCATCATAATCTTCTTCGTCAGCTTCTTCTTTGCCTTTGAATTTGTGAACAAGCGAGCAAATCAGATTGGGTGCTGTGTCGTTCAGTTTATCAATTAAATCTTTTCCGCTTTTAGTTCTGTAAATTTTCTCTGCAACTCCATTGTACACTCTTTCAATCTGTTCATCCAGTTCTTCCCGGTCAGTAATTATCAGAACCCTTGAATTATAGTTGAACTGGTGAATCCATTTACTCAGCCAGACCATTGTCAGGCTCTTTCCACTTCCTTGTGTGTGCCAGATAATGCCGCCTTCTTTTCGTTGTACAAAATCCTGTGCTGCTTTCACTCCAAAATACTGATTTGGTCTGCTTAGTTTTTTTATTCCTCTATCATAAACAATAAAGTCATGCAGAAATTCTATCAGTCGTTCTTTGTTCAGTAATTCAACAATGTTTTTATCAAGCGGCGAAGCATATTGTGCTGCAAGATCTCTGATTGGTTTTGTGATTTCAAGAAGATACTTGTCATTCGGAGTTTGATCCTCATTTACTTCTTTCCACTTCAAAAAGGTTTTTTCTTTGTTCGTTGTGGGGTCAATTGCACCATATCGCAATCCCTCAATGTCGTTACCTGCCATTACATATTGAATGGTACTAAAAAACGGCTTGATGAAAATATGTTTCTGATTGTCCAAGTTTTGACGAATGCCTTCTGAAACTGAAACGGTGCTCCGTTTCAATTCCAAAACTCCGATTGCAATTCCGTTGACATAAAGAACAATGTCAGGGCGTTTATTGTGAATGCCTTTGATAGTTACTTCCTCGGCGATAGCAAAATCATTTTTCAGAGGATGTTCCCAGTCAATGAGCCAGACAGTTTTTTTATTGGCACCCACGTCGGGTTTAACTTCCACCCCATACCGAAGCATGGAATACACTTCTTTATTTACATCATACAGGGATTTACTTTGATTGCCTACGGCCTTACT